>Ga0073934_10005437_pt1 | contig 19708 bp, 24 predicted proteins | sample LarsenN4metaG_FD_76834 | JGI IMG/M metagenome (GOLD analysis project Ga0073934, IMG submission 76834) | Hot spring sediment bacterial and archeal communities from British Columbia, Canada, to study Microbial Dark Matter (Phase II) - Larsen... ... | reverse complement strand
GGGTTCGAGAGTGGGTGGTAGTAATCCGTCGTCGTGTCCACCCCGAAGAATCCGAAGAGCGGGCCGCCGGAGGCGTCGGCGGCCAGGGTGACGTTGAACGTGCGATACTGGGATCCATCGTAGGTCGTGATCGGGATCGTGTCGTTCGCGTGCAGGGTCCCCTTCACGCGCGTGAAGTCCGCATAGCTACGGATCTCCGTCCCGTTCACGCTCGTGATGACCGTGAAGGGCGCCGCTCCCGCCGCCTGGATCGGCGAGTCGGGCGTGAAGCTCACGATCCCGACGCCGTCGTGGACCGGGGCCACGGACGACATCATCACCGAGGAGAAGAGGAATGCGAAGAGGAGGGCGAGGATCATGTTCGTCGCGGGCCCGGCCGCGTACAGGCGGGCGCGCTCCCGCCGAGGAAGGACCTTCATCTCGTCCTCGTCCGGCTCGACGAACGCCCCGATCGGGAGGAGGAAGAAGATCACGCCGAGGGATCGGATTCGGATGTTCGCCACGCGCGCGAGGATTCCGTGGGAGAACTCGTGCAGGACGATCGCGATCGCGAGCCCGAAAATCCCGTACCACAGGGGGATCAGCGGGTTGATCCCCGGAAGGCCGAGGAGTAGCTGGGGCGACGGCGCGTTCTCGCGCACGGCCGGGGTCTGGACGATCGTTGCCTCCCATATCAGCAAGGCCGTCGTCCCGATCATCGTCAGTCCGACGATCGCGAGGGACGCGTCCCCGAAGAACCGCCAGAAGCGCTTCGGCTGTGACAACCGTTCAATGAACGCTCGTCCCCGGGCGGTCTTCCACATCAGGAACGGGCCCGCCGGGTGCAGGTGCCGCGGCTCCAAGAAGCCTCGTCGATGCGCGGCATGGAGGCCCACCACCCAGAGCGCGAGCAGCGCCACGACGAGCGCTAGGGGCAGGTATTCCCACATGGACGTCCGCGAACGAAGCTTCGGACCTATTTAAATCATCGATGCCGTTCGCTTTTCGCAGAACCGCCGCGCGGCATGGGGGGCGCGGGTTCATCGTGCGGGCATCTGTCGCGCCCAGATATCATCGGGGATCTCGTTGTACACTGCGAAGGCGTCTTCCACCTGCTTGCCGCCGTTGCCCTTCGCGAGCGCCTTGATCCGCTCGACCCGGAGGATCCAGTAGTGAATCCGCCAGAGCTTCCCCTTCTTGATGTGAATCTCCTCCTGCCGCGTCGTGAGGAGCCCCTCCTCTTCGAGCATGTAGAACACGTCGCGGTCCGCGACATCGAGGTTGTTGTCGATGACCTCTTGCTCGAAGCCGAAGAAGGACATCAGATAGTCGGCGAGGGCCCGCAGGTCCTCTTCGCTCATGCCCCGCCGCCCCACCGTCGCCTTCAGCGCAGCCACCGCCTCCGACATCGTGACGACGGGCATGAGAAGCATCGCACGGACCTGAAACGCTTCTTAAAAGGCCATCGTCGCCATTCCTATTCCTGACTCGGATAACATCGGAGGCAGATGCATGGCGAGGGCGAAGCGACGCCGCGGGCACGCGATGGTGTATGTGACCACGCCGGATCGGAAGAGCGCGGGGGTGGTCGCCCGCGCGATCCTTCGAGACCGCCTCGCCGCATGCGCGAACCTGTTCCCTTCGGATTCCCTCTACTGGTGGGAAGGTCGGATCGAAGCCGCGCGGGAGACGGTCGTGGTCTTCAAGACACGCTCCTCCTGCGTGGACCCGCTGATCCGAGCGGTGCGTCGCCTGCATCCCTACGAGGTGCCCTGCATCGTCTCGTATCCGATGGGGCCCGCGCTGGTTGCGTACACCGAGTGGATCGACCGGGAGACCCGGGCTCAGCGGTAGATTGCGACGGCGGCATACCCGACGGCCATCGTCGGATCGTTGCTCACGTCGCTGGACGTCGCGTACTTGAGGAGACGCGCCTGCGTTCCCCCGAGCCGCTTCGCAGCGGTCAGCACCGCCATCACCGGACCGTACCCGCACATCGTGATGTCGTACCGGGCGATCCGATCCGCCAGGCCCTCCGGATCCAGGTCGAGGATGCGCTCGAGGGCCTTCGAGTCCTGGTCCCTCGCGTACTCCGGCGCAGTCATCCCGCGTGCGGGCCGGTTCCCGTACTGCGGGCCGACGTGGGTGAAGTCGGACGAGGCCACGAGGAGTACGTCTCGACCTTCGACGGCCGCCGCAGCGACTTCGCCGACCTCGGCGGCGAGATCGTACTCTTGGAATCCCATGCAGAGCGGGACGAACGACACCTCGCCGGCGAGGTTCTGTAGAAACGGCAACTGGACCTCGATACTGTGCTCGTGGCGGTGGGCGATCGGATCGTCCTCGAGGGGCGGTTTCGCAAGCGCCGCATAGAGTTCCGGATCGTTCCGCACGACGCCAATCGGGGTCTCGAAGTCCTGCTTCGTCACCGCGAGGGGGGCTCCGCTCCCGGTGTGGTTCGGCCCGAAGACGACGTAGGAACGGGGCAGACCGTCCTGCGCGAGGGCAGCATAACTGTGGGCCGCGACGGGGCCGGAATACATGTATCCCGCATGGGGCACGACCAAGCCGACGAGCCGACCCTTCCGGGCGGCGGCCTTCGGAAGCCGGCCCGGTCCGAGCGGATGCGTGTAGCAGCGCTCCACCTGTCGGATCAGGGCGTCTCTCGTGCCTTCGTAGAATGCGCCGGCGACCGCGGGATACCGCATCGGAACCTCGGCCTAGAGCGACGCCTCGTAATCGTCGATCGTGGACGTAAACTCTTCGTCCGACTTCAGCTGGCCGCGCGCCTTCAGGACTTCCCGGGTGAGTAGCCAGTAGACGGTGGCGAGGGCACGGCGGCCCTTGTTGTTCGTCGGAACCACGAGGTCCACGTTCTTCGTCTCGTTGTTCGCGTCGCATAGGCCGACGACGGGGATGGAGATGTTGAGCGCCTCGCGCAGCGCCTGCTGGTCCGCCGCCGGGTCCGTGACGAGGATCACCTCGGGCTCGATGTACTCCGGAAGGTTCGGGTTCGTCAGGCTGCCGGGCACGAAGCGGCCTGCGAGGGCCTTCGCGCCGATCGCTTTCGCGAATTGCCGCGCGGGCTTCTGACCGTACTGGCGCGCCGCGACGACGAGGATGTTCTCCGGCCGGAAGCGGGAGAGGAACTTCGCGGCCTCGCGGATCCGGGTGTCCGTCTTCTTGATGTCGAGGACGTAGAGCCCATCGATCCGCACTTTGTAGATGAAAGGCTTCATGTCCGCGCTCTTCTGCTGCGTCCCGATGTGCACGCCGGACGTCAGGTAGACGTCCTCCGGGACGAGCAATCCCTCGACGCCGGTACGCTCCTCTTCCTGCATCACGTTCCTCCGCGCAGTTGTTCCTCGATCCGAATGAGCTCGTTGAGCTTCGCCGTCCGCTCGCCTCCGACGGTGCCCGTCTTGATCCCCAGGCTTCCGAAGGCGACGGCGAGGTGGGCGATCGTCTCGTCCGTCGTCTCGCCGCTCCGGTGCGACACGACCGTCGCGTAGCCCGCCTTCCGCGCCGTGTCGACCGCGGCCCGCGTCTCGGTCAGCGTCCCGATTTGATTCGGCTTAATAAGGATAGCGTTGGCGGCGTTCCGGGCGATCCCCTTCTTCAGGCGGTCGACATTCGTGACGAAGATGTCGTCGCCAATGATCTTGCAGCGCGAACCGATGCGCTCCGTGAGGCGCGCGAGGCCTTCGAACTCCTCCTGATCGAGCGGGTCCTCGACGCTGTACACGCCATAGTCGCGGACGAGTCGCTCTACGAAGTCGATCTGCTCGTCCAACGACAAGGACCGATCCCGGTAGCGGTACATGCCGTCCTTGCAGAACTCGGATGCGGCGAGGTCCATCGCGGGCCGCACCGGAAAGCCAACGTCGGCTTCGACCGACCGACACGCGTCCGCGAGGACGGCCAGGGCCTCCTCATCACCGAGCTTTGCGACCCACGCTCCCTCGTCCCCGCGGCCGAGCGGCTCGCCGGGGAGCTTCTTCGTCAATGCGTCGCGGACAAGCCTATGCACGCGTGCGTTCGAGAAGACGTTCGCCTGCACGCCCGGGCCCTGGGAGACCACGAGGAACTCCTGGATCGTGGTCCCGCCGATCGCGTGGCGGCCTCCTCCGATCACGTTGCCGAACGGGAACGGCATCGGGCCGAGCGGAGATCCGCCCAGGTATTGAAAGAGAGGCTTCCCCGCGGCCAGAGCGGCGGCCTTCGCGTTCGCGAGGGACACAGCAACCGCCACATTGCCTCCGATCCGCGAGAAGTTGGACGTTCCGTCGAGTTCCCTCAGCACCCGGTCGAGTCCGGCCTGGTCCCCGACATCATGGCCCCGAATCCGCGGGGCCACCTCGCCTCGGAAAATCCGGATCGACTCGTCTACGCCGCCTCGAGGGAACGCGAGCGCTTCGTGGGTCCCGGTGCTCGCACCGCTCGGCGATGAGAAACGGGCGCGGACGCCGCCGGCGACGAGGTCCACTTCGACGGTCGCGTTCCCCCGGCTGTCCAGCACCTTGCGAATCGAGGCCGATTCAATGAAGGGCATCCGGGAACCTCTGGACGCGAACGGGGATCATCGAGCGCTCGAACTCGTGCGTCGCGATGGTGAGGGGGTCCATGAGGTCCGTCAGGTCGCCCGCGAGGGTGGGGGCGCCCATCGAAATCTGCAGGGCCCGGGCGCCGATGATGCGGGCTCGCTCGAAACGGGTGTACCTCATGGAGGACCACAGCGGACCGCCGAAAGGGCGGCTTCATAAAAAGGTTTCTCACGCGAACCCGATCGACTCGCCCCTCTATCGGAAGTGCTTCCGGACCAGAATCAAGTAGATCAGAATGAGGAGCGGGACGATCGCCAGGGACAGGGTCGACGCCGCGGAGAACAGGGAGAGAACCATCACGATCACCGCGAGCCACCACGCCCAGCTGCGCAGTCGCCAGAGGCCCAGCCCGACGGCGATCCACAGAAGGCCAATCAGGACAGCAATGCCGCCAACGACGCCCACCGCGAGCCCGAAGGGGAGCGGGATTCCAAAGCCGACCATGAAGACAGGCAGGACGAGGAACAACAATCCCCCGAGGAGGATGAATACTCCGACGAGGACCGTCAGGATCGCGAGGATCGCCACTCCGATCGGGCGGGTCGGCGGCGGAGGATAGTACGCGGGTGTCGACATGGATCGCCTTCAAACGGGACTGGAACAAAGCGGGAACGGGGACGGGGCCTCGGCCCCGTCCATGCGCTTTCGGGTTACGATTCTCACGGTGGCGGTGTCGGCGGTGCGGTCGGCGCCATCGTCGGCTGCATCGGTGGCTTCCATACGATCCCGAGGATGCCTCCGACGAGCCCGAGGATCGACCCGATGATGAGCCCGCCGAGGAAGATGAAGCCGATGACCGAGAAGACGAGGGTCACGACCCCCCAGATCTTCGCCTGCGCGGGCTTCACGAACATCAGGACGCCGCCGAGGAGAATCAGGATGAAGAAGACGAACGAGATAATTGCGAGGGTCGTCCCGATCCCGCCCAATCCGGGGATCAACACCAAGCCCCCCAACATTTCGAGGAAGCTTGCCAAGACGAAGAAGACCAGCGCCTGCAGCAACCAGAAAATCGCACCCACGAGCGACAGCACGAAGCCAGCGGTTGGTTTTTCACCTGCCATAAGTGGCCTCCATGGACCTGGGGTTGTATCGGGACAACCCTATAAAAGTGTTGTGGGGCCCAGCCGGCACAAAAAAATCCGTTGTTGGCTATATTGTGAGCCAAATATTTATCCGGAGAGCCTCGTTGCGCACGCCCTGAGGATTCCATGGTCCAAGGTTACTGCGTCAAGTGCCGAGCGAAGAGGGAGATCAAAGACCCGAAGCCGGTGAAGCTGAAGAACGGGAAGCCGGCCATGAGCGGAACATGTCCCGTGTGCGGGACGACCATCATGCGGATCGGCGCCGCGAAATAAGACTGCTCGCGGGGAAGAAGCGCGTTTCCTCCCTTACTCAACTTAGCATAGGCTTAATATGGTCTCCAGGCTAGGACGGCGCACAGGTGGTCCGATGAAGGTCCCCGACATCAAGGTCACTCCGCCCGGACCGAAGGCACGCGAGATCGTGGAGCGAGACAAGACGTACATCGCCACGACGACGAAGACCGCGCCCGTCGTCGCGAAGCGCGCGGCCGGCTCCATCGTCGAGGATGTTGACGGAAACCTCCTGATCGACTTCGCGACGGGCATCTCCGTCCTGAACATCGGCGCCTCGCATCCGAAGGTCGTCGAGGCAATCACGAAGCAGGCCAAGGACTTCACGCACTTCGCGGGCACGGACTACTACTACGACGTCCAAACAAGGCTCGCGGAGAGGCTCGGGAAGATCACGCCGGGCAGGTATCCCAAGAAGGTCTTCTTCACGAACAGCGGCGCGGAGGCGAACGAGGCCGCGATCAAGATCGCGAAGTACAACACGAAGAAGCACATGTTCATCGCGTTCCTCAGGGCGTTCCACGGGCGCACGCAGGGTGCACTCGCCCTCACCGCGAGCAAGGCAAAACACCGCGCGGGATTCTTCCCGACCATGCCGGGGGTCGTACACGTGCCGTACGCGTACTGCTTCCGTTGCCCGTACAAGCTGACGTACCCTTCCTGCGATCTGTATTGCGCGAACATCATCGAGGATCTGTACCTGCGCACAATCGCGCCGCCGACGGACGTGGCGGGCGTCGTCCTCGAGCCCGTGCAGGGCGAAGGCGGCTACATCGTACCGCCGCCGGGCTGGCTCGACCGAATCGGAAAGATTGCGAAGGACAACGAGATGTGGCTCATCGATGACGAGGTCCAGACGGGCTTCGGTCGAACCGGGAAGATGTGGGGCATCGAGCACTCAAAGGTCGTGCCCGATGTGATTACGATGGCGAAATCCATGGGCTCTGGCATGCCGATCGGCGCCGCGGTGTTCCCCGCGGACAAGGACTTCCGCGACTACGGAATCCATTCGAGCACGTATGGCGGAAACCCGGTCGCGTGCGCGGCGTCGCTCGCCACGATCGACGTGATCGAGGCTGAGGGCCTTGTGGCTCGGAGCGCGAAGCTGGGCCAGCACTTGGCGAAGCGCCTCGACGAGATGAAAGAGAGTTACGAGTTCATCGGAGACCGGCGCGGACTCGGGATGATGCAGGCGACGGAATTCGTGAAGCCGGGGAAGAAGCTCGAGCCGGACCCGGCGATCCGGGACGTAATCACGAAGGACGCCTACGAGCACGGGCTCATCCTGCTGCCGTGCGGCGAGTCGACGTTGCGGTACATCCCGGCCCTGAACATCCCTCAGGACGTTCTCGACGCGGGCCTTGACGTCCTCGAGGACTGCTTCCGCCGCGCAGCAAAGTGAACCACACGGGCTCTCTCTCCGGTTCGGCCAACGTTCCACTTTTATCATTCCCGGTGAAATTCAAATACTGACATGTGTTTGCACCCGGCATGGCTGAGGGAGGAGGTGCACCGCCTGCGGAGGCGGTGCGAGGAGTGAAGGGTGTCTCTAGTCTGATCGCCATCGTTGTGGCGGTCGTCACTTTCTTGGCCGGCCTGGGTGTGGGAGCCCTTTTCCTCGCCCCGGCGCCGGCTCCGGAGTTGCCGAGGCTGCTGTTGGGGACGAATACGCCGTTTCCTCCGTTTGAGTACTACAACACAACGACGAACGCACTCGAGGGTTTCGACATTGAGCTAATCCAGACCCTGGTGACCCGAGCCGGGTATTCGTACGAGTGGCGCGACTTCAGAGACTTCAGCGCACTGTTATACGCAGTCGCCGCGGAAGGCGTCGATGTCGCCATCGGCGCAATCACGATGAACGGCCCCGTGGGCGAGGAGAGGAACAAGACCCTGAAGTTCACGGACCCGTACTACGAGGCGGACCAGGGCGTGTTGAAGCGGGCGAGCGACACGACGAACTACTGCGCGGCGACAGACTGCACTGTCGAAGAGCTAAACAAGACCAACCTGAAGGTCGGCGTCCAGGCAATTACCACCAGCGAGTACTGGGCCGCAGACCAACTGAAGAACGTCGAGCTCACGACATACCCGGACGTTGCCCAGGTCCTTCAGGCCCTTCAGGCGGGGACCGTGGATATCGTGATCATCGACCTGCCAGCGGCTCAGGGCATTTCAGCGGCCAACCCGGCCTTCGCCGTCGAGGGGACCATCCAAACGGATGAGCTCTATGCGTTCGCCACCGCGAAAGATGATCCGAAGGCCCTGATCCCGAAGTTGAACTCGGCCCTCGCGTCTGTGAAGGCGGACGGGACATACCAGCGACTCTTGGACAAGTACTTCTGAACGCACGTTTGCGGTCCTGCGGGGCCGCAAACCTTTTCCCTCTTTCTCGGGTACCCGAAGCGGTCGCATGGCGACCGTAGAAGCCGAAGCTACCCGGACGGAGACGGTCCCCCTCATCACGTCGAAGACGGTGATCCGAGCTGTCGAAGCACTCGTTGGTGCAATCGTCTTCGTTGTCCTGATCCAATACGTCTTGCGATTCAGCCTATTCGACCCTGACCTCTGGTCGGGTGCGACGCTGCGGCAGGCGAACTACTGGCCCCGGTTCGTCGATGGCACGAAGACGAGCCTGTTCTACATTAGTCTCACGCTTCCCATCAGCGTGGCGATTGGGTTCTTTCTCGGGTGGGCGCGGGTTGCGCGCTTCAAAGCCTTCTCCTGGCCTGTCGCCGTCTACGTAGACTTCTTCCGCGGCGTGCCGCCGCTCGTCATCATCATTTTCGCCTCCCTCTTGGGCCCGAAGCTTCTCCCACCTCGGTTCATTACGCCCGACACCCCCCTACTGATGGGAGCTCTTGCTCTGGCGATGCACTCCGGAGCTTACCAAGCCGAGATCTTCCGCGCAGGCTTCCAGTCCGTCTCCCGTGGGCAGCTCGAAGCGGCCCAGGCCCTCGGGATGCGCCCAGGGCAGGCGATGCAGAGCGTCGTCCTGCCGCAAGCCCTCCGATTGAGCTTGCCGCCGCTGGGTAACGAGTTCGCTGTGCTGATCAAGGACACATCCCTCCTGTACGTTATCGGGGCCTTCGACCTCTTCGGCTGGAGCCTGCTTACAGGACAGACCATCGCGATCGACGTTGGTAGACTGGAACTCCTCTTCACCATGTGGACCTCCGTGGCCCTCGTGTACTTCGTATTGACCTTCGCCGTCACGCGAGTGATGTTGCTCGTCGAACGGCGCTTCCACGCGCGTGGCTTGGAGGCGCTCTCCATATGATTCAGGTCGAGGGGGTTCACAAGTCTTTCGGCGCCCTCCACGTGCTTCGAGGAATCAACCTCGACGTATCTCGCGGCGAGGTCCTCGTCGTGATTGGCCCGAGCGGGTCCGGGAAGAGCACACTGCTCCGGTGCATCAACCTGCTCGTGGAACCGGACGCGGGTAAGGTGTACATCGAAGGGGTCCAAGTAAACCGCCCCGAAATCCGGCCGGAATGGGTGAGGCAGCAGGTCGGCATGGTCTTCCAGAGTTTCAACCTCTTCACGCACATGACGGCCCTCGAGAACGTCATGCTCGGACCGCTGAAGGTCAAAGGCATAGCTCGCGAAACGGCGGAGCAGAAAGCAAAGGCCTTGTTGGCCCGGGTCGGACTCGCCGCGAAGGCAAACGCATATCCGGCGGAACTGTCCGGCGGACAGCAGCAGCGGGTGGCTATTGCGCGCGCCCTGGCGATGGACCCGAAGGCCATCCTGTTCGACGAGCCCACGTCCGCGCTGGATCCTGAGTACATCCGCGAAGTTTTGGACGTGATGACGGCCCTAGCCCGTGAGGGCATGACCATGATCGTCGTCACGCATGAGATGGGGTTTGCGAGCGGCGTCGCGAACCGGGTCGTTTTCATGGACGCGGGAGTGATCCTCGAGGAGGGCCACCCCGAGGAAGTCTTTTCCCACCCCAAGCACGAACGCACTCGCGCTTTCGTGGGCAAGATCTTGAGGTGAGAGACATCGTGATGCGCCGAAAGACCGTACGGGCCATCGACACGGTGACGGGTGTGCTCCTCACCATCGGGGCAATCTCCTACATCGTGTACATCCTGATCGGTCGGCAAGGTTTCGACTACGGATATGTGCAGCGCAGCTACGGGATCTTTCTCGAGGCTGCGAAGCTTAGCGTCTATGCGACGACGATCTCGTTCCTAGTCGGCATGCTCATTGGATTCCTCGTCGGCTGGGTGCGCACGGCGAAGGTCGTTCCCCTCGCGAGGATTCTCGGGGACCGGCGAAAGATCCGGGCCGAGGCTTCGGCCTCCGGTGTCTTCGATCGCTTCGCCCTTGCGGGAGTCATTACGGCGTCCGGGGCGAAGCACCTGTTCCGGCGGATTGCCGACGGGTATGTGGAGACCATCCGCGGCACGCCACTCGTCCTGCAGATCGTCTTCGCCTGGTCCATCTTCCTCGTGTACTATCACCCGCCAGGGTACGAATGGATCGCAGGCATTGTCGCGATGACCGCCAACACCGGCGCGTACCAGAGCGAAATCTTCCGAGGCGGCCTTCAGACGGTTCACACGGGCCAGGTGGAAGCTGGCCGGGCCCTCGGCCTTTCCCGGTGGGGCGCGATGCGGCATGTCATCCTGCCACAGGCGCTCCGCCTCGTCATTCCGCCCCTCACGAACGAGTACATTGGCCTCTTCAAGGCGAGCTCCCTCCTGTTCGCAATCGGGATCCAGGAACTCTCTTACGTCGGGAAGAATCAGGCGTTCGTCTCGGGTCACGTGTTCGAGGTGTTCGCGCTCGTGACGGCAATCTACTTCCTGGTGACCGTCCCCGTCTCAAAGATCATAGAGTACGTGGAGCGGCGATACCGCATTCCTGGCCTCGGGATCCAAGCTCGGCCGTCCCGACTGTGACGGCTTCGTCCGGCACAGGCGGATGATGGGCTTGCTCAGGTGTCGGCGCGATCCGACGGGTGGCTCATACCAGCCGATTTCGAGGCCGCGAGGGATCTGTTCGAAGACCGCGGCGGACTCAGGGAACTTTCGGCGGCATCGGACGCACCGGAAGCCCGCCCGGTGTCCGAGAGATTTCGCCCGCTTTTCACACGAGACGCACCATGGATTCGCGACCTTGCGGCGCATGGGAACGAGGAACAGGACCCGAAGCTTCTCGAGGTTCACGGTCCGCGGCGAATCGCGGACCGCCCCGATGGCCTCGACGCGGTCCCCCTCTACAAGGCGGCGGACGACGGCTCGGAACTGCTTGGATGGCTCGTAGGCCGTGACGTCAATCCCGCGGACGCGGAACACGACATGGCCGCCCGGCAGATTCCGAGGTGGAGCCGTGATCCGCCCGCGGACTCGGACGGTCGTCCACGGTTCGATTGATCGGCCGGGCCGAACGTGATCATCGGTCCCTTGGTTCGTCTCGAAGAGGAGCCACCGCTCCGACCGCTCGCCTCGGATCCTTTCCATCGCGGCTGGCAGGTCCCCGGGATCATCCCCACGAATCCCGAAAAGGACGGGGCACGGCGAGTGAGGGGCAATCACGATTCGGCGGTTTTCGCCGTCGTAGTTGTTGAACGTGGATGGGAATGCGCGGTCCATTTCCCTTACCGAATCAGGATCGATCTCGCGGGACGTCCCCCACTTCGATGGATCCCGGTAGGTGAGGACCTCATAGGTTCGGTCCTGAGGCCGCCAGGCGGTAGCCGTCACGGCCCCAATCACTCCACGGCCATCCTTGTACCCGCGCACGACACCGGAGCCCCGGACGGCCCTCAGGATCTCGCCCCTGGACAGAATGCCCCGGACGCCTTTCCAGTATAATCGGGGGGGCCCGGGGCGCTGCAAGACTGCGAACCCGGGATTCGTCGTCGGGTCGTCGAAATGGGACCATCGTTCCACGAGGGCCGCAACATTCTGAACAACGCCGTCTGGGTCCTCCGCGGACCGACTTCGAGGATACGAGAGGATTTCCTTCCCGGCAATCTCGCCCATCCGCCGCGCCGGACCGATCCCTCGGCCGATGCGGATGCAGACGGCCCCGTTCCCACGGGTCTTCCAAGGGATATTCGGATTGAGGCGCACGAGGCGTGGGTAGCCGATCAGATCATAGCCCTGCGTAAGCTCACGCACGATCTCCGTTGCCAGGAACGTGGTGCACATCCCGTGCAGACTGTCTGTGTCGTCCACTCCGATCCAGAGCACCATGCCCTCCCCGCGAACGCGGCCTACGGCTAAAAGCCGACGCCCCCCGAACCTTCATATAGCGTCGGACCGTTGGACACGACGACCTCATGCCCGTTCGGACCTTCGATCTCTCAAGCGTGGACGGCCGCCGGTTCGTGAAGCCGTCGGACCGCTGGGCGAATCTCCGGGTCGACCACAACAGCACGGTCAGCCTGATCTCGGAGATTGGCGAGAAACAGGCTTCCGTGGACTTCCGGTTCACCGCGAACTATCGCGCCTCGGAGGCCGTGATCGGCCTGATCCAGATCGAGGGTAACCTCGTATGGGAAGGAGATGCGAGGGGCCTGGTAAAAGGCTGGTCCTCCAGCGGACAGATGCCGCCCGAAGTGGCGCAGGAGATCCACACGGTGATCATGACGAACTGCATCCCCGAGGCGGTCATCCTCGCCCGGGAGCTTCGCCTCCCGCCCCCCATCCCGATTCCCCAAGTGAACGTCGCGCAGCCTCCGGGCAAGCCGCAAAAGGGCCGCTCGCCCGAAGTCGCGTAATCACTTGATGTGGTCCAGGCTGAAGGACCCGATCGACACGCCGCTCTTCGTGTACGTGTAGCGGATCCAACCGCGAGACTGGACGTCACAGACTCCTTTCACGCTGAGGAACGACTTTAGCTGCTCGACCTTGAACTCAAAGGAGCCGTCCATCAAGGAGCCGAGCATTTGGATCTCCTGCTCCTCGTGCATTCCCTTCTCGATCACATACATTGCGACGGCCTTGTCCCGCTTGCGGCGGCCCACGAAGGGCTGCAGGAACTTGAACGTCGTCGTGGGATCGAGGTACGCGATAAGCGTCGAGATGCTCCGGAACGCCAGGCGGTACCCGCTATGCTTCTTCTTCGCCTCCGCCGCGAGGGCGTCGACCGCCTTCAGGATAGAGTGGTGGTCCGTCGGGTCGTCGATGTACGTCGTGTTGGGGTCGTTCGTCTCCGCTCCCATTGATTTCGAGTACGCATCGACGTACTTCACCAGTCCGAGCTTCTCGTACTCGTCGTACCCGGGCAGGACGAACGCCATCTCCTCTCGGATGTCGCCGGGGCCCTTGTCCGTCAGGACCCAGATCACGGGCAGGCCCTTCTTCAGGCCCTCTGCAATGAACAGGCTCACGACGACCTCCTTGCCCACGTAGGCGGGGCCGTAGACGGAAACGTTGGACCCGAAGGGGATCCCGCCGAACATGAGGTCGTCGAGTCGCGGGATGCCCGTCTTCACTTTCTCCTGTTTGAACTCGACCTGGCGCTCCTGCTCGCGGGCCTCGATGTCCTCCTCGATGATGCCCTGCTCCCGCATCCGGAGCTCCTCCATCTTCTGCGCGAGGTACTTCTCCTTGTTGCGGACCTCGTCCTCCTTCTGCTGGATCTGGCCCTTCAGCTCCTCGAGGCGCTGCTTGAGCTCGAGCTCTTCCATCGATCCGCCCAGGGCCTTCATCTCTTCGAGCTTCCGACGCTCCGCCTGGACCAGCTTCTCGCGGTACAGGAGGTCCTCCTCGCGACGGAGCAGCTCCTCCTCCTTGTACGTGAGGGGTTCCTTGAGCTTCTTCAGCTCGTCTTCCTTGAGCCCGAGCTCCTCCTGGAGCCGTTGGATCTCCTGCTCCCTCAGGAGGATCGATTTCTCCTTGGAGAGGAGCTCCTGCTCCTTCTTCGCGAGGATGCCCTGTAGCTCCGCCTCCGGCTTCCCTTCCAGGGCCCGTGCTTCGGCGCGGAGCTGGTCCTCGATCTTGTACTTGCTGATCTGCTCCTCAAGAGAGATGATCCTCTTCTTGAGGTCCTCCTCCTTCCGGAGGTACTCCTCTTCCTTCGCCCGGAGTTCCTCCTCGAGCCGCTGTCGCAAGACCTCGTCCGCGGCGCCTCCCTCGACCGGGCCCGCACGCGCGAGCTCGCTCTCCTTCGCCGCGAGGGTCGCCTCGCGCTCCGCGATCTGGAGTTCCCGCTTCTTGAGCTCCTTCTCGTCCGGCTTCAGCTTGGACAGGCCTTGCTCGATCTGCTTCCGAAACTCTTCGTCGACCTGCCTCATCCGCGCGAGCTCGCCTTCGAGCTTTCCGCGAGCGTTGATCTCCTGCTCCAGCCGCTTCTTGAGCTCTCCCGAAGGCCCCGCCTTGAGCTGCTGTGCCTTCACATACTTGATGACCGCGATGGACCCTTTCTTGATGTGCTCGATCTCCTGCTCGAGCTCCTTCCGTTTCGCGATCTCCGTCTGCAGTTCCTTCGAGAGGGCGGCGGTCTCCTCGATGTACTTGACCGGGTCGAAGCGCCCGGACCGGAAGTTCGCGAGTTCCCGTGCAAGCGTGGACCGCATTGACTCCAGCTCGGCGCGGAGCCCGTCCACCTCGAGGGCCTTCGCGCGCAGCTCGCGGACCTTTTCGTCCGATCCGCGCTCCCCGCCCCGCGAAGACGCCTTCGCGGCCTGGCCGGCCGGGGTGCCCCCGCCGAGCCATTCCTGGAATGCGGCCTCCTCGCCGGACAGCCACTTCCGGAGCGCCTCCGCGCTCGCGTCCGCCGGGGCGTTCGGGAGGGGCGCGCCGATCCATGCGCTCAGCCCGTTGGCCCCGGACTCGCCCTTGAGCCACGAAGCCAGGCCGTTCGCCGCGGACGCGGCAGGCTTGTCGGCCTGTTTCGTCCCGCAGACGACGCACTCGCCTCGGGAGCTCACCTCCCCACCGCAGACCCGACATGCCGGCGCGAGGGCCGAGTCCGCCTTGGACCTCATCGCCATCGGATCTGCACCTCGAGGACCATGGCTGGCACGACCGATCCCGACAACCGGTACGAATCGCGCCTACGAGGGTGTGGGTATTTAATCGTTGCAATCTCGGGCTCTCCAACGATAATGTTGGCGCTCGCGCATTCGCGGGCCTCCTCGGGGGCGTGCAACGGGACGTGAGCTCTCCTCCGAGTCAGTCTGAAAACCGATACTCGACCGGACGATGCTTTTGAAGCGGAGAGACGCATATCTACCGAGCGAGGCCATGGCCACCTGCCCGCGTTGCGGGAACAAGCGGATCGCGCTCGAGATCCTCCACTGTCCGGTCTGCGGGAAGGCAGGCTGCGACAAGTGCTTCCAGCGGTACGGGCACCTGCACACGATGGCGGCGAAACCGGTCCCGCAGCGGGTCTGCTCCACGGACTGCTTCGATCGATGGGCTTGGTCGTTCATCTCGCAAGGTCACGCGGTGGTCGCGACCGGACCCATGCGGACCCTTTATGGCGTGGACCTGGCGCCGGCCTTCGCCGAACGCGCACAGCGCATGGCGGAGGCTCACCAGCGCGATCTCCAGCTCACGTACGCGAAGAACCTGATCGCCGCGGAACGATTCGAGGATGCGGCGAAGGTCTACGAGGGCCTCTCGATGTGGAAGGAAGCGGGTGAGATTCGGCGGCTGGCCCGCCGGCCGCAGATCGTCACGCAGGTGCACCTAGACGTCAACGACCTGATCGAGCAACTGCGCAAGTCGGGCGTCAGCACGAGCTACACCTGCCCGGCCTGCGGAAGCCCGATCCGGATCTCCGGCGAGACCTCCCTCGTGTCGTTGAGGAGTTGCCAGTACTGCGGCTCGGTCCTCCAGACCACCGATCTCGTGGAATTCCTGACCAAGGTCGTCGGATATCCTTAGGCGCGGAGGCACGCGGGACGGTTCCCGTCCCCGTCCATCCCGAATCCGAAAAGGGCGTTGGAAACGTACTTATACAGAACGAAGAATTCGCACGCGTCTATTAAATTCCGGACCACGGGGTCCTCGGGGACGGAGATGGAGAAGCGGATCCACCTGCGCATCGACCCGAATGACGAGTCGATCACCCTGAGGGACATCACGCTTCGCATCCAGGAAATCCAGAGGCAGAACCCCGATTTGGACGTGTTCTTCGACGGCGACGAGTACGCCATCTGCTCGCGGCCGAAGAAGAAGGACTGAGCCGAGACGAGCCTTTTTGGCCGATGGCCACATTCTCCGCGCGGCGTTCACCATGACCACGAAGAGACCGACGAAGGCAGACCTCACGAAGTTCCAAATCCATCACCTCGATCTCGAGAAGACGGAGACGATCGCGGACCTCGTCGACGCATACCGAAACATCTCCTTTCAGGCCCGGACTCTCGGCCTGTGCGCTTCCGTCCTTGAGAATGCGATGACGGATCCTCGGTGCACGGTCTTCTTCGGCGGCGCGGGTGCCCTCACGCCGGGGGGCCTTCGGAAGGTCCTGCGGGACATGGTCGAGTTCGGTCTCGTGGACGTCGTCGTGACGACGGGTGCGATCGCGTACCACGACTTCTACGAGGCCCATGGGTATCGGCACTACGTCACGTCCCCGGACGCGGACGACATTGTCCTCCGGGAGCACTTCCTGGACCGAATCTACGACACCCTCGCGGACGAGTCCCTCTTCCGCGAATGCGACGATGAGATTGCGGCTCTCGCGGATTCCCTCGAGGTCCGACCGTACAGCTCCCGCGAATTCCTCTGGGAGATGGGGAAGATCGCGGCGAAGGATCCGGACTCCCTCGTGGGCACGTGCTACCGCAAGGGGATCCCGTACTTCGTCCCCGCGCTGAATGACTCGTCCATCGGCATCGCCCTCGCGAAGCATCACCACGATCGCGTGAAGAAGCGGAAGACTCCGATCGCGATCGACTCGATCAAGGACAACTACGAGATTGCGCAGGTCAAGCTGAAGTCCCCGCGGACCGGCGTTTTCTACGTCGGCGGAGGTACGCCGAAGAACTACATCTCCCAGGTCGAAGTGATCCAGGAGGTCATGGGCTACCCGGAGAACCCACACTGGTACGCGGCGCAGATCACCACGGACATGCCGCAGTGGGGCGGCCTGAGCGGCTGCACGTTCGAGGAGAGTCAGTCCTGGGGGAAGTTCCAGAAGGAGGCCAAGATGGCGCAGAGCCACGTGGACGCGACGATCGGCCTGCCCCTCTTGGTGGGATACCTGCTCCAGAAGGGCGTGCACAAGAAGCGGAGACAGAAACGATTCAAATGGGACGGCGAGGAGCTCGTCTCCCTGAAGTGATCCTTACGTAGGATTCGAAGGCCCGAGGCCGCGATCCCGACGCCAGAAGTGTGCGAGGATTTCCTCCTGCTCCGGCTCGATGACGCCGCGGACCGATCCGTACGCTGCGTACGCCTTCTCCCGGATCTCCCGGATCGCCGCATCCGCGTGCATGCCCTGGCGGATCAGATATGCGGCGAGCATGGTCCCAGTGCGTCCACGCCCTGCAAAGCAGTGCACGAGGACCTTCTTGCCCTCCGCCACCTTCGTCCCCACGAACGCGAGGAACTCATCGATCTGATCGAGGGTGGGAGCGGTGAAGTCCTCCACACAAATCTTCTTGTGCTCGAAGCCTGCGTCCTCGATCTCGAAAGTGTTCAGGCGGTCGCACTCGAGGCTCACGACGACGGAATAGCCCATCTTCCGAAGGCGAGCGAAATCCCACTCCATGTACGCGGGACCCGGTATGCCGGCGATCCGACCGCCGTCGATCGTGTAGAACATCATCACCATACCACGCGGGCAATACGCGGGGGTAGTTCAAAATAGCTCGGGAGTCTTCCCCGCCTCCGGATGCGCCAGGGCCGGATGACAATTGGCCTCTACAATTCGTACGACCCCATCAAGTTCCACGAGGCCCACCGACGCGCGCTCGCCCGCGCCGGGCCGGTCGCCCTCGCCTTCGACGCAAATCTCGCGACGTTCGGATTCCCGTATGCGAAGGATCTCGCCACCCCTCAGGAGATCGTCGAGTGGATATCGAGCACCACGAGCATCGGAGAGGGCGGCAGGTACCTCCGGGAGCTCGCGGCCGCGGGCCGGTTCCAGAGCTTCGACTTCCCCAAGCGGGGGTTCCCGCCGCAGCTCGGCGAAGTCGTGATCACGACGAACCGTCCGGATCCGAAGCGGGCGACGAACGCGAAGGTCCTCGCGGGTCTCCTGCGACACGGGACGTCGATCCTCCTGGTTTTCGGACTCGGGCCCCGAGGGCTCGAAGACCGGGAGGTCTACCCGCTGGGCCGATACCACTTCGACCTAACGGGCCGCGGGCTCTCGCTCGAGACGGCGACGGCCCTTGGTGCGGCGCCCGCCTCGATCGCCGCGCACCTTCACGATTGACCGCCTTCCGAGTACCTACCCGCATTCTTATATATTGGGGCCTACTCGCTCGGAGGGACCATGCCCCGGCAGGACGCGGGACTCTGTGACGACATCCTTCTCCCCACGCACGCACGCCTCCCGACGCGCTACGGGCGCTTCCGCATCCATGCGGTCGTGTGCCCCTACTCCGGCGAGGAGCATGTCGCGCTCGTGAGGGGCCGCGTCGCAGGCCGCTCGGACGTCCTCGTCCGGCTGCATTCGGAGTGCATGACCGGGGACGTCTTCGGGTCCGAGCGATGCGACTGCGGTGAGCAGCTCGACGCAGCGATGAAGCGCATCGGTGCGGCGCCGTACGGGATCCTGATCTACTTGGCCCAGGAGGGCCGCGGCATCGGGATTGCGAACAAGGTCGCCGCGTACCATCTCCAGGACCACGGGATCGACACGGTCGACGCCAACCGTATGCTCGGCTTCCCCGCGGACCTCCGGAACTACAAATGCGCCGCGTGCATACTCCGGGTCCTCGGAGTCAAGTCGGTCCGCCTGATGACGAACAATCCCGCGAAAATTGAGGAACTCGAATCGCACGGGGTGCGCGTGACGAAGCGCATCCCGCTCCAGCTGCCCGCGAGGCCCACGAACCTGCGATACCTGCGCACGAAGAAGGACCGGATGCGCCACCTGCTCTCGACCCCGCGCCTCACGACGTCTCGAGCACGGCGATGATCCGGTCCGCGGCGATCGATTCTCCTTCCCTCACCCGGACCTCCCGAATCATTGCGTCCGCGGGGGAGGGGATCTCGTTCTGCATCTTCATCGCCTCTAGGACGACCAGGGTCTGCCCTCGCTTGACGTGAGCGCCTGGCGAAATCCCGACGCGGACGATCCGTCCCGGCATCGGCGGGCGGACCTCGACAGTCCCCTTGCGGAGCCCGGGCCCGCGACCTTCCGACGGGCCGGCCATCGGCTCGAGGGTCTCGGTGCCGATCGCATGCGGTTGCGCGTCGACGCGGACCACGGAGCCCCGGAACTCCACCCGATGACGGTGCCCGCCAATCCGGACTTCGACGTCTCGGTCTTCGGCCTTGGTCACCGCGCGGTATGCGGCACCGTCGACGCGGACGACCATCGCGCGTGAGATCCGACGGACCTCGACCTCGTGGGCTTCACCATCGATGGCGAGGCGGAATCGCATGGACACCTCCTGCGTGCAACTCGCGCCGCCCCGCAAGGGCCCATGGGTGTACGGCGGGCTTCACGAGCGGAGCTCGCCTCGTGAAGGCATCGACCCCTGGACCCGCGACGATGGCCGCCGCGATGGCCGCAATGCGTTCCTCCCAGGCCCCGCGACCCCGCATCCGCTCGACGATCCGCAGATCCTCGACCATCGTCGTCCACAGGTCCCCTCGG
>Ga0073934_10005436_pt1 | contig 19712 bp, 14 predicted proteins | sample LarsenN4metaG_FD_76834 | JGI IMG/M metagenome (GOLD analysis project Ga0073934, IMG submission 76834) | Hot spring sediment bacterial and archeal communities from British Columbia, Canada, to study Microbial Dark Matter (Phase II) - Larsen... ... | reverse complement strand
GACGTCGGTTGCCCCACCGTCGAACTCGACGTCGGGTTCGGCGCCGGCCGTGGGTGCCGGCGCGGCGGAGATCTCGGGCGTCGGAGCGGCGGGCGCCGCGGCGGATGTGACCTGCGGCGGCGTCGGAGCGGCGGGCGCCGTGGCCGATATGACCTGCGGCGGCGCCGGAGCGGCGGGCGCGGTGGCCGATGTGACCTGCGACGGCGGCGGCGCGGCGGGCGGCACTTCGGCAACCGGCTCTGCGCGAGGCAGCGGCGGCGGATCGTTCGTTTCGCGCGTCGACGCCGGCGTAGCGGAAGGCGGGCGCGGCTCGCTCGACGAGGCTGCTACGGCCGAAGGCGGCGTCGGCGCGGACCACGTCGAGGCGGAACGCGGCGCGGCGGGCCGCTCCGGCGCTCTCGGCGGCTCGGCGACCGCGCTGCTCGCGGTGCGCGAGAGCGGCGCCGGCTCCTGAAGCCCGAGCAGCGTTACCGCCGTCCTACCGACGAGCTCGGACGTTACCTGCTTCTGCTGCTGCACCGCCGCGACGTCGAGCGCGCTCTCGCAGAGATTGTTCACGAGCCGCGCGACGCCGCGCGAATACCGATAGAGCGCCGCGGCGGCACCGGGCGCGAAGATGCGATCGTAGCTTCCGCCCGCGCACGCGGCTTGATGGCGGAGGTAGTCCTGGAGCTCGCCTTCGGTAAACGGCTCGAGCACGCCTCGAAGCCGAATACGCTGCCTCAACGAGTCGAGCAACGGCGCGGCGAGATGCGCGTCGAGGCCTTCGTTCCCGAGCAGCACTAAGTTCGCGCCGGGATTTCCGGCGGCATCGGGCGCCGTGAGCTGATCGAGCGAGTGCAGCACGTCGGCGGAGAGGTCTTCGGCTCGCTCGACGACGAGGAAGAGGCGGGACTCCGTGGCCCGCATCTCGGCTTGAAATTGCCGCCAGAGCTGCACGCGCTCGATGCGCGTCGTGCGCACGGTGTTGACGCCGAGCTCGACGAGAATCAGCTCGAGCAGCTCCGCGGGGTTCGTCGCCGCGCCGCCGAGCCAGGCGAGCGCGAGGCGCGTGCTCGTCATGCGCAACGCCGCCGACGTCAGCGTCGTCTTGCCCACGCCGGCTGGGCCGCGCAGTGCGACCGCGGAGCTCGGCGACCCGAGCGCGAGCTTGAAGTGGGCGATGAGGCGGTCGTGCCTGGCCGTGCGGAACACGGCCGTGTCGGCCGCGATGCCGTCGCCGAACAGCCCCCGCTCGAGACCGAAATGCGCGTGGTACATGGCGCCTGCTGACCTTCGCGAAGCCAATGAGCAGGCGGAAGTCTGCCTGGGGCGCACGCTGCGCTACCCCTCACCGCGTCACAACTTATGCAAAACGCGTCGGCGGCTTAAGGCGGGGCGCGCGGCTCTCTATAATCGGCCGAAACGGCGGGGAAAAGGCCCTCGATAGTGGCAGTTCGGCCCATTTTGCGACTCGGTCACCCTACGCTGCGGCAAACCGCGGCGCCCGTGACGGAATTCGGCACGCCCGAATTGCGTGAGCTCGTTCACGATTTGCTCGACACGATGCGCGCCAACGACGGCGCGGGGCTCGCGGCGATTCAGATCGGCGTGCTGAAGCGAGTCGTCGTGTTCGAGCTCGCGGACAACCCGCGCTACCCGCACGCCGAGCCCGTCCCGTTGACGGTGCTCGTGAATCCGGCGCTCGAGCCGCTCGACGACGAGCGCGAGCTCGGCTGGGAAGGTTGTCTCAGCGTGCCGGGCTTGCGTGGGCTCGTGCCGCGCCATCGGCGCGTACGGTATCGAGGGTTCGACGAGCTCGGCCAGCCGATCGATCGTGCCGTGACGGGTTTCCATGCCCGCGTCGTGCAGCACGAATGCGACCACTTGGACGGGATACTGTACCCGCAGCGCATCGAAGACATGACGGCATTCGGCTTTCAGGACGAGCTCGTCGCCAGCGGCGCCTTGCCGCCCGGCGTAACCGCCGACTGAGCTTGCCGCCGGCGCAGGAAGAGCGTTTCTCGCGCAAGAAGCACGACGCGCGCTTCCCGCGGCATGCGATCCGCGCGAAGCTGTTCGGCGGCCCCCGGCGCAGCCCCAAGAGCGAGATCACGCAACGAGAAATGGACATCGCTGCGTCGATTCAGGCCGTGACGGAGGAGGTCGTGCTGCGGCTCGCCCGGACGCTGCATCGCGAGACCGGCGAGCGATGTCTCTGTCTCGCCGGCGGCGTCGCGCTCAACTGTGTCGTGAACGCCGAATTCTGCGCGAAGGCCCGTTCGAGGGCATCTCGAACCAACCGATGGCGCACGCCGGCGGCGCCGTCGGAGCGACCGCAGCCGCGTGGCCGCGATGCGGCGTAGAGGACGGGAACGAGCTAATTCGGCAACGCGAACACGAACAGCTTGTTCGTGGTGTCGCTCGGCGCGATCTCGGGCGTGAGCCGCGCGAGCGCGCCGCTCATGTTCGAGCGGCCCGTGCTGACGGCAACGAACTGTCTGCCGTCGACGGCGAACGTGACGGGATGGCCCGTAATGTGCGCGCCGAGGCTCGCTTCCCAAAGCACCCGACCCGTTTCGGCGTCGAACGCCCGCAATGTGCCGGCGAGGTCCCCGGCGAAGACGAGATCGCCGCCCGTTGCGAGCAACGCCATGAGCGCCGCACGTTGGTCGTATCGCCACGACGCCTTCCCCGTGTCGACGGCAATCGTGCGCAGCGTGCCGAGCTTGTCGTTGGCGTCCGGGGCGATCATGGTCTCCGTGTCGATCGCGTAGAGCATCTCGGGTGTGGCCGCGGCCGCAACGGGCGTCGTCGTCATGCACGTGTTGGCCATCGCGAAATACATGAGCTTCGTGCGCGGGCTGTAGGCGCCGGCGGGCCAGTTCTTGCCGCCGTTCGTCGTGGGGCAAATGAACCGGCTTTGCTCGGGACCCGTGAACACCGCGCTGCGGTCGATTTCGACGGCGCCCGTGGAACCGTCGATGCTCGCGATGACGTTCTGGCCGATCGTGGGACGCGCCCAGAGAAATTCACCTGTGGCGCGGTCCAGCGTGTAGACGAGCCCGGTCTTGCCTGGGATTCCCGTCACGACGCGGCGCCGCTCGCCGCGCTCGAGCCGCGGATTGATCCAAGGCACCTCGCGCGCGTCGGGCGTCACGGCGGTGTCGACGAGTATTCGCTCGAACGGATGATCGAGATCCCAGTGATCTACGGCGTGCTGGTAGTACCAAACGAGCTCGCCCGTCCTCGGCTTAAGCGCGAGCGTCGAGTTGTGATAGAGATACTGCTTGTCGTTGCCGGCGAGCATGAACTTCGGCGCGGGCGCCGTCACGGACGTGCCGACGTAGGCGAGGTCGAGCTCGGGGTCGTAGCTCGGAATCATCCACGCGCCGACGTGCCACCGCCGTTCGTCGGGCACGTCGCCCCACGAGTCGCCGCCCGGCTCGCCCGGCTTCGGGATCGTGCGCCGGCGCCAAAGCTCGCGGCCCGTGCTCGCGTCGTGGCCCGTGATGACGCACGCGTCGGCCCCCCCTAGCGGTTGGCAGTTGCGCCCTGTTACGGCCACGCCGTTCGCCACGAGCGGCGCAGAGCCGTGTTTGACGCGGTGCCTCTTGTAATCGAGAACCTCGGTTTCCCAAACGAGCGTGCCGGTGGCGGCGTCGAGCGCGTAGAGGAAGCCGTCCGCGCCGTTGTCGATGATGAGCCGGCCGTAAATCGCCAGATTGCGGTTCGTCTGCGGAAACGGGATGAACCGGCCGAGATCCTCGGGCAACGCGCGGCGGTGCTCCCAAAGCTTCTCGCCGGTCGCGGCGTCGAACGCCATCGTGACGTCGGAAGGCCCCGGGAAGAACAGCACGCCGTCGTGCACGAGCGGGATGCCTTCTTGCGACGACGCGGCGTCGAGCTCGACGGACCACGCGAGCGTCAGGCTGCGGACGTTGCGTCGATCGATGTCGTCGAGCGGGCTGTAGCCCCAGCTGTCCGCGGTTCGGCGCCACATGAGCCAATCGGCCGGATCCGGGTCGGCGAGCATCGCGTCGGTGACGGGCGAGAGCTCGCGTTCGGCAGCCGCCGCGTCGGCCGCGACGGCCACGGCTGCGAGCGTCATCAGGTAAGCCGGTATGGTATTCATTCGCCCTGGATCCTTTGCAGCAGGGTCGCGAACGTGGGCTCACGTAGCCTGTCGTCGTTCGCGACGTTCGAGCGTAGCGCTATCAGATTGGAGAAACTTTCTTCGAGAGCGCGGTTCGCGATGTTAGCCGATGTCGCGTCGGGGCCGGCAGCGCTTCGCTAACCGCGTTCCTCGCGCCACACACCGAGCTTGCGGTGGACGGCTTCGTCGGACGCGGCAAAAAGCACGGACTCGTCGTCGGCGGCCACGCTGACGTGCTGCCAGCTCGGCACGGCCCAGACGTCGTTCCGCTCGTAGTCGAACGAGGTCGCGTCCGCGCCGCGCCCGATCGTCACGCGGCCGCGGCCGCGCACGGCCGTGACGATCGTGCTCGCCGTCGAGCGGTACGGGGCGGTCGTGAGCCCGGCCGGCACGAGCTGCAAGAACGTCGAGATCGTGGGGATCGCCGGCCCGCCGGTCGTCGGATCGATGTATTGCATCTTGATTCCATGGTGCGTATCCCAGTCGCCGTTCGCGCGCAGATGGTCGAGCGCCTCGAAGGCGTAGTCGAACGGATACGCGAAAACCGGCGAAGCGCCGCGATCGCGCTCGAACCCCACGGGAACGAGGCCGTGGCCGTACCGCAGCCGGCTGTCGCCGGCCGGCGCTGCCACCGGGTGCTCGATTTCGGTGTAATGCTCCGAGAATCCGGCGCCCAAGAAACGGATCAGCGGCACGTCGAGAACGTCGAGCCAAATAGCGGGCTCGTTGCCCTCGTTGCGATGCTCGTGCCAGCTCCATGGCGGCGTGACGATGAAGTCGCCGCGATGCATGTAGCAGCGCTCGCCGGCGACGGCCGTGTACGTGTTCTTGCCTTCGAGAATCAGCCGCAGCGCCGCGGCCGTGTGGCGATGCGCACGCGCAAACTCGCCCGGCATGATGAGTTGTAGTCCTGCGTAGAGCGAGTCCGTCGCGAGGCGCCGGCCGGCCAACCCCGGATTCTCGAGTACGAGCACGCGCCGTTCGGCGTCCGCCGTCGAGACCGCCGTCGCGGCGTCGAGCACGACGGCGCGGATGTCGGCGTAACGCCAGCGGTGCGGCACGGCGCTCGCACGCGGCTCCGCGGGGAACCACTCGCCGAAAAAGGTCCACAAGGGCACGAGGTTCGCGGCCGCGACTCGTTGGGCGTACTCGTCATCGGTGTGGCTGCGGCTGCCGGCGTGCTCGCGCATCATGACTCGTGAGTGTAGCAGCGCGCGAGCGCCGCGCCGCCCGTCGCCGCCGCGCTCTCGCAGGGTATGATAACGGGCAGCGAGAAGGTCGTGAGGGAGCGATGGCGAGCCGTCGAGAGCTGCTGAAGGCCGGCCTGGCTGTTTCCGCGTTACCGTTCGCGGCGAGCGCGCGCTTGGCCGGGGCCGGGCTCGCCACGGCGGCCGTTCCGCTCTACAAGGTTCTCTACGACACGCGCTTCGAGGCGAGCGTCGCGTTCGCGGAGCGCGCCGCGGCGCGCCGCCTTGCCTTGCTCCCCATCGACGGCGACGTGACACGCGTTTGGTACCACGATCTTTATCATCGCTGGGTGCAAGGGCCGGCGGCGATCGCAGGTCTCACGGCTCATGGCGCGCTTTTCTGCTTGGAACGCCTTGCGTGGGATCATCGACTCCGCGTTGTGTATCGCGGCGAGCACTCGGCGGCGGCGGGCGGTGTGGTACATCGTTTCGACGGGCCGGCGTCGACGCTGTCCCGTGCGCTTGCGGCTGCCGATAGATCGTGGTGTGCTGCATTGGCGGACGTCGTCGCCGAATGGCCAAGTGAGCGCACGCAGCGGTGCACGTCGATGCTCGTCACGAAGCACGCCGGCGGTCCCGCTGCCGCCGAGCCGTTGTTCTCGTGGGTCATCGCACCCGTCGTGCGTACATAGGGGCTTGTCCCATGCCGAGACCGTCACTCTGCTTCGCCGTCGCGTGTGCGACGCTTGTCGGCGGGGTTCACGCGCAGGACGCGGGCGTCGAGCGCGGCGAAGAGGTGTATCGGTATTGGTGCGCGCCGTGCCACGCGCCGGGGCCGCGGCATCCCGGGACGCAGGCGCTCGAGGCGCTGTACAAGGGGGCGAAGCCGGCGGCGCTCGAAGAGCGGACGGATCTCGTACCGGAGCTGACGCGTTCGTTCGTCCGCAGCGGCGTGTCCGTCATGCCCCCGTTTCGCAAGACGGAAATCAGCGACGCGGATCTCGACGCGCTCGCGGCGTACCTGGCGCCTAAGGCGCCGTAGGCTTCGCTCGCCCAGCGAGCGGGAGCTCAGTGCGAGCGGCCTTCGCCTGTGTTAATCGACGCGAGCAATGTCATATAAAGAATTGATAAACCTACGAATAGGCGGAGTGCCAGAGCATTACAACCTGCCGTGGCATCGGGTGTTACGGGCCCGCAAGCTCGAACCGCTCGGCGTCGACGTGACTTGGCGCGACTACGCCGGCGGCTCGGGCGCCATGGCCAAAGCCTTACGCGACGGCGAGCTCGATGCGGCCGTCATGCTCACCGAAGGTGCCGTCGCCGCGGTGTCGGACGGAGTGGCCCTCGAGATCGCGAGCCTCTACACGAGCTCGCCGCTCGTATGGGGCATCCACGTGCCCGCGGCGTCTCGCTTCCGGTCCGTGGCGGAGCTCGCGAGCGCGCGCTATGCGATCAGCCGCAAAGGCTCGGGCTCGCACTTGATGGCGTTCGTGCACGCGCGGCAGTGGGGCTGGCCCGTGAGCGGCCTCGAGCTCGTGATCGTCGACAGTCTGGAAGGTGCCGCTGCCGCCTTCGCGGCAGGGACGGCCGACGTATTCTTCTGGGAGAAATTCATGACGAAGCCGCTCGTCGACGCCGGCAAGTTTCGCCGCCTGGGCGAGCTCACGGCGCCTTGGCCGGCGTTCGTCGTCTGCGTGGCGAGCACCGCCGCGCCGGAGCAGCGTGCGGCGCTCGAACGCGCGCTGGCCGTCGTGCTCGACGATGCGCGAGAGTTGCGCTCGCAGCCGGATGCGGCGGAGGTCGTTGCGGCGCGCTACGGGCTCACCGCGGCCGACACCCGCGACTGGCTCGCGGCGACGCAGTGGAGTGCTCACGTCGGCGTCGCGGGGAGCGACATCGCGCCGGCGTGCTCGGCGCTCGGCGCGCTCGGCGTGCTGCCACGCGTCGTCGACGCGGCCGCGTGCATCGGACGCGCCGGGGGCGTGTAAGCCGCGATCGAGCTCGCGACGCGCTCGCGCGTCAGCGAATGGCGAATCCCGCGCGCGGATCGAACTCTTTGCCGTCGCCGCGCGTGGCTCTGACCCAGATTGCGGCGGGCCGGCCGTCGCGCATCGGATTGCCGGTGATCGTGATCTTCGTGCCCGGCGTGAAGTCGCTCTTGCGGATGCCGGCTCTGGTCAACGTGCTCGGCCCCTCGGCTTCGAAGCCCCACGTTGTGACGGAGCCGTCATCGTTCGTGACGTCGACGAGCAGCCACGAGTGCGGGTTCGTATACTGAAATTCCTTGACCGTGCCCGAGACGGTAATCTCCTTCTGGTCATCGAACATGACCGCCGAGTGATGGGCGAACCCCGGTGCCGCCAGCAATGCCGCGCAGCCGACTGCACAACCCAAAAAGCGCTTCATGGCCATCTCCTTAACTTAACGGTCGTCTTGCTCGGTGAACGTGAAGTCCGCGAGATCGGAAGTGCCCCGTTTCCGCCCGTACCGCGACGTTGCTCTCATCCTCGCCGCAGCTCCGAATCAGGGCGTCGCCGCGCGCGTCTTCCGCTCGAGAATGTCGCGCAGCAACGGGACGTCGGCGACGGCCGGCGCGTCGGCCGGGATCGTGCGAATGTACGCATAGATATCCGCGAGCTGCTGTGCCGAGGCGTCGGGATATGCGGGCATGTTCGGCAGCGGCGAGCTCTGCACGAACGTGATGAACCCTTCTTGCGTGTAGTTGAGCGGCACGAGCCTGCGCTCGCCGCTCTGCGCATCGAACCCGTGGCACGCGTAACAGTTGAACGTATCGGCAAATAAAGCACGGCCGCGTGCGGCATCCCCGGCGAGCGGTTCCCCCGGCGGCTGAGCCGACGCGGCGCCCGCGAGCGCGGCGACCGCTGCAACGAACGAAAGTCGAATCGCTCGGTGCGACATCGTCGGAGTGCGCCTCACCGCGGCTGCGAGATCACGTCGAGCAACGCGGGCTCGCCGGCGCGGACGCGCGCGAGCGCCCGCTCGAGCGCGGGACCGAGCGCGGCCGGATCGGCGATGGGCCCTTCGGCATAAACGCCATAGCCTTGCGCGATCTTCGCGTAGTCGGGCGCGGGATCCGTGATGACGTTGCCGATGTCGACGTTCGCGTTGCCGCGGCCTCGTCGCGCCGCCGTGCGCTGCACCAGCATGACTTCGGCGTGGTAAGCGCGGTTGTTGTGGATGATCAGAAGCAGCGGAATCTTGTGGTGAGCCGCCGTCCACAGCGCGCCGGGTCCGACGAAGTTGAAGTCACCGTCGCCGACGATGCCGATCGAGAGGCGGCCGTGCTCGCGGTGTGCGAGCGCGCCGCCCACGGACGCCGGCGTGTCGTAACCGATCCCGAAGCCGCCGCAATCGCCGTTGTAGCGATGGAACTTGTCGTGATTCAGGAGCCGACGCTGCCAGTTGCCCGTGAACTGGTGGCCGGAAACGATGGCCCAATCGTCGTTTTGAATCTGGCGGCCGAGCTCGGCGACCATGCGCGGCACGCTGATCGGGCTCGAGCTCCAACCGTAGCGCGCGTCGTCGATCTCGCGCTCGCGAACCGCCTTGTGCGCTGCCGCGATGGCCCGCCCGCGCTCGACACGCGCTCTTGCCGTGCTGCCGCTGCTTTGTCGCCTGACTTCCTCGATCAGGGCCGGCAGCGTGGCTTCGCCGTCGCCGCCGATTGCGACGTCGACCTCGGCGTAGCTGCCGAAGTCGTGGATGTTGTGGCCTTGCGAGAGGTACTCGGAGCAGATGCTGATCGTCTTGCCGCCGCCGGCTCTCACGGCACGGACGGAAGCCGTCATGTCGTTCAGCTCGAGCCCGAGAATGACGTCGGGGCGATAGTCGGGACCGCCGGAGCCATACAAGGCGTGCCACGACGGAAAGTCCTGCCACGAGCCGTAGCCGCCCACGTCGACGGGCGCTTGCAGGAGCTCGGCGAGCTCGACGAGGCTGTCCCACCCGGCCGGCGTGCGTGCGAGCTTGCCGGTGCGAATCAGCGGCCGCTCGGCCGTCGCGAGCAACCGTGCCGCTTCGCGGACGGCGGCCGAGTCGCCCTGCGGGATGCTCGGCATCGACAGTCGCGGCACGCTGAGTGAGGCCGATTCGGGGATCGGCGCTTCTTGCAGCTCCGAGTCGACGACGAGCAAGGTCGGCCCCATCGGCGGCGTACGGCCGATCGTGTAGGCCCGCATGGCGATGCTCGCGAAAACTTCGAGATTCGTCGGCTCGTCATCCACCTTCATGAAGTCGCGAACGAGCGCGCCCATGTCCTGCGCGCTGTGCGGGCGGTTCACGACGCTCGTCGGATTACGGAGGTGGCCGACGACCGCGAACACCGGCACGCGGTCGCACCAAGCTTGGAACAGGCCCATCGACGCGTGCAGCAAGCCGACAGTGCCGTGCATCAGCGTCATCATCGGCTTGCCCGCTGCTTTCGCGTAGCCGTGCGCGATGGCAGCTCCGGCTTCCTCGTGCAGGACCGTGAGGATTTCGGGTTTGCGGTTGCCGCCGTGGTTGATCAGGGACTCGTGGATGCCCTCGAACGCCGAGCCCGGATTGACCGCCACGTAGTCGAAATCGAGCGCCTTCAGCACGTCGACCATGTAGTCGGAGCCCGGGTTGCGGATGAACTGCGCGCCCGGGCGGGGCTCCGGCGGCACGAAATCGGCGCGTGCGTCGGCTTCGCTAGGCCGTGCAATGCCGGTGCGTGCCGGCGCCGCTCGTTGCGCCGAGACCGTGCTCGCGACGATGGAGCTGGCGGCGCCGGCCGCACCGGCGGCTGCGCCCTTTAGAAAGCTGCGGCGATCGACTGAGCCTGCCGGCGTGTCGTCGTCTCGTTGGGCCACGGGACGTCCCCCAATGACTTCGGCCGGAGGCGATGATACCGCAACGGCATGGGCCGGGCAGGGAGGTCGATCTGGCCCGCGGCAGGTTGGATCGCCGTGCTCGCGCCTCGGTGGCGCGCGGTCGCCGATTCGCGCGGCGGTTTGCCCCCGCGCGGAAGCGTGTCAGCTCGTCATGCGAACGCGATTCCGACCTGCCGTCTTCGACTGACGCAGCGCTTGGTCGGCACGCTCGAGCAAGTCGTCGACGGTCGCAGTGTCGCGCGGCCGACGAATCGTGCAGCCGACGCTGACGCTGACCGGCATGGCGCCGTCGCGCGTCGGAATGGGAGTGTCCGTGATGGCGCGGCGGATTCGTTCCGCGATGCGGGTCGCGATGGCCGGATCCGTATCTGCCATCAGCACCAAGAACTCATCGCCGCCCAAGCGGCAGATGGCGTCGTCGCCTCGAACCGTGCTCAGCAAGCGGCTCGCCGCGCGCCGCAGCACCTCGTCGCCGGCTTGGTGGCCGTACGTGTCGTTGATGCGCTTGAAGTTGTCGAGGTCGAGCAGCGCCAGCGCAAGCGGCTTGCCGCGTTGATCGGCGCTCGTGAACGCACCCTTCAGAAGCACGGAGGCGCCGCGGCGATTCCATAGGTGCGTCAGTGGATCCATGAGCGCCTCGCGGCGCGCCACGCCGAGCTTCGACGTGAGCGCGGCGTGCGCGTTCGTCAACTGATCGGATAGCAGCTCGCGCTGTGCGAGCGCCGCGAGGTCCGCCAAGGTTTGGCGGTCGCCGGGCGCAAACTCGCGCGGCTTGAGATCGTAGACGCAGAAGGTGCCGACGGCGGCGCCGTGCTCGTCGACGAGCGGGTGACCGGCGTAGGCGCGAAAACGCGGCGCTGAAGCCACGATGGGCAATTTTGCCGCACGCGGGTCCTCGAGCGTGTCGCCGATCGTGACGATCTGATTCTGCTCGACGGTCAACCGGCAAATGCTCTGGTCCCGGGGCAGCTCGGAGATGCCCCAGCCGGCCGCCGACTTGAACCACTGCTTTTCCTCGTTGATCAGCGAAATCGCCGCAACGGGCGCCTGCAGGGCTCGCCGCGCGATGCGCGTGATCCGCTCGAAGCGCTCCTCGATCGGCGTATAGAAAAGGTCGAGCGAATGGATGTTGGCGATACGGATCGTCGCCGTGCTCGCGATGGTTTTGGTGAGAGGGCTGTCGCTCACGAGGCTCCAGGCCAGGCACACAGGGGGCCAGCACCTGCGCATACTGTACCTCGCGGCACGTCGTGCGCCGTGTGAGTTGCGTCTCGCTTGCGGCGCGTGCAACGGGTTGCAGACGCCGTGTCGCCCCACAAACTGTGACGACGATCACCAGCGCGGCGGCGGTGAGTAGTTAGCCTTTCGACACACTTCGCCGGAAAGCCTTTAGATGCCGCAGCCAACGAGCCGGAAGTTTGCAGAACGGCACGCCGGGTTCGAAATCGCCATGCTCGAAGGGAGCAGTGTCGTTTCGGTGGTGGCGGTGTCGCGCGACGGAACGATTCTCGCGGCCAACACGCGCATGCGCGCCTTTCTCGGGCTCGCCGAGGCCGGGACCGGCGCCAAACGGTTCCCCGACTATTTCGCGGATCCCGCTGCATGGGACGCGTGGTGCGAGGCCGCCCGCTCGCGCCGATCGATCGAGCTCGAGCTGCGGGGTTTCGACGGCACGGCCAAGTCGTTTCGCGGCGACGTGCTCGTCGAAGGCGAGGGCGCGAATCGCCGCATGATCGGCATCCTCGTGGACGGCGGCGACGCCAAGGCGCTGCGCGCCGCGGCACAGCACAGTGCGCGAATGGAAGCGCTCGGCAGCTTGACGGCCGGCGTTGCTCACGACTTCAACAATCTGCTGACCGTGCTCGTCGGCAACCTGTACCTGGTCGGCGAAGAGCTACGGGAACGGCCGCGCGTCTTCGAGAAGCTCAAGGCGGCGCGCGACGCCGGCAAGCGCGGTACCGAGCTCATCAAGCAGCTCATGACGTTCGCGCGCCGCGAGGAAGTCAGCGTGGGCACCGTCGATCCCGCGAAGGTCGTCGGCGATTTGCTGCCCTTGCTGCGCCGCGCGCTCGGCTCGCGGATAACGCTCGAGACCGAGCTTGAGGAGAACGTCGGAGCCGTGCGCGCAAGCGTCGCGCAGCTCGAGAGCGCCGTCGTGAACCTCGCCGTGAATGCACGCGATGCCATCGAAGGGAAGGGCCGGATCGCGATCGGTGTGTCGGCCGTCGACGTAGCCGAGCACGAGGCGCCGCTGCGCGGTCTGTCGCGGGGCGGACGGTACGTGGCGATCAGCGTCCGCGATACGGGCGCCGGCGTTGCGCCCGAGGCCCTGAGCCGCGTCTTCGAGCCGTTCTTCTCGACGAAACGTGAGCGCGGTGGAACCGGTTTGGGCCTGAGCATGGTCCGCTGGCTCGCCGAGAGCGCGGGTGGGCGCGCCACGATCGATAGCGTCGTAGGTCAGGGGACCACCGTGACGCTTCTGCTCCCGCGTCAGCACGTCGAAACGGTCGACACGATCGAGAAGACGATGCCCTTGTCGACGCTTCCGACGGGCACGGAGCGTGTCGTCGTGCTCGCGGTGGACGCCGATCTGCGCGCAACGATTCACCAGACGCTGGAAGTGCTCGGGTATCGCGTGAAGGTAGCTACCGGAGCCGAAGACCTGCTGGCCGCGGTCGCCGCCGAGCCTACCGACCTCGTGGTCATCGACGGGCTCGGTCGCGGCGACGTAGACATCGTCATTCGCGCTCGCGCGCTCCGGCCGAAGTTGCGCGTGATCGTCACGACCGACGCCGGCCGGCAGAGCGACCGTGTGACGGGCGTCGAGACCGCGGCGCTCGCCAAGCCGTTCACGCTTGCAGACCTCTCGGGAACCGTGCGGCGAGCGCTGGACGCGGAAAAACCGTAAGGTCGCCTTACTTGTCGAGCATCAACGTCAGGCGCTCGAGCGCCGACGTGAGGCTGCGCATTGCGGCGAGCTGCTCCTCGTTCAACGATTGGAGCACCTCGGCGAAGTGGCTCAGGCGCTGTTCCTGCGCTCGCTGATACGCGCGGCGCCCCTTCGGCGTGACGCTGACGAGCACGCCCCGGCCGTCGGTCTTGTCTTCGCTGCGCTTCACCAAGCCCTCTTCGACGAGCGCGCGGACCATTCGTGACATCGTGGCCGGCCGTACCATTTCCTGCTCGGCCAATGCCGTGACCGAAATGAGACCGCGCTTCTCGATGACGAAAAGTGCGCTCAAGCGCTCCGGCGTCATCCCTGCCGGCAACTCCATGGTGCGGAGGCGGCGACTGAGACGGGAGAATTGTTCGTGTAAGAGCGCGGCGATCTCGGAACGCGCGTCCGCCGCCACAGGCGTTGCGTCACCCATCAAAGCGACTACCTCGTTATCGTTGTTCTGCGTAATGGCGAAGCTCCGAGCGATTGTAGCGGCTAGTAAGGCAGATTAGCTGCTTTTGGGACCGCATTCCCGCAGGCTACTCGAAGGCGAGAGTGAAACGGAATGAGATCAGCCTCTCCGGGAAGAGGCTCGGGTTCGTCGGGTCTATATCCTGAAACTGGAAGGTCTCGTCGAGCAAGTTGTCGGCGTTTAGAGACAATAGCCCACGGCGATTCGGCAGACGGTAGCCGACGAAGGCGTCGAGCACCCAGAAGTCGTCTTCTCCGTGTGCCATTGGCACCGGATCGAGCGGCTGTTGGGGGAAGCCGTTCTGGAACTCTCCGCTCTGTCGAACGTGCGAAGTGCGGGCGCCGACCGACCAGCCGGTCGGCGCAAAATAGCGCACCTCCACGGGCAGTCGTTCAGTGGTCATCTTTGAGTATCCGAACAAGGGCTGCGGTGCACTTTCGAAGCGTTCGTGCTCATAGCTCGCGGCGACGCTGAGGTTATGCGTTGGGGTCCAATACACGTACATCTCTTGCGCTCTTTCGCCTAGTTGCACCGCAACGGTGCTCCCCAGGGCGCCCACGGCCGGGCGATCCGTGTCGCGCGTATCGGCTTGCCAGCCGACGGACACATCCGCCGAGAACGCGTGGTCGATCCCCACGCCACGGACGGTCGTGCGGTCGGCGATGCCGCCAAATAGCAGTTGCGTGAAGCCGGCTAGCTGCACGCGCTCGAGTCGCGGTTGCGCGTTCTGCATCGAGGTCGTGAGACTGCCGAACAGGGTCTCGAACATGGCGGCGCGCACTGTCGTTCGTTCCGTGGGTCGCCACGTGACGCCGAGCTTCGGATTCGCGGCGTCGTCATCGCTCAATCGGTTCGAGATGCTGTCGAAGCTGATGCCCGCGATGAGGTCCAAGTTCGGTGCGGGTTGAAGGTGGGCGTAAGCATACAAGCCAAGCTGCCGGTTGGTTCGGCGGTCGGTGATTGCGGATGGACCGAATCCCGGCAGCACGAGCGACAGGTCTTCGTCGACGGTTTGGCTTGCCGCCAATACGCCGCTCTCAATGCTGAAGTTCGTGGAGCGGTAGAGGTGCTGCACGTCCACGTTGTACGCGTTCTGTTCGGTTCGTATCGTCGAGTCGGTTCCGCTGTCGATGCCCGCGAGCACGCCCTGGGCAATAACGGAGCCGAGCAGCGCATGATTCGGCGTTAGTTGATGCTTTGCGCCGAATCGGAACGAATCCGCTTCCTCGCGGAATCGCACGATGCCGGAGTACAGGTCGCGGTTGAATAGCGTCGTCAAATCGCCATGCGTCATCCGCGACGAGCGCAACTCCCATTGCAAATTCGTGTCCACAGACGGCCGGTATTGAATGAAAGCGTTGACGGCTTCCTGCTCGAGGTCGTTGTTTGGCCGGAACCCGTCGGTCGCGAAACGATAGTGGCCGGCGCTGTATGAAATTCGGTCGTGAAGCCCGGCGACTGAAATGTCATCCCCGCTGATGCCGTGGCCGCCGGCGGCGCCGGAAGCCCGAATCTTCAAGCCGTTGGCTAGAACGGGAGAGCTGAGCTCGTCGAAGGACGTCGGGCTCGGTCCCAGTCGCTGAGCAATGAAAAGATTCTGTTGCCCGAGGTGCGGTTTGATCGGAGTGACGTTGGACGGCTGAAGCAGCTGCGAAACGAGCAGCTCGCTGACGCGCGCGATCTCGTGGCGCGGTTGCGTCGAATAGGCATCGGCCAGCAGGCGGTGGCCGGCGAAGTTGGTCGGGTCGGCGCCGATGGCGGTCCACGCGTCGAGCAGCGCCAGTCGACCGAAGCCGAGCTCCGTGTACACGCGCGCGAGGCCGCTGCTGCGGGTGGCCAAGTCGTCGTCGAGCGGCAACCGCGGGCGCAACGGCGGGCGGCTGCCGTTCTTCTGGGCTGCAAGCCGCAGCTCGCGCATCGCTTCGACGGGCCGATTGCCGCGGAGCTTATCGAGAGCGGAGTAGAGCCACGGCGTGGGATCCAGAGGATCGAATTCCATCGCGAGACCGAGTTGAGTCGTCGTCAGGTCGCCGCGGTCGAGAGCGGCATAGAGCTGCGCCATGTAGCTGCGCAATTGCGAGCTGGGCGGGGCCAAAGCGACCGCGAGCTCGAGCTGGCTGCGGCCGCGCGCCAAGTCACCGCGTCGGATAGATGCCAGCGCGAGCCCGAGGCGCGGTAGCGGCGCATCGGGCTCGAGATCGACCGCTTCCGAAAACGCGCGTTCGGCAGCGCCGGTATCGAAGGCGCGCAAGCTCGCGAAGCCGAGCACCACGAGCGGCGCGCTTTGTTGTGGAGCCAATCCCTTTGCGCGCGTCGCGTTTCGGATCGCGGTCTCGACGTCGCCGTCCCCGAGGGCAAGCTCTGCCAGGCGCGTCAGCGCGATCGCGTTCTCGGGTTCGAGCTCGAGAGCCTCCCGGACGGCGCGCTGCGCCTCCGCGAACGCCCCCCGGCTCTCCTCGACATGCGAAAGCGCAAGCCGCGCGACGACCGACGACGGGTCGCCGGCCAACGCCTCCGCAATCCGTTCCCGCGCCGTCGTGCGGTCGGCACGCGCTAGCGCGAGTAGCGCATCGAGCGACAACGCAGTGGGGTTGCGAGGTGCGAGACGCAGCGCGGTTGCGATGTCGGCTTCCGCCTCCGGCAACCTGGCCGTGGTCAGGTGCGCGGCCGCACGGCTCGCATAGAACTCTGCGTCGGACGCCTGCGCGGCAGAGGGCACCGCTGCGGCGGCTGGCAGTGGTCCATCGATCAGCGGCGGGTAGTGGCTCGCCCAGCGCATGCGGTCGATCGGCCGATCGATAGGGGCCGCCGTGGGCGCTTGCCCGTCGCGCGCGATGGCTACGTAGTTGTTGGGTACGTTGAGCTGGCCGGCCGGCGCCGTGACGACCACCTCGCCTTCGAGCACGACGATTTCCGTGAACCGCTCCACGTCGTCGACGCGAATGTCGAACTCGGTGCCCTCGAGGCCCGCGTTCGCGTAGGGCGTCCGGAACGTCAGCGAGCGTGGATCGCGGCTGATGATGTGTATGAGGCCGCGGAGGACCTCGATCAGCGACCCGCCCGACGGTGGTTCGGCAATGTTGATGACCGAGTTTTCGTCGACGCGTAGGGTTCCCCCGTCCGGCAAGATCAGCATCGCGCGGCTCGCGTTGCCGGCCTTGACGAGGTCGCCCGTGCAGAGGCGCTCGTTCGTGGAAAGCGCCACCCAAGTCGTCGTCTCGTTCCGCCGAACTTCGACAAGCCCTTCGACGGAGCTGACCGCCGCCGACCAGTCTTCGCAGCTGCGGCCCGCGTGGGCAGCGGTGGACAGAAGCCCAGCCACGCCGGCAACCGCCAGGGCTCGGGCTCGGACGGAGGGGTTCAGCGCTCGTCGTAGGCAGCGAGTCGGCACTTTCTGCGGTGGCGTACTGGCCATCGACGACCTATTGTTTGCGCGAGCGCCACGCGGTGGCGGATTGAGCGGCCGTCGTCGCTTGCGCGGCGCGCCGGCGCTTGTGCGGAGCTAACGATCCAGCCAGTCCGAGGATGTGTCAAGTGCGCAACCAGCTCCGACGCGAGCTTTCTTCGGGACCCGGCGGTACCTGGCACCGCCGACGCCCCTTCGCGCTCGGGGCCGTGCTCGGCACGGCCGGACTGCTGATCAGCCTGCTGCCCGCCACGTTCGCGCTCGAGGAGCGCTTGGGCCTCGGGCTGCTCTTTACGCTGCGTGGGCCGCTGCCCCCGCCGGCCGAGGTCGCCGTCGTCGGCATATCCGGTCGATCGGCTGCGGCGCTCGGCCTTTCGACGGAGCTCGATACCTGGTCGCGTGCCGAGCACGCGGCGCTCGTGGATCGGCTCGCCACGGACGGCGCCAGCGTCGTCGCGTTCGATTTGCTGTTCCACGAGTCGCGTGCCGGCTCGGGCGATGCGCAGTTCGCGGCAGCGATCGAACGGGCCGGCAACGTGGTGCTTGCGGAGCGGACGGAGAGCGAAATCGTCGCGCTCGGCGGCGGCGCGCAAGCATGGACCGAAAAGCGGAGGCGGCCGTTGCCCGAGCTGGAGGCCGCCGCCCTCGGCTCGGCACCGTTCGTCTTGCCGACCGTGCCGATCACGATAGGGCGGTTCTGGACGTTCGGGCGAGGCAGCGACGATCTCCCGTCGCTGCCCGCGCTGGCGCTGCAGGCGCACTTGCTCCCGCATTACGAAGCGTTCCGCGCACTCGTCGAGCGCGCCCGGCCGGGCGCCACGGCCGGCTGGCCGGCCACGCATGCAGGCGTGTTGGAGAAACGCCGTCTCGAGGAAACGATGACGTCGATCCGCCGTACGTTTCAGAGCGACGCCGGCCTCGGCCCGGCGGTTAGCCGCGAGCTCGAACGTGCGGCCGGCCCGGACGCGGTGCCGAAGCCGCTCCACGTCTTGCTCGATCTTTATGCCGGCCCGAGCAGCCGTTACTTGAACTTCTACGGCCCCGCGCGCGGTATCGCGACGTTTCCGTACGATCGAGCCCGTGCCGGCGCGGCCGACGTCCGCGGCAAGGTGCTGCTCGTCGGGATGTCGGAGCCGCATCAGCCGGAGCAGCAAGACGACTTTATCTCCGTATTCTCGGAGAGCAGCGGCATCAACTTGAGCGGCGTCGAGATTGGGGCGACGGCCGTGGCCAACTTGCTCGAGCAGCGCGGGCTACTGTCTTTGCCGGTGCCGCTGCATGCCGCGCTCGTATTCGCGCTCGGCGTGATGTTCGGCGCGCTCGTCGGTCGCGCACGGATGGTGCATGCGACCGCCGCCACGCTCGGAGCGGGTGGTGCCTATTTCGCCGCGGCGTATGGGCAGTTCGCGATCTACGACGTTTGGCTGCCGCTCGTCGTGCCGTTGCTCGTGCAATTGCCGGCGAGCTTTGGTGTCGCGGTGTGGTGGAACTATCGCGAGCTCGCCGAGCAACGCGAGCGCGTGCGGACGGCGCTCGGGTACTACGTGCCGCAAGCGCTCGCGCGCCGCCTTTCGGAGCAGACGCTCCTGCCGGGTGCCGACCGGCAATTGCTGCACGGCACGTGTCTCGTCACGGACGCGGAGCGTTATACGTCGATCGCGGAAAGCGTATCTCCGGAAGCGCTCGCCGCGTTGATGAACGATTACTACGAGGCAATCTTTGGCGTCGTGGAGGAATACGGCGGCGAAATCTCCGATACAGCCGGCGATTCGATGGTCGCGGTGTGGGCGAGCGGCCGACCCGACCCTCGATCTCGTCAACGGGCGGCGCAGGCGGCCGTGGCGATTCTCGACGCAGTGGAGGACTTCAATCGGCGACACCCGGCTTCGCCGTTGCCGACGCGGGTCGGACTCGAGTCCGGCGAGCTCCTGCTCGGCAACATCGGCGCCGAGCAGCGCTACGAGTATCGAGCCATCGGCGACATCGTGAACACGGCGTCGCGCATTCAGGGATTGAATCAGCTGCTCGGCACTCGCGTGCTGGTGTCGGCATCGACGCTCGACGGCGTCGAGCTAGCGGCACGGGACCTCGGCACGTTTCTATTGCGCGGGAAGCGGTTTCCCGTTCGTGTTTTGGAGCCGATCACGGCCGCCGTCCGCCTCGACGCTGCGGCGCTCGAGGCTTTTGCCGCCGCCCTCGCGGCACTGCGCGCCGGAAACTGGGAGCAAGCCCACGACGGTTTTGCTGCGCTTGCCGAGCGCTTTCCGGCCGACGGCCCAACGCGTTATTACGCGGGGCAAAGCGCCGCACTTCGCGCGGCGCCGCCCGTCGAGTGGACGGGCGCCGTGCGCGTCACGGAGAAGTGACGCTCACGAGGGTCGGATCTTGCCCACGGCAACGTAGTCGAAGTTCGTGACTGAGCTCCGCGTGCGGGGACGCATCGCCGCGTTGCGCTCGAGATAGGCCAGCACGTCGTCGACGCCGGCGACGCACTCGCGCTTCGTGTCGGGCTGACGCTCGAGCAGCTCGCGCAGCATGCGCTGCGTACGGTTCTGCACGGGAAGCGGCACCAAGGTCAGCAGATCGACCATGCGCAGGATCTTGTCCTGATCCTCGCTCGGCAGGCGCTCGACGGTGCGCACGAGCCGCAGTACGTCCTCTGATACGGGCATGACGGTTGCCTCTTTGATAGAGCCAATG
>Ga0073934_10005435_pt1 | contig 19715 bp, 20 predicted proteins | sample LarsenN4metaG_FD_76834 | JGI IMG/M metagenome (GOLD analysis project Ga0073934, IMG submission 76834) | Hot spring sediment bacterial and archeal communities from British Columbia, Canada, to study Microbial Dark Matter (Phase II) - Larsen... ... | reverse complement strand
CTCGCGCTCGCCGACGGCATGGGCGGCCATCTGCGCGGCGATGTCGCCGCGACGATCGCCGTGGAGACGCTCGGCGCGGCGTTTCGCGCCGAGGCGAAGCCGCGCCTTGCCGATCCCGCGGCGTTCCTCGCGCAGGGCATCGCGCGCGCACACGCCATGATCGTGCATCAGGCGCGGCGCCTCGCGCTCCCCGATTCGCCGCGCACGACGGTCGTCGCCTGCATCGTGCAGGACGGGCGCCTGTGGTGGTCGCATGTGGGCGACTCGCGCCTGTACCTGATCCGCGACGGCCGTGTCGCGGCGCGCACGCGCGATCACACGCTGGTGCAGCAGCTCGTGGACGCCGGCCGCATCCGCGAGGAGGCGATCGCGGTGCATCCGGACCGCAACAAGCTGCTGCGCTGCCTGGGCGGGCCGGCGCCGCCGAAGGCGGAGCCGCCGGCGACTGCGACGCTCGCGGCGGGCGACGTGGTGCTGCTCTGCTCGGACGGGTTCTGGGGCCCGTTGAGCGAGCGCCAGCTTCTCACCGGGCTCATCGGCAGGCCGCCGGAGGAGGCGCTCGCGGCGCTGGTGAGCCTTGCGCAGACGCGCGCCGGACCGGCGGCCGACAACCTGTCGGTGCTCGCGCTGCACTGGCGCGAGCCCGCGCGCGCGACGCCGGACGCCGCGGCCGAGGGCGCAAAGGCGGGGACGCGGTGAACGCGGGCCGCGCATGAGGGCGAACGGCCGGCGCGCGGACGAGCTGCGCCCGACCAGGTTCGTGCGCGGCTACACGCGCCACGCCGAGGGCTCGGTGCTGGTCGAATTCGGCGATACGCGGGTGCTTTGCACCGCGACCGTCGAGGAAACGGTGCCGGCGTTCCTGCGCGGCAGCGGACGCGGCTGGGTGACGGCCGAATACGGAATGCTGCCGCGCGCCACCCACACGCGCACCGAGCGCGAGGCGGCGCGCGGGGCGCAGTCCGGCCGCACGCAGGAGATCCAGCGCCTGATCGGCCGGGCGCTGCGCGCGGTGACCGATCTCGCGCAACTGGGCGAGCGCACCGTGCGCCTTGACTGCGACGTGCTGCAGGCCGACGGCGGCACGCGCACCGCGGCGATCACCGGAGGATTCGTCGCGCTGCACGATGCGCTCGCCTGGATGCGCGAGCGCGGCATGATCGCGGCGCTGCCGGTGAAGGACTTCGTCGCCGCGGTGTCCGTCGGCATGCACGCCGGCGAGGCGCTGCTCGATCTCGATTACGCCGAGGACGCCGCCTGCGACACCGACATGAACGTGGTGATGACCGGTTCCGGGCGATTCGTCGAAGTGCAGGGCACCGCCGAGGGCGAGCCCTTCACGCGCGAGGCGCTCGACCGGCTGCTGTCGCTTGCCGCGAGCGGAATCGCCGAGCTGATCGCGCGCCAGCGGCGAGCGCTCGGCGGCTGAAATCAGGGTCAGACCACGTTCTCGCTGCGCGCGAAAACGTGGTCTGACCCCGTTTCAGGCTTCAGGATTTCGGTGGAACGTAGCCGGAGGCGACGTCGGCGCCTTCGCCGAAGAAGTACTTCTCGGTCTGCTCGGCGAGGTACTTGCGCGCCCGCGGATCGGCGAGGTTGAGGCGGTTCTCGTTGACGAGCATCGTCTGGTGGCGCAGCCACTGCTGCCACGCCTCCTTCGAGACGTTCTCGTAGATGCGCTTGCCGAGCTCGCCCGGAAACGGCGGGTAATCGAGCCCTTCGGCCTCGCGGCCGAGCTTGACGCATTTCACCATTCTCGCCATGGGGTCTAGAGGCGCTTGACGAAGATCTTGGAACCGCGCTTCCAATTGTATAGCGCCTTGCGCTCCTCGGGCAGCGCCGCGAGCCCGGCCTCGCGGAACCCTTGCGCGAGGAACCAGTGCTGCGCGCGGGTGGTGAGGGCGAAGAGCCGCCGCAGCTTCATCGCGCGCGCGCGCGCTTCGCACGCTCGCAGCAGCCGCTCGCCGTAGCCGGCGTCGCGGTACTCGGGCGATACCGCGAGGCAGGCGAGCTCGGCGCTTTTCTCCTTCGGGAAGGGATAGAGCGCGGCGCAGCCGACGATCACCCCGTCGTGCTCGATGACCTCGAAGTTGCCGATCTCGCGCTCGAGCCGCTCGCGGCCGCGCTTGACGAGCGTGCCGTCGGCCTCCAGCGGCTCGATCAGGGCGAGGATGCCGCCCACGTCCTCGATGCGCGCGGGCCGCAGGTGCTCGACCGGATCGGCGGTGATCAGGGTGCCGACGCCGGAGTGGGTGAACAGTTCCAGCAGCGTCCCGCCGTCGGCGCGGCGGGCGACGAGGTGCGCGCGGCCGACGCCGCCGGCGAGGGCGCGCAGCGCGCACTCCAGGGCGCGCGCCAGGTCCTTGTGCGCGCCGTCGCGCTTGAGCAGCATCCCGGCCTCGCGCGCGGTGAGTTCGTGCAGCGGCTCGCCCTTGCGGTCCTCCGGCAGCCGCTCGCACAGGATGAGGAGTTTATCGGCCTTGAGCGCGATCGCGACGCTCGCGGCAACGTCCTCCCAGGCGAGGTTGAACACCTCGCCGGTGGGCGAATAGCCGAGATTGGGCACCAGCACGATCTCGCCGTCGTCGAGGCGCCGCGCGATCGCCGCGGCGTCCACCTTGCGCACCACGCCGGTGTACTGGTAGTCCACGCCGTCCACCACGCCGATCGGGCGCGCGGCGATGTAGTTGCCCGAACCGACCCGGATCGCCGCCCCGGCCATCGGCGAATTCGGCAGTCCCTGCGAAAGCAGCGCCTCGATCTCGACGCGCAGCACGCCCGCGGCGTGCTTGACCGCGGTGAGCGAGGCGGCGTCGGTGATGCGCAGCCCGCGCGCATAGCGCGAGCGCAGGCCCTTCGCCTTGAGCTCCGCCTCGATCTGGGCGCGCGCGCCGTGCACGAGGACGAGCCGGATGCCGAGCGCGGCGAGCAGATTGAGGTCGTGCACGAACTTGACGAAGCGGCCGCGCTCGACCATCTGCTCGCCCGGGAAGCCGATGACGAAGGTGCGGCCGCGGAAGGCGTGCACGTACGGCGCGGCCTGCCGGAACCAGCGCACGAACAGCTCGGGGTGCGGAAGGGTGCTCATCGAGCGTTGATTTTCCGCGCGATTCTACGGGAGCGACCCCCGGGGTCAACCGCGGGGAACGCAGCCGCGTTAGGCGGAGTCTGATCGGCAAAAGGAGGATCGCCATGCGCCGTCGCGCCGCCGCAGCCCTCGCCGCCGCCGCGCTTGCCTTCGCGGCTCCCGCCCTCGGCACCGAGGAAACCGACGATTCGCGGTTCTTCGGCGCCGTGCTCGCGCTGGTCCAGCAGTTCGTACGCGCGGCCGCCGCCTCGCCGGAGCCCGGAGCCGTTCACCGGCAAATGGACGAAGTGCTCGCCGGCAGGAACGCCGAGGCGAACCGCGCCGCCGGCGAGATCTTCGCCGAGCTGGCGAGCGAAGTGCCGCCCGAGCACCGCGCCACGCTCGCCGCGATCGCCAAAGACCTGCTCGTCATCGCGCGGCGCGAGCAGGCGCGCGCGCCCGCCGAAGCCGCGCGCGAGCGCGCCATCGCCGCGCGGAAGGAGCTGCACGCGATGGGCCTGCGCTACTGGGACGAAGCCCAGTACCGCGAGGCGCTCGCCCGCGGCGATCGCATCGCGGTGGAACTGTTCGAAGCCGCAGGCGTTGTCGGCCGCGCGAAGCGCTGATTCGCGGGCGACGATGTGGGTCGCCAGCGCGCCGCGCTCGCGGCGCCGGACGGCCAATCGTCTAGAAATCCCCCGCGAGCGTGTTCAGCGCGGCGATCGCGGCGAGCGCCGCGGTCTCGGTGCGCAGCACCCGCGGACCGAGGCGCACCGGGACGAACCCCGCCTTCCCGAGCAGTTCCTCCTCGGACTCGTCGAAGCCGCCTTCGGGGCCGGCGGCTAGCACGATGGCGCGCGCACCGGAGGCGAGCGCTTCGCGAAGGCGCGTGCCGGCTCGAGGGCTGAGGAGCAGCCGCAGCCTCCCTTGCGGGAGCTTCGCGCAGCACTCGCCGACAGTGGCGGGCGGCTCGATCGGCGGGATGCGGTTTCTTCCGCACTGCTCGCACGCCGCGATCGCGACGCGGCGCCAGTGCGCGAGCCTTGCCGCCGCGCGGCGCTCGTCGAGCCGCGCCTGAGAGCGCGCCGCGAACACCGGCCATATGGCGGCGACGCCGAGCTCCACCGCCTTCTGGATCGTCGTGTCCATGCGCTCGCCGGAGGAGATGCCCTGCACGAGCGTCACTGCAAGCGGCGACTCGCGCTCGACGTCGGCCCGTTCGCCCACGTCGGCGGTGACTCCGTCGCGGCCGGCGGCGACGATCCGCGCCGGAAATTCTCCACCCGAGCCGTCGAAGAGCACGATCATGTCGCCTGCGCGCAGCCGCAGCACCCGCGCATGCCGCGCGGCGTCCTCGGGAAGCTCGATACGCGCGCCCGAGACAAGCGGCCCGGCGATGAAGAAGCGGGGCACCGGCGCGAAAGTCAGCGCGTGCAGCCCCAAGCGAGGAGCCGGCACTCGGCGCCGCGGTTCGCCTCTGCGCAGCTCCTGAGCGCCTTGGCCTCGGCTTCGGTGCGCGTCGTGCCGGACTGGGCGGCAAGGCGCGCCGGTCCGTCGGCGAGCGCGGCGCAACCGTTCCTGAAGCGGTGCACCACCTCGCACTTCGGATCGCCGCACTGGCGAAGAGCCTCGGCCGCGGCGTCGCGCTGGCGCGCAAAATCGTAGGAAACGCCCCAGGCGCCGGAGGCGCGGTGATACGCGATCGCGCCGTAGGCGTTCGGAGTTGCCGAATGCCTGCGGCCGGCCGAATCCTCGGCCGCGGCGGAAGCGGCGGCCAGCAGCGTCGCGGCGAGAAACGCGCCGGCCGGCCGCACGGCTACATCGTCGCGCCGACGACCCAAGGCGCGAACTCGTCCTCGCCGAAGCCGAGAAGCTCGGACTTGGTGCGCTTGCCGGAGGCGGTTTCCAGGATCAGCCGGAAGATTCGTTCGCCCGCCTGTTCGACCGACTCCTCGCCGTCCACGATGGTGCCGCAGTTGATGTCCATGTCGTCTTCCATGTGGCGGTAGAGCGGCGTGTTGGTCGCGAGCTTGAGCGAGGGCACGGGTTTGCAGCCGAACACCGAGCCGCGGCCGGTGGTGAAGCACACGACGTTCGCGCCGCCCGCGACGAGGCCGGTGACCGACACCGGGTCGTAGCCGGGGGTGTCCATGAAGACGAAGCCTTTCGCCGTCACGGTCTGCGCATATTCGTACACGTCCACCAGGTTGGTGGTGCCGCCCTTCGCCGCCGCGCCGAGCGATTTTTCGAGGATCGTGGTGAGCCCGCCCGCCTTGTTGCCGGGCGAAGGATTGTTGTTCATCTCGCCGCGGTTCCTGCGCGTGTAGTCCTCCCACCAGCGGATGCGGGCGATGAGCTTCTCGCCCACCTCGCGCGAGACCGCGCGGCGCGTGAGCAGGTGCTCGGCGCCGTAGATCTCGGGTGTCTCCGAGAGGATCGCGGTGCCGCCGTGGCGGACGACGAGATCGGCGGCGGCGCCGAGCGCCGGGTTTGCGCTCACGCCGGAATAGCCGTCCGAGCCGCCGCATTCGAGGCCGAGGATGAGGTGGCTCGCCGGCACCGGCCGGCGCTCGATGCGGTTTGCGTCGGGGAGCAATTCCTTCACGCGCGCGATGCCGTCGCGCACCGACTTCGTCGTCCCGCCTTTCTCCTGGATGGTGAACGCCTGGAGCTTGTCGGCCACGCGCAGGTTCGACCGATCCACCCAGACCTTGACCTGGTTTGCCTCGCAGCCGAGGCCGATCGCGAGCACGGCGTAGAAGTTCGGGTGGCGCGCGTAGCCGGTGAGCGTCCGGCGCAAGAGGTCCATGCCCTCGCCCTCGGAGGCCATGCCGCAGCCGGTCTTGTGGGTGAGCGCGACCACGCCGTCCACGTTCGGGTAGTCGGCGAGGTTGTTGCGGAAGTGGTCCGCGATCATGCGCGCGACCGTCGCCGAGCAGTTGACGCTGGTGAGGATGCCGATGTAGTTGCGGGTCGCGACGCGCCCGTCGGCGCGCACGATGCCCTGGAAGGTCGCCGGCGCCTGGACGTACTCGACGGGTTTCAGGTCGGCGCAGAAGGCGTAGTCGCGCTCGAAGTCTCCCATGCCGAGGTTGTGCACGTGCACATGCTCGCCCGCGCGGATGTCGCGCGTCGCAAAGCCGATGATCTGGTTGTAGCGCCGCACCGGATCGCCCTTGCGGATATCGCGCGTCGCGACCTTGTGGCCGGCGGGAATGCGCGTCGCCACGCGCACACCGCCTTCGCGCGCAAGGAGCGTACCCTCGGGCAATTCGGCGCGCGCGATCACCACGTCGTCGGCGGGATTGAGTCGGATGGTGAGATCGGCGGATCTGAGCATCGCTTCCTCCTTGCGGATGGGATGTTAACGCCGCGACGCGAGCGCGGCGGCCTGCCGGATCGCTTCGAGCATCGAGCGCTCGTCGGCCTTGCCGGTGCCGGCGATGTCGAAGGCGGTGCCGTGGTCCACCGAGGTGCGCACGATCGGCAGCCCGGCGGTGACGTTGACGCCGTGCTCCATGCCGAGCGCCTTCACCGGGCCGTGCCCCTGGTCGTGGTACATCGCCACCACCAGATCGTAGTCGCCGCGGGCGGCGAGATAGAACAGGCTGTCGGCCGGTAGCGGCCCTTCGACGTTCCAGCCGCGGGCGCGTGCGGCGGCGACCGCCGGAGCGATCTTCGTTTCCTCCTCGCCGCGGCCGAAGAGGCCGCCTTCGCCCGCGTGCGGGTTGATGCCGCAGACGCCGATGCGCGGCTCGCGACCGAGAAGGCGCAGCACCAGCTCGCGACCGCGCGCGATGGTGCGCTCGACCAGTGCGGGGCTGATGCGCTCGATCGCGTCGAGGAGCCCGACGTGCGCGGTGACATGGATCACGCGCAGCCTGGGCGACAGCAGCGCAAGCGACACCTCCGGCGTTCCGGTCAGCTTCGCGAGCAGCTCGGTGTGGCCGGGGTAGCGGTGGCCGGCGGCGTTGAGCGCCTCCTTGCTGATCGGCGCGGTGCAGATGGCGTCGAGGACGTCTTCACGCGCAAGCGCCACCGCGCGCTCGATGAAGCGGTAGGCGGCTTCGCCCGCCGCGGCCGAAGCCCGGCCGCGCACGAGATCGAGCGGAACGAGCGCGAGATCAATCACCTCGACCGTGCCCGTGCCGAACTCCGCCTCGCGCGGATGAGCGATCGCGCGCACGGCGAACGCCAGACCGAGCAGTCGGCGCGTCGCCTCGAGCCAGCGCGCATCGCCGATGACGAGCGGCCGGGCAAGCTCGCGCACCTCCGGATGCGCGAGCGCTTTCAGCACCACCTCGGGGCCGACCCCGGCCGGGTCGCCCATGGTGATGCCGATCACCGGGCGCCCCGAGCCACTCACACCGGACCTTTCAATGATTGTCGCGGGGCACGAACGCCCCGGATCTTCCCACGAGAAAATCGAGATCCGCGCCCTGATCGGCCTGCAGCACGTGATCGTGATAGAGCCGCCAGTAGCCGCGCTCGAGCGGCGGTTTGGGTGCTCGCCACGCCTTGCGGCGCCGCTCCAGCTCTTCCGGCGCCACCAGCAGATCGAGCCGGCGCCTGGCGACGTCGAGTTCGATCAGATCGCCGTCTTTCACCAGCGCAAGCGGGCCGCCCGCCGCGGCCTCCGGGACCACGTGCAGCACCACCGTGCCGTAGGCGGTGCCGCTCATCCTCGCGTCCGAAATGCGCACCATGTCGGTGACGCCCTTCTTCAGGAGCTTGGGCGGAAGCGGCATGTTTCCCACTTCGGCCATGCCGGGGTATCCCTTCGGCCCGCAGTTCTTGAGCACCATCACCGAGCGCTCGTCTATGTCGAGCTTCGGATCGTCAATCCGGCGGTGAAAGTCCTCGATGTTTTCGAAGACCACCGCCCGGCCGCGGTGCTTCATGAGCTTCGGCGAGGCGGCCGAGGGCTTGATGATCGCGCCTCCCGGGCAGAGGTTGCCGCGCAGCACCGCGATGCCGGCGTTCTTCTTGAAGGGCTTGCTCCAGGGATGGATCACGTCGCGGTTCCAGCAGGGCGCGTCCTTTACGTTCTCCCAGATCGTGCGGCCGTTCACGGTGAGCGCGTCGCGGTGGAGCTTGCCGGCCTCGCCCAGCTCCCTCAGCACCGCGGGCAGCCCGCCGGCGTAGCAGAAGTCCTCCATCAGGTATTTGCCCGAGGGCATCAGGTTGACGAGCGTGTGCACGCCGCGGCCGAGCCGGTCCCAGTCGTCGAGCGTGAGATCCACGCCCAGCCGGCGCGCGATCGCGATCAGGTGGATGACGGCGTTCGTCGAGCCGCCGATCGCGGCGTTCGCGCGGATCGCGTTCTCGAACGCTTTCCGCGTGAGGATCCGGGACATCGTCGTGCCTTCCTTCACCAGCTCGACGATGCGGCGGCCGGCGGCGCGGGCGATGAGGTTGCGCCGCGCGTCCACCGCCGGAAACGCCGCGTTGCCGGGCAGCCCGATGCCGAGCGCCTCCACCATCGAGGCCATGGTCGAGGCGGTGCCCATCGTCATGCAGTGACCGTGCGAGCGGTGCATGCACGATTCGGCCTCGTGGAATTCGGCAAGCGTGATCTTGCCGGCGCGCAGGTCCTCGGACATGGACCAGACGTTCGTGCCCGAGCCGATGTCGGTGCCGCGGTATTTGCCCGAGAGCATCGGCCCGCCGGAGACCATGATCGCCGGCAGGTCCACCGAGGCCGCGCCCATGAGGAGCGAAGGAGTGGTCTTGTCGCAGCCGGCAAGGAGCACGACGCCGTCCAGGGGATTCGCGCGGATGGATTCCTCGACGTCCATCGAGGCGAGGTTGCGGTAGAGCATCGCCGTCGGCCGCAGCAGCGTCTCGCCGAGCGACATCACCGGGAATTCCAGCGGAAAACCGCCGGCGTCGAGCACGCCCGCCTTCACGTGCTCGGCGAGAGTGCGAAAGTGCGAGTTGCAGGGCACGAGTTCCGAGTACGTGTTGCAGATGCCGATCACCGGACGGCCGTCGAACTGGTCGTGCGGCACGCCGCGGTTCTTCACCCAGGAGCGGTAGATGAAGCCGTAGATGTCCTGACGCCCGAACCAGTGCGCCGAGCGTCGCCGCGTGCCGCCGGATTTCTTCGCCATGGCCTAGTAAGTCGCCCTGCCGCCGGAGATGTCGAACACCGCGCCGGTGGAAAAGGAGCATTCCTCGGAGGCGAGCCAGCACACGAGCGCGGCCACCTCGTCCACCGTCACGAACCGTCCCATTGGGATTTTCGAGAGCATGTAGTCAATGTGCTGCTGCGACATCTGCTCGAAGATCGCCGTCCTCGCCGCGGCCGGCGTCACGCAGTTGACGAGTACGCCGGTCTTCGCCAGCTCCTTGCCGAGGGATTTGGTGAGCGCGATGAGGCCCGCTTTCGCCGCGCTGTAGGCGGCGGCGTTCGGGTTGCCCTCTTTTCCGGCGATCGAGGCGACGTTGACGATGCGCCCGTAGCCCGCGCGCACCATGTGCGGCACCACGGCGCGGCAGCAGAGGAACGGCGCGGTGAGGTCCACCTCGAGCACGCGCTTCCATTCCTCGACCGGGTACTCGACGAGCGGCAGCGTCGGCCCGGCGATGCCGGCGTTGTTGACGAAGACGTCGATCTTGCCGAGATCGGCAAGCGCCCTTTCGGTCGCACGCTCGACCGCCGGGGCGTCGGTCACGTCCATCGCCTCGCCCGAGGCGCGCGCGCCGAGCGCGGCCGCGGCCTTTTCCAGCAGCGCCGCATCGCGGTCCCAGATCCGCACGCTCGCGCCGGAGGCGAGGAGCCGCTTGGCGATCGCGAACCCGATGCCCTGCGCGCCGCCGGTGACGATCGCGGTACGGCCTGCGAAGTCGAGCCGGTTCACGCCGTCAGTCTAGCGCGCCGCGGCCGCGGGAGCGGCGGCCACGGGCAGGGGCGACGCCGGAACCGCCGAGTCCTCCTTCATGCGCTCGGCCCGGGCGCGCTCGTTGAGCCAGTTGGGGAACCACATGGCGATCTGCGGGAAGACGACGACGAGCGCCACGCAGATCACCTGGATCACCATGAAATCGGCCATGCCGCGGTAGATCAAGGCGAGATTCCACTCCTTGACCACCTGCTTCAGGTAGTAGGCGGACATCGCCACCGGCGGCGACAGGAACGCGGTCTGGAGCACCACCGCGGTGACGGTCGCAAACCACACCATGTCGTAGCCGAGGCCCTTGGCGACCGGCGCGAGCAGCGGCATGAAGATGAGCACGATCGCCGGCCACTCGAACGGCCAGCCGAGCAGGAAAATGAACAGGAGCAGCAGCGTCAGCGTGCCCCAGGCGGGCAGCGGCGCGGCGAGCAGCATCTTGGTGATCCAGCTGGCCGTGCCGAGCCACGCGAACACCGAACCGAAGACGTTCGAGGCCACCGCAAGAAACAGCACCATCGCGGTCGAGGCCATGGTGCTGTTGCATGCCTCCAGCAGGCCGCGCCAGGTGAACTTGCCGTACAGAATGGTGAGCACGATCGCACCGAGCGCGCCGAGCCCCGCCGCCTCGGCCGCGGTGGTGAGCCCCGCGAGGATCGCGCCCAGCGTGACGAGCGTGAGCACGGTCACCGGCACGAGCCCGACGAGGCACTCCCACAGCACGACCTTGAGCGACGCCTGGCGCTCCTCGACCGGGACCGGCGGGCCGAGGCGCGGGTTCAGGTACGAGCGCACCAGCGTGTACACGATGTACATCGCCGAGAGCAGGAACCCCGGGCCGAACGCCGCGGCGTACAGGTCAATGATCGAGATGTCGAGCACCGGCGCCATCACCACCAGCATCACCGACGGCGGGATCAGGATGCCGAGCGTGCCGCCGGCGGCGATCGAACCCGCCGACATGCGGGCGTCGTAGCCCATGCGGATCATCATCGGCCCGGCCATGATCCCGAGCAGCACCACCGTGGCGCCGACGGTGCCGGCGGCGATGCCGAAGAGCGTCGCGGTCAGGATCACGACGACGTAGAGCGCGCCGCGCACCGGCGCGAACAGGTCGCGGAACGCGAGGAACAGGCGCTCCATGAGGCCCGCCTGATCGCAGATGTAGCCCATCAGGATGAACAGCGGCACCGCGACGAACTCGTCCTGCTTCATCAGCCCGAAGATCTGCAGGTAGGCGAGGTTGAACACCTTCGCCCCGAGGCCGAAATAGCCGAAGATGAGGGCGAGAAAGAGCAGCGTGAAGCTGATCGGCAGGCCGATGAAGATGGCCGCCAGCATCACCACCAGCATGACCATGCCGAGGAATTCGAGGCCGGTCACGGTCCGCTCAGACCTCGATCTTCTCGCGGTGCTGGAACTCGCGGCCGAAGCGGATCTGGTAGCAGCACTTGAGCGCCTCGGACACCCCCTGGATCATGAACAGCAGCGCCGCGAGCGGGATCGCGGCGCGAAACGGCCACATGATCGCGCGCCAAATGCTTTCCTGCGAGCGCTCGCCGGTGTTGTAGGCGTGCAGGGCGCCGTCCACGCCGACCACCATCAGGAAAATCATGGTGGGAAAGAACAGCACGACGTACGACACCAGATCAATGACGCCCTTGCGGCGCTCGGAGTATTTTTCCCAGAAGATGTCGGTGCGCACGTGCGCGCCCTTGTACAGGGCGTAGCCGCAGGCGAGCATGAAGCTCGCGCCGTTGGCCATGGCGCTCGATTCGAACGCCCACACGGTCGGCGCGCCGAAGAACGACCGCGAAGTCACCTCGTAGGTGATGATGCCGACGAGCAGCAGCTGCGTCAGCGCGAACAGGCGGCCGGTCGCATCCGTGAACCGGTCGATCCAGCGGATCGCCGCATAGAAATACGGCGGAAAGTCGCTGCTCGCTCCCCGTGCGGGCGGGGCTTCGGCACCGACGGACATGGAATCCTCCCCTTGGCGGTGATTCTATTCGAGGCATGGGGCGCCCGCAAAGGAATGCTTGACAGCGCCGCGTCCCCGGGCCTAGTGTGAAAACAGCGCCCGGCCGTCGGGCGTACCAAAAGGGAGAGGAGGGGTTCATGCACGGATTCAGAGCAGCGCTCGCGGCCCTTGCGGCCGCAGGTCTGGTAATGGCTGTGGCAGCACCGGTTCACGCCCAGCAGAAGTTCACGCTCAAGGGGCAGTCGAGTCATCCGGCTTCGGCCAATCTGCACCTCATCTTCAAGCTCTGGGCGGAGACGGTGGAGAAGATGTCCGGGGGTCGGTTGAAGATTGACGCGCAGCCCGGGGGGGCGATCGTGCCGCCGTTCGAGGTGTTCGACGCGGCCTCCAAGGGGGTGCTCGACGTCGGCATGACGCCGTTCGGTTACATCGCGGGGCGCCACCCGGCGACGATCCCGATGTCGCACGGGCCGCTGTTCGGCATGGACGGCCTCGACTACTACGCCTGGTATTACGACGGCGACGGGCTGAAGTTGCTGGAGGAGTTCTATCGCGACGTCCTCAAGCTCAACTTGGTCGGCTTTCCGGTCCCGACCGACTACCCGCAGGGCCTCGGCTGGTTCAAGAAACCGATCAAGAGCCTCGCCGACCTGAAGGGCATGAAGTACCGCATCTACGGCATCGGCGCGGAGACCTACGGCAGGCTCGGGGTGGCGGTGGTGACGCTGCCTGGCCAGGAGATCGTTCCGGCGATGGAGCGCGGCGTCATCCAGGGCGCGGAATGGATCAACTGCCTGGAGGACAAGAAACTCGGGCTGCACAAGGTGGCGAAGTACTACTACACCCCGGGCATGCACGAACCGGTCACCGGCGGGCAGATCGTCTTCAACAAGGATGTGTGGGCGAAGCTCTCGCCCGACCTGCAGGAAATGGTCAAGGTGGCGAGCGTGTACGCGACCATGCTGCGCAACTTCGCGTTCAACCGGGAAACCGCCGAGGCCTGCGAGGATCTGATCAAGGAAGGGGTGCAGATCCAGCGCACGCCGGATGACGTGCTCAAGAACTTCCTCGACACCTGGGAAAAGATCCAGGCCGAGTATGCGGCCAAGGACCCGTTCTACCGCAAGGTGATCGAGAGCCAGAAGAAGTACGCCGAGAAGGTCGTGCCGTTCCGCCTGTCGTGGTTCCCGCCCTACGAGTTCGCGGGGAACTACTACTGGAAGGACAAGGTGTACCGCGGCAGGCCCGGCGCGGCGGTCGCGGCCGACGGCAAGAAGAAGTAGCGCGGGCCGGACGCCGAAAGCGCACGGCCCGGGACGGGCGCCGGGAAGCCCCCGGCGCCCGCGCCGTTTATAATCGCCGCCCTTTGCGGACATCGGGACAAGGTTGATGGCAGGCAGACTCGCAGGCAAGGTCGCGTTCGTCACCGCCGCCGGGCAGGGCATCGGCCGCGGCGCGGCGCTCGCGTTCGCACGCGAAGGCGCCCTCGTGTGGGCGACCGACATCAATCCGAAGACGCTGGCGGAGATCGAGGGCCGGGACGGCGTCCGCACGCGCGTGCTCGACGTCACCGACGAACAGGCGATCACGCGCATCGCCGCCGAGGTCGGCGCGGTGGACGTGCTGTTCAACTGCGCCGGGTTCGTGCACCACGGCACGATCCTCGACTGCACGCCGGCCGACTGGGACTTCAGCTTCAACCTCAACGTGAAGTCCATGTACCTGGTGACGCGCGCGTTCCTGCCGGCGATGCTCGCGAAGGGCGCGGGCTCGATCATCAACATGTCCTCGATCGCCTCCAGCATCCGCGGGCTGCCGAACCGCTTCGTGTACGGCGCGACCAAGGCCGCGGTGATCGGGCTCACCAAGGCGATCGCCGCCGACTACGTACGCCAGGGCATCCGCTGCAACGCGGTCGCGCCGGGCACCGTGGACACGCCCTCGCTCGCCGAGCGCATCGCCGCGTTCCCGGATCCGGTGAAGGCGCGCCAGGACTTCATCGCCCGCCAGCCGATGGGGCGCCTCGGCACGGTGGAGGACATCACGGGCATCCTGGTGTACCTCGCTTCCGACGAGTCGCGTTTCGCGACCGGCAACGTGTATTCGATTGACGGGGGAATGACGATATGAAACTCTGCCGTTACGGCAGGAACGGCTACGAGAAGCCGGGCATGATTGATGCCGAGGGGCGGCTGCGGGACCTGTCCAAGATCGTGGACAACATCGGCCCGAACGAGATTTCGCCGCGCGGGCTGAAGATGCTGGCGAAGGTGAGGCCCGAGTCGCTGCCGGTGGTGACCAACAATCCGCGCCTGGGCGTGCCCTACGTCGGCATCGGCAAGTTCGTCGCGATCGGCCTGAACTACTCGGACCACGCAAAGGAGGCCGGGATGCCGATCCCGAGCGAGCCCATCGTTTTCCTCAAGGCGACCACCTGCATCAGCGGGCCCTACGACGACATCGTGCAGCCGAAGGGCTCGACCAAGCTCGACTGGGAGGTGGAGCTGGGCGTGGTGATCGGAACGAAGGCGCAGTACGTGAGCGAAAAGGACGCCCTTGCGCACGTCGCCGGCTACTGCGTGGTCAACGACGTCTCCGAGCGGGCGTTCCAGCTCGCCACCAGCCAGTGGGACAAGGGCAAGGGATTCGACACCGCCGGCCCGATCGGACCGTGGCTGGTCACCCCTGACGAGGTGCGCGATCCGCAGGCGCTCGACATGTGGCTCGACGTCAACGGCCGGCGCATGCAGACCGGCAACACGCGCACCATGATCTTCTCGGTCGCCCAGCTCATCTCGCACGTGAGCCACTACATGACGCTGATGCCGGGCGACATCATCACCACCGGAACGCCGCCCGGCGTCGGCATGGGCATGAAGCCCGCGCCGGTGTTCCTCAAGCCCGGCGACGTGGTCACGCTCGGCATCCAGGGCTTGGGCGAGCAGCGCACGCGCGTCGTCGCCTGGAAGGGCTGAGAAACAGGGTCGGACCCGGGTCTGACCCTGATTTCGGCTAGCGCATCTGCGCGGTCATGAAGGTGAGGCGGTCGGCCATCGCCTTGAGCAGCGACATGCCGAACGACGGGCTCGTTCTCACCAGGGCGAGGAAGTCGTTCCGGTTCAGGCCCATCAGCTCGCAGTCGGTTTCGGCCAGCGCGGCGGCGCTGCGCGGCGACTGATCCACGATCGCCATCTCGCCGAACGTGCCCCCGGACCCGACGCGCTCGACTGGCTTGCCGGCGATGAGGATCGCGACGGTGCCCGAGGCGACGATGTACATGAACGCGCCGGTGTCGCCTTCCTTGAAGATGGTCTGCCCGGCCGCGTAGCGCACCGGTTCTCGGTCGCGCAGCAGGTTTTTCAGCCCGGCCATCAGCTTCCTGTCGAAAACGCTCGAAGGCTTCGGGAGGTCCGTGGCCGCGAGCGCGTTGCGCCGCCGCAGCGCCGCCGCGGTCTGCCGGATGCGCAGGATCATGATGCTCATCAGCATCAGCGCGAACTCGGGCTTGCGGCGCAGCCCCTCCTCGAACTGCCTGCCGTCGAGCGCGATCAGCCGGCACCGCGTCTTCGCGATCGCCGAGGCGCTGCGCGGTTCGTGCGTGAGCGCCGCCATCTCGCCGAAGATCTCGCCCACCTTGACGGTGCCGAGCACCTGATCGCCGACCTGCAGGGCCACCTCGCCTTCGAGCACCAGGTACATCCTGTCGTTCCTGGAGAAAAGGCCCGAGGTCTTGTCGCCCGCGGCGAAGAGCACCGCGCCGGGCGCCGCCTCCTCCGGCTTGCCCGCGCCGCGGAAGAAGTCCATCGCGATGGCGGCGTTGTACACCGGGCTCGCCGCGGGACGAGCGGACTCCGATGGAGCGGACGGGAGCGGCCCGGTCTTCGAGAAGTCGAGGTCGCTCATGGCGCAAGTGTAATACGCCGCGCCTGGCGCGCCGCCCGCCGGTGCAACGCGCTGCGAGCGAGCGGAATCCGCATGGCTGCCGACCGGGTGCATGCGCGACATTTGGAGTAAGCTTGGGCGGCAAACCCCGCCCAGGAGGGAACCGTCCATGAACGAAAGAGCCCGCCCGGAAGCCGTCGCGAATTCGCTCGAGCGCTCGGCCTGGTTCATGCCCTTCAGCATGAACCGTCAGTTCAAGAAGAACCCGCGGCTGGTCGCGCGGGCCGAAGGGATCTGGTACTACACGCCCGAGGGCCGCAAGGTGCTCGACGGCACCTCCGGCCTGTGGTGCGTCAACGCCGGCCACTGCCGCAAACGGATCGTGGAGGCGGTTCAGCGTCAGGTGGCGACGCTGGAATTCGCGCCGCCTTTCCAGCTCGGCCATCCGCTCGCCTTCGAGTTCGCCGACCGCGTGGTGAAGCTCGCGCCCGAGGGGCTGACGCGCGTGTTCTTCACCAATTCGGGATCGGAGTCGGTGGAGACCGCGCTCAAGCTCGCGCTCGCCTACCACCGCCTGAAGGGCGAGGGACATCGCACGCGGTTGATCGGACGCGAGCGCGGCTACCACGGCGTCAATTTCGGCGGCACCGCGGTGGGCGGCATCGTCGCCAACCGCAGGATCTTCGGGGCGCTGGTGGCCGGGGTGGACCACCTGCGCCACACGCACGATCCGGAGCGCAACGCGTTCTCGCGCGGCCAGCCCCGGCACGGCGCCGAACTCGCCGACGACCTGGAGCGCCTCTGCGCGCTGCACGATCCCTCGACCATCGCGGCGGTGATCGTCGAGCCGGTGGCCTGCTCGGCCGGCGTGTACGTGCCGCCGGTCGGATACCTGGAGCGGCTGCGCGAGATCTGCACCAAGCACGGCATCCTGCTCATCTTCGACGAGGTGATCACGGCGTGGGGGCGCCTGGGCAGGCCGTTCGCCGCGCAGCGCTTCGGCGTCACGCCCGATCTGATCACCACCGCCAAGGGCATCACCAACGCGACGGTGCCGATGGGCGCGGTGTTCATGAAGGAGGAAATCTTCCAAGCCTTCATGCAGGGGCCGGAGAACGCGATCGAGCTGCCGCACGGCTACACGTATTCGGCGCACCCGCTCGCATGCGCCGCCGGTCTCGCGACGATGGACGTGTACGAGGAAGAGGGGCTGCTCACGCGCGCAGAGGAGCTCTCGCCCTACTGGGAGGCGCAGGCGCACGCGCTGCGCGACCTGCCGCACGTCGTGGACATCCGCAACATCGGCCTGATCGCCGCGATCGAGCTGGCGCCGCGGCCGGGCGCGCCCGGCGCGCGCGGGCTGGAGGCGCACATCCGCGCCTTCGAGAAGGGCGCCTACATCCGGGTCACCGGCGACATCATCGCGCTCGCGCCGCCGCTCATCATCCAGAAGCCGGAGATAGACCAGCTCTTCGCGATCGTGCGGCACGTGCTGCACGCGCTGCCCTAGCGCGAAGGCTTTCGCGCCGTTGCGCGTGCGCCGAATGGGCGAACCGCTACCGGGCGACAGGGCGGTGAAGTCGGCAGCGCACCCGACGCAGCCGATGCCAGGGATGATCGAAATCGAGGTGTTGCAGGCGCGGGGCTCGAGCCCGCGCGGGGCCGGCGCGCGGATTTGGGTGAGCGCGACCGAAACCCGCGGCACGATCGGCGGCGGGAACCTGGAATACACTGCGCTGGAGGTTGCGCGCGGGATGCTGTTTGGGAGGGAGAAGAGCCGCGAGCGCCCCGTCGGACTCGAGGACTCGCTCGACGAACGCTGCGGCCGGGCCGTGGTTCTGCGCTTCACGCTGCGCGAGGACTTTCCGCCTGAAGGGCCGCCGGCCTTCGAGGTGGTGCTCTTCGGCGCTGGGCATGTCGGAAAGGAGGTGGCGCGCATTCTGGAGCGGCTGCCGTGCCGGCTCACCTGGGTGGATCCCAGGCCGGAGATGTTTCCGGCGCAGGTCGCCTCCAACGTGCGCGCGTCATCGAGGACAAACCGGCGCGGATGGTGCACGAAGCGGCGAGCGGGGCATATTTCCTCGTCATGACCCACAGCCATGCGCTCGACCTTCAGCTGGTCGAGCAGGTGCTGGGGCGCGGAGACTTCGCGTATCTCGGTCTGATCGGCTCGGAGACGAAGGCGGCGAAGTTCCGGGCGAGGCTTGCGCGCAGAGGGTTCGCGCCCGAGCAGATCGCCCGGCTCACGTCGCCGGTGGGCCTTTTCAAGGGCGGCAGGCACCCGGCCGAGGTGGCGGTGTCGGCCGTCGCCCAGATCCTCGAGCGTGTTTCAGCGCGCGCTCGGGCAGGCGCGGTGCCATCAACTAGTAGGGCGTACTTCGATTCGCCAAACGGAGATGGCGCCCGAAGCTAGTTTCGCCGCTTTTCTGCTAGCAGTCGGCACAGGATAATAGGTTCACGGAAGCGGCCGTGTGCTCATCCGCGAGGCGCACCGCCACCTGACGAATGAAGCTGCGGACGAGGGATGGACATGGGGGGACGACTTACTAGCTTCTGGAGAGAGTACGTTTACAATGATGACGCCTCACCGACTTGGGGTGTGCATCCCCACGAACGCTATCGTCTGCTTAGCCGAATCGTCGTTGTTTGCTTAGGATCAGCCCTACCAATTGGAATGGCTCTACTAGGTAGCGGTGTCCTACGAAGAATCGAGGAAGGAACTCAGCAGGTCGGCCTGCAGTTCTACGGTGTGCTTATTGTCCTTTTTGCCGCATGGTTGCTTGGCGTAATCAATGCAGTCACGTCGGAGCAAAAGCATCTGATGCATTATGCGGCGCTTGGCTCAGTATATCCCGCCAACATGTTCGTTATTGGCCTCGCGCTTCAAGCGATTAACTAAAAATGTGCTCTCGCGCTTTGGACGCGGAGGAAGCGGCACCATGAAAAGCGCATTCATCTATATCCTGAGACTGGCCGGATTCTTGGTTGCTGTGTCGCCTGCATCGTCACACGCGGAGCGCAATGTAGAGAAGAGCATTGATGGCGGCGCAACCATGGTATGTACCGACTATCAAGCCGGTGTCTATAGACCTTTCACCGTGGTTCGCAAGGTAAAGCTTGCCACTGCGTACTTTGTGAATCCAGCGTTGCCCGACAAGTTGGAGATCGTCAACGCGTACTCAATCGGCGATATTGTAAGGGATAGAAAGACGGACGAACTTTGGAATCTTCTGACGGTGGGCAAGATCAAAGTGCCCGCTATGGTATACGGAGAGCGGAATGCGTTCGCTCTAGTTCCTTGGAAAGATTACTCGACAACGCCTGTTTGCAATCGGCCTATCAAATACGTCCTTAGCAGCGCGAACGAGGAACTGCGGGATGTATCCGAGAAGGTGCGATATGCATCGCTTGAACGAAATTTGGGTGCCATCGATTTCTCGAGTAGACAAGCATTCAAGGCGACGATTGAGAAACTCGGATACGACAAACTAGATAAATTGATCGTATTTACTGAATCGCTATTGTCTGGTGTCCCATCGAAACAACAATATGTGTCTTGGGATCCGATGGAAGCCATAAATCTTGTTGTCAAATAACAAAACTAGAGGCTACGCGTTTGCCATCAATAGCTCCGACCCGACGACGCGGAGACATGAGGACGCTCAGGAATCACTATTTGCTCCTTGCGGTTGTTGATGCGATCACGCAAAGGCGCTCGAGCCTTCCGTCCTGCGTCCGCATGGCGTTTTCGGGCAGCGGAGGTTAGCAGCTTGTTGAAAAACGGCCTTTGAGCCAATTTCTCCGTACGAGCATCGGGCGTTGCGCTGTGCAAGCGGCTGCTGTTTGGAGCTTTTTGTGCTCGTTCATGGGTAATTTCCGTTCGCTTGGT
>Ga0073934_10005434_pt1 | contig 19720 bp, 13 predicted proteins | sample LarsenN4metaG_FD_76834 | JGI IMG/M metagenome (GOLD analysis project Ga0073934, IMG submission 76834) | Hot spring sediment bacterial and archeal communities from British Columbia, Canada, to study Microbial Dark Matter (Phase II) - Larsen... ... | reverse complement strand
TGGCTGGCCTGGCGGCGCATCCTGGAGCAGGGCTGGAAGGCCAAGAAGCAGCGGGGCATCTATGGCTACCGTCGGCACGAGGCCAACCGCACGAACTCGAAATACAAAACCGCCAACTACTTCAACCAGCGGGCGATGGAGACCGAGACCGTCACGCTGTTCGTGGCGCTCTCGGGGCGCACTGCCGTCTGGCCCCGGTTCCAGCAGTTCCTGGAGCAGCAGACGTGGCCCCATTCGCAGGTGCGGCTGTGGCTGCTCGACACCAGCCAGGATGAGCGCTTCGGCCGGCGCATCCGGAGCTGGATCAGCCAGTGCGACTATGCCGACGTGCGGTATCGGGCGGAACCCGTGGCGACGCCCGGCCTGGCCGACGTCCCGCGCGACAATGGTGTGACACTCGATGCGGTGCGGATGGCCGCGGCCCGCATCTACAACCGGCTGGCCCGCGAAGTCACTGGGCACTACGTGCTCACGCTGGAAGACGACATCATTCCGCCGAACGATGTCATCGAACGACTGCTGCGCGGGTTCGATCACAACGTCGCGTCGGTCGCCGCGCCGTATCCGTCCCGGTTCCACAAGGGGTACGTCGCCTGGACGGCGGGACGGCAGATCATTGAGGAGCGGCCGGTGCCGGCGCTCGATGTCGTAACGGACGACGAGGGCGAGCCGTTCCTGCGCTACCCTCAAGTCGAAGGGAACGGGTTCGGCTGCACGCTGTTCCGAGTCGACGTGTTCCGTGAGGCGCTGTTCACGGCACGGCAGCAGCCGTATGTCGACTTCGATCCCGCGTTCTACGAGCGCCTCAAAGCGAGCGGCCTGCAGGCGAAGGTCTGCTGGGACGCCGAATGCCAGCACCTGGAGAACGACACGCGGCCGATCATGACGTGGGACCATTGGCCGGAGTCTTGGGAGATGATCGACCTCACGGCCTATCGTGCTGGGTTCCTGACCGGGCGCGACGCCTGCCAGTGGATCGTCGACACGCTCAACGGAACCGAGCCCGCGGCGGTGTGGGGGCTGTCGGACGGCGACGTGGCCTGGTGGTGCTACGACGCGCTGGCCCGCACGCCCGGGGTCGACCGCCACTGGCTGGAAGCGTTGGCTCTGACCAGTGGTCTCCATCCCGAGGATCGGGATGAACTCTGGCCGCAGTTCGATCAGGCGTGCCGCAATGCGTCGCACTGGCTGGTGCAGCATGGCTGGGACATCGCCGAACGATTCACCTTCGCGGCGCTCACGGCTCATGGCGTCACGATTGATACCGAGGGGTTCGGCTACGCGCGTGGCCGCAAGCAGAAGGTCGATTGCAACGCCGTCTACAAACTGCTCGACGAAGGACTGTGGTGGTCGCTGCTCGCCGGCAAGCGACTGGCAATCATCGGTGGACAGGCCGCGTCATTGGCAAACCGCCTTGCGGATGCCGAATTCGTGCGTGCGACCGGCGGCGGTGACGTGACCTGGTCGATCGCTACGACGATCATGTGTCCGTCGGTCAACGAGCCGAAGCGAACTCATTGGCCGCGGATACGGGATGAACTGTTCTCCGCCGACTGGGATCTGCTGCTGTGCTCGGCCGGTTCGCTTTCTGCAATTCTCTGTGACATCGCCCGGCAGGCGGGCCGCGCGGCGCTCGACGTTGGGGCGCTCGATATAAAGATGCTTGCTGACGGAGTTCGACCTCGGATTTGCAATCCTTGAATCCGGCCTGAACGACTGCGTCGATAGTTCAGCTTGATGCACCACGCACCCTTGGTTCGAGCAATCGGACCAGGGGTGTTTTCGTTGGCGGAGACAGACGTCGCCCGTGTTGGATAGTGCCGTTAAACAAGCGGTGGATGTTCAACAGAGAGTCCGAGAGTTTTGGCGGGTTAGTCGAGGCCACCGTGCCCAGAAGTGGCATTTGTCCACGTTGCCCGAATCTCGACCTCGAACCTGAGAGCCATCCGAGGGTCCGTTCGGACCGCGTCCCGTCGGCGTAAAAGGTTTGGCGGGCTTGGGATTTGCGTGTGCGCACGAGAAAACGCCGAGGGGGCGACCTCTCGGCGTTTCGCGTTTACCAGTGGGGAACGGGTTTCCGTTCCAGTAAACAAGGCTCAAATTGCCCCTGACTCAGGGGCGACCGGCGGGTTAACACACAGCTTCCATAAGACTTTATAAAGTAAACACTTACGCACAATCTCTCGGCGGCGCCGCAACATTGTTCGTAGGCGGATTCGAGGGGTCCAGAATCAATCGGCAAATCTACGAACAACTCGCGCGCGAGCAGAGAGCCACGACGCGGCTGTTAACCAGTGGGTTGGTTGTGGATTACTCGAGCACACCGAGCACCTGCAGGTGTTTGGCGTACAGGTAGCCGATCATGGCGTCCCACGACCGTTGCTCGTTGCTCAACTGTCCGTATTCGCGGGGCATGTCGTCGATGACCGTCGGAGTCGCCGCAGCAACCCGTGCCCTGTCGAATCCCGTGCGCTTCTGCACCTCGTGGACGACTTCGCGGAGAATCGACTCGAATTCGGCTTTTCCGATCTTGTCGTACTTGGCAACCGTCTTCATCACGCGACGGACGACCTGCTCCATGTCCCGTACCGGATCATGCTCCATCATGTTTCTGCATCCTTGATTGTTGGCGAATGTCAATCAGCTGGTGGTGACGGTGCCGCCTGCACCATCTGCTCGACGGCATCTGGATCGAGCGTCATTGTGATCCGCGAGCGTTTCGAATCGTAGACCACTTCGCGGACCAGCCGGGGCAGCGCTTTTGATTGATCCTGGAGCGTAAGGTTCTGCCAAAGTCGAAGGAAGTTCTGCCGTACGGATTCATCGTTGTTGTCCGTCCCGGTTGGCGAAGGATGAAACTCCGCGTCGCCCACCGCCCGCACGACGAACGTCTCGATCTCGTGTGCCGGCAGGGACACGCCCTGACACGCCGGTGTTCCGCCCGCATCGGAACGGCAGCGATAGTAGCGGTAACGGAGGTTCTTGTACCCGGAGATGCTGGGGCTCAGCAATCGGCCACACTGACCGCAGCGCAAGAGGCCACGTAGCGGCCAGGCGATGGGTGAGGCCGTTCGATCACGGGAACTTGTGCGGCGGGACGCGATTGTCTCTCGCACCTTCTCGAACAACTCCTGGTCGACGATCGGTTCGTGCGCGCCGGGCCGAAGCTGTTCTCCATCGCGGATCAGTCCTGCGTAGACCGGATTGGAGAGGACAGCGAGCATTTGGCGAGCGGTCCAACGCCCACCTCCGCTGACTTGCCCGCTCTTTGAGGTGCGCCGTTTCGTGCGCCAGCCACGCTCGTTGGCCATCGCCGCGATTACCGTAGGTTTCTTGCCATGAGCAGCCCACTCGAACATCTGTCGAATGTGACTGGCCTCTGTCTTGACGATCATCAGCTGCTTGGAAACCGGATCGGACTGGTAACCATAAGGCACCACCCCCGCGATGCGACGGCCATGCCGCTTGAGAGCTCTGCGGGCGTCGGCCATGCGCTCGCGGGTCATCTGCTGCTCGAACTCGGCAAACGAAGCCATCAGATTGAGCAGCATCGTGTCGGCCGCCGAGCCACTCAACTCGGGTTGCTTGACAATCGTGAGCGGAATCTGGAGATCGTGCAACTCCTGCAGGATTCGGGCACAGTCCGCGAGCCGTCGCGAGAGCCGGTCGAGCCGATGGATCACGACGCGCTGGACCTTGCCTTCGCGGATGTGCTCCAGCAACCGCTGGAAGCCGGGCCGCTCGAGCGTCTCCGAGGATTCGGCTTCATCGTCGTACCGTCGGCCGTTGAAGACCCAGCCGTCGTCGAATCGCGAACTCACAAACGCCAGGCAGGCTTCGAACTGCGCCTGGCAGGAACTGTAATTGTCCTTCGGCCCGCGCGACTGCCGCGTGTAGATGCCACACCAGTGGAGACGCCGAATCCGGTCGAGGATGTCGTCGGCGGCGTCACAGGGTTCCGGGTGGGGTGAATTCACGCGGTGACTCCGTCAGCGCCGACATCAGGTACCGACCTCGCGAATGAGTCTTTCCAGCAGATCCTGAACGCCTACGGATTCGGCAGACGCTGTCAAATACTCCATGTCGGCGACATCACCGAGCAACTTCAGCAAACGCGTCACGTCATCCCATTGACGCTCCGATGTTTCGTTGGTTTTCCGGTACCACTCCAGCTTGCTGATGATGGCGTCTTCAGGTGTCGCGATCTGAATTTCGATCACACGGCTGTCACCAAGATGTTCCATCTTGGCCCGGTTCATCGCGGTGACGTCAAACGGCCGCTGGCGGCTGACAAACACGTCGACCTTGAAGGACGTGGGAAGGTGAATCAGGTTGAAGCACGACTTCCGCCGAATCGCGTCCCGGATCGCAGCTTCGCTGAGGTAGAAGTCCTGGCCGAAGCATTTCAGAAAATCTGACACGTGCGCGTCGGTCATGTCGGCGACGAGATCCACATCCATCGTGGATCGGGAAGCGCCGTGAAACGAACTGGCGACGCTGCCGCCGACGTAGTGACGAATGCCGAGTTTGGTGAGGGCTGCGGAAACCGGCGAAAGTGCATCGACGAGATCGTCGTAGTCACTCACTGCCGTTGCTCCACTTGCCGACCACGAACTTCGTCCGCCAGTGCCTTGCCGTAGGTGAGTTCGATGAACCTCAGCCGGACATCTTCTTCCGAGTATTCTGGGTGACGCCTGCGAATGGCGTCAAAGGCCATCCGCCGCACCTGACCCGACCAGGCGCAGGCCCGTCGCAGTCGCTCTTGGGGAGTCATCCGACGCAGACACTCCAACTGGACCGCGAGGGCCTCGTCAGACGTGTCGGAAAGGTCAGAAGGCATCGTCATCAGTTTTACTCAAATCGACCAGGATTCTTGGCGTCTCTGTTCAACAGGACTGAGAGTTCGCGAGGGTTCCTTTCGGGGTCCAAAAGGGACCGCCCTGTTAACCCCGAGAGGTCTGTTAATCCGAGAGTCAGAGAGTTTGGGCGCGAATTCTCGGGGTCCGAAGGGAACCCTCACGGTTCCTCTCGCACCCCGGTTGGTCTCTCTCGAAACGGAGAGAGTTCCGCCCCCGTGTTCGTCGTCGCAAGTCTCTTTGTGGCAACGCCGTTTACGCGAAACGCCCGGAGCCCGAAAATCGGACTCCGGGCGTTAACTGGTGGGTCTCTGCGTTCGCAGAAAAACCAAAGGCTCCCCGACTAGGGCTCGAACCTAGAACCTAGCGGTTAACAGCCGCTCGCTCTACCTATTGAGCTATCGGGGAAGAGGTAACGACCACTTGGTAGTCGCAAGACGAGTTTTAGACGATCTGCGTGGGCCTTTCAAGGCCGCTTCAGTCCCGGGGCCGAGGCTTGGGGTGCAGTCGTCAAATGGTGAGCGATCATCCGGCCAGTAGGAGGGAGTTCCAGGTTTGGTGCCAGTGTCCGTTGAGGTCGGCGGCGCGGAGGGCGGTGATGGCGAGGGCGCCGTGTTTGGTCCAGGGCATGCCGGAGCCCTTCCATCTCGCGCCGACGCGTTGCGTGCAGGTGGCCTCGATCATCCCTGAGCCGACCGGCCAATCCCGCTGGCGGCACGCGGGATAATCCACTTGGTCGAGCTTGGTGATCAGGTCGTCCCGCAGCGCCTGCAGAGCCGTCCGCCGACACCCCCGCGCAGCGTCGCGTTGCGGTTGGAGCCAGTTCGTCAGCGCCGTGCCGCCCCCGTCGTGGCGTTGCGTCAGCGCCGCGTGCGCCCAGGCGGCGGCTTCGTCGTCGGCCGCGAGGGCGCGGGCCGTCTCCCAGAGGTGCTCGCTGACGTGGTACCAGTCCAGAATGCCGGTGGCGTCGCCGCCAGCTTTGCCTCGCTGGTGGACATCATCCTGGCAGAACCGAGAGCCCTGATCGGCTTCGCGGGCCCGCACGTGGTGAAAGCCACAGTGAAGGTTGAATTGCCGCACGGCTTTCAGACCAGCGAGTTTCTCCTCGATCACGTGTTTGTGGACCGCATTGTCCCGCAGCCGCAACTCTGCAGTGAGGTCGCCCGGTTGATCGACTGCTGCAACGTCCGATCGGCGGACTATTCGTTCGGCTTCTCGGGTGGCTGACTCGACTTCTGTTCCAGATTCAGTTCCTTGCGCAAGGTCTCCAATCGAGTCTGCCAATAGCGGGTTTCGGCCGTGTCCCCTGCGATACGGGCGCGTTCCAGCAGGGTTTCGATCGGGCGGATGAGATCGGCCGGGTCCGAGGTTGTGGCGTGCCACGACACAGCATCATATTGCTGCCTCATCCAATGTTGCCCATCGTGGGCAACATATCCGGGAAACGGAACGTCGGCTGACAGCGATGGCAACGCGGCCAGTTCCTGCCGATGCTGTTCCCACGTCGGTTCGTCCCAGGGCTGAAATCCGCCATCGGGCCCAAGCTCGCCGCAGACTGCCACCTGAGCCCACAACTCCAGTTGCTGCGGGGCAATCTTGGGGATCGACAGGGGGATCTGCGGCAGCCACCGTCGATCTTCACGGGCTGTGGCGAACCCCAGGCACCGATCCGAAAGCCCGACCCACGGGGAAGCTTCATCGCCGAAGAACCAATCGTCGAAATCGGGAGTCGTCACCGATTTGTCGGCCGCAATGTCATAAAGCCAGAAGTCAGACGTTCGCGACCGGGCCAGGTAGCGGCCATTGGGAACCACTTCCGCGAGTTCGGGATGCAAGCGCCGGCCGGCGGGCGGGCGCAGTTCTTTCCCCGTTTGCACGTCGAAAAGTTGCCCGGCTTCGTTCCAGTACCGCGAGCCCGAGAACTGGCCGAACTCCGCGGAATCTTCGACGCTTTTCTGTGGCTCTGCTGCTCCATCACGAAACAGGTACCACGTGCCGGTCATGTTGAGCGCGAGTCGGCCATCGGGCAGCTCGCGGACGTCGGAATCGTAGGCGTAGCCGCCGGAGTAGCGCAGTTTCTGGAGCAGCCGCCAGCCGCCGGTCTCCCAGACATGCCAGTACTGCCAGTTCTTGTCGGCCGAACTCGTGGAGGCAATCAGGCGACGGGGGCTGGGGGCATAGACGGTCCCATAGTGTCCTTTGTCAGCATCCGGCAGCGGTGTCCGCAGCAGCTCCCGGCCGTCGTCGGCAGACCAGAGGATGACATGCGTCGTTTCGTAGTATGTCTTTCCGTCCTTCTGTACCGTGCGCTCGGTCTCACCGAGGATCTGCTGGCCCCCAGCAGCAAATCGAACCGAATGCATATCGCCCGGCTCGTTCAGTTCCGCCACGCGGCGACCAGTCTCGACATCCCACAGCTCGACTGGCCCCTCTTGAGGCCATGTTCCTGGCGGGTCGGGATCCCGTTTCGTGAGTACGCGATTCGTGCCACAGGCCAATATGTTGACTGAATACTGGAGCATCTCTGAAAGCCCACGTTCGGCCAGCTCCACTTTCAGCCTCCCTTCACTGAAGGGACTCGTCGAGGGAGCCGATGCCGCCCGAAACTGCCCGTTCGCGGCGTCCCAGAACCGCAGCACGCCGTCCTCGGAATCGGTGACGACGGTCTTCCCATCCAACGTGAACGCGCAATTGACCAGCCGTTCGTCCCCCTGCTGGAGGATGGCGATCCGCCGGGACGTGGCCGACTCCCACAACCGTGCCTGGCGGTCCTCCCCTAGGGTGACGATCAACCGCCCGTCCGGACTGAACTCGTGATGTACGATGCTATGGCCGTCGTGCGTCAGCGGCGGGGTGAGGGGGGCGTAGAGCTGACCCGCGGCCAGGATGGCTGTGGTCACGAATTCCCGGAGCGTCAGGGCTTCCGGCGGGATGGTGGGCAGCGTACGGGCCAGCCGCAACAGACCGATCCGGGTGTCGTCCTCGACCGCCTGCAGGTCGAGTTCCACCTGCAAGTCGGCGGCCGTCAGTTCAGCCCGTTTCCGTTCAGCCTCGGCCTGTTGCCGCTCTGTCCGCGCCTGCCCCTCGGCGATGAGGGCCCGCTGCCGCTCGGCGTCCACGCGGACCAGGCCCGCCCAAAGTCCGATGACGCCGATCAGCAGTCCGACCAGCACAACCGCACCCGCGGTGACCGGCCACTTGTGACGGCGCACGAACTTTCGCAGCCGATAGCCCGCCGATGGGGGGACGGCCAGAACCGGCTCGGCGGACAGAAACCGCTGCACGTCGGCCGCAAGAGCATTAGCGGTGTCGTACCGGCGGTTGCGGTCCTTTTCCAGCGCCTTCATCACGATCCAGTCCAGATCTCCCCGGATCAGCCGCGACAGTTTCAGCGGCTCCGTGCTGCGACTGGCGGCTAGGCTGGCCAACGACTCGCTGTGCGACAGCCGCTGGCTGGGCCGCGGCGGCTCCTCTTCGCGAATGAGTCGGCGGATCTCGTCCCAGGCCGCGCGCTGGAATCGCTGCCGCTCCAGCGGCGTGGTGCCGGTGAGCAGTTCGTACAGCATCACCCCCAAAGCGAAGATGTCAGTGCGGGTGTCGACGTCGAGGGCGTTGATCCCCACCTGTTCGGGGGCCATGTAGTACGGGGTGCCCACCACGGTGCCGTAGGCCGTGTACAGCGTCTGCTCGGTGAGCCGGTTCGTTGCTCCCAGCGATTTGGCGAGTCCAAAGTCGATCACCTTGGGGACGGGCTGGCCATCGTGCTCGGTGACCAGCACGTTGCCCGGTTTCAGGTCGCGGTGAATGATTCCCTTCTGGTGAGCGTGCTGGACCGCGGAGCAGATTTGTGTGAACAGCGCCAGTCGCTGCTCCACGCTCATCCGCCGCTCGTCGCAATATCGCGTGAGGGGCAGCCCCTTGACCAGTTCCATGACGAAGTACGGGCGCCCCTGCTCCGTCGTGCCGCCGTCGAACACGCGGGCGATGTGCGGGTGGTCCATCAGCGCCAGGGCCTGTCGCTCGGCCTCGAATCGCCCGAGGACGGCCCGCGAATCCATGCCCGCCTTGATGAGTTTCAGCGCCACCCGGCGGCGAACCGGCTCGAGCTGCTCGGCGACCCAGACCGTTCCCATACCCCCTTCGCCGATCCGTTCGAGCAGCTTGTAGCGGCCGGCGATCACCGTCCCGGCGGGCTCGCTCGGCGGCACGTATGCCGCCGTGGCCTCCCCGGCCGCCGGCCGTTCCAGAAAGTCGGCGGCCCCCGGCTGGGCCGCCAGCAACCGCTCGACCTGCCGCCGCAGGGCCGCGTCACCGCGGCAGGCGGATTCGAGGTACGCCGCGCGCTCGTCCGGCGTGGGCCGATCGAGGGCCGCGAGAAAGATCGCTTCAAGGCGGGAAGGTTCGCTCATGCCGACCGGTCTCCGCAGGGGCTGTTACCATCTCATGCGAGACTTCCCCGCGAAACCCCTCAGCGAACTTTCATTGATTTCCGGCCTGCGGACCGGATTCGGGCCGTTCGTCCGCCAACTCCGCCAGCAACCAGGACTTGGCAAACGTCCAATACCGCTCGGCGGTGGCCAGCGAGACACCCAGGCACGCCGCCGCCTCGGGCATGGTCAGTCCCCCAAAGAACCGCAGCTTGATCAGTTCCGCCCGCGCTGGGGATTCGGCCGCCAGCCGTTCGAGGGCCTCGTCCAGAGCGACCAGATCGACCGCCGGCCCATCGGCCGCCAGTTGATCGAGTTCGATGTCCTGCCGCGGATGCCGGCCGCCACGCCGGGGGCCCCGCTTGCGTCTGGCGTTCTCGACGAGGATGCGTCGCATGGCCTCTGCAGCGGCGGCGAAAAAGTGCCCGCGGTGGTCCCACGGCCGATCGGCACTGTCTTTCACGAGCCGCAGATACGCCTCATGCACCAGCGCGGTTGCCTGCAGCGTCTGACCGGAAGGCTCCCGATCCATTCGCCGGGCCGCGAGCTGTCGCAACTCGGCATAGACCAGCGGCAGCAATTCCGCTGCGGCGGCAGGATCGCCCTGCTGAATCCGGGTCAACACACACGAGACGTCGGTCATGTCCGGAATCCTATCGCCGGTCCGATCCGCTGTCAGTGTGATGGACGGTATGCCGGGGGACATGGGCCGTCCGCACTCGCACCAAGCCCGGCCTGCACTTTCGAAACCCAGGCACAAACACCGCCGGGCGACCGCAAAAATGGAAATACGCAACAACGGCGTCCGATTTGACCACGGCCTTGCCTGACGATATCATTTCGCCGTGCGCACTTGACAAAACGTCACTCTTCCTTTCGCGAGGCCCCAGGAGCGCCGGGCTCGCGAGAATCGACGAAGCGATCGTAGCCCGCATGGAGTTTGTCGACAAAGGCTTTTCCGACTTGCGACTCAGCGCCGAGACCCTGGATGGGTTGCGGCAGGTCGGTTTTGAGCGCCCCAGCCCGATTCAGGCCGCTTTCATCCCGCTCGCCATGACGGGCCAGGATTGCATCGGCCAGGCTCAAACCGGCACGGGCAAGACCGCCGCGTTTGTGATCCCGATCCTGGAACGGATTGATCTCGACTCTCCCTTGACGCAGGCGCTGGTCCTCACGCCCACCCGTGAGTTGAGCCAACAGGTCGCCGATGAGGCCATCCGTCTGGCCGTCGGCCACGAGGTGACCACGGCCTGCCTCGTCGGGGGGAAACCGCTCCGGCCACAGATCCAGCAGCTTCAGCGCGGTGCTCAGATCGTCATCGGAACTCCGGGACGGGTCATCGACCTCCTCCACCGCCGGTCCCTCTCCTGCCGCGACCTGAAGATCGTCGTGCTCGACGAGGCGGACCGGATGCTGGACATCGGGTTTCGGCCGGACATTGAGCGAATTCTCAAGCAATGCCCCAGCGAGCGCCAGACGCTGCTTTTGTCGGCGACGTTGCCCCCTCCGGTGGAACGGCTGGCCCAGCGGTACATGCAGAATCCCACACGGATCGACCTGTCGACGAAGGACGTCGGCCGCGACACCATCGACCAGTATTACATCAGCGTCGACCCGGATCGCAAGATTCGCGTCCTCGTCCAGCTCCTGCTGGAAGAACGGCCGCAGCAAGCCATCGTCTTCACCCGGACCAAGCGCGGAGCCGAGCAGGTGCATCGGCATTTTGAGGGGCGGTTGCCGGGCGTGGCCTTCATTCATGGCGACTTGGCGCAGAGCGCCCGCGACCGCGTGATGAAGCAGTTCCGCGAGGGACGCATCCGCCTGCTCATCGCCACCGACGTGATGGGCCGCGGCATCGATGTCAGCGGCATCTCGCACATCATCAATTACGACATTCCCCAGGACTGCGACGACTACGTTCACCGCGTCGGCCGGACGGGGCGGTTGTCCTCGACCGAGGCCAAGGGAACGGCGTTCACGTTCGTCTGCCGCGACGAAGGTGAGCAACTGACGAACATCGAGAAGCGGATCAACCGGATGCTGGAACCTTACCGGGTGCGCGAAATCGAGGCGCACCGACCGCGTCCGGCCCGGAAGCACGTCAGCGAGTTGCCGTCGGCAACGATTGACACCTCCATCGACGAAGAGGCCTGGTCAGTCGCCTGACCCGCCGCCGATTCGGAGCCGATTTCCGTCATCCGCAGGCGCGCTGGCTCCGTTTTGCCCTTGCGCAAGGGCTGCCTCGGCCGCCAAACGATCGCGGTGCCTGCAAGTCGCGGTCGAAACCGTGCGGTGGAAGGCGGCCCCACGGAAAGGGCCCCCTCATGTCAGCAACCCCCGTAAAGTCCTGTACACCATCGGCCAGCAGTCTGCCGCGGTTCCGCCAGCGGCTCTGGATCGCGGGCCTTATGCTGTGCGCAACGGGAACGATGTTGGGCGCAGCAGTCATCGGCCAGGTGGTTGTCGCAGCCCACCAGCGCCGCGACTTCGCCCCCTGGCAAGCGCTGGCCGTGGAAACAGTCGGCGGCGGCGTGCTCATGGCCGCCGGCTTTTTCACGATGGTGTCCAGCACCTCGGACGAGGCCGGCGAACGATCCGCGTCCGACAATGCTCAGACGTGGCCTGCCGACGAATGCCTCCTCGATCGCGCGGGAAATGAACCGGCGTTCGAGATCGGCCACCGCCGGGGCACGGAATTCCCGGGATGAACGGCCACCCTCCCCCGATCAGCCCGACGGTGATCGGGGGAGAGGTCTCCGTCTGATGCCAGCCGCGGGTTACTTGCCGGCAGCGGCGCCTGACGCGGATTTCACCGCGGCAAAGTCGCCAGCGATCGCGGTGAAGACGTGGTCGACGCTGATGTGCTTGCGGAATGCCGCGACGACGTCCTCAGGCGTCAGCTTGCGGATGGCGTCTTCCTGCTGGGCGTAGTAGGCCATCGACCGACCGGCATGCAGGGTGTCCTCCAGGATTCGCGCCAAATGTGGGTCTTCGGTCCGCGAGACTTCCTGCCCCTGGAGATATCCCTGCTGGGCCCGCTGCAGTTCCTGCGTCGTCAGGCCGTCTTTCTGCAGCTTGAGCAGTTCTTCACGAATGACCTGCACCACGCGATCCATGTTCGCCGGGTTGGTGATGGCGTACATCGAGATCGAGGCCCGTTCGTCGAGCGAACCGGCCCGGAACACCGAACCCACCCCATAGGACAGCCCTTCCTGCTGCCGCACGCGGTCCCCCAGCCGGGACGACAGCGCCCCGGCGCCGAAGACGTAGTTCGCGATGACAAGGGCGGGATAGTCGGGGTGCGCGTCGTTCATGGGCAGCACCTGCCCCGCAAAATAGAAGGCATTGGCCTTGTCGGGCGTCTCGATCTTCACGAGGTCGGCCTCGATGACCTGGTCGCCCCGACGACGGATGCGCTCGTACGGCTGCTTCGCTTCCCAGCCCTGCAGGATTTCTTCCAACAGCTCAAACGTCGGCTCCGGATCGAAATCGCCGACCACCACCAGTTGCCCCGCCTGGGAACCCAGGAAGTCGTTGTACAGCCGCCGGACGGCGGCGATATCGAGTTCCTGCAGCAGCTTCAGCTCCTCGGGAAGCGTGGGAATGTACCGCACGTCATTGGCTGGGTAGGGGCTGAGCGTCCGTTGCACCAGGCGAACCGCGAGCGCCTGCGGGTCCGTCTGGCTCTGCTCGAGATCCGAACGGGACTGCTGTCGCAGAAGTTCCAGCTCGGGACCGGGCAGCGTCGGCTCGCGCAGCACCTGCTTCAGCAATCCCAGCACCGCGACGAGTTTGTCGCGCTTGGTCTGGAGTACGAACGTGGCTTCGCCGGCCTGCCCCGATGAGCTGAGGGTCGCCAGATTCTGATCGAGCTGGTCCTGCAACTGTTGCCGAGTGAGCTGTTTCGTGCCTCGGGTCATCATCGCCGGGAGAAACTCGGCGGCCTTGGTGAGTCCCACCAGCGATTCCGGGGCGCCATAGCGGAGGGTCAGCCGCACGATGACGGTGCTGCCGCGAGTTTTCTTCGGCAGCAGGGCGACATCGATGCCCTCGATTTCGCGGCGCGAGGTGCGTTCCTCGATTTTGAGCGGCGCGACATCAAAGGCCTCGCCGGCGGACGTGGTCTCGCGTCCTTTGTACTCGCCGATCATCCCTGCGAGTTCGGGCGTGCCCGGCACATTGGTCCGTTGCGGCTGTTCGGTGGGAATGTACAACCCAACGGTGCGATTGCTCGGCTGGAAGTAGGCCCGGGCCACCCGATCGACGTCATCCACCGTGACCTGCTCCAGCCGGTCACGATACAGGAAGTACAGCCGCCAGTCCCCCTGAGCGGCCCATTCGCTCAGTTCCACCGCCAACTCCGCGGTGTCCGAAGCCGCCAGCTCGCGCTGCTTGAGCAATCGCTGCTTTGCGCGGTCGACCTCCTCCCTGGTGACGCCGCGGTCAACCACGAGGTCCAGCGTGTCGAGCATCGCGTCGAGCACGGCTTCCGGAGAGTTTCCGGCCGCCACCTCGGCCATCAGCCGGATCACGCCGGGGTCATGCCAGGCGAACGCGGCGCCGGAGATGTCGGCGGCTTTCTTCTGTTCCACGAGCGATTTGTAGAGCCGGCCTGCAGGCTGAGAAGTCAGTACGGTTTCCAGCACGTCAATCGCCGGAAAGTCCGGATGCGCGCCGGAAGGAATGTGATACACCACGCCGACGACGGCCACATCCCCCACCCGGCGGAGCGTGACCATTCGCTCGCCGTCCTGTGCGGGCTCTTCCGTATACGTCTGATCGAGCACTCGCTCGGGACGGGGAAGCTTGCCGAACGAATCAGCCGTGATCTCCAGCGCCTTCTGCTCGTCAAAGCGGCCCGCAATCACCAGCATCGCGTTGTCGGGTTGGTAAAACTTGCGATAGAACCGCTTCAGGTTCTCGACGGGGACGCGTTCGATGTCGGCCCGGTTGCCGATGGTCGACTTGCCGTAATTGTGCCACTCGAATGCCGCCGCCATCATCCGCTGCGCAAGCACATAGGGCGGGGAGTTCTCGCCGCGCTCAAACTCGTTGCGAACGACGGTCATCTCCGACGCCAGGTCTTCTCCCTTGACGTAGCTGTTGACCATGCGGTCGGCTTCGAGCCGGATGGCGAATTCCAGATTGTCGTCATTGGCCGGCAGCGTTTCGTAGTAATTGGTGCGGTCGACCCAGGTGGTGCCGTTGAAGTCCGCGCCCCGAGCCTGCAGTTCCTTGGGGATGTTGGGATGCGTGGGCGTTCCCTTGAACAGCATGTGCTCCAGCAGGTGCGCCATGCCGGCCTCGCCGTATCCCTCGTGGCGCGACCCGACGAAGACCGTCAAATTGACGGTCACCGTGGGCTTGGAGGCATCGGGGAACAACAGCACCTTCAGTCCATTGTCCAGCCGGTATTCGCTGATGCCTTCAATGGTGGTCACGCTCATCGGCTTTGCCGTTTCTGCTCCGTGCAGTTGAGACTCCTGGATTTGGCCGGCGGCGACTGCGGCCCAAGCCGTCATCAGCGCCGCTCTCCACACCGTCCCTTGCATAGCCCTCACTCCTTCGAGTCAGCGGTTCACGGATTGCCTTTGTTTCACGCTGCCGGAATGGTAGCAGTCTGGCCGGCAGATTGGAATCTGTCACGGTGGACGCGGGGGCAGGGGTTGATTCTTCCGTGCCGTTGATGGTCAGATAGCGGCCACGTGCTGCCCTGGGGACCTGTTTCTGCGAGAGACCGTTGCCATGCGAATGGGGACCTGCTGTCTCGTGTGGCTGTCGATGATCGCCTCCGTGGCCTCCGCCGCCGATGCCCCGCGGCCGAACTTCCTGGTCATTCTCGCAGACGATCTGGGCTACTCGGACCTGGGCTGCTATGGGGGCGAGATTGCCACCCCGCAGCTCGACTCGCTGGCTGCACGGGGGCTGCGGTTCACGCAGTTCTACAACACCGCCCGCTGCTGGCCCTCCCGAGCCGCCCTGCTCACGGGGTATTACGCGCAACAGGTGCGGCGGGACACGGTCCCCGGCATCCCCAGCGGCGGGCGAGGCGTCAGGCCGGCCTGGGCGCGACTGTTGCCTGAAATGCTCAGGCAGGTCGGATACCGCAGCTATCACACGGGAAAGTGGCATGTCGACGGCAAACCGCTGCAGAACGGCTTCGACCGCAGCTACCTCCTGCAAGACGCCGGGCGGTTCTTCAACCCCCGTGTTCATTTCGAGGACGACGTCAAGCTCCCGGCGGCACAGCCGAACAGCGGGTTCTATCTCACGACCTTTATGGCGGATCATGCCGTCAAGTGCCTGAAGGACCATTCCCAGAACCATGCCGGCCAGCCGTTCTTCCACTACCTGGCGTTCACGTCGCCGCACTTCCCGCTGCAGGCGCCGCCCGAAGACATCGCCAGGTATCGCGACCGCTACACGAGCGGCTGGGACACCGTCCGGGCCGAGCGTTGGGCCCGGATGCAAAGCCTGGGGCTGATTCACGGGAAGTTGTCCGATCCCGAGCGCGACGTCGGCCCGCCGTACGATTTTCCGGACGCGTTCAAGATTCTGGGACCGGGGGAAGTCAACCGCCCCGTGCCGTGGAACGAATTGACCGACGAGCAGCGCCGCTTCCAGGCGGACAAGATGGCGATCCACGCGGCCATGATCGACCGCATGGATCGGGAAATCGGCCGGGTGCTGGACCAGGTTCGCGCGATGGGGGCGTGGGACAACACGCTGATCTGCTTCCTGTCCGATAACGGCGCGAGCGCCGAGATCATGGTCCGTGACGACGGCCACGATCCGCATGCGGCGCCGGGTTCGGCGGCCACGCACCTGTGCCTGGGCCCCGGCTGGTCCACCGTCAGCAACACGCCGTTTCGCCGGCACAAGACGTGGGTCCACGAAGGGGGCATCGCCACGCCGTTCATCGTGCAGTGGCCCAAGGGGATCGCCGCGCGGGGCGAGCTGCGGCGGAACCCGGCCCATCTGATCGACCTCGCGCCGACATTTCTCGAACTCGCCAGTGCGCAGCGGTTCGAGACGTGGGACGGCCAGCCGGTTCCGCCGCCGCCGGGGAAGAGTCTGACGCCGGTGTTCACGCGGGATGGGACCGTCGACCACGAGGAACTGTGGTGGCAGCACGAAGGAAACCGCGCGATCCGCGTGGGAGATTGGAAACTGGTCGCCGCCGGCGAGGACGCCCCGTGGGAGTTGTACGATCTGGCCCACGATCCGACGGAGACCACGGACCTGGCGTCGCAACAGCCCGAACGGTTGCGCGACCTCCGCCAACGATGGGAGCAGCGCCATGCGGAATTTGGCGAACTTGCGCGGCGCGACGCGGGGAAATGACCGCCATCAGCCGGGCCACGAGATGGCGGCGAACAGCCGCTGCAACCGCTCGCCCCGGCCGGGATTGGTCATGGCGACATAACCGATCCGCCCCAGCAGGTGGGTGCGAAAGTCGGGAACCCCGTCCCGGTTCTGCGATGCCGGTCCGCAGCGCGCGCAGTTGTGCAGCAGTGCGCGCAGACGGTCGTACTCTTCCTGAGGGACGTTCACGCGGCGATTGACGACCAGCCCCGCGACCAACTGCCGACCGCTGCCCGGCATCAGTCGCGTTTTCCGCGTGCGGAGCGTGAACCCCTCGTCGCGGAGGATCGACAGCACGCGAATCCGAAACGGCGACTGCCGCCGACGCAGCTTGTCACCGCCGGAAAACACGAGATCGTCCGCGTAGCGGGTGTACTGCAGTCCCGCAGCCCGCGCCAGCCCCGACAGCCGGCCGTCCAGCCGATACGCACACAGATTGGCGAGCGCGGGAGACGTCGGCGCTCCCCGCGGCAGATGCGGACTCCCCAGCAGCGACCGCCACTCCGTCAGTTGCGTCAGACTCAGGTCGAGCCGGGCCGCGTCGATCGTCGCCGCTGGCACACAATTGGTGCACAGTCCCGCCAGCAGTGACGCCACTCGGCTTGGATATCCGACACAGCCGAACAGATGTTCGACGCGCGGGCGGCGCAAGGTGGCGAAGAAGTTCGCCAGATCGAAATGCAGCACCACTCGCTGGCCCTGATGCGGTTCCAGGTACGTCACCACCGACCGCCGCGGGACGAACCCGTGTGCTGCAGGATGCGCGGGGATGAGCTTCAGAATCTCGCGGTCAATCTGCCGTTGAATGGCCTTCAGTCGCGACTTTGGAGTCTCCACCAGACGCAGTTTGCCGCGCGAGCCGCGCAGCCAGCGGTAACGGTAATGCCGGCCGGCTTCTGTCACCCGCTGCCGCTCCCGCGAGTGGACGTCGGCGAATCAGTCCAGCTCCGCCGGCGTCAGTTGCAGCCAGTCGGCAAGCGCCCCCGGCGTCCGAATCTCCGGTAGACCAAGCCCCGCCAGTTGCGGTGCCAGTGGTCGAAACGGCGGCGCCGGCAATGCCAGCAGATTGACGTTCGCCAACGCCTCCCACCGCGATGCCACCGCCCGGTGCAGTTTGACATCGCCGTGCAGGCAACGCAGCAGATCCGGTATGCCGGGCACATGATCGCCGAAGGTCTGCCAGACACGCTGAATCAGCGGCGTGATCCAGCGGTGCTGTCCGGTGCTGCGCAGACAGGTCCGCAGGCGGTCCTTTGCGGCGTCTGGAGTCCAGTCCCCACACAACAGGGCTTCAGCGAGGACGCGCAGCAAACGGTCCATGCGGCGGGTTCCAAACGCGACGCCACGCTCCCACCAGCTCTGGTCCTGCGTGAGCTGTTCTCCGCAGCCGCGGAGGGGGGCTCACGCCCGGAAATGCCGAGGTCAGAAACGATCCGAGGGGTTGCCCCAGGGAGACAGGCACGACTGACGAGCAACCGAACCTGTCGACTGGAAGCGTGACGCCGCGGTTCGACACTACGCCACCGCTCCACCGTCGTCAACTGGCGGCCGCGGCGCGCTTTTCCTCGGCCGCGCTCGGGCGGATGTACAGCGGTGCCAGCGTCCACGGGTCGTCGCTGTCTCCGGAGAGAAGCCGCGAGGTTGCGAGCTGGATGACCGCCGCGGCGGTGGGACGCGCGGCCCAGTCGGCCCGCAGGACGGTCGCGGCGACGTTCTCGCCGGTGAGGCGGCTGGCCGCGGGACCGGCGACGATCTCCCCTGCGGACAGCGTTGCCAGCCACGTGGCGCCGGGGACGATGCGGATGTCGCCGTCCCGTTCGCAGCCGCCGGCGGGCATGCGCGTGTATCGGGCCGCGAACACGTCGCCGCGCTGGGCGTCGCTGACGATCCACACCGGCGACACGTCCGGCGGGGCCTGCACAGCGACCGCGGCCAGCGTGTCGACGGCGACCACCCGGCAGCCGGTCGCATAGGCGAACGTCTTTGCGCAGACCACGCCGACCCGGAGTCCAGTAAAGCTTCCAGGGCCGATGCTGACAGCGACGGCGTCGATGTCCGCCGGCTTCAGGCCGTGCGACTGCAACAGGTCGTGAATCTCTGCGACCAGCGTCTGGGCATGCCGACGACCCTCCGTGGCCAGTTCGCGCTGGTCGAGCACACCATCGCAGCTCACCGCGATCGAACCAGTCAGCCCGCTGGTTTCGAGGCCGAGCACATTCATGCGAGTTGATTCCGATCAAAGGCGGAAGAGAACCACGAAGGCTCGAAGGACGCGAAGTAAGACAGAAGAGTGAGTTATAACCACGAAAGACACCAAAACCACGATAACATGGACCAAAACCAGCATTTGCTTTCGTGATTTTCGTGCCTTTCGTGGTTACCTTCTTCAGTTTTCCTTCGCGTCCTTCGAGCCTTCGTGGTTCTCTTCCGCCTCCTCCTGCATCTCGCGGAGAAATCGGGATGGAATCGTTTCGCGGCGTTTGCCCCACTTCGTGCGGGTGGTGGCCCAGGAGACGGTCAGGAAGTCTCGCGCGCGGGTCACGCCGACGTAGGCCAGCCGCCGCTCCTCTTCAATCATCGCCGGGTCGTCGGCGTCCACCGACCGCTGGTGCGGCAACAAGCCCTCTTCCAGACCGACCAGGTACACCCGCGGGAACTCCAGTCCCTTCGCGCTGTGCAGCGTCATCAGCTTGACGGCGGGCTGCTCGAGTTCCGGCTTCTCGCCGAAATCCGGTTCGCCGCCGGCGAGCGTGGTCTGCTCCAGAAACTCCAGCAGCGACGGCCGCAGCGCCCGTTGCTCGTATTCGCGGATCGCGGTCAGGCACTCGTCGATCACGCCCGATCGCGCGAGCTGCATGTGGGCCTCTTTGTATTGCCGCTGGATTTCCGACTCGTAGTCGATCGCCTCCAGGAGTTGCTCGGCGAGATCGCTGAGCCGCGCGCCCGGCTGCGACAGTCGCTCGCGGAAACTTCCCAATTGCTCGCGAAACGCGTGGATGGCGGCGGCAGTCTTGGCCGTGATCTCCTTCGCAGCCGCAGCGGCGGGGACGGCGTCCCAGAAGCGTTGGCCGG
>Ga0073934_10005433_pt1 | contig 19732 bp, 19 predicted proteins | sample LarsenN4metaG_FD_76834 | JGI IMG/M metagenome (GOLD analysis project Ga0073934, IMG submission 76834) | Hot spring sediment bacterial and archeal communities from British Columbia, Canada, to study Microbial Dark Matter (Phase II) - Larsen... ... | reverse complement strand
TCCTCGTGGTCTTCGTCGAGGGGCCTGGGTCAGCTCGGTCAGACTTAAAAATGGAACACGTTGATCCAGGCCGTCTGCGCATTTCTGCGACGCGACGACAGGGGTGATGTCCACCCCGCTCTGGGCTGGGTGCGACATCGACGCAAGGGTCGAGCCCTGGGTCATTCGGTGGATCAGGCCTGGTGTGCAGCGCCGGCCGCTCGCATGGGTCCACCCCTGACCGAGAGTCCAGGGCGGTGTCGAGTTGATGAGCGAAGGTCGTGCGGGGAGCCTCATGGAGGCCATCACGCCGCGCGGTGCGCGTCATGCGCTCGTGCTCAAGGGCTGGCGGGAACGGTGCGCGGCATCAGGTGCCGCCACGGGGTTCTGCTGCGCCGGTGCGCTTCAGGAGCGCCCAGCCGTCATCGCGGGGATGCGGCTGGCAAGGACCGGGCAGGTCACTGCTGTGGTGGGTGACTCGGCACGCTCGCGACGTCGATCCTTCTGGAGGTCGAGGCCGGTCGCGCCACCCGTTCGGGACGGGAACTTCGGTTGAAGGCACGAGGCAGGTAACGACTGCGACGCCTGTAGTGCTCCACGGGGAGCGGGCCAGGAGCCCTCGGGAGCCCACAGTGGAAACCGCGACGCCATCCACGGTCAAGGCCGCATGCGCAGCGCCCGCCGCAAGACCCCTGATCGTGCGGCCCTTGGGGCAGGCAGTTGACGGCGCGAGATTCGGCGGCAGGGCCCATCTAGCGTCGCAATGGCCCGGATCGCCAGCAACGGCGCGAGGTTGACAGACAAGGCTGCCGCCTCAGGTACCTCGCGCGGACGTCGGTCTGGCTGGCGCGTCCGCAGCCTGTCCGCGCGTGGCGAACTGGACAGGGGTTGAAAGGCCCGCGCGAGGTGAGACCGTGGTGACAGAAGTGCGCCCTGCGAACGGGGTCATTGCGAGCCGTGGGGCGCCTTCTGTCGCTGCGATGCAGTTCCGCTGATCCTGCATTGGCACTGAAGTCGAAAGACGCGCCGATTCGAGGCCATTGAGCGTGGAGAACGCGGCCTGGTGCGGCGACGCTGATCAGCCTTTCAAGGCAGTCAACTGCGCCAAGGAGCAACTGTATGGAATTCATCGTCAGAGCCGTGGATGTCGGATCGGGCAACACGAAATTCGTCACCGGCGTCTCGGGAGCCGACATCCGATGTGCCAGCTTCCCCTCGGTCGCTTATCCGTCGAGCGCCGACACGTCGGCCATGCCTGCAGCGGAGAAGCGCAAGACGGTCTGCATCCCTGTCGGCTCTCTGTTTTATGAGGTGGGTCCGGACATTCACCTGGCCGCGGACACGTTCCGCGCGAAGCAGCTGCACGACGAGTACACCGAGTCGCCGGAGTACATGGCGCTGCTGCGCGGGGCGCTGTCGATGATGAAGGTGCCGCACATCGATCTGCTCGTCGTCGGGCTGCCCGTTGCGCTGCTGGCACTGAAGAAGGCGGCACTCGAGAAGGCGATGACGGGCAGCCACGAGATTGGGGCGGGACGAACCATCACGGTCCGCAAGGCATTGGCGGTGGCGCAGCCGCAGGGTGCGCTCGTCCACTACGCGGCCGAGCACGAGAAGATGGCCTCGATCGGCACGGAGCAGAGCTTGGTCATCGACCCGGGATCGAGGACCTTCGACTGGCTGGTCTGCCGCGGCATGCGGCTGGTCCAGAAGCAGTCGCACTCGATCAACCGGGGAATGTCCGATGTGCTGCGGCTGATGGCGGCCGAGATCTCGAAGGACATCGGGACACCCTACCGCGACTACGACGCCATCGACCTCGCCCTGCGGACCGGCAAGGCGCCGGTCATCTTCCAGAAACCCTACGACATGAGGCGGCACCTGCCCATCGCCGAGAGCGTGGCACAGCAGGCCGTGTCGACGATGCGCCAGTGGATCGAGACGCCCGAGAGCCTGCAGAACATCATCCTCGTCGGCGGCGGCGCGTTCCTCTTCAAGAAGGCCGTCAAGGCAGCCTTCCCCAAGCACCGGATCCACGAGGTGAAGGAGCCCCTGTACGCGAACGTGAGGGGCTTCCAGCTGGCCGGGCAGAACTACGCGATGACGTCGCTCGCGACGCTGGCGCCCTCGGATCGTGCACCAGGGGGTGGTGCATGAGCGCGCAGGAACGCGGAGCCCTTCGACCGATCCGGCTGGTGTTCGAGCTCTCGCGCGATGAGAACCCCCGCCTGTTCGATGAACTGAGCCAGTTTCGGCAGGGGCGAAAGCGGGTCAACCGTCTGCGCCTGCTGGCCTACGACGGTCTGCTGGCGCAGCACGGCGTGTTTGCGATGGCTAGCCTGAAGACGCCCGACACGATCAAGGTCCCGAAGGAGCCTGACGTGCAGCAGGCCGCTGCGGTGACGAACGGCGTGTTCCAGCCGGCGATCACGGAATGAAGACCGGGAAGGCACGGCGCGGTGACGGCGCTGTTGGGGCGTCCGAGCTGGCGAAGATGGGACGGTGTGAACGCCAGGTGGTTCTCGAATCCGTTCACGGGCCGCGTCGAAGCCCATCGCAGGAAGAGGCGCGCCAGAGGGGTATCGCTGCCCATGCGCGTTTCGAACTGCAGGGTCGGCGCGCCTCAGCGCTAGGTGGCGGTTCGGCTCGACGATCAGGGGAGCGGTGCTTCGTCGCGACGATGGTCTTCGGAGACGCCTGGCAGACCGATGCGCTGCGCGACTTCAGGGACACGGTCCTGCGGCCGCGGGCTTGGGGGCGCGGCCTGATCGCGGCCTACTATGCCGCCGGTCCCCGCCTTTGCAGGGTTCTCCAGCGCTGCCCGCCGTTGCGGTGGATCACGAGGTGCCTGCTGGGTTGCGCAGCAAGCGTCTGGCGCCGCCGATCGGCGAGGCGTCGACCATGAAGATCGAGTCGCTGTGGCACTGGGGGCTGATCCTGGCGGTCGCCTTGCTCGTCTCGTGGCGGCTACTCCAGCGCCAACACGCGCGCGTTTCGGAGTGGCGGGACCGACCGGCTGAGCTGCGGGATGCCGACCTGATCTGCGTGGAGTCGCAGTTCAGGTCGAGGAGCCGCTGGCCCATCGTGGCCAGGGTGGACAGGGCCTATCGGCTGCCGAACGGTCTGGTCGTGCTGGTCGAACTGAAGACGCGGTCGACTGCGGCGGTGAGGGCGTCGGATGTCATCCAACTCTCGGCGCAGCGGGTGGCCTTTGAGGATGAAATGCGTGTCCAGGTGTCTGACCAGGCGTTCGTGGTCTTTGCTGGCCGGCACTCAGCGCCGCCGACGGCACGAGCGGTCAGGCTGATGTCGCGGGAGCAGGTCGAAGCCATTGCAGCCAGGCGCCGCCGACTGATCGATGGCCTCGACCACCCGCGATGGCCCGCCAGCGAGCGCGTCTGCAACGGCTGTGGGCAGCGAGCGACCTGTGGCGCCGCTGGCGAGCGTCTGGCGGGATCGGTGCGGAGGGACTAGAGTGTCCAAAATATTCGACATCTGTTTGGGCTGAACTGTGGACCTCACCAGTCTTGGCACCATCATCCGTGAGCGGCGCGAGGCGCTGGGACTGACGCAGTCCCGGCTTGCGCAACTGAGCGGGCTTTCGCGGCAGACGCTGGTGGGCCTGGAAGCGGGCGCTCTGAGCGATCTGGGATTCAACCGGGTGGCCCAGGTGCTGGCCGTGCTGGGGCTGGACCTCGAGCCGCCCAGCCAGGCAGCGCGCGCTCGGAAGCGGGGCCTGTGGATGGCGGCGAAGAACGCCAGCGTGAGCTACGTCCAGGAGGTGCCGCCAGACACGCTCGGCCACGCGCTGGTCAGCGGCAGCGTACCGAAGGGCTACGCGGCCCATCTGACGCACCTGCTTGACGAGGCGCCGGTGCCCCTGGTGGTGATGGCCGTGGAGGAAGCCGCGGCGAAGGAGGGCGTTGCCGCCAGGGCTGTGTGGCGCAACGTCGCGAAGCTTGCGAAGTCACTGGGCGTGCACCGGCAGGGTCTCTGGGCGTAGTTGCACTCTGGCGGTGCCTGGGCGAAAATACACACATCGACGTACACACACGGAGTGCGACGTGGAAACGCTGACGACCAGAGTCTTCAACAACGGCAACAGCCAGGCGGTGCGCATTCCTGCGGAGTTCCGGCTCGACACAGACCGTGTGAGCATTTCTCGCAACGAGTCGGGTGATCTGGTGATCCATCCCTTGCGGGCCGAACGCGGCGCGGCGCTGCTCGATGCCCTGCGCGCCGTGGGCGAGGCGGACGTGGCCTTCATCGCAGCACTGGAGACTGAGCGGGCCCGGCAACAGCCGCTGCAGGAGCGCGAGGCACTGTGATCTATGTGCTGGACACCAACGTCCTCATCTACCTGATCAAGAACCAGCCGCCCGCCATCGCGCAACGGGTCGATGCGCTGCCGGAGGATGCCCGGCTGTGCATGTCCTTCGTGACTTGGGCCGAACTGCTGAAGGGCGCCGAGCGCAGCACGAGGAAGCCGGAGGTCCTTCGCCGGCTGGAAGCCCTGGCCCGACAAGTGGCGGTTCTGTATCCGGCGGGCCCCGCCATCTGCGAGCACTACGCCGAGCAGTTCACGCGTCTCAAAGACGCCGGCACGCCGATCGGTGCGAACGATCTATGGATCGCCTGCCACGCTCTGGCCGAGAGCGCCACGCTGGTTACGCACAACACCCGCGAGTTCGAGCGCGTCGAGGGACTGAGGGTGGAAGACTGGGTTGCTCCGGACTGAACGTTGTGGCGAGTGCCCAGGTGCAGCCGTTTGAAGGCAAGGGAAGGCCTGCTACATTGGCGGCGATCCTGCTCAGTGTTCGGCCAAGTGACAAACGTGCATCTGGCTCCACCTATGAAAGTTGGAGGATTCCCGATGGAGGGTCCTTTGACGGGAGATGGAGGGTGCCAGCGGGGCCGGAGCGTTATGCGACGCGGACTTAGGTGCGATTTCCATGTGATGATCGACCACATGTGACGCCGTCCGGCCGCGTCGCCCGACGCGCCGTCCCGGGCCCCTGGTTCCGTCAACGGAGTCAGGGGCTTCGTCCTTTCCGACGGTCTCGCGCCGGGCCCGTGGGGCGGCGGGGCCCTTCGAGTCCGGCTACCCCGCGGGCGGGCGAAAGCCGGCGTGCCCAGGCCGAGATCAGCGGCAGTGGCCGCAGCACGATCCGGCCGCCGGGGCGGGCTGCGGCGTGGCGACCTCGGCCTGCACCGGGGTGTAACCCGCCTCGGTGATGGCCTCCTGCAGTTCGCTGGCGTCCGCCTGCGCTGGTTCGACGAGGACCAGGTGCCGGGCGAGGTCGATCGTCACCTTGGCGTCCTTGTCCGTGGCCTTGAGCGCCTTGCTGATGGTGCTGACGCAATGGCCGCAGGTCATGTCCTTGACTTCGAATGCAATCACGGGGTGCTCCGTCGCTGGTGTGTGTATCCCACTCTCGGGCCTCCCACCGTGGGAAGGTCAAGCGCGCGGCGCCGATGACCCTGTCGCGGGGTCGGAATGCGCGCGCGGGCGACTTGACGTTCCAATGATGGGAAGGACGAAGCTCCAGGCATCTCATTGACCGCCGACCTGGAGACCGACGCCATGAACCCGGTTGCCGCCGCTGCCCGCCCCCTCGACATCAGGCTGCCGATCGAAGGCATGACCTGCGCCTCCTGCGTCCTTCGCGTCGAGAAGGCGCTCAGGAGCCTGCCCGGCGTCGAAAGCGCGGCGGTGAACCTGGCGACCGAGGAAGCGACGGTCCGCGCCTCGGGCGCGGTCGGCGCCGGCCAGCTGGTCGATGTCGTTCGCCGTGCCGGGTACGAGGTGCGCGCCCGGCAGATCGAGCTGCGGGTCGAGGGCATGACCTGCGCTTCCTGCGTGTCGCGCGTCGAGAAGGCACTGTCGAAGGTGCCCGGTGTCTCGGCGGCATCGGTCAATCTCGCCACCGAGAAGGCCACCGTCACCGCGCTGGCCACGGTGTCGTTCGCGACGCTGGCCGCCGCCATCGAGAAGGCGGGCTACGTGGCGAGGCCGATCGAGGCGGCCGCAGCCACCGCTCCCCCCCTCCGCCTGCCGGAGTGGTGGCCGGTGCTGGCCGCTTCGCTGCTGACCTTGCCGCTCGTGCTGCCCATGCTGCTGCAACTGGCCGGCATCGAGTGGGTGCTCGACGGCTGGGTCCAGCTCGCGCTCGCGACGCCGGTGCAGTTCTGGCTCGGCGCGCGCTTCTACCGCGCCGGATGGAAGGCGGTGAAGGCGCGCACCGGCAACATGGACCTGCTCGTGGCGCTGGGCACGAGCGCTGCCTACGGCCTTTCCGTGTACCTGATGTGGAGGCACGCCGACCATGGAATGCCGCACCTGTACTTCGAGGCGTCGGCCGCGGTCATCACGCTGGTGCTGCTCGGCAAGTGGCTCGAGGCGCGCGCCAAGCGGCAGACGGCCGATGCGATCCGCGCGCTGAACGCGCTCAGGCCAACCGTCGCGCGCGTGCTCGTCGATGGCACCGAGGTCTCGACACCGGTCGAGCAGGTCGCGGTGGGTGACCTCGTCGTGGTCCGCCCGGGCGAGCGCGTGCCGGTCGACGGCGAGATCGTCGACGGCCGCAGCCATCTGAACGAGTCGCTGATCACGGGCGAGAGCCTGCCCGTGCCCAAGGCCGTGGGCGACAGGGTCACCGGCGGGTCCGTCAACGAAGAGGGCGTGCTGCGGGTGCGCACGGGGGCCGTCGGCGCCGAGACGACGCTGGCCCGCATCATCCGCATGGTCGAGTCGGCGCAGGCGGCCAAGGCGCCGATCCAGCGCATCGTCGACCGCGTCAGCGCGTTCTTCGTCCCTGCGGTGCTCGGCATCGCCGTGCTGACCTTCGCGGGCTGGCTGCTCTTCAGCGGCAGCTGGGAGCAGGCGCTGATCAGCGCCGTGGCGGTGCTCGTCATCGCCTGCCCCTGCGCACTGGGGCTCGCGACGCCGACGGCCATCATGGCCGGCACCGGGGTGGCCGCGCGCCGGGGCATCCTGATCAAGGACGCCGAGGCGCTGGAGGTGGCGCACGCGGTGACGGCGGTGGCCTTCGACAAGACCGGCACGCTGACCGAGGGCAAGCCGTCGCTCGTCGCGATCGAGGCGATGGCCGGCGAGGCTTCGGGCGAGGTCCTGCGGCTCGCGGCCGCGCTGCAGAAGTCCAGCGACCATCCGCTCGCCCATGCCGTCGTCGAGAAGGCGGGCCGGGAAGGGACCCAGGTGCCCGAGGCGCGCGATGTCCGCGCGCTGCCCGGACGCGGCGTGGAGGGCACCGTCGGCGACCGGCACCTGCAGCTGGGCAGCACGCGGCTGATGAACGAGACGGGCGCCGAGCCGGGCCCGCTGCTCGGTATCGCGCAGCGGCTCGAAGGCGATGGCCGCAGTCTCTCGTGGCTGCTGGCGCGCGACGGCGAGCGCACGCGCGTGCTCGGCCTGCTCGCCTTCGGCGACACGATCAAGCCCGCTTCGCGCGCCGCGGTCGAGCGGCTGCGCGCGCTGGGCGTCCGCACCGTGATGCTCACCGGCGACAACCGCGGCAGCGCGCAGGCCGTGGCCCGCGACCTCGGCATCGACGAGGTCCGCGCGGAGCTGCTGCCCGGCGACAAGGCCGCGATCGTCCGGCAACTGCGCGAGCAGGGCCACGTCGTCGCGATGGTCGGCGATGGCCTGAACGATGCGCCGTCGCTCGTCGCCGCCGACGTCGGCCTCTCGATGTCCACCGGCACCGATGTCGCGATGGAGGCCGCCGGCATCACGCTGATGCGCGGCGATCCGCGCCTGGTCGCCGACGCGTTCGACGTCTCGCGCCGCACCTACTCGAAGATCAAGCAGGGGCTGTTCTGGGCTTTCGCGTACAACGTGCTGGGCATCCCGCTGGCGGCCCTCGGGCTGCTGAGCCCGATGATCGCCGGCGCGGCGATGGCCTTCAGCAGCGTGAGCGTGGTGACCAACGCGTTGACGCTTCGCCGCTGGCGCGGCGCGTCGACGACCTGAGCCGGCGCGCTGGCCGTGGACGAGGAGCAGGTGACATGAACATCGGGGAAGCGGCCGACGCCACGGGCGTGTCGGCCAAGATGATCCGCCACTACGAAGGGGTGGGGCTGCTGCCGCCCGCCAGCCGCACCGAGGCCGGCTACCGGCAGTACACCGAGCGCGACGTGAACATGCTGCGCTTCATCCGCCACGCGCGTGACCTGGGCTTCTCGCTCGAGCAGATCCGCGAGCTCCTCGACCTGTGGCAGAACCGCCGCCGCTCCAGCCGCGCGGTGAAGGCCCTCGCCGAGGCGCACATCGCGGAGCTCGACGCGAAGCTGGCCGATCTGCAGTCGATGCGGGCCACGCTGGCGGAGCTGGTGCATTGCTGCCACGGCGACGACCGCCCCGACTGCCCGATCATCGACACGCTGGAAGCCGTCCGCCCGGTGCGCGCCGGGCCGTCCGGGCCCGCGAGGGCCCGCCCCGTGCACCGCGCACGGGTGCCTGCGTCGCGCCGCTAGCGGCTGCGCAAGCGCCGTTCCACGAGGCGAAGGCCGCTCCGCTACACTGCCGCCATGAGCCGCGCCGCACGCGCCTTCCTCGTCTGGGTCATGGTGATCGCCATGCCCATGCAGGGCCTCGCTGCGTCGGCGATGCTGTTCTGCGGGCCCAGCCACGAGCGCATGATGCGCGGCCTGGCCATCGACGCACCGGCCCCGGCGCATGCCGCGCCGGGCCACGCAAGCCGGCAGGGGCATGACCACGCGGCTCCCGGGCATGCGCACGCCATGCCGGGCGACGCGGCCGCCGGCCACTTTGCCGCGCACGGCGACGATGGCGACGACGGCGGTGGCCTGTCGCCCCACCTCGGCAAGTTCAGCTGCAGCGCCTGTGCGGCTTGTTGTGCCATGCTGGCCCTGCCGGCCAGCTTCTCGCCGCCCGGCGTGGTCGCCGCGGCACACCCGATGCCGGCCTCATCGTCGGCGGCGGTCCCTTCGCTTCCGCCCGACGGGCTGGAACGTCCGCCTCGAGCCATCCTCGCCTGACCCGGCGCGACGCCGTGGGGTGAGGCGGGTGCCATCGAGCCCCGCGCAGCGGCCCGACTGACCGCAACCGGCCCCGGCTGGCGAACACGCCGACACCACGCCTGCGCGCCCGCGCGCAGGGCTGTTTGCCGAGTACTCGCGAGGCCCACATGGTCCCCACGTCATCACGCCTTCGGTGGCCCCGAAGGATGGCTGCCTTGGCGTTGCTGTCGGCCGCGCCGCTGGTCCAGGCGCAAGGCACGCCCGGCCGCATGGAGCGCGCCGACCCTCTCGACGCACGGGCGCGCGTCCCCGCCGCCGTCTACCAGTCGCCGCTGGCCGGATACCGCCGCCTCGGCGAGGACAGGCGGATCTCCTGGAAGGAGGCCAACGAGACGGTGAATCGCATCGGAGGCTGGCGCGCCTATGCCCGGGAAGCGCAGCAGCCGGACGCTGCCGCCTCCGCGCCGGGCACCGGCAAGGCACCGGCAGCGGTGCCGGCGCCGGCACCCTCGTCGGCACCTGCGCCGGGAGCCGCTGCGACGCCCGCACCCGGAGCCGCCGCGGCGCACGGCGGCCACAGGAAGCACTGAGGTGGCGACGATGACTCGAACAGGACATCGCGCGCCGGCCATCGTCCGCACTTCGCCGGCCCGCCTGACGGGCACGGCCACCCTCGTCCTGATGCTGGCAGGGTGTGCGTCGTTCAGCCCCGATGGCGGCTTCGAGGGCGTTCGGAAGGCCACGGCGGACCGCCTCGGCACGCCGGTGCAACTGGCCTGGGCGCGGCAGCCCGAAGACGTCGATCGCATCGACGAGCGCGTGCGCGAACTGCTCGCCAGGCCGCTGGGCGCGGACGAGGCCGTGCAGCTGGCGTTGCTGAACAACCGCGGGCTGCAGGCGGCCTTCGCGGAGCTCGGCATCACCGAGGCCGAGGTCGTGCAGGCGGGCCGCCTGCCGAACCCCGGCTTCAGCTTCGGCCGCATGACGCGGGGCGACGAGATCGAACTGGAGCGCGGCCTGCACATCAACCTGGCGCGCCTGCTGGCCATGCCGCTGGTGCGGCAGGTGGAGGCGCGCCGCTTCGAGCAGGTGCAGGCCACCGTGGCGATGCAGGTGCTGTCGCTGGCCGCCGACACACGCAAGGCCTGGGTGCAGGCCGTGGCCGCTGCGGAGTCGGTGCGCTACAGCCGCCAGGTGATGCAGGCCGCGGAGGCGAGTGCGGAACTCGCCCGGCGCATGGCGCAGGTGGGCAACTTCAACAAGCTGCAGCAGGCGCGCGAGCAGAGCTTCTATGCCGATGCCGCCTTGAACCTGGTGCGTGCGGAGCAGCATCAGCGCGCCGCGCGCGAGCGCCTGACCCGCCTGCTGGGCCTGTGGGGCGAGCAGGCGCAGTTCCAGCTGCCCGAGCGGCTGCCCGACCTGCCGGCGCAGCCACGCGACTTGCCCGACATCGAACGCATGGCCCTCGCGCAGCGGCTCGACGTGGCGGCGGCGCGCACCGCCGCCGAGGCGACGGCGCGCAACCTCGGCCTGACGCGCACGACACGCTTCGTGAACGTGCTCGAATTGGGCCTCGTGCGCAACGGCTCCAACGAGGCACCCACCCAGCGCGGCTGGGAGATCGGCCTGGAGCTGCCGTTGTTCGACTGGGGCACCGCCCGCGTCGCGCGCGCCGAGGCCGTGTACATGCAGGCGCTGCACCGCGCGGCGGAGACGGCCATCCATGCCCGCTCCGAGGTGCGCGAAGCCTACGGAGCCTACCGCTCGGCCTGGGACATCGCGCGGCACCAGCGCGACGAGATCGTGCCGCTCAGGCAGCGCATCGCCGAGGAGAACCTGCTTCGCTACAACGGCATGCTGATCGGCGTGTTCGAGCTGCTCGCCGACGCGCGTGCGCAGATCGCCAGCGTCAACGGCGCCATCGACGCGCTGCGCGACTTCTGGATCGCCCAGGCCGACCTCGACATGGCGATGGTCGGCAAGCCCAGCCTTTCCGCCGCGGCCGCACCGGCCATGGCCGCCGGCGACGCCGGCGGCGCGGGCCATTGACCGCCGAACCCACGACGAGGACCGACCCCATGTTCTCCCGAAGGAACTTCCTTGGCGGTGCCGGCGCCGCCGCCGTGGCTGCCGGCGCCAGCGCCGTCAGCAAGGTGGCGATGGCCGCCCTGCCCGAGCCGGTCATCCAGACGCGGCCCGACACGATGCCGCCGCTGGTGCCGAACACCGGCCGCCCCTACAACCCGGTCGTCACGCTCAACGGCTGGACACTGCCCTGGCGCATGAACAACGGCGTCAAGGAGTTCCACCTCGTGGCCGAGCCCGTGGTGCGCGAGATGGCACCGGGCTTCAAGGCCCACCTGTGGGGCTACAACGGCCAGAGCCCGGGCCCGACCATCGAGGTGGTCGAAGGCGACCGCGTGCGCCTCTTCGTCACCAACAAGCTCGGCGAGCTGCACAGCGTGCACTGGCACGGCCAGCGGCTGCCCAACGGCATGGACGGCGTCACCGGCCTCACCCAGCCGGGCATCCCGCCGGGCAAGACCTATGTCTACGAGTTCGTCGCGCGGCGGCCGGGGACCTTCATGTACCACCCGCATGCCGACGAGATGGTGCAGATGGCGATGGGGATGATGGGCTTCTGGGTCACGCACCCCAAGGGCAGGCATCCGCTCATCGAGGAGGTCGACCGCGACTTCTGCTTCCTGCTCAACGCCTACGACATCGATCCCGGCAGCGCGACGCCGAGGATCATGACGATGCTCGACTTCAACCTGTGGAGCTGGAACAGCCGCATCTTCCCGGGCATCGACCCGCTGGTGGTGCGGCACATGGACAAGGTGCGCATCCGCATCGGCAACCTGACGATGACCAACCACCCGATCCACCTGCACGGGCACGAGTTCCTGATCACCGGCACCGACGGCGGCCCGACGCCGAAGAGCGCGCGGCAGTACGAGATCACCGCCGACATCGCGGTGGGCCAGATGCGGCAGATCGACTTCCTCGCCGACGAGGAAGGCGACTGGGCGTTCCACTGCCACAAGAGCCACCACACGATGAACGCGATGGGGCACGGCGTGCCCACGATGATCGGCGTCGACCACCGCGACGTCGTGCGCCAGATCACCCGCCTGGTCCCCGACTACATGGTCATGGGCGAGCGCGGCATGAAGGACATGACCGAGATGGAGATGCCGTTGCCGGACAACACCGCGCCGATGATGGCGGGGCAGGGGCCGTTCGGTGCGGTGGGCATGGGCGGCATGTTCAGCGTCGTCAAGGTGCGCAAGGGGCAGAAGCCCGGCGACTACACCGACCCGGGCTGGTTCCAGCACCCTCCTGGCACCGTCGCGTACGAGTTCACCGGCAGCCTGGCCGACCCGGCGCGCTTCAAGGCCGAGGGCCCGGGGTCCATGCCGGCCGCCGCCCGGCCGGCCCAGGACATCGAGGTCAGGGTCCGCAAGCCCTCCGGCCGGCATGGCAGCCACTGAGCGCCGCGCGCGCGACGGGTCGCCACGACAGCAGAGCGAAAGGGGTCCACCGATGCAACCCGGCAAGCGTCACCTCCTCTTCGCCGCCGCGGCGCTGGGGCTCGGCCTGCCGGGCATCTCGCGGGGCCACGGCAACGAGGAGCACCGCAAGCGATCCGGCGCGGTGCGCAAGGAGCAGAAGGACTGGGGCATCGCCGGCGACGCCAAGGCCGCCCGGCGCACCATCGAGGTCCGGATGGCCGACTCCATGCGCTTCACGCCCGATCGCATCGACGTTCGGCTGGGCGAGACGCTGCGGTTCCGCGTGCACAACACCGGCAAGGTGATGCACGAGTTCGTCATCGGCACGCAGGCCGAAAACGCCCGGCACGCCGAGCTGATGGTGAAGTTCCCGGACATGGAGCACGACGAGCCCTACATGGCCCACGTGTCGCCGGGCAAGACCGGCGAGATCGTCTGGACCTTCAACCGCGCGGGCCGCTTCGAGTTCGCCTGCCTCATCGCCGGCCACTACCAGGCGGGCATGGTCGGCGTCATCCAGGTCGGCGCCGCCCGAACGCCGCCTGAGCGCCCTTGACGCCCCCTGGACGCTGCCTGCGACGCGCCGTACCCACTTCCATCACCCGTCCCTCCACCCTTCTCAAGGAGCCTTCATGAAGTCCATTGCCACCACGCTCGTGCTGTCCGCGCTGCTCGCCAGTCCGGTCATGGCCCAGCAGAAGCCGGGCGACCATTCTGCTCACACCGCCGCCGGCACCGCCACGATCGCCGCGAACACGGCCGACATGGCCGACGGCGAAGTCCGCAAGGTCGACAAGGACGCGGGCAAGCTCACGCTCAAGCACGGGGAGATCAGGAACCTCGACATGCCGGCCATGACCATGGTCTTCCAGGTCAAGGACGCGGCGCTGCTGAACAAGGTCAAGGTCGGCGACAAGGTCAGGTTCCGGGCCGAGAAGGCCGCTGGCGTCTACGTCGTCACGGCCATCGAAGTCGCCCGCTAGCCCTCCCGCGGGGCGGTGCGAACGCAGGCATGCCTGCGAGGCGTGACCGCCCCGTTCCCGTGCCGCCTTCGGGCGATGCCGAAGCGCGGCTGTTGCGCCGTCGCGAGGCGGCGCCTCGACTCTCGCCAAGGAGTTCGAAATGGCAATGTTCCGTTCGATGGCACTGGCCGGCACGCTGGCCCTCGCGCTCACCGCATGCGCGCAGAACCCGGCCACCCCCGTTGGCCCGAATCATGGCGTCCACCATCCGCCCGGCGCCGGGGCCGGACACGCCGAGCGCATGGCGATGATGGACGCGCACATGAAGGCGATGCGCGACATGCACGCCAGGATGTCCCGTGCCGGCACGCCGCAGGAGCGGCAGGCACTGATGGCCGAGCACATGAAGCTGATGCAGGAAGGCATGGCCATGATGGGAGGCATGGGCCCCGGGTCGATGGGAGGCATGGGAGGCATGGGCATGGGCGGCATGCGCGGCATGGGCCCGATGGGTGCCGCGAGCGCGCCGATGGACATGGCCACGCGTCAGCAGATGATGGAGAAGCGCATGGAAATGATGCAGTCCATGATGCAGATGATGATGGACCGCATGGGCCCGCCGGCGGCCCGACCCTGAGCGATGGCCGTCGCGACGATGCCCTGTGCCGCGCCTCTTCTCGCGCGGCCCGGGTGCGGTGTCGACGAAGGGATGACGCGCCGGCAGTCCCTGCTTGATCCGGGACAACACGCGACCTCCTTCGGACCCTAGACTGCGCGGCGTGCGGAAGTTGCGACGTCATCGTGGCTGGCTCTCGGGCTGGCTGATCGCCGTGGTGCTGTTCACCCAGCTGGCCACGGCGGCGTATGCGTGCCCGCTGATCGCAGCCGCGTCGGAAGACGCCAAGGCGGTGATGGCCGCGATGCCCGACTGCGACGGGACCATGCCCGAGCGCATGGACCCGGAGCAGCCGCAGCTCTGCAAGGCGCATTGCGAGGCCGGCAAGAGCACGGTGAACAGCCAGGCGGCGGCGCAGGATGCGCCGCCCGCGATGGCGGTCGCCGCGGCCTGGGTCGGTGTCGTCGACACGGCCGATGCCGCGCAGCTGGCGGCCAGCATGCCGGCCTCGGTCACCGACGGGCCGCCTGCAGGCGAGCCTCCGCTCTACCTCTCTCTCCTCGTCCTCCGGAACTAGCCCGCGGCCATCCGGCCCGGGTGCACCCCTGAGCCAGTCCGGGCCTGCCGGATTGCGCGATTCCCTCCCCGGGAGGCGGCCGTGGCGCCGCCGGGGGCGCTCCGCGACGTGCCCGGGCCTCGTGCGTTCGCCGTGAGTTCGTTCCGAAGGAGAGTTGACGTGTCTTCATCCGCATCCCGCGTGCCTCGCGGGCGCGCCGGGTGGCGCCGGCCGTACGCCCACGCCGCCTGGCTGGCGCTCCTGCTGACGGCACCGTGCATCGGGCCGGCGTTGGCGGACAACGCGATGCCGGCCCTGAGTCATGCCGAGGCCCTCGAGCTGGCGCGGCGCAGCGCGCCGGCCCTGAGGGCTCAGCAGGCGACGCTGGCCGGGTCGTCGGCGCTTCTGCCCGCTGCATCGGCACTGCCCGACCCGCGCCTGTCCGTGGGGCTCGAGAACCTGCCGGTTGCCGGGCCCGATCGATGGAGCACCACGCGCGACGGCGGCACGATGCAGCGCATCTCGCTGATGCAGGAGGTGCCCAACCGGGGCAAGCGAGAGGCCCGCGAGCAGGTGGCGCAGGCGCGGGTCGAGCGCGACCGCGCCACGCTGGCGGCCGCCGAGCTGGCGGTCCGCCGCGACGCCAGCCTGGCGTGGCTGGCGGTGCACTTCGCCGAGGCGCGGCAGGCGCACGTTGCCGCCTTCCTGCACGAGAACCGACTGCTGCAGGACACGCTGCCCGCACGCATCGCCGCCGGCACGGCGCAGCCGGCGGAGTTGACGATGGCGCGGCAGGAGGCGCTGTCCATCGCCGACCGCGCCGACGACCTGGCGCGCGACGTGCGCAAGGCGCGCGTCGAGCTCCGGCGCTGGGTCGGGGAGCGTGCCGAGGCGCCGCTGCTGGGCGCGCCGGCGACGGCCCGCGTGGATGCCGCGCGCCTGCGTGCCTTGCTGCCGCACCATGCCGAGCTCGCCCCCTTTGCACCGATGCGCGCGATGGCGCAGGCCGAGGTGGCCGAGGCCGACGCCGAGAAGCGTGGCGACTGGGCCTGGGAGGTGACCTACAGCCGGCGCCCGCGCTACGACGACATGGTGTCGTTCCAGCTCCGCTTCGACCTGCCCTGGCAGCGCGACCGTCGCCAGCAGCCGCAGATCGAGGCCAGGCGGCGCGAGCTCGAACGCATCGAGGCCGAGCGCGAGGAACTGCTGCGCCGCCATGCCGCCGAGACGGAGGCGATGCTGGCCGAACTGCAGGCGCTGGACGGCCAGTCCGAGCGGCTGCGCACCGCCGGGCAGCCGCTGGCGGCGGAGCGCGTGGCCGTCGCGATGGCGGCCTACGAGGCCGGCCGCGGCGACCTCTCGGCCGTGCTGGCCGCGCGAACGCAGGTGCTGGAGACGCGCCTGCGCGCCATCGAACTCGAGGCGCAGCGCGCCGCCCTGCGCGTGCGCCTGTCCACCCTGATCGCGGAGTGAAACGATGAAGACCCTTCCCACGAGCGCGGTGGTGGCCGGTGCCGCGATGCTGCTGGTCGGCCTGGGCGGCGGCTGGATGCTGTCCGAGTGGCGCGCCGGCGGCGCGCACGGCGCCGGCGCCCCTGCCGCCGCCTCGGCGCCCGCCGGCGAGCGCCGGGTGCTGTACTGGTACGACCCCATGGTGCCGACGCAGCGCTTCGACCGGCCGGGCAAGTCGCCCTTCATGGACATGCAGCTCGTGCCCCGCTACGCCGACGAGGCCGGCGAGGCGGCGTCGGCGGTCGCCGTCTCGCCACGCGCGGCGCAGTCGCTCGGCCTGCGTCTGGCCACCGCGGAGAAGCGGGTGCTGGTGCCGACGGTGGATGTCGTCGGCACCGTCGGCCTCAACGAACGCGACGTGAGCGTCGTGCAGGCGCGTGCCAACGGCTTCGTGGAGCGCGTCTACGGGCGTGCCCCGGGCGACGTCATTGCCGCGGGCGCGCCGCTGGCCGACGTGCTGCACCCGGAGTGGCTCGCGGCGCAGCGCGAGTACCTGGCTGTCCGGGCCACGGGCGACACGGCGCTGACCCGGGCCGCGCGGGCGCGCCTGGCGCTCGTCGGCGTGCCCGAGAGCCTGGTCGAGCGGATCGAGGCGACCGGGCAGGTGCAGGCGGTCACGACGATCGTCGCGCCGACCGGCGGCCTCATCGCCGAGCTGATGGTGCGCGAAGGCATGACGGTGGGCATGGGCATGACGCTGGCTCGCATCAACGGCCTCGCGACCGTCTGGGTGGAGGCGGCGCTGCCCGAAGCACTGGCGGCCTCGGTGGCGCCCGGGCAGCGGGCGGAGATGCGCCTGGCCGCGTTCCCGGGCGAGGTGATGCGCGGCAAGGTGACGGCGGTGCTGCCGCAGGCCGACCGCGAGACGCGCACGCTGCGCGTGCGCGTCGAGCTGCCCAACCCGGGCGGACGGCTGCGCGCCGGCCTGTCCGGACAGGTGAGCCTCGCGGGCGGCAAGGGCGCTGCAGGTGCCGAGCTCGTCACCGTGCCGTCGGAGGCGGTCATCCGCACCGGCCGCCGCGCGCTGGTGTACGTGGCCGAGCCGCCGGGCAGCTACCGGCCGGTGGAGGTGGAGCTCGGCGCCGAGGCCGACGGCCGCGTCGCGGTGCTCAAGGGGCTGTCGGCGGGGCAGCAGGTGGTCGCGTCGGGCCAGTTCCTCGTCGATTCGGAAGCGAGCCTGCAGGGCCTGGAGTCACGCGGGTCGCTCACCCCGGCGTCAGCCGGCCCGGCCGGCGCATCGGGCAGCGCGTCGAGCGCGCCGGCTGCGGCTTCGCCGGCGGCGGGGGCGGCTGCAGGCGAGTTCGCCGCGAACGGCCGCGTCGTCGAGGTCGACGCGCGGTCGATCACGCTCGAGCACGAGCCGGTGCCCGCACTGAAGTGGCCGGCGATGACGATGCCGTTCCAGCTGGCCGGGCCGCAGCTCGCGCGCGGGCTCAAGGCCGGCGATGCGGTGCGGTTCCGCTTCCGCCAGCAGGGCGACGAGCACGTGGTGACGACGATCGAGCGCGCCGCCAGCGCCGCCGGAGCCGCCAGCGCCGGGGGCCGGCCATGATCGCGGCGCTGATCCGCTGGTCGGTGGCCAACCGCTTCCTCGTCGTGCTGGCCTCGCTGTTCCTGGCTGCCGCCGGGCTGTGGGGCGTGCGCACGACACCGGTCGACGCGTTGCCCGACCTGTCGGACGTGCAGGTCATCATCCGCACGTCGCTGCCCGGGCAGGCGCCGCAGATCGTCGAGAACCAGGTGACCTATCCGCTGGCGACGACGATGCTGTCGGTGCCCGGCGCGAAGACGGTGCGCGGCTTCTCGTTCTTCGGCGACAGCTTCGTCTACGTGCTGTTCGAGGACGGCACCGACCTGTACTGGGCGCGCTCGCGCGTGCTCGAGTACCTGAGCCAGGTGCAGGGCCGGCTGCCGGCCGCGGCGCGGTCCTCGCTGGGTCCCGACGCCACCGGCGTCGGCTGGATCTTCCAGTACGCGCTGGTCGACCGCACCGGGCGCCACGACCTCTCGCAGCTGCGCGCGCTGCAGGACTGGTTCCTCAAGTACGAGCTCAAGGGGCTGCCGGGCGTGGCCGAGGTCGCCACCGTCGGCGGCATGAACCGGCAGTACCAGGTCGTGCTCGACCCGCTGAAGCTGGCGGCCTACGGCATCGGGCACGACCGCGTGCGCGAGGCCCTGATCGCCGGCAACCAGGAGAGCGGAGGTTCGGTGCTCGAGCTCGCCGAGGCCGAGTACATGGTGCGCGCCGGCGGCTACCTCCGCACGCTGGACGACTTCCGCGCCATCCCGCTGGTGGCCCGTGGCGGCGTGCCGGTCAGGCTCGGCGACGTCGCGCTGGTGCAGGTCGGCCCGGAGATGCGCCGCGGCATCGCCGAGCTCGACGGCGAGGGCGAGGTGACCGGCGGCGTCGTGATCCTGCGCTCGGGCCAGAACCCGCAGCAGACCATCGACGCCGTGAAGGCCAGGCTGGCCGAGCTGCGCCGCAGCCTGCCCGACGGCGTCGAGGTGGTGACGACCTACGACCGCAGCGCCCTGATCGAGCGCGCGATCGCGAACCTGACGGGCAAGCTGGTCGAGGAGTTCATCGTCGTCGCGGCGGTCTGCGCGCTCTTCCTGTGGCACCTGCGCTCGGCGCTCGTCGCCATCGTCGCGCTGCCGCTGGGCGTGATGACGGCCTTCCTCGTCATGCGCTGGCAGGGCATCAACGCCAACATCATGTCGCTCGGCGGCATCGCGATCGCGATCGGTGCGATGGTCGACGCGGCGGTCGTGATGATCGAGAACGCGCACAAGAAGCTCGAGGCGCGGCAGCATGCGCAGGGCGGCCGTGCCCTCGCCGGCGAGGAGCGCTGGCAGGTGATCACCGAGGCGGCCGAGGAAGTGGGCCCGGCGCTGTTCTTCTCGCTGCTGATCATCACGCTCAGCTTCGTCCCGGTGTTCACGCTGCAGGCGCAGGAGGGGCGGCTGTTCGGTCCGCTCGCCTTCACCAAGACCTACGCGATGGCCGCCGCGGCCGCGCTCTCGGTGACGCTGATCCCGGTGCTGATGGGCGCCTGGATCCGCGGCCGCATCCCGGACGAGCGCCGCAACCCGATCACGCGCGTGCTGATCGCCCTCTACCGGCCCGTGCTGGAGTGGGTGCTGCGTTGGCCGCGGGCGACAGTGCTGCTGGCCGTCGCGGTGGCGGCCAGCACGGCCTGGCCGCTCTCGCGCCTGGGCGGCGAGTTCCTGCCGCGGCTGGACGAGGGCGACCTCCTGTACATGCCCTCGGCGCTGCCGGGCCTGTCGGCGCAGAAGGCGGCCGAGCTGCTGCAGGTCACCAACCGCATGATCCGCACGGTGCCGGAGGTCGAGCGCGTGCACGGCAAGGCCGGGCGTGCCGAGACCGCCACCGATCCGGCGCCGCTGGAGATGTTCGAGACCACGGTCAAGCTCAAGCCGCGCGACCAGTGGCGCCCGGGCATGACGCCCGAGCGCCTCATCGAGGAGCTGGACGCCGCCGTCAAGGTGCCGGGGCTGGCCAACATCTGGATCCCGCCGATCCGCAACCGCATCGACATGCTGGCCACCGGCATCAAGAGCCCGATCG
>Ga0073934_10005432_pt1 | contig 19743 bp, 22 predicted proteins | sample LarsenN4metaG_FD_76834 | JGI IMG/M metagenome (GOLD analysis project Ga0073934, IMG submission 76834) | Hot spring sediment bacterial and archeal communities from British Columbia, Canada, to study Microbial Dark Matter (Phase II) - Larsen... ... | reverse complement strand
TCCTTGACGAGGCCGATGATGATGTCGTCGCTGACCAGCGCGCCGGCGTCCATCACCTTCTTGGCCGCCAGGCCGAGCGGCGTGCCGGCCTTGACGGCGGCGCGCAGCATGTCGCCGGTGGAGATCTGCGGAATGCCGAAGTGCCGGGTGATGAAGCCCGCCTGCGTGCCCTTGCCGGCGCCCGGTGCGCCCAGGAGGATCAGTCTCATCGTCTACCTCGGTTGTCTCGGCCGTCGCGCCCGGTGTCTGTGGTCCTTCGCGCTGCGGCCGATGATACGGGCTCGACCTGCGTCAACCTGACGCCGCCGCGAGGCGCGCGAAATGCGCGCGCACGCGCGCCAGGTCCTCGGGCGTGTCGACGCCCGGACCGGGCGCCACGTCGGCCACGTGGACCACGATGCGGTGGCCCCACCACAGCGCGCGCAGCTGCTCGAGCGCCTCGCAGCGCTCGATGTCGGCCGCCGGCAGCGCCGGAAAGCGGCGCAGGAATCCGGCGCGGTAGCCGTAGATGCCGATGTGGCGCAGCGGCCGCGGCTCGTGCGGGCGCACGCCGGCGCCGTCGCGCCACCACGGGATGGGGGCGCGCGAGAAGTACAGCGCCACGGCGTTGCGGTCGAGCACCACCTTGACCACGTTGGGATTGGTGAACTCGGCGTCGTCGTGGATGGCGTGCGCGGCGGTGCTCATCACGCAGTCGTCGCGCTCCCCGAGCAGCGCGGCGCAGCGCTCGGCGAGGGCGGGGTCGATGAGCGGCTCGTCGCCCTGCACGTTGACGACGATGGCGTCGTCGGCCAGCGCGAGCTGCTCGGCGGCCTCGGCCAGGCGGTCGCTGCCGCTGGCGTGGTCGCTGCGCGTCAGCAGCGCCTGCACGCCGTGGGCGCGGCAGGCCTCGACGATGCGGGCGTCGTCGCCCGCCACCACCACGCGCGCCGCGCCGCTGGCGGCCACGCGCTCGGCCACGCGCACGACCATCGGCTTGCCGGCGAGGTCGGCGAGCGGCTTGCCGGGCAGCCGCGTCGAGGCCAGTCGTGCCGGGATCAGGACGACGAAGCTCATCGCGGCTCGCTGGGCGCGAGGCTGCGCGCCTCGCTCTCCAGCATCACCGGGGTGCCGTCGCGGATCGGGTAGGCGAGGCGGTCGACCGGGCAGTGCAGCTCGGTGGGCCGCGCTTCGGCGTCGCGGGTCAGCTCGAGCGGGCCCTTGCAGATCGGGCAGACGAGCAGCGTGAGCAGGCGGTGGTCGATGGTCATGGTCGGGGCGGCGTGCGGGGCCGCTGCAACAGGCGCGACAGGCGGGCCACGAGGTCGGCGGGCAGCGTCAAGTCTAGCGGGGCCACCCAGACCGTCGTCGCGCCCACGGCCTCGGGGCGCAGCTTGACGGCGTCCTTCTCGGTGGTGATGACCTCCGCGGTGCCGGCCGGCCAGGGCAGGGTGGCGTGGTCGGCGTGGTCGGGCCGCGGCAGGCGCACGATGTGCAGCCCGGCGCGTTCGAGCGCGCCGAAGAAGCGTTCGGGGTCGCCGATGCCGGCCAGCGCGACGAGCTTGCGGCCGGCCAGGTGCGCCAGCGGCACGGCGTGGCCGGCGTCGGCGCCGCGATCCCAGTCGGGCCAGCGCCAGACGAGGTTCAGCGCGCGCGGGGCCACGAATCCGGGCAGGGCGGTGGAGGGCGCCGCGGCGGTGTAGAGCACGAGCTGGTTCGGGCGGTTGGCTTGCGCCGCGGCCGGCGTGCGCGGCAGCCGCTCGCGCAGCGGCCCCGCCGGCAGCAGCAGGCCGTTGCCCGCCCCGCGCTCGTCGAACACGACGAGCTCGACGTCGCGCGCCAGCGCGTGGTGCTGCAAGCCGTCGTCGCACACCAGCACGTCCACCTCGGGGTGCGCGGCGCACAGCGCGCGCGCCGCGTCGATGCGGCGCGCCGCCACCCACACCGGCACGCCGGTGCGGCGGTGGATCAGCAGCGGCTCGTCGCCGACCTCCTGCGCGGAAGCATCGCGCGTGGCTGCGCGCAGGCCCTGCTCGCGCCGGCCGTAGCCGCGCGAGACCACGCCCGGCCGCCGGCCCTCGGCGAGCAGCGCCTGCACGAGCGCGATCACCACCGGCGTCTTGCCGACGCCGCCCACCACCAGGTTGCCCACCACCACCACCGGCACCGGGGCGCGCTGCGGCTTGCGCACGGTGCGCCACCACCCGCGGTGCAGCGCGGCGAGCAGGGCGTACAGCCACGACAGCGGGCGCAGCGCCTGCGCCGCCAGGTTCGGCCGCGGCCGCCAGGCCACGCGGGCCCAGGCCGCCTCGATGCGCATCAGCGGCTGTTGGTCTGCGCCGCGAACGTCAGCCGCGACAGGCCGGCGCGGCGCGCCGCGTCGAGCACGTTCACCACCGCCTGGTGCGCGGCCATCGCGTCGGCGGAGATGATGACCACGGTGTCGGCGCGCCCGCCGGCGGCGGCGCTCAGTTCGGCCGTCAGCAGCTCGACGCTGCGGCCGTCCACCGGCTTCTTGTTGACCATGTAGCGGCCGTCGCCGCCCACCGCGACGATGACCTCGCCGGGGCGCTCGCGCATCTTCTCGGCGTCGGCCGTCGGCAGGTTGATCTGCAGCTCGGTGAAGCGCGAGTAGGTGGTGGAGAGCATCAGGAAGATCAGGATCACCAGCAGCACGTCGATGAACGGGATCAGGTTGATCTCCGGTTCCTCGGGGCGGTGGCGGCTGAACTTCATGCGCGGGCGGCGGGCGGCGGGCGCGCGGGGCTGGTCAGGCCGCGCTCTTGACGGCGAAGCGCATCAGGTGCGGCACCATGCGCTCGGCGGCCAGTTCCATCTCGAGCTGGAAGGCGTCGACCTTGCCGCGGAAGTAGCGGTAGAACATCAGCGCCGGGATGGCGATGATGAGCCCGAAGGCGGTGTTGTACAGCGCGATCGAGATGCCGTGCGCCAGCTGCTGCGGGTTGCCGGCCACGCCCGCGGTGGGCGCCTGCGAGCCGAAGATCTCGATCATGCCGACCACGGTGCCGAACAGCCCGAGCAGCGGCGCCGCCGCGGCGATGGTGCCCAGCGTGTTCAGGTAGCGCTCGAGGTTGTGGATGGCGGTGCGGCCGGCGTTCTCGAAGGCCTGGCGCAGCTGCACCTCGGCGATGCGCGGCTCGGCGATCACGCTGCGCAGCCCGGCGGCGAGCACCCCGCCGAGCACCGAGTTGGCGGCGAGCTTGTTCACCACGTCGGCCGGCGGCAGGTTGGCGCGCGTGACCGTGATCACCTCTTCGAGCAGCGTGCGCGGTGCGACGAGGCCCTGCCGCAGGTGGTACAGCCGTTCGATGATCAGCGCCAGCGCGACCACCGAACACACAATGAGAGGCCAGATCGGCCAACCGGCCGCTTGTATGATGGAAAGCACAGGGGGATGGTGCCGGCCAAAGGGGCGCGGCGTGGCGCGCGATTATGGCGCCTCGATCCGCCCGCAACAGGCTCCCCGCCGGCCTGTTGGGCGGGCCCCACGCGATGTCCACCGAAGCTGTGGACAACGTTGTGGGCAAGCCCCTCCCGGACGCGCGCAAACCCGCGTCAGCGCTCGCCCTGGTGCCCGCTGCCGAAAAATTGAGCGTCGGATTTCTCTTTCATATCAAGCACTTGCACGAATGTGTCGAAATCGTGACGTGGCCGCTGCGGGCTTCGGCCTCATGGCGCTTGGCTGTGGAGTTCCGAACCCGCATGGATCCTTGCTTTTCGCGTGATTGAGCCTCAGAACGCAGCAGCCGCGCGTGCGCCCTGGGGCGTGGCCGCGCTGCTGCTGGCCGTGGGCGACGCGCTCGCGGCGCGCCTCGGATCGGTGGTCGTGCGTGGCGAGCTGGCGGGCCTGGCGCGCGCGTCGAGCGGGCACAGCTACTTCGCGCTCAAGGACGAGTCGGGCGCGCCGGCGCTGCTGCGCTGCGCCATGTTCAGGCGCGCCGCGTCACTGCTCGACTTCGAGCCGCGCGACGGGCAGCGCGTGGAGCTGCGCGGCCGCCTCGAGCTGTACGCGGCGCGCGGCGAGCTGCAGATGGTGGTCGAGTCGATGCAGCGCGTGGGCGCCGGCAGCCTGTACGAGGAGTTCCTGCGCCTGAAGGCGCGCCTGGAGGCGCAGGGCCTGTTCGATGCCGCGCGCAAGCGTGCGCTGCCGCCGTATCCGCGCGCCATCGGCGTCGTCACCTCGCCCGCGGCGGCCGCGCTGCACGACGTGCTGAGCACGCTCGAGCGGCGTGCGCCGCACGTGCGCGTGGTGGTCTACCCGAGCCCGGTGCAGGGCGCCGAGGCGCCGGCCGCGCTGGTGGCGGCCCTGCAGACCGCCGTGCTGCGGCGCGACGTGGACGGCGTCGATCTGCTGCTGCTGGTGCGCGGCGGCGGCTCGCTGGAGGACCTGTGGGCCTTCAACGACGAGCGCATGGTGCGCGCCGTCGCCGCCTGCGCGCTGCCCGTGGTGTGCGGCGTCGGCCACGAGACCGACGTGACGCTCGCCGACCTCGCCGCCGACCTGCGTGCGCCCACGCCCACCGCGGCCGCCGAACTGGCCGCGCCGGCGCGCAACGAGTTGCTGAACGCCCTGGCCGCGCTCGGGCAGCGCCACGGCCGCGCGTTGCAGCGCGCGCTGCGCGACCAGGCCCAGCACCTGGACCGGCTGGCGCTGCGGCTGGCGCCGACGGCCCGCGCGCTCGGCGCCCAGCACCAGGCCGTGCAGGGTCTTGCCCACCGCCTGGCGCAGGCGGCGGTGGCGCTGCGCCGCGCGCGCGTGCAGGCGCTCGAGCTGGCGGCGCTGCGCTTGGCCGGTGCCACCGCGCAAGGCCTGGCGGCGCGCGCCGCGCGCCTCGACGCGGTGCAGGCGCGGCTGGACGCGCAGGACCCGCACCGCGTGCTGCAGCGCGGCTACGCCTGGGTGGAGTCCGAAGGCCGCCCGGTGACGCGCGCCGCCGCGCTGGCCGCCGGCCAGGAGGTGAGCGCGGTGTGGGCCGACGGCCGCGCGCGGGCCCGCGTGCTCGAGGTGACGTCGGTGGCCGCGCCGGCCGATGCGTCGGCCGGGGCACCGGCCCGTGCGCCGGCCGCGACGACCCCACCGCCGCCGCGGCGCTGAGCGCTGCCTACAATCGCGCCCCTCTCGCCAGACAACACCCGAGGAACGAGATGGAACACACCCTGCCCGCACTGCCGTACCCGATCGACTCGCTCGCCCCGCACTACAGCAAGGAGACGCTCGAGTTCCACCACGGCAAGCACCACAACGCCTACGTCGTCAACCTCAACAACCTGCAGAAGGGCACCGAGTTCGAGAGCATGACGCTCGAGGACATCGTGCGCAAATCCAGCGGCGGCATCTACAACAACGCCGCGCAGATCTGGAACCACACCTTCTTCTGGAACTGCATGAAGCCGGCCGGCGGCGGCGAGCCGGGCGGCGCACTGGCCGCGGCCATCACGAAGAAGTGGGGCAGCTACGCGGCCTTCCGCGAGGCCTTCGTGAAGAGCGCGGTGGGCAACTTCGGCTCGGGCTGGACCTGGCTCGTCAAGAAGCCCGACGGCAGCGTCGACATCGTCAACACCGGCGCCGCCGGCACGCCGCTCACCACCGCCGACAAGGCGCTGCTCACGGTGGACGTGTGGGAGCACGCCTACTACATCGACTACCGCAACCTGCGCCAGAAGTTCGTCGAGACCTTCCTCGACAAGCTCGTGAACTGGGGCTTCGCCGAGAAGAACTTCGCCTGACAGCCGGCTCAGCGCGCGGCCGCCGGCTTGAACGGCGGCCCGCTGAGCTTGAAGCCGGCCTTGATGCCGCGCTTGTCGAACCAGCCCTGCTTCATCTCCAGCGCATAACGCACCGGCTTGGTGGAGCAGTGGCTGGACTCGTCCAGCGGTTTCATGTCGGCCAGGTTGACGATCGTTCCGTCGTCGGCGATGAAGGCGATGGTCAGCGGGATCAGCGTGTTGCGCATCCAGAAGCAGCGCACGCCGGGCTCCTCGTTGACGAAGAGCATGCCCTCGTTGCCCGGCATCTCGCGCCGGAACATCATGCCGGTGGCCTGCTGCTGCGGCGTGACCGCCAGTTCGGCCTTGATGACGTGCATGCCGGCCACCAGGTCGATCGTGGGCAGGCGCGGCTGCGGACCGGTCTGCGCCGCCGCGGGCCGGGCGAGGAGCAGGGCGCCCAGCAAGGCGCAGAGCAGGGCGTACAACGGCGAGGCGGCGGGACGGGGCTTGACCAAAATCATGCGTTCGTTGCGGGGGCGGATCTAGATTATCCGGCCGGCTGGTTGCTGAACGGCTGGCTCTGCCTTGCCGATGACGTTCGCTGCCTCTTCCACGGTTCCCACCGTCGCCGCCGTCGCCGCCGATCTGACCGCGGTCGACGACCCCGTCGAGCGGCAACGCTTCACGCGCTGGGTGCCGCAGCCCTCGGGCGGGCGGCTTGCCGAGTCGTCGCTGCAGTTGTCGGGCCTGCACTGCGCGGCCTGCGCCGGACTCATCGAGCAGGCGCTGCGCGCCACGCCCGGCGTGCAGCGCGCCAGCGTCAGCGCGGCTTCGCAGCGCGCGCTCGTGCTGTGGGACCCGGAGCTCACGCAGGCCTCGCGCCTGATCACCGCGGTGCGCGGCGCCGGCTACGACGCCGCCCCCGACGCCGCGGCGCCGGCCCGCGCGCTGCGGCGGCACGAGGCGCGCCAGGCGCTGTGGCGCCTCTTTGTCGCCGGCTTCTGCTCGATGCAGATCATGATGCTTGCCACGCCGGCCTACGTGGCCGGGCCGGGTGAGCTGGCGCCGGACACGCGCGCTCTTCTCAACTGGGCGAGCTGGCTGCTCGCGCTGCCGGTGATGCTGTTCTCGGCCGGCCCGTTCTTCAGCGGCGCCTGGCGCGGGCTGCGCCGGCGCCGCATCGGCATGGACGTGCCGGTGGCGCTCGGCATCGGCATCGCCTTCGTCGCCAGCAGCGGTGCCACCTTCGACCCGCAGGGTCCGTTCGGCGCCGAGGTGTGGTTCGACTCGCTGTCGATGTTCGTCGCCTTCGTGCTCGGCGCGCGCTGGCTCGAGATGCGCCAGCGCCACCGCGCGGCCGAGGCGCTTGAGGCCAGCCTGGCGCGCCTGCCCGAGACGGCCTGGCGCGTGGCCGAAGACGGCCAGGCCGAGGCCGTGGCCGCGCACCGCCTGCGGCCCGGCGACACGGTTCGCGTGCCGCACGGCGAGCCGTTCCCGGCCGACGGCAGGCTGCTCGACGGCGGCACGCGCGTCGACGAGGCACTGCTCAGCGGCGAATCGACGCCGCGCGAGCGCCACGTCGGCGACACCGTGCTGGCCGGCAGCGTGAACCTCGGCGCGCCGGTGCGCGTGCGGGTCGAGCGGGTCGGCGCCGACACGCGCTTCGAAGCCATCGTCGCGATGATGAAGAGCGCTGCCGACGAGCGGCCCGGCGCCGCGGCGCTCGCCGACCGCTGGGCCGGCCCGTTCCTGTGGGCGGTGCTGCTGCTGGCCGCGCTGGCCGGCGCCGCCTGGAGCTTCATCGAACCGTCGCGGGCGCTCTCGGTGGCGGTGGCGGTGCTCATCGTCACCTGCCCCTGCGCGCTCTCGCTGGCCGCGCCGGCCACGCTGGTGGCGGCCAGTCAGGCCCTGCTGCGGCGGGGCATCGGCCTCGGCCGGCTGGCGGCGATCGAAGGCCTGGCGCGCGCCGGCCGCGTGTTCTTCGACAAGACCGGCACGCTGACGCTCGACACGATGCAGCTGGCGACGACGCGGCTCACCGACGCCGGGCGCGCGGCATTCGGTGATGGGTTGGCTGGAGAAACCGCGGCGCTGGCCACCGCGGCGGCGCTCGCCGCGCATTCGAACCATCCGCTCGCGCGTGCGCTGGCCGCCGCGGCGCCGGCTCACGCCGCGGCCTGGTCCGACGTGCAGGAGCACGCCGGCCAGGGCCTCTCGGCGCGCGACGCCGAGGGGCAGCGCTGGCAGCTCGGCTCGCCGCGCTGGCTCGCCGCCGAGGGCTCGGCCGAAGCGCACAGCCGCGTGGCGCTCGCCTGCGAAGGCACGCTGCTCGCCGGCTTCGAGTTCGAGGAAACGCTGCGCCCGGGCGCGCGCGAGGCGGTGCAGGCGCTGCACGAAGCCGGCATGAAGATCACGCTGCTCTCGGGCGACGAGGCCGGGCGCGCTCACGCGCTCGCGGCGCGCCTCGGGATCGCCGAGGTGATCGCCGGGGCGACGCCCGAGTCCAAGCTCGCCGCGGTGGCTGCGGCGCAGGCGCGCGGCGAGCGCGTGATGATGGTCGGCGACGGCGTCAACGACGCGCCGGTGCTCGCGCGCGCCGACGTCTCGGTGGCGCTGGCCAGCGGCGCCGGCGTGGCGCGTGCGCAGGCCGACGCCGTGCTCGCCTCGGGCGACCTGCGCGACCTGGCGCGCGCACGCGCCATCGCCGCGCGCGCGCTGGCCATCGTTCGCCAGAACCTCGTCTGGGCCTCGCTCTACAACGCGCTGTGCATCCCGCTCGCGGTGGTCGGCTGGCTGCCGCCGTGGGCCGCGGGCATCGGCATGGCCGCGAGCTCGCTGCTCGTGGTGCTCAACGCGGCGCGCGCGGCGCGCTGAACGACCGCCCCCTCGCAACCGGCCCCTCGCACGTGGACATCCTCTTCCTGCTCATCCCGCTGTCGGCCGTGCTGATCCTGTTCATCGTCGGCGTCTTCGGCTGGGCGGTGACGAGCGGCCAGTTCGACGAGATCGAGGACGAAGCTGAACGCATCCTGACGCGCGAGCCCCCGGGCGCTTGACCGCGATCAAGCCTGCACCGGGCCGCGATCCGAAGAATCCAGGGCGTCGTGGCGCAGCACGCGGGTGCAGCGCTGCATTTCGAGGAGGGACGTGATGTCGACAGGGCTACAGGGGCCGAACGGCGGCGCCGAACCGGTGTACAGCGACGGCGTGATCCGGCTGTTCTCGCTGGCCGCGGTGCTGTGGGGCGTGGTGGGCATGCTGGTGGGCGTGGTCATCGCCGCGCAGCTCGCCTGGCCCGAGCTGAACCTCGGCATCCCGTGGCTGAGCTACGGACGCCTGAGGCCGCTGCACACCAACGCGGTGATCTTCGCCTTCGGCGGCTGCGTGCTGTTCGCCACCAGCTACCACGTGGTGCAGCGCACCTGCCAGACGCCGCTGTTCCTGCCCAAGCTGGCGATGTTCACCTTCGTCGGCTGGCAGCTGGTGATTGTGCTCGCGGCGGTGACGCTGCCGCTGGGCATCACCAGCGGCAAGGAGTACGCCGAGCTCGAGTGGCCGATCGACCTGCTGATCGCGGTGATCTGGGTCAGCTACGCGATCGTCTTCTTCGGCACCGTGGGCACGCGCAAGGTCAAGCACATCTACGTGGCCAACTGGTTCTTCGGCGCCTTCATCCTCGCGGTGGCGCTGCTGCACATCGTCAACAGCGCGGCGGTCCCGGTCTCGCTGACCAAGAGCTACAGCGCCTACGCCGGCGTGCAGGACGCGATGATCCAGTGGTGGTACGGCCACAACGCGGTGGGCTTCTTCCTGACCGCGGGCTTCCTCGGGATGATGTACTACTACATCCCGCGCCAGGCCGAGCGGCCGGTGTACTCGTACCGGCTGTCGATCGTGCACTTCTGGGCCCTGATCTTCACCTACATGTGGGCCGGGCCGCACCACCTGCACTACACCGCGCTGCCCGACTGGGCGCAGTCGATCGGCATGCTGTTCTCGCTGGTGCTGCTCGCGCCCAGCTGGGGCGGCATGATCAACGGCATCATGACCTTGAGCGGCGCGTGGCACAAGCTGCGCGACGACCCGATCCTCAAGTTCCTCATCGTCAGCCTGTCGTTCTACGGCATGAGCACGTTCGAGGGGCCGATGATGTCGATCAAGACCGTCAACGCGCTGAGTCACTACACCGACTGGACGGTCGGCCACGTGCACAGCGGCGCGCTCGGCTGGGTGGGCCTGATCAGCATGGGCTGCCTGTACCACCTGATCCCGCGCCTGTACGGCAAGACCGCGATGCACAGTGTCAAGGCGATCGAGCTGCACTTCTGGGTCGCCACCATCGGCATCGTGCTCTACATCGCCGCGATGTGGATCGCCGGCGTCATGCAGGGCCTGATGTGGCGCGCCACCAACCCCGACGGCACGCTGGTCTACACCTTCGTCGAGAGCGTGAAGGCCACCTTCCCGTACTACGTGATCCGCCTGCTCGGCGGGCTGCTCTACCTGGGCGGCATGCTGATCATGGCCTGGAACGTGGTGATGACGGTGCGCGCCGGGCGCGCCACCGCGGTGCCGATCCCGCGCGTGGTCGCGGCGCACGCCTGAACCGCAGGAGAAGACAGACATGGCTGCGCACAACCCCAGCGGTCACGAGAAGATCGAGACCAGCAACTTCCTGATGATCGTGCTGATCCTGGTGGCGGTGGCCATCGGCGGCATCGTCGAGATCGTCCCGCTGTTCTTCCAGCGGTCCACCACCCAGCCGCTCGAGGGCGTCAAGCCCTACAGCGCGCTGCAGCTCGCCGGACGCGACGTCTACCTGCGCGAGGGCTGCTACAACTGCCACAGCCAGATGGTGCGGCCGTTCCGCGCCGAGGCGCTGCGCTACGGGCCGGCCTCGCTGGCCGGCGAGTTCGTCTACGACCACCCCTTCCAGTGGGGCAGCAAGCGCACCGGCCCCGACCTGCACCGCGTGGGCGGCCGCTACAGCGACGAGTGGCACCGCGTGCACCTGATCAACCCGCGCGACCTGGTGCCCGAGTCGAACATGCCGGCCTACCCGTGGCTGGAGACCGCCGCGGTCGACGCCGCCGGCATGCCCGCGCGCATGAAGGCGCTGCGCCTCGTGGGCGTGCCCTACAGCGACGAGCAGATCGCCAAGGCCGCCGACGAGGTGAAGGGCAAGACCGAGATGGAAGCGCTGATCGCCTACCTGCAGGGCCTGGGCGGCGCGCGCAAGTAGGAGCATGGCGATGGAACTGAACGACCTGCGCGCCGCCGTCACGGTGGCGAGCTTCCTGCTCTTCCTGATCCTGGCGCTGAGCACCTGGAGCAAGCGCCGGCGGCGCGAGCACGAAGAGGCTGCCGCCTTGCCCTTCGTGGGCGAGGGCCAAGACGACCGAGGGGAAACCAAGTGAGCGACTTCCTGGGAGCGGGCTGGCCGCTGTTCATCGCCGCCGCCACCGTGCTGGGCCTGGTGGGCTGCATCGCGCTGTTGATCATCGCCAGCCGGCGGCGCGTGATGAGCGATGACAACACCACCGGCCACGTCTGGGACGTGGACCTCAAGGAGCTGAACAACCCGCTGCCGCGCTGGTGGATGTGGCTGTTCGTCATCACGGTGGTCTTTTCGGCCGTCTACCTCGCGTTCTATCCGGGGCTGGTGGTGCACCCGGGCACGCTGGGCTGGACCAGCGAGGGGCAGTACCAGAACGAGCAGGCGCGTGCGCGCGCCGCGCTGGCGCCGGTGTACGCCAAGTACACGTCGATGAGCGCCGAGCAGCTGGCCGCGGACGCGCAGGCCATGGCCATCGGCCAGCGCCTGTACCTGAACAACTGCGCGCAGTGCCACGGCTCGGACGCGCGCGGCAGCAAGGGCTTCCCGAACCTGACGCTGCCCGCGCCGTCGCGCCTGGCCACCGAGACCGCCGAGCAGATCAAGACCGTGATCACCCAGGGCCGCACCGGCGTGATGCCGCCGATGGCCGCGGCGGTGGGCGGCAGCGAGGACGTGCGCAACGTCGCGCACTACGTGCTCAGCCTGTCGGACAGCCCGCACAACGCGCTGTACGCCCAGCTCGGCAAGTCCAAGTTCGCCACCTGCGCGGCCTGCCACGGCGCCGATGGCAAGGGCAACAAGGCGCTCGGCGCGCCCAACCTCACCGACAAGGTGTGGCTGCACGGCTGGGGCGAGCAAGCCATCGTGCAGGCGGTGACGCGCGGCATCACCAACGTGATGCCGCCGCAGGCCCGCCTGCTGACGCCCGAGCAGGTGCACGTGCTGGCGGCCTACACGTGGAGCCTGTCGCAGCCGACGCGGGTGGCGGGCGCCCCGAGCCCGAACTGAGGTGCGATTGGGCGAACCCCACACGGCGGCGTCCGGCGGGGCGCCGGGCGGCGCGCCCGACGACGCCCGCGTCGCCATCGTCTCGCTGTACCAGGCGCAGAAGAAGATCTACCCGCGCGCCGTGAGCGGCGTGTTCGCGGCCTGGCGCTGGGCCGCGGTGTGGGCGACGCAGCTCGTCTTCTACGGCCTGCCGTGGCTCGAGTGGAACGCGCGCCAGGCGGTGCTGTTCGACCTCGGCGCGCGCCGCTTCTACATCTTCGGCCTCGTCCTGTATCCGCAGGACTTCATCTACCTGACCGGGCTGCTCGTCATCGCGGCCTACTCGCTGTTCCTGTTCACGGCGGTGGCCGGGCGGCTGTGGTGTGGCTTCGCCTGCCCGCAGACCGTGTACACGGAGATGTTCATGTGGATCGAGCGCCAGCTCGAGGGCGACCGCGCCCGCCGCATGAAGCTCGACGCGGCGCCCTGGTCGCTCGAGAAGCTGGCGCGCAAGGGCGGCAAGCACGTCGCCTGGGTGGCGCTGGCGCTGTGGACCGGCTTCACCTTCGTCGGCTACTTCACGCCGATCCGCGAGCTCGGCGCCTCGGTGCTCTCGTTCGGCCTCGGGCCCTGGGAGACCTTCTGGACGCTGTTCTACGGCCTGGCCACCTACGGCAACGCCGGCTGGCTGCGCGAGCAGGTCTGCAAGTACATGTGCCCCTACGCGCGCTTCCAGAGCGCGATGTTCGACCGCGACACGCTGATCATCACCTACGACGCCGAACGCGGCGAGCCGCGCGGCACGCGCGGACGCAAGACCGACCTGAAGGCCGCCAACCTCGGCCACTGCATCGACTGCGAGCTGTGCGTGCAGGTCTGCCCGACCGGCATCGACATTCGCAAGGGCCTGCAGTACGAGTGCATCGGCTGCGCCGCCTGCATCGACGTGTGCGACGGCGTGATGAACAAGATGCAGTACCCCAAGGGCCTGATCCGCTACGACACGCAGAACGGCCTGCAGCGGCACCTGACGCGCGGCCAGGAGTGGCGGCGCGTGCTGAGGCCGCGGGTGCTGGTCTACGGCGGCGTGCTGCTGCTCATCACGGCCGGCCTGGCGGCAGCCCTGGCGCTGCGCGCGCCGTTCAAGGTGGACGTGGTGCGCGATCGCGGCGTGCTGGCGCGCCTGGTCGACGACGGCCAGATCGAGAACGTCTACCGCCTGCAGATCATGAACGCCACCGAACGCGTGCAGACCTACCGCATCGAAGCCCGCGGCCTGCCCGGCCTGCGCAGCGGCGCCGCGCAGCCGGTGACGGTGGCGCCGGCCGAGGCGCGCTGGGTGGTGGTGGCGCTGCGCGTGCCGCCCGAAGGCGCCGCCGCGGCCGGAGCCGGCTCGCACCGCATCGAGTTCGTGGTCGAGCGCAGCGCCGAAGGCGCCGACGCGTCGGCCAGCGTGGTCGAACGATCGACCTTCGTGGTGCCGCGCTGAGCGGCACGCCCGTGACCGTCCGAGGAGACAGCATGAACCCCACCGAAGCCGCCGGCCTGCCCAGGATGCCCTGGTGGCGCGTGCGCGTGCTCTGGCTCGTGTTCGGCGGGCCGCTCGCCGTGGTGGTGGCCGGCGTGGCGACGCTCTTCATCGCGATCGCCCATCCCGACCCGGTGCTCGAGGCGCCGCGCGCCAAGGCCCCGTCCGAGATGCCCGCCATCGCGGCGCGCAACCACGCCGCCGCCCCGGGGCGATGAGCGAACTCGGCGAGCTCGGCGCGCGAGCACGCCGCGTGGCCGCGGTGGCCTGGCCGTCGTTCGGCGGCGCCGCGCTGATCGAGGCGGCGGTGTTCGCCTTCGTCGACCCGACGGCGCTGCACGCGCCAGGCGGCGGCGAGCTGCTGCTCGCGCCGATGACGGTGTACTCGCTCGCCTTCTTCCTCTTCTGGGCCCTGGTGGCGCTGGCCTGCGCCACCGCGCTGATGCTCAGCAGCTCGGACCGTTGACGAGCTTCTGCAGCGTTTCGGGCTCGAGCACGCGGATCTGGCGCTGGCGCACCTCGAGCACGCCGTCGTCCTGGAACTTGGAGAAGGCGCGGCTCACCGTCTCGAGCTTGAGGCCGAGGTAGCTGCCGATCTCCTCGCGCGTCATGCGCAGCACGAGCTCGCTGCCCGAGAAGCCGCGCGCGCGCAGGCGCTGCGTGAGGTTGAGCAGAAAGGCCGCCAGCCGCTCCTCGGCGCGCATGCTGCCCAGCAGCAGCATCACGCCGTGGTCGCGCACGATCTCGCGGCTCATGATGCGGTGGAACTGGCGCTGCAGGTCGGTGATCTCGCGCGACAGGTCCTCGAGCTGGTGGAAGGGGATGATGCAGACCGACGAGTCCTCCAGCGCCACCGCGTCGCAGGTGTGGCGGTCGGTGCCGATGCCGTCCAGCCCGATCAGCTCGCCGGCCATCTGGAAGCCGGTGACCTGCTCGCGCCCGTCCTCCGAGGCGACGCAGGTCTTGAAGAAGCCGGTGCGCACCGCGTACAGGGCGGCGAAGGCGTCACCGGTGTGGAACAGCGAATCGCCGCGCGACACCGTGCGGCGCGTGGCCACCAGGGTGTCGAGCCGCTCGAGCTGCTCGTCGGAGATGCCCACCGGCAGGCACAGTTCGCGCAGGTTGCAGTTCGAACAGGCAACCTTGAAGGGCTCGATGCGGATCGGGGTTTGGACGCTCATGTCGGGGCGGCGGTGTCCCGTGCACACTACCACATCCGCCTTGCGCGGCGCGCCTTGAGGCATGTCAAGCCTGGGCGGGTGCCGGCTTGGCACATTGCCGGGCCATGACCACGACCACGCTGCCGGTGGCGTTCACGCCGTCCGACGAACTGCTGCAGCGCTTCGACGTTCCGGGCCCGCGCTACACCTCGTACCCCACGGCCGACCGCTTCGTCGAGGCCTTCGGCCCCGACGCCTACCGCCAGGCGCTGCGCCAGCGCGCGCAGGGCGCCATGGTCGGCGGGGCACCGCCGCTGTCGCTGTACGTGCACATCCCGTTCTGCGAGCAGGTCTGCTACTACTGCGCCTGCAACAAGATCATCACGCGCCACCACGACCGCGCGCGCGCCTACCTCGACGACCTCAAGCGCGAGATCGATCTGCACGCCGCCGAGCTGGGCGCGCCGCAGCCGGTGAGCCAGCTGCACCTGGGCGGCGGTTCGCCCACCTTCATGAGCGACGCCGAGCTCGCCGAGCTGATGCAGATGCTGCGCGGCGCCTTCCGCATCGAGGCCGCGGCCGAGGTCTCGATCGAGGTCGACCCGCGCACCGCCGACCCGCAGCGCCTGCGCAACCTGCGCCAGATGGGCTTCAACCGCATCAGCTTCGGCGTGCAGGACTTCGACCCCGACGTGCAGCGCGCGGTGCACCGCGAGCAGAGCTTCGAGCTCGTGCAGGCCCTGGTGGCCGAGGCACGCGCGCTGCGCTTCGAGTCGATCAACACCGACCTGATCTACGGCCTGCCCAAGCAGACGCCGGAGTCGTTCCGCCGTACCATCGCCCAGGTGGCCGAGCTGAGGCCGCAGCGCATCGCGCTGTACAGCTACGCCCACCTGCCGCACCGCTTCAAGCCGCAGCGGCGCATCGCTGCGGCCGACCTGCCGAGCGCCGACCAGCGCATCGGCATGCTGCGCGCCGCGATGGCCGGCTTCATCGGCCAGGGCTACGTCTACATCGGCATGGACCACTTCGCGCTGCCCGACGACCCGCTCGCCGTGGCCAAGCGCATGGGCAACCTGCACCGCAACTTCCAGGGCTACACGACGCAGCCCGACTGCGACCTGATCGCGCTCGGCGTGTCGTCGATCGGCCGCGTGGGCGCCACCTACAGCCAGAACGCCAAGACGCTGCCCGAGTACCACGACGCGCTCGCCCAGGGCGAGTTCCCGGTCGTGCGCGGCATCGCGCTGACGCGCGACGACCTGCTGCGCCGCGCCGTCATCATGGCCCTGATGTGCCAGGGGCGCGTCGACTACGAGTCGATCGAGCTGGCGCACCTGATCGACATGCGCGCGTACTTCGCGCGCGAGTTCGAGCGCCTGCGCGAGTTCGAGCAGATGGGGCTCGTCGAGGTCGGCGAGCAGGCCATCCAGGTCACGGCCGCCGGCTGGTTCTTCGTGCGCGCGGTGGCGATGCTGTTCGACCGCAACCTGCACTCCGACCAGGTGCGCGAACGCTTCTCGCGCATCATCTGAGCGGCCCGGCGTGGACGCCACCCTCGTCGTCAGCGCCGCGCTGCTCGGCCTGGCCGGGGCGCCGCATTGCACCGCGATGTGCGCGGCGCCCTGCCGCGCTGCCAGCGGGCCGGGTACCGGGGCGTCGATCGGGTTTCAACTCGCGCGGCTGGCCGGCTACGCCGCGGCCGGCGCGGTGGCGGCCACCGGCGTCGAGGCGATCGTCGCGCTGTCGCGCCTGAGCCCGGCGCTCAGGCCGTTGTGGGCGCTGCTGCAGGCCGCTGCGCTGGCGCTCGGCCTGTGGCTGCTGTGGCGTGGCCGTCAGCCGGCCTGGCTGGCCCGGCTCGGCCGCTCGCCGCAGCCGCAGGGCGGCTGGCAGCGCATGCGCGGGCCGGGCAGGGCGGCCGTGGCCGGCAGCCTCTGGGTGGCCTGGCCTTGCGGCTTGCTGCAGTCGGCGCTGCTCGTGGCCGCAATGACACAGAGCGCCGCGGCCGGGGCGGCCGCGATGGCCGGCTTCGCGATCGCGTCGTCGGTCGGGCTGTGGGGCGCCGGCTGGGCCTGGTCGCGCCTGAGCCTGGCGCCGGCGGCGAGCGCGCGTGCCGAGGCCTGGGCCGTGCGTGCGGGGGGCGCGCTGCTGGCGGGGGCGTCGGCGTGGGCGCTGGGCGTGGGGCTCTGGCACCGCGTGGCGGCCTGGTGCCTGCCTGCGTGAGGGCCTGATGGCCTGACGTTCTGCGGGCCTGACGGCCTGACGCCGGTCGCGAAGACCGCCGGCCCAACGAAAACGCCCGGCACGGGGCCGGGCGTCTCGTGGTGCGGATCCTGCGGACTGCTCCGCAGGCCGCAAGCCGAAGAAGTGGATTACTTCTTGGCTTCTTCCTTCTTGGCAGCCGGCTTCTCGTCCTTCTTCGCGTCGGCCTTCTTGTCGGCCTTGGCGGCGGAGGCGGCGGCAGCCGGCTTCTCGTCCTTCTTGGCAGCGTGGCTGGCGGCGAAGGCGCCGGTGGTGGCGAAGGCGGCGGCGATCAGGGCGGCCAGGAGCTTGTTCATGCTTGAATACCTTTCGAAAGTTTCAGGGGTCACCTCCTCCAGCGGGAGGCTCCAGCCGCAACGGGCCCCGCGTCAGGCGGTTGACAGGGCGACGTCTAGAATCCTCTGACTAGGTTTCTTTTGCTGCCATCTGTAGGCGGCCCCAGGAGACGAGACCCCATGTATCAGCACATCAAGGTGCCCGCCGGCGGCCAGAAGATCACCGTCAACCCGGACTTCTCGCTCAACGTGCCCGACAACCCCGTCATCCCGTACATCGAGGGCGACGGCACCGGCCTGGACATCACGCCGGTGATGATCAAGGTGGTCGACGCCGCGGTGGCCAAGACCTACAAGGGCAAGCGCAAGATCCACTGGATGGAGGTCTACGCCGGCGAGAAGAGCACCAAGGTCTACGGCCCCGACGTCTGGCTGCCCGAGGAGACGCTCGCCGCGGTGCGCGACTACGTGGTCTCGATCAAGGGCCCGCTGACCACGCCCGTGGGCGGCGGCATCCGCTCGCTCAACGTGGCGCTGCGCCAGGAGCTCGACCTCTACGTCTGCCTGCGCCCGGTGCGCTGGTTCCAGGGCGTGCCGAGCCCGGTGAAGGAGCCGCACAAGATCGACATGGTGATCTTCCGCGAGAACAGCGAGGACATCTACGCCGGCATCGAGTACGAGGCCGAGAGCGACAAGGCCAGGAAGCTCATCAAGTTCCTCACCGAGGAGATGGGCGTCAAGAAGATCCGCTTCCCGGGCACCTCGGGCATCGGCATCAAGCCGGTCAGCCGCGAGGGCACCGAGCGCCTGGTGCGCAAGGCCTTCCAGTACGCCATCGACAACGACAAGCCCAGCGTGACCCTCGTGCACAAGGGCAACATCATGAAGTACACCGAGGGCGGCTTCCGCGACTGGGGCTACGCGCTGGCGATGCGCGAGTTCGGCGCGCAGCTGATCGACGGCGGCCCGTGGTGCAAGTTCAAGAACCCGAAGACCGGCAAGGAGATCGTCGTCAAGGACTCGATCGCCGACGCCTTCCTGCAGCAGATCCTGCTGCGCCCGGCCGAGTACTCGGTGATCGCCACGCTCAACCTGAACGGCGACTACATCTCCGACGCGCTGGCGGCGCAGGTGGGTGGCATCGGCATCGCGCCGGGCGCCAACCTGTCGGACTCGGTGGCGATGTTCGAGGCCACCCACGGCACCGCGCCCAAGTACGCCGGCAAGGACTACGTCAACCCGGGCTCCGAGATCCTCTCGGCCGAGATGATGCTGCGCCACATGGGCTGGCTGGAGGCCGCCGACCTGATGATCGCGTCGATGGAGCGCGCCATCCAGAGCAAGAAGGTCACCTACGACTTCGCGCGCCTGATGGAAGGCGCGACGCAGGTCTCCTGCTCGGGGTTCGGGCAGGTGATGATCGACCACATGTGAAGCCGTCCCACCGCGTCTCTTGACGCCCCGTAAGCCCCTGATTTTGTTGAAGAAATCAGGGGCTTCGTCTTTTCAGCACGTCTCACGGCAGACCACGAAATCCCGCCATTTTGGAGGGGAGATTGACGGGAGACGGGGCCCGAAACGGCCCAAATTCCTCCACTTGGAGGTGGCTGAAAAGTGTCGGGAGACGACGCATGCGACTGAGCAACTACACCCTCACGCCGACTCGGATCAACAACGCCAAGGCGAAGGCACGGCTCTACAAGCTGAGCGATGGCGGGGGGCTCTTCGTCGAGGTCAGCACAAGCGGCCAGAAGACCTGGCGCTACCAGTACCGCTTCGCCGGCAGCCGCCGGGACGTCAAGATCGGGCGTTACCCGGAGATCGGCGTGGCCGACGCTCGGGCGCGGCACTTCGAAATGAGGTCGCTCCTGGAGCGAGGCGTAGACCCCGCCGAGGTTCGTCGCCAGGAGACTGCGGAGCGTCGGCAGCAGGCAAAGGACAGCCAACCCGCTGCAGACCAGTTCGAGGCGTTCTCGCGACGCTGGATCCGGGAGCGCCTGATGACCCGGTCTGAGACCTATCGGAACCAGATCGAGTCTCGGCTCGAGCGCTTCGTATGGCCCGCGATCGGCGAGAAGCCGCTGGGACGCGTCCGGCCCGCCGACGTGCTCGCGATCATCGAGGACTTGCGAGGAACGCCGAAGACGGCGGAGGGCGTTAGGCAGCATATCCAGCAGATCTACAACTACGCGATCCAGAAGCTGCTCGTCGAGGGCAACCCGGCCTTGCCACTGCGAGGCGTCATCGACGTGCCTGCTGCCGAGCACCACCGGCATCTGACCGAGGCGGAACTGGGAGCCTTCTGGCGATCGGTGGCGAAACAAGGCGCGCACTTCGTGACCATCGCTGCCACCCGGATGCTCGCTCGGGCAGTTGCTGATCCGTCCGGGATCTTCTGCCGCTGTTGCCGCATCCACTGGTGCAGCGCATCGGCCACCGGTCTTGATCGTCGGCGTGCGTCGAGCCTGGTTTGGCTGTCGGTGT
>Ga0073934_10005430_pt1 | contig 19744 bp, 10 predicted proteins | sample LarsenN4metaG_FD_76834 | JGI IMG/M metagenome (GOLD analysis project Ga0073934, IMG submission 76834) | Hot spring sediment bacterial and archeal communities from British Columbia, Canada, to study Microbial Dark Matter (Phase II) - Larsen... ... | reverse complement strand
TGCCCGTGGTCATGGTCGCGATCGTGCCCGTGGTCATGATCGTGGTCGTGTCCGCAATCGTGGTCGTGCGGGTGCTCGCCGGTCTCGTCACTTTCTGCCTCTTCCGTCGGCACTTCATCGCCCGCCGTCAGCAGGAACTCGGCCTGCGCGGTGAGGTACACCTCGCGCAAAGGGATGTCATACGCTTCTGCGATCTCGGCGCAGGCGTCGTATTCGGGGCTGAAGATGGCCGCTTCCCCTTCGCGCCAACCGAGCTTGCCCTTCACCGGCCCCCAGCGTGTATCGACGGTGTACGACGTCCGCTGCCGCAGGCTGCGGCGCAGGTTCTGGCGGCGAATGCCCAGCGTGGGCGTCTCCGCAAAGATGACGGCTTCGACGTCCTCCACGTCTTCCGGCCGGCAGATCGCACTCAGGATCACGCCCGGCCGATCCTTTTTCATCTGGATTGCGGTCGAGTACACATCCAGCGCGCCGGCATCGAGCAGCCTGCGCTTCGTGTAGCCGAGGATCTCCGGCGAAGCGTTGTCGAGGTTTGTTTCGAGCAGCACCACCTCGTCGCCCTGCGGGTCGGACTCGCGCTCGCCGATGGCGATCCGCAGGATGTTCGCGCGGGTCTTGAAGTCGCGCGTGCCCGCGCCGCAGCCGATGGCGTCCACCGTCATGGAGGGCCAGCCCGGCACGAAGCGGTCGACGATCGTCCGCAAAATGGCGGCGCCGGTGGGCGTCGTCAGCTCCGCATCAATAGGCACATCGACCAGGGGAACGCCCTGCAGCAACTCCAAAGTCCCTGGCGTGGGCACCGCACACTCGCCGTGGGCAATCCGCACGGTGCCGCGGCCGGTGGGCACCGAACTGCACAGAATTTCGTCGACGTCGAGCAGCTCCAGCCCGATCGACGCCGCCACAATGTCCACAATGGAATCGATCGCGCCCACCTCGTGAAAATGCACCTCGTCGATGGTGCTGCCGTGCACCTTCGCCTCCGCTTCGGCGACGTTGTGAAAGATTTTGGAGGCGATCTGCCGCTGCATGTCGCTAAGCGCGTCGGAACGGTCGAGCAGTCGAAGGATGTCGCCCAAATGGCGGTGGGCGTGCTGCTCGGGATGCTCGACGCGGAAGTGCTTGGCGCGGAACCCCGCGCGGTGGACTTCGGTCAGATGCAGCTTGACGCCGGGCAGCCGCAGGGAATCGATCCCTTTCTGGATGACCTCCAGCTCGACGCCGAGATCAATGAGGGCCGCGACAGTCATGTCGCCGCTGATTCCCGAAGCACAATCAAAATAAGCCACGCGCACGCTGCCCATCCCTTTCGCAGAGAGTTGCCGTCACGGCCGGATTCTATCCGTTCGGGCCGCACGGTACCAAGAGGGATTGACGGAATGGGCCGGTGCGGCCTTGGAGACCGGAGCGATACGCTCCGGCTTTCGACGGCGTTCAGTTTGTGCCGCTGGCGGGGATGATGGTGTCGCGATCGTTCGGCAGCCGTAGCGGCGAGATAATGTCATCGACGGGCAGCGGCTCGCGATGAACTCGAGCGCGATCGACGGCCGCCCGATGGACTTGCGCCGTCAACTGCAGGAGGGCCGCCTTCTGGTCGTCGCTGGCATCCATGCGCCGCGCGAGCTGCTGCACCCACGCCGGCTGGCGCGTCATGGCTTGCGACATCAGGTGCGCGTAGACCGACAACTGCTTGAAGTTGCGGTCGGCAATGGAGTGGCTGATGGGCGAGATCACTTTCGCGATGGTCTCGACCGCGGGGGACGGGAACTCGACGAACACATCGCCGGTGCATTCGGCGCGCGGGGTGCCGTCGTCGCTGGACACAATTCTCGTCCGCAGCCGCATGATGGAGCGGGCCACGATGGGCTTGATGACCAGTGGGCTCTTGAACGCGCCGTCGCAGTAGATCAGGGTATCGTCGCGGGTGGAGCGCCAGACTTCGATGTCGCCGACGGAACCGTCGCCGGCGTCGGCGTGATAACGGCCGGGGCTCACCTGCTTCAACTCGAAGCGGGAGATTTCCATCGCGCGCCAGGTGCTCACGGCCACGTCAGGATTCTGCAGCAGGTAGTGGTACACACCGGGCTCGACGTCGAACGCGAGCGTGGGCAGCCGCCGGAACAGCCCCAGGCTTTGCAACAGGTGCTCGGCTTTGGCGCGGGCGTCCGGCGTCAGGTCGTCCAGCGGCAACTCGGCGACAGCCTGCTTGCGGACGAGTGCCGAGGAGGAACCCGGCTTGACGACCGACAACACCTTGTAGAGTTTGGCGTCGATTTCGCCATCGGACACCGTCGTTGCCGGCGACGCCGGGGCGGGAAGCGCCGCCTCGCCGGCGGGCAGGATGGCCGGAAAACAGGCCAAGGCCACTGCGCAGTTCGACAGGACTCGGCGCACGCCGAGCGCGGTGCGATGCCCCACCATCCGACGCCCCCCTGCCGCGAGCCCCGACTTGACCTGGTTACGACCGGCGTCCGGTCGTGGTCACAGTCACCCCAAACCGCAGACTCGACGGCAGCAATAGAATCGGCAGAACCGTTACAATTGCCCCATCGGTTTCGCGCTCATGGGACCGCGCCGGTTGGAGATCGCCCGCATGGTTGACCCAGTCTTCGCCGCCGCCCAGAACCTCGCCGACGCGTTGGCGCAGAAGCGACAGCGAATCGTGTTCGCCGAGAGCTGCACCGCGGGGTTGGTCTCGGCCACGCTGGCCCGCATCGCCGGGATCTCCGAATGGCACTGCGGTGCCGCGGTGGTCTACCGGTTGGACACCAAGCAGCGCTGGCTCGGCATTTCCGCAGCGATGCTCGACGACCCCGGCCCCGTCAGCCAGGATGTCGCCCATGCGATGGCCATCAGCGTATTGGAGCGAACACCTGAAGCGAACTACGCCGCGGCGGTCACCGGGCACTTGGGACCGAACGTACCGTTCGAACAGGACGGGCTGGTCTGGGTCGCCATCGCAAAGCGGCAGGCGAGCGGGATCGCGGTCATCGCTTCCGTTTCGCAGCGCTTGCTGGCGTCGGCTGACGAAGGCCTGACCGTGCGTGAAACGCGGCAACGCGCGGCAGCGCGGGCGGTGTTCGAGCTGGTGACGCCGTTCATCTCGTAGGACCGTTTCCATCCGTCCTGCGAAGTTAGCGCACCTCTGTTGGCCGTGGTCGCCAACCGTCTTGCGGCGGTGGTGGTGCGGTTGGCTCTGCGGGCGGCGGCGGCTTCAATTCCGGCGGCGGGGCTGGTTCGAGTCCCTGACGCATCAGGACCGGTGGAACCGGTAACGGCGGGATCGCTTCCTCGGCCGGGCTGGCGGCCTCGCTCGACTGCGGCGCCTCGGGCATTGTCGCCTCCGGTGCAAACGCTGTCCCTGGATACCAGTAGGGATGGCTCGGCGGATACAGCCAGCAGTCGTCGTAACGCTTCCAATTACCCATGTAGCAGCGGCAGGGGCACAATCGTTGGTTGAGCGGCCCGCACCAATCGGGCTTGCCGGCGCGGGAAACGTCCAGCCGCGGGTGGTACCACTGGTCGAACAGCGTGTCTGTGTCGCCGACGTCATCAATGAGGTCGGCGTAGTGCTCCAGGCACCCACAGCAGCGACAGCCGCCGAGCGACGCCAGCAGGCCTGAGACCGCGGCGATCCACACCCAGCGCGACATAGCCCCCCTCGCAGACTTAAAGAAGCCCGGCTTTTCCGAAAGCCGGACTTCTCAAGAACGCATCGACGTCCCGATTCCGTCGACTTGACCGATTTTTCCAGACCTGCGGGATCTGCCGAATAAAACAGGTCCGTGGAATGCACGCCACGGGCTTCGGGTTGGTATAGTGGCTGGTTCGCAAGTCTTGTGGCTGTGGAATGTTCGGAGTGTCGCACGTGGAGGGGGAACGGATCGCTATTGTCGGTCGCGGGGGTGTGTTTCCCGGCGCAGCCGACCTGGCGGGCTTCTGGCGGAACATTTCTGAGGGCGTGGATGCCGGTCGCCCTGTGCCGGACGACCGTTGGTTCCTGAAGCCCCGGCGGGCGGTCGCGCCGGGCGGACCACAGGCCGATCGCGTCTATTCCGCGTGGAGTTGCACTCTCGACAGCGTTCCCGATGTCCCTTCCAGCCTTGCCGTCGATGCGGCGGAGCTGCAGGGTCTCGACCCGCTGTTTCGCATCGGCCTGGCCGCGGCGTCGCAGGCGTGGAACGACGCGCAGACGCGAACCTTGGGCTCGCAGCGCGTCGGCGTAATTCTCGGCCATATTGTGCTACCGACGGAATCGACATCAGCCCTGTCGCGCGATGTACTGCTCCGCGCGTTCGCCGAGCGGTTGCTGAATCGTCCGATCGCCGATTGGCCCCAGTCGCATTGGGACGGACGGAACTGGTCCGCGGCGGGATTGCCCGCCGTGCTGATCGCCCGCGCGCTGCAACTGGGCGGGACCGCATTCACACTGGATGCGGCGTGTGCGTCGTCGCTGTACGCCATCAAGCTGGCTTGCGATGAACTGCGGTCGGGCCGAGCCGATGCCATGCTCGCCGGCGGCCTGTCGCGGCCCGATTGCCAGTACACGCAGATGGGGTTTGCGCAGCTGCAGGCGCTCTCGAAGCGCGGCCGCTGTGCACCGTTGTCGGATGCGGCGGATGGGCTGGTGGTCGGCGAAGGGGCGGGGATCTTTGTCCTCAAACGGCTCTCCGATGCCTTGCGCGACGGCGATCGCATCTATGCCACGATTGCGGGCATTGGCCTGTCGAACGATCGCGGCGCCAATCTGCTCGCACCGCGGTCGGAAGGCCAGCTTCGAGCCATGCGAGCCGCGTATGCCCAGGCCGGTTGGACGCCGGGAATGGTGGACCTCATTGAGTGCCACGCCACCGGCACACCGATCGGTGATGGCGTCGAGCTCGACAGCCTGCACGACCTGTGGCGCGAGGAATCCGAAGCGAAGCAGCGCTGCGTGCTCGGCTCGGTGAAGTCGAACGTCGGGCACCTGTTGACGGCTGCCGGCGGCGCGAGCGTCATGAAAACGCTGTTCGCCCTGGAAACGGCCACGCTGCCCCCGACGGCCAACTTCGAGCGTCCAGCCGCCGGGTTAGCGCGCAACGGCTCGCCGTTCCAGGTGTTACGTGAAGCGATTCCTTGGGAACGACGTTCGACTGACAAACCGCGTCGCGCCGCCATCAATGCCTTCGGCTTCGGCGGCATCAACGCGCATGTGCTGCTGGAAGAATGGAACGATCACAACGCGGGGAACGTGGAACGCGACTTCGAGAAAGTGGCGCGGACACTCGGAGATTTCCGCGACACGGGACGAACGCTCGAACCGGTCGCCATCGTCGGTCTCGCAGCCCACTTCGGCCCGTGGCAGGGACTGCGCGCGGTGCAGGAGCATTTCTTTGGATCGGGTCAGGCCTACGAGCCGCAACCTCCCTACGGTTGCGGACTCGACATCCCATCGAACTCTCTGTCCCTCAGACCTCAGACCTCAGCCCTCAGCCAATCAGGATATTCCATCAACGAGGTCCGCATTCCGCTCGCCGAGTTCCGCATCCCGCCGTTAGAGCTAGAGGAAATGCTGCCGCAGCAGCAGCTCATGCTGCAGGTCGCAGCGGACGCGCTCGACGACGCCGGCTGTCCCCGCGAGCTGGGAGACCGCACCGGCGTATTCGTCGGCATCGGCCTCGATCCCAATACGACGAACTTTCACTGTCGCTGGGCCATCGAAGAGTTTGCCGATGACTGGGCGCGGGAGCTGGGTCTCACGCTGTCGGCCGAAGAACGGACAACCTGGATCGCGAAGCTGCGCGACGCCTTCGGTCCGCCGCTCACTGCCAATCGCGTGATGGGCAACCTCGGTGGCATCGTCGCCAGCCGGCTGGCCCGCGAGTTCGACGTCGGTGGCCCCTGCTTCACAATCTCCAGCGACGAAACGTCCGGCATTCATGCGCTGCAGACCGCGGTGCGCGCGCTGCAACGCGGCGAACTCGACCGCGCCCTCGTCGGCGCCATCGACCTGCCCGGCGACATTCGTCAACTGCTCACCCGAAGCCCAGGGATGGCCATCCCTGGGTCTCCATTCTGCGATGGAGTCACCGCGTTCGTTCTGAAGCGGCGAGAAGACGCCCAGCGCGACGGCGACCGCATCTACGCCGTCATCTCCGAACAAGCTGCCAACGTCTCCGAGATTTCAAAACTTTGCAGCGCGGATATTGTCTCCAGCGTCGGCCATTGCGGCGCTGCAACCGGCCTGGCCGCAGTGCTGAAAGGCACCCTCGCGCTGTATCACCAGCTCACTCCACTCCAGGGCGAGCACACCACGCCGAGTTTCTGGCTTTGCGACCGTACAACTGGCCCGCGAGAGCTGCGGATCGGCTGTGTCGGCGGCGACAACATCGTTCTGAAAGAGGCCACTTGCCAGTCGCCGCAAGTCGAAATCGATCGCCGGCAGCCGCTCGGTGAATTCCCGATTTCGCTGTTCGTCCTCGATGGTGACACAACCGACGACATTCGCGCCGCCGCAACCGAACTTTTGGCGGCCGTGAACGACCGGCAATCCGTTGAGGCGCTGGCCCGCCGCTGGTTCCGTCTCCGCCCACCCGAGGCACGGCGTCGGTTTGCCGTCGTCGTGACTGCCGCGAATCCATCAGAGCTGCGTGATCGGCTGTCGGCGCTCCTCTCACCGAATTCGCCCCCCCTGACTCCCTCCTTGGACAGAGAGGGCGAAGAGAAAAACGTCGTCGACGGCATCTACTTTGCCCCGCGACCGCTCTTCCCGGACGGCCGGTTGGCGTTCGTCTTTCCCGGATCCGGCAGTCACTTCCTGGGCATGGGGCGCGAGCTGCTCGCGGCGTGGCCAGAAGTGCTTGCTGCCCAGGGGACGCACACTCAACGGCTGCGTTCTCAGTTTCATCCCGAACTAGTCTGGAACGGTCCTTCGACGGAAGCCATCGGCCGGGACCACAAGGCCATGATTTTCGCGCAGGTCGCCCTGGGCACGGCGATCTGCGACTGGCTCGCGTTGTTCGGCGTGCGGCCGCAGGCGTCCATTGGTTACAGCCTCGGCGAATCGGCAGCGCTGTTCGGGCTTCGCGCCTGGAGCGATCGCGATGAAATGCTGCGGCGGATGGAAGCCTCGCCTTTGTTCGGCAGCGATCTCGTCCACCCCTTCGATGCCGCGCGCGCGGCGTGGAAGATCCCTCCGAGCCAGGATGTGCCGTGGTTGTCCGGCGTCATCGATCGGTCCGCCGACCGCGTGCGGTCCGTGCTGGAAATGTTCGAGGACGTGTATCTGCTGATCGTCAACACGCCGACGCAGTGCGTCATTGGTGGACGACGCACGCAGGTCGAGAAGCTGGTGCGCGAGCTGGAAGCCAACTTCATTCCGCTCCCGGCCCCCAGCACGGTGCACTGCCCGATTCTGCAGCAGGTGGCCCAGGCGTACACCGAGCTGCACCTGATGGAGACGACCCAGCCAGAAGGGATCGAGTTTTACAGCTCGGCCTCGGGCCAACCCTACGACTTGAGCCGCGAGGCCGCCGCCGGAGCGATTCGCGCGCAAGCCACTGCGACGGTTGATTTTCCGCGAGTGATCGAATCGGCTTTTGCGAACGGCGTGCGCGTCTTCATCGAGATCGGCCCGGGCTCGTCGTGCACGAAGATGATCGGAGAGATCCTGGGCGATCGGCCGCACGTCGCGCGCGCCGTGTGTCCCGCGACAGCACATCCCGTTCGTCATGCATTGCAGGTGCTCGCGGAGTTGATCACGCATCGTGTGCCCGTGGACCTGACGGCGCTCTACGGACGGGAATCGGCTTTGCCGTCGCATCAAGCGCCGTTGCCGGAGCAGAAATGCGTTGTTACTCGCGTCGCCGCGCCGTCGTTTCCTTCGACCGCCGAGCTTCAGCGACTTGCGCCGCGTGCGACAAAGGCAAGGCAACTATTGCCGCAATCTGCCACGATTTCCAATCGAGACCCCGCGCCAGCTCCGTTGCCGCTGGCACCAGCAACACGATCGAAACCCGCGGTTGGATCCGCCCCGGCCGTTTCCGCGTTGGCTCCAACGTCTACGGCGGCGGCAGCTCGCGATGCCACGGGTGACCCGCTCGTTGCCGCTTGGGACGAATGGATGACCGAGCGAATCGCCGCCCACGAGACGTTCCTGCGGTTCTCTCAAAGCGTGCAGGAAGTCGCGGCGCAGGTGGTGCGCGGCGGCACAGTTGCGCTTCGCGAAACTGCTCGCGAACAACGCTTGCGGCTTCGCGACTCGGCCACTCCAGCGCCACCGCAGTCTCGCGCACCTGCACCTCCCACGACCCCACCGCGCTCGCTCGACTACGACCAGTGCCTGCAATTCGCCATTGGCAAGATCGGCGACGTTCTGGGACCGGCGTTTGCGGAGATCGACCAGTTTCCCACCCGCGTGCGGTTGCCCGACGTGCCGCTGATGCTGGTCGACCGCATTCTCGAAGTCGAAGGCGAGCCGCTGTCGATGACGCACGGCCGCGTGGTGACCGAGCACGACATTCACGCCGACGACTGGTACCTCGACTGCGGCCGCATTCCAACCTGCCTGGCCGTCGAATCGGGCCAGGCCGACCTGTTTCTTTCCGGTTGGCTTGGGATCGATCTGCAAACGCGCGGTCTCGCGTGCTACCGGCTACTCGACGCGGTGGTGACGTTTCACGACGCGCTGCCAGGGCCGGGGAAGATCATTCGCTACGACATCCGCATCGACCGGTTCTTCCGGCAGGGCGAAACTTACTTGTTCCGCTTCGAGTTTGACGCCACGGTGGACGGCCAACCGTTGATGACGATGCGCGACGGCTGCGCGGGATTCTTCACGGCCCAGGAACTCGCCGCTGGTCAGGGCGTGGTTCACACGGCGCTTGACAAGCAGCCGCGGCCGGGGATCCGTCCCGACGATTGGTCCGACCCCGTGCCGATGATGCCGGCCTCGTACACCGACGAGCAACTCGACGCGCTCCGCAGCGGCGACCTGGCGGCGTGCTTCGGCCCGGCCTTCGCCGATCTGCCGCTGCGACGACCGGTCACACTGCCTTCGGATCGGCTGCGGCTGGTGCATCGTGTGCTGTCTCTCGAGCCGGGCGCCGGGAAATACGGTCTTGGGCAGATCCGCGGTGAGGCGGACATCGATCCCCACGACTGGTTCCTCGTGTGCCACTTCTGCGACGACCAGGTGATGCCGGGCACGCTGATGTACGAGTGCTGTCTGCACACGCTGCGAATTTATCTGTTGCGCATGGGCTGGATCGGCGAAGAAGGCCAGGTCGCGTACGAACCGGTGCCAGGCGTCAAGAGTCGCCTGAAGTGCCGCGGACAAGTGACTGCAACGACACAGAAGGTGTGCTACGAAATCACTCTGAAGGAACTGGGCTACGGAAGCCCAGGGATAGCTATCCCTGGGTCTTCTTTGATCGATGGCGCGCCCTACTGCCTCGCCGATGCTTTGATGTACGCCGACGGCAAGCCGATCGTGGAAATCACGGACATGTCGGTGCGGCTGTCGGGGCTGACGCGAGCGCACATCGAGCGATTGTGGGCGTCAGCCGCCGACACCCACGGAATGCGACCCGTGGGCTTCGCTCCGCTGTTTGATCGCGAGCGCATCACCGAGTTCGCGATCGGCAAGCCCTCCAAAGCGTTCGGCGATCGGTATCGCGTGTTCGACGAGGAGCGCGTGATTGCTCGCTTGCCGGGGCCGCCGTTCCAGTTCCTCGATCGTATCACGAAGATCGAGCACTGCGAACCGTGGAAACTGGCAGCCGGCGGTGTGATTGAAGCGCAATACGATGTGCCGCCCGATGCCTGGTACTTCGCGTCCAACCGCCAGCAGCGGATGCCGTTCGCCGTGTTGCTCGAAACTGCCCTGCAGCCCTGCGGTTGGCTGGCGGCGTACCTGGGCTCGGCGCTCACCAGCGACGTGGATCTGTCGTTTCGCAACCTCGGCGGCAAGGCCACGCAGTTCGAGGACGTGCTGCCGACGTCTGGCACGCTTACCACCACAGTGAAGATCGCGCGCGTCTCGCAGTCGGCGGGGATGATCATCCAGAATTACGAGTTCGACCTCCGCTGCGACAACCGGCCGGTCTATCAGGGCACGACCTACTTCGGCTTCTTCTCGAAGGCGGCGCTCGGCAACCAGGTGGGCATTCGAGACGCGGCGATCTATCAACCGTCGGCAGACGAGTTGGCCCGCGCGACAGCCTTCGAGGTTCCGGTCGCGCCCCCCTTCCCCGACGAACGCTTCCGCATGGTGCGGAACGTCGATGCGTTCGTGCCCGACGGAGGCCCGCTCGGCTTGGGCTACATCCGCGGCAGCGTGAACGTCGATCCGGACGCCTGGTTCTTCAAAGCGCACTTCTACCAGGATCCCGTGTGGCCGGGTTCGCTGGGGTTGGAGTCGTTCCTGCAGTTAATGAAGCTGTACGCGATGGAGCGGTGGGGTGGTGTAGGGTGGGACAAGTCTTCGAGTCCCACCAATCCCAACGCGAAAACATTGGTGGGACTCGCGGATTCGTCTCACCCTACAGAGTTTGCCGCCGTCGCCCTCCACCAGCCGCACGAGTGGGTCTACCGCGGACAGGTGATTCCCCGCGATAAAACGGTTACAGTCGATGCGGTCATTACGGCCGTGAACGACGAGCGGCGATTGGCAACCGCGTCCGGTTTTCTCACCGTCGATGGGCGTGTGATTTATCGGATGATTGATTTTACGGTGCAAATGGTGTCGTCCGTTTAGCCGCAACCCGCAGGGGAGCGCTCTACACGTCTGACATGTGGATGCGGAGCGCTCCCCTGCGGGTCGCGGCTAAACGACGAAAGACTACGGACGTTTCGCAATGTCCATGAAATACACCCGCGTCTACCTCGATGCCATCGGCTACGAACTCGCGCCGGTCGTGGTCACCTCCACCGACATCGAAGCGCGGCTCGAACCGCTGTACCAGAAGCTGCGCATCGCACCGGGACAGCTCGAAGCGTGGACCGGCATCGCCGAACGCCGCTGGTGGGACCAGGGCCACCGCCTGAGCGACGGGGCCACGCAAGCCGCGCAGCAAGCATTGGAGCAATCGCACGTCCGCGGACGCGACCTGGACGTGTTGATCTACGCCGGCGTGTGCCGCGAACAGTTCGAGCCGGCCACGGCCTGCAGCGTGGCGGCGAACATCGGCATCAGCCCCGACGCCGCGGTGTTCGACGTCAGCAACGCCTGCCTGGGCGTGCTCAACGGCATGGTCGACATCGCCAACCGCATCGAGCTGGGGCAGATCCGCGCCGGCATGGTGGTCTCGTGCGAAACGGCCCGCGAAATCATCGAGTACACCATCCAGCGCCTGCTCGAAGACATGAGCATGGAGTCGCTCACCGGCTCGCTCGCCACCCTCACCGGCGGGTCGGGCGCCGTGGCCGTCCTGCTCACCGATGGCTCGTTCAGCCGCGAGAAGCAGCATCGGCTGCTGGGCGGCGTGACGAAGGCGGCGCCGGAGCACAATGCACTCTGCCGGTGGGGCTTCGAGTCGCTGCTGCCCGCCGCGGTGGACAAAGTAGAATCGGTGCTGCCGTCGATGCTCACGCAAACCAAGTTCGGCACGCTGATGCCATCGCTCGTGCAGCAAAAGGTTGCAGGCATGTTGCCCGCGAAGCTGTCGTACGCGTTCAACCAGTTCATGCAAACCGATTCGATCTCGGTGCTGCGGTTCGGCGTCGATTTGGGCCTCAAGACGTGGGACTCGTTTCTCGCAAAAGTGGGCCTGCGCCCCGACCAGATCGACAAAGTGATCTGTCACCAGGTGGGCAAAGGGCACCGCGAGCAGGTGCTGCAGACGCTCGGCATTCCGCCGGAGAAAGACTTCTGCACGTTCCCTTATCTGGGGAACATCGGCACGGTCTCGCTGCCGCTCACCGCCGCCATCGCCGACGAACGCGGCTTCCTGGAGCGCGGCGACCGCGTGGGCTTTTTGGGCATCGGCAGCGGATTGAATTGCCTGATGTTGGCGCTGGATTGGTGAACGCGGCGGAATAATCTTGCGTCCATCGATACGTAACATCGGAACGCTTGCCGCTTAGCGACACGCGCGTCGCGGTAGTCTGCGAACTCCCGCGTGACGCGTCCCGCAAATCGCAAGCGATCATAGTGTGCGTGATTTCTGCTTGTGGCAACATTGAATCATCCCGATTATCCGTTCGCTCATCATTACGCCCCAATCGGCGGACACCGCCTGCATTACCTCGACGAAGGTTCCGGCCCGCCGGTCGTGATGGTGCATGGCAATCCGAACTGGTCGTATTACTGGCGGAAGCTGATCCTCGCGCTGTCGGATCGGTTTCGCTGCCTCGCGCTGGACCACATCGGCTGCGGGCTCTCGGACAAACCGGGCGATCGGGAGTACGACTACACGCTGTCGCAGCGCATCGCTGATCTGGACGCGTGGCTCGACGGCCTCGGCGTGCGCGAGAATATTTCGCTCGTGGTCCACGATTGGGGGGGCATGATCGGCTGCGGGTATGCGGTCCGCCATCCGGAGCGGATCGCGAAGCTGGTCGTCCTCAACACCGGGGCCTTTCATCTGCCGCAGTCCAAGTCTGTTCCGTGGCAATTGCGGCTGGCGCGAACGCCCGTGTTGGGGGCGATCCTCGTCCGCGGGTTCAACGCCTTCAGTCGCGGCGCGGTGAAGTCCTGCGTGACGCGCCGGCCGATGCCGCAAGACGTCGCCGCGGCCTATTGTGCGCCGTACGATTCCTGGGCGCATCGCATCGCCGTGCACCGGTTCGTGCAGGACATCCCGCTCAAGCCCGGCGACCGTGCTTATTCCACGGTGAGTGAGGTTGAGCAAGGTCTTGAGCGCCTGCGTGACAAGCCAATGCTCATCGGCTGGGGGGACCGCGACTTCGTGTTCGACCGGCACTTCCTTGCAGAGTGGCGGCGGCGGTTTCCGGATGCCAAGATTCGCCAATTCGCCGACTGCGGGCATTACGTGCTCGAAGACGCGGCGGACGAACTGATTCCATTGATTCGCGAGTTTCTCGTTTAGCCGCGACTCACAGGGGAGCGGTCTGCAGCCACGAGACCAACTCGCGGAGCGCTCTCCTCCGGGTCGCGGCTAAACAAGTTCCACCATGACGAATAACGCGAGCGTCACTCTCACCGACGACCAACGGAGCTGGCTGCGGCGGTTCGTCGACAAGCCCGACGCGGTCCTGGCTTCCGGCAACGTGGCGGCCCGGTTGTTCCGCACGGCGGTGGAGATTCCCCTGCGGACCGCGATCTTCGAGCCGCACGATGCGTGGGGACGGCGGACTTACCGCGCGGAGAGCTTTGGCCAGTTGCTGGAGGTTACCGAGCAGTACGCACAGGGGTTGTCGCGGCGCGGGATCCAGCCCGGCATGAGAACGGTGCTGATGGTGTCTCCCTCGCGCGACTTCGTGCGCCTCGTCTACGCGTTACTGCAATTGGGCGCGGTGCCTGTTCTGGTCGATCCCGGGATGGGGACAAAGAACCTTGCCGAGTGTCTTGAAGAGGCGAGGCCAGAAGCATTCGTCGGCGTCGTCAAGGCGCACTTGGCGCGATGGCTGTTCGGCTGGGCGAAGACATCGGTGCGTATCTCCGTGACGGTCAGCGAGCTGCCCTGGTTCCCCGCTGGTGCGACCACGCGCTCGTTCCGGCCGCGCATCCCGGATGAGTTTCCCACGCCTTTCCACCTGGCAAACCCCGACGATCCTGCGGCAGTCCTGTTCACAAGCGGCAGCACCGGTGTGCCCAAGGGCGCGGTCTACACGCACGGCATGTTTTGCGCACAGGTCGACCAGTTGCGGCAGACGTTCGGTATCGAGCGCGGCGAGATCGACCTGTGCACGTTTCCGCTGTTCGCGCTGTTTGCGCCGGCATTAGGAATGACATCGGTGATTCCCAAGATGGACTTCACGCGACCGGCGCGCGTCGATCCGCGTGAAGTCCTGGAGCCGGTGGAGCAGTTTCACGTGACGAACCTGTTCGGCTCGCCGGCGCTGTTGGACCGCGTGGGACGAGCCGCGGAAAAAGTGTGGACGCACGGAAGCGTCCCAGACACTCAGACGCTCCAGCGCGTGATCTCCGCCGGAGCGCCGGTGTCGCCGCAGATCCTTGAACGCTTTGCGAAGCTGTTGCCGCCTGGTGGGGGGGAGATCTTCACGCCCTACGGGGCGACAGAATCGCTGCCGGTGGCTGTGATTGGCAGCAATGAAGTGCTCAACGACACGCGGCACAATACGGCCGACGGCGCCGGGACCTGTGTGGGTAGGCCGGTGCCGGGGATCGACGTGCGCATCATCCGCATCTTTGATGGACCGATCGCCGCATGGTCCGACGATCTCGTGCTGCCAACCGGCGAAGTCGGTGAAATTGCCGTCTTCGGTCCGGTGGTCTCACAGGAGTATTTTCATCGGCCCGATCTGACGGCGCTCGCAAAGATCCCCGACCATCAGCGCGGCCGGTGTTGGCATCGCATGGGGGACGTGGGTTACTTCGACGAGCGGGGGCGGTTATGGTTCTGCGGCCGCAAGTCGCAGCGCGTCGTGACGCCAAAACGAACCTGTTTCACCGACCCCGTCGAAGGCGTGTTCAACGCGCATCCGGCGGTATTTCGCACGGCGCTGGTCGGGGTCGATCGCGGAGGAGCGACGGAACCCGTGTTATGTGTGGAGTTGGAAAAGACCGCTAAGCCGCGAGCGGCTGCGGAGGTGACTCGCGAGTTGCTCGAACTGGGATCACGCCACGAGCACACGCGCGAGATTCGCACGATCCTGTATCATGACGGTTTTCCGGTCGATATCCGACACAACTCGAAGATCTTCCGCGAGCAACTGGCAGCGTGGGCCGCACAACAACTGACATCGCGATGACGAACGACACTTGCGGCTTCGCGATTCGAAGGACCGACGAATGCTCGAAGACAAATGGGCGGCGGACGACGGCCTGCCCGATGAGGACGACTGGCCCGATGCGGACGACGACGGCTGCGTCCCCTGTCCCTATTGCGGGGAGGAAATGCTGGAAGACTCGCCGCAATGTCCGGAATGCGGCCGGTACGTTTCTGACGAGGACCGTCCGCCCGAAAAAAAGCCGCCGTGGATCATGATCGGTATCGTGGTCTGCATCGTGATTGCGCTGGCCTGGGCCGCGGGGATGTGACCGGCGATGCGCGTGCTCGTCACTGGTGGAGGTGGATTTCTCGGCGCGGCGTTGTCTCGCGCGCTCGTCGCGCGCGGGGTTCAGGTCCGCAGCTTTTCTCGCGGCGAATACCCGGAGCTGGAGGCGATCGGCGTGGAATGCTGCCGCGGTGACGTGAGTGATGCGGTGACCGTGCACACGGCTGTGCGCGGCTGCGACGCCGTGTTTCATGTGGCGGCGAAGGCCGGCGTGTGGGGACGCCGTGCTGAGTATTGGACGTCGAACGTCGTCGGCACCACGAACGTGCTGACCGCGTGCGTCACGTGCGGCGTGCCGCGGCTGATCTACACCAGTTCGCCCAGCGTCGTCTATTCCGGTCACGATGAATGCGGCATCGACGAATCGGCGCCGTATCCCGCGCGCTATCTCGCTCACTACCCCGAGACGAAAGCTCTGGCAGAACAGATCGTGCTGCAACAGAACAATTCGCAGCTGGCCACCATCGCGCTGCGACCGCATTTGATCTGGGGGCCGGGCGACAATCATCTCATGCCGCGGTTGATCGAAAAAGCACGGAACGGAAGGTTGCGGCGTGTCGGCAATGGCACGAATCTCGTCGACACGACGTACATCGACAACGCCGTCGCCGCGCACCTGGCCGCGTTGGACCGTCTGCAGCCGGGCGCGCCGTGTGCGGGGAAGGCGTATTTCATCGCGAACGACGAGCCGCTGCCGTTGTGGGACCTCATCAACCGCATGCTCGCAAGTGCGGACCTGCCCCCCGTGACGAAGTCGATTTCACCGCGAACGGCCTACGCCGCAGGAGCCGTATTCGAAGCGGTGTACAAGTTGCTGGGCCGACAGGACGAGCCGCCGATGACGCGGTTTGTCGCCCGGCAGCTTGCCACGTCGCACTGGTACGACCTGACGGCAGCGAAGCGCGATCTGAGTTACGCGCCGGCCGTGACGGTAGAGGAAGGTCTGCGACGACTGCGCGAGCGGCTGCATCGGTGACTCGCGAAGCCGCAAGCGATCGACGTTTGCGGCTTCGCGAATCGAGCCGTCATTTCTTCACGGCACCCGTCACTGGCCCGTCGCCGCCAAGCGTGGTCGTGCCAACGCCCTCCATCGACTTCTTCGAGAACACGTACGCCGGCACCACCAACCCCTCGCAGAACTGCTCAATGCGCTTGGTCATGGCCTCATCGATGACCTGCTGGGCCGACTTGTTCGGCGGCACGTGCGTAATGAACCCCGTACTGGTTTGCGACGAGATCTTCAGCTCCTTTTGCCACAGCATATCGGCACCGGAGGTGTAGACGACTTTGACCTCGTACTGGTTGTCCTGAATGGTGGTCTTGTTCTGGCGATTACCAATTTCGCTGAGTTCGAACGGAGTGCCGGTCTTGGTCGTGCCGGTGACGGTGAGCTTCAGCGGCTGGTTGGAGTCGGTGGGGCTGAGGCCCGCCTTTTCGACGGCGTTCGCGACCAGTTTGGGCAGTTCCCCCGCGAGGCTGGGCGCCCACGAGGCGGCGGCAAACGTCGTCTTGATGGAAACCGTCGAGCCCGGCTGCGCGATGAGCTGCGGCTCGAGCTTCACGTTCGACAGCTCCTGCACGACCTTCGGCTCGGGCAGGTTCGCCGCCACGAGTTGCATGGCTGGCACGCGCGGCGACTTCGGCGTGGCATACCCGAAGCGGCCGTTCGGCAGGCCGTTGGCGACCAGGCCCTCCGACAACTTATAGGTCCACGCCACGGTTTTCGCAGAAAGGTCGAGCAATGCCCCACCGCGGCACAAAAGGTAGTTGTCGCCGCACCAGTGCAGCGTGTCGACATTCACCGGCGATGGAATTTCTTCACCGAGCGCACCCGTTTTCAAGTCGGCGACATACAGGAACGCGCCCCCCTTGTCCTGCAGCACAATCGCCAGCCGGTCACCCTGCGGATGAAAGGCGAGCGCGCGGATCTGCCCCGCGAGCGAAATCACGCCGCGCCCTTCGCCGGTGAGCGCATCGCGCAGCTCAACGCCGTGTGGCATCGCACACGCCAGGTACTTGCCTCCGGGCGACACCGCTGGCGTGGTGGATTTGGACATTGTGTACACTGCCGTACATTCCGGAATCTTCCACACGGCCAGTTCGCGGTTGACGTTCACCGTCAGCACGTGGTCGGCGTCCAGAAGCATCGCGGCATCGAGCGGCCAGTCTTTCTCTTCGGCGATCGACTGGTATGGACGAAAACCCACGAGATGCTTGCCATCGAGATCGTAGACGTCGAGCCGGCCCTTGGCATTGTGCGCTTTGACGAGGATCCGCGTGCCGTCGGGGCTGACTGATGCCAGGTCCGCAGAGAACGGGACGGAAATCTTGCCTGCGACCTTGCGCTCCGTGAGGTCGTACACGTCGATCCAGTTCTCTTTGGCGACGACCGGCCTGGGCCGCGAGCGATCGACTACGCGACCGTCTTCCGTGCGGAAGTCGATTTCGGGGTAATTGAGCTTCGGATCGTTCAGATTCTCCCCCTCCGCGACGCGCACGAACGCTTTTGGCGCCGCACCGCCAAGGACGTGCACGCCTCGCACGGTGCCCTTCCCCGACGGCAAAGCCAGCGGCGTTTCCATCACGGTATTGGCCAGCGGCGTCGCGGGGTCTGGCGTCGCGCTCCAACTGGATGCCGACGAAGGGGAGCCCGCATTCGCGGCGTTTGCTTTCGTCAACGGCGGCAGCTTGAGGTCTTCGGGGATTCCACCCGCATCGGCCACCTGGGCCGCGCGGTTCAACTCTTCGTCGCTCACAGAGAGGGGCTTCAACGTGCCGCCCGTGCGGTCTCCGTCCAGCGACGCCACGAGATTGCCGGTCAGCAACTGCCGCATACTGCGGGCGTTGACGTTCGGCTTGTCGAACGCATAGACGATTTTGCCCGAATTGCGATCCACAAGCGCCAGCCCGTGGACGAGAAATCGCTGCCCGTCGGGCGACCATTGCAGGCCGTAGCATTGGGAATCGGGATTCAGTTTGTTGCGAATCCCAGGCACAATGCGGAAGTTTTGCTTCACGGTGCCGTCGGCCATGCTCCAGATGATGAATTGCGTGATGGGCGAAGTCGAGCCGTAATCGTCGGCGACGCAGGCCAGTTCGCTGCCATCGGGCGAGAATGCGAGCTGCTCCAGATCAATCGTCGCGCCGACGCGCTTGTTCTTCAGTTCGCCGGCGAGTTCGCCAGTCTCAAGGTTGTAAAGCCGCACCGTGCGCTCGAGGTGGTCGGCTTCGACCGCCATGAACTTGCCGCCGGGGCTAAATGCCGACTTGGCGGGATTAGCGAACTTGTCCCCGACAGCGATTGTTTGCTTCAGCTCGCCGCCGGGCAACTGCCAGACCTTGATCTTCTTTTGTACGAACGCCTGGGCAACCAGACGGTCGCCGGGCAGCAATGCGAGCTGGCCTACGTAGAACGGGTCCTGCTGTGTGCCTGCCGTGAGCTTGCCGAGCGATTTTTTCGCTTTGGTGTCGTAGACCTCGATGCCGCCCACGCCGGTGTCCCAGGCGATGTAGCGGGCATCGGGACTGAGGGCGAGCTGCCGGCCGGTGATGTGCACGCCCTTCAGCGTGAACGTCTTCTTGCCCTGCGACAGGTCCCAGATCTCGCGAGAATCTTTGTCCGTATCATTACTGCCGAGAAGGACATTGGGACTGCGAGTGACAGGATACACGATGTGTTCGTCGTCGATCCGCCGAGCGGGAATCGGGATCTTGAACTTGTCGTTCCATTCGGAGGGGGCCGGCTCTGTCGGCGGGTCAGCCTTCGCCGTCCAGTTCTCGGGCGGCTGCGGCTCGATGACCGCCTTCTCCGCATTGTCGGTGCTCGGCGAACTGCTGCGAGGCCCACGGGTGGGCTGGGAGGCTTGCCGCTGGAGGTGCGGCACTGGCACGGTCGGCGGCACCGACGCCGGAGAGGTCGGCGGCGCCGCTGCCGGTGTGGCGGTGGGATCCGCTGGTGCACTGCTGGCGGTCAGGTGGGGTGGTGCATTGTTGTTTGCGGCGGGTTCCGCCGCCGGTTGGCCGCCGCCGCGCATCGCAAAGAATGCGATCACAGCGACCGCCATGACTGCGGCAACACCACCCCCAACCGCGACGAGAATTAGCGGCCCCGACCCGTTGCCCGATTTCTTTCCCCGCTTGCCCGCCCCGCGGCTGGAGCGGCTTTTCATCGGCAGGCGTTCGTCATCGTCTGTCGCGCGACTTCGGCCGCCCGGGATCTCGATCGACACGCCGCACTCCTTGCAGGCGACGGTCTTGCCGGCCTGATGGTCGGCGAACTTGTACTTCTTGCCGCAGACGTCGCACTCCACGGAGATGGGCATGTGGGGAAACTTTTGAGAAAGATCGGCGCATACGATCGACGAACGAGTAGAAAGTATTTTGGCGTGCCCGGCGCTCAATGGCAACAGTCGTTTGGAGGGTGTGGTGAGTGGGGTGTGGGGAGAAGCCGTGAGGTTGCGTCCCCGCGGTCTGCTTCGCACCACTCACCACTCACCACTCACCACTCGCTCTTTACTTCTTATTTCTCATGATTGCCGCCGTCGCTCGCTCGCCTCATAATTGG
>Ga0073934_10005429_pt1 | contig 19745 bp, 20 predicted proteins | sample LarsenN4metaG_FD_76834 | JGI IMG/M metagenome (GOLD analysis project Ga0073934, IMG submission 76834) | Hot spring sediment bacterial and archeal communities from British Columbia, Canada, to study Microbial Dark Matter (Phase II) - Larsen... ... | reverse complement strand
GGTTCATCCAGCCGGTGCGGGTGCGCGACTTACGCAGGTTGAAGAACAATTTGCGCTGTGCCTTGGTGGTCGCGACCTTGACGATGCGCCAGTTGCGCAGCACGAAATCGTAGATCTCGGCGCGGATCCAGTGCACCGCGAACGACAGCAGGCGCACCTTGTATTTCGGGTCGTAGTGCTTCACCGCCTTCATCAGGCCGATGTTGCCTTCCTGGATCAGGTCGGCCTGTGGCAGGCCGTAGCCACTGAAGCCGCGCGCCACCTTCACCACGAAGCGCAGGTGCGACAGCACCAGTTGCCGGGCGGCGTCGAGATCGCCGGTCTTGCGGTAACGGCGGGCGAGCTTGCGTTCCTCTTCGGCGGTCAGGATCGGCGCGGCGTTGACGGCCCGGATGTAAGGCGACAGTCCCGCATCCATGTTGAGGTTCATACCGAGGGGTAGCAGCGATGTCTGGCTCATGAGGTCTCCCATTCTTGGTCCGGCGGGTCCGGTAGTGGACCCAATGTTAGCACTCGTCGCATGAGAGTGCCAAAACTGGCCAAAAGTTCAATGCCAGCCTGCCCGGGAGGGGCGTCTATGTCCTTGACCTGTCTCAAAGATGAGGGTTTAACGCGGCACCAGCCGGGCGAGATGCCAGCCGACCGCCAGCCGCGAACCCAGCCAGCCAAGGGCCCCGCCGGCAGCGACCAAGGCAAGTCCGGCCTCGGGTCCCAGGCCGATCAGGGCAAAGTGGCTGCCGTACAGGTCGGCCAGCTGCCGGACCGGGCCGGCGAGGAAGAGGAGGCCGAGCTCGACCAGCACCCAGGCGGTGAGGCCGCCCAAGAGGCCCTGGAACAGCCCGGAGTAAAGGAATGGCCGGCGGATGAAGGCCGGGGTGCCGCCCACGAGCTGGATGATCTCGATCTCGGTCTGGCGGTTGAGTATGGCGAGCCGGATGGTGTTGCCGGTGATCAGCAGCACCGCCGCCGCCAGAAGTCCGGCAAGCAGCCAGACCGTCCGTTCCGCGAGGTTGAGGAACGCATGCAGGCGCTGCACCCAGGCGAGATCGAGCTGCGCCAGGTCGACGCCGCGCAGTCTGGCGAGCCGGTCGCGCAGCGCCTCGACCTCGGTTGCATCGGCCGACGGCTCCGGGCGCACCACCAGCACCGCCGGCAACGGGTTGTTGTCGAGCGCCTCCAGCGTCGCGCCGAAACCGGAGTGCTGCTTGAATTCGGCGAGCGCCGCGGCGCGCGAGATGTAGCGCACGTGTACGACCTGCGGCAGCGAACGAATCTCCCCGGCGAGCCGCTGAGCGGCGGCGTCGTTGAGTCCGGGCTTGAGGTAAAGCGAGATCTGCCCGCCCCGTTCCAGTCCGGCACCGAGACGCTGCAGGTTGTCGATGGCCACGTACAGCGACGCTGGCAGCGCCAGGGTGACGCCGATGACGACGAGTGTGAGGCCGCTGGCGAGCGGTGTGCGCGCGAGCTGGCCGAGGCTGCCGAGCATGACCTGCAGGTGGCGCAGGAACCAGGTCTTCATGTGGCGCTGTCCCCGATCAGCTCACCGGCCTTGAGGGTCAGGGTACGCATCCGCAGGCGCTCGATCTGAGCGCGATCGTGAGTGGCGATGAGCACGGTCGTGCCGTGGCGGTTGAAGCTCGCGAACAGATCGAAAATATGCGTCGAGAGCTCGGCGTCGAGATTGCCGGTCGGCTCGTCGGCCAGGAGCAGCGCCGGGCGATGCACCACAGCACGTGCGATCCCGATGCGCTGCTGTTCACCGCCGGATAGCACGATCGGGTGGAGTTTTTCCTTGTCGAGCAGGCCGACCAGATCGAGCGCCGCGTGCACACGTTTCGCGATCTCGCCCGGGCTCATCCCGGCGACCACCAGCGGCAGGGCAACGTTGTCGTACACCGTGCGGTCGTGGAGCAGCTTGTTGTCCTGGAACACCACGCCCAGCTCGCGCCGGAAGTACGGCACGCGCCAGCGCGGCAGGCGCCCGAGATTCTTGTTGTTCACCACCAGCTCGCCGCTCGTGGGGTGCTCGATGCGGGTGAGCAGCTTGAGCAGGGTGCTCTTGCCGGCGCCGGAATGGCCGGTGACGAACACCATTTCGCCGGCCTCGACCGCGAAGCTCAGGGCGCGCAGCGCGACATAGTCGCCGGGCCCGCCCGGGTAGCGCTTGGAGACGTGGCTCAGCTCGATCATGCCTGATCCGGCAGTAATGCCTCGACGAACTCGGTGGCGTTGAACACCCGCAGGTCCTCGATGCCTTCGCCTACGCCGATGAAACGGATCGGAACCGGCCGCCTGGCAGCCACGGCGAACACCACGCCGCCCTTGGCGGTGCCGTCGAGTTTGGTGAGGATGAGGCCGGTGACACCGACCGCGGCATGAAAGTGTTCGAACTGGGCGAGGGCGTTCTGGCCGATGCCGGCATCCAGCACCAGCAGCATCTCGTGCGGCGCGGACGGGACGAGCTTTTGCAGCACGCGCTGGATTTTTTTCAGCTCGTCCATGAGCCCGGACTGCGTATGCAACCGCCCGGCGGTGTCGACGAGCAGCACGTCGCTGCCACGGGCGATCGCCGCCTGCAGGGCGTCGTGCGCTACCGCCGCAGCGTCGGCGCCGGTCTGCTGGGCGATCACCGGCACGTCGTTGCGTTGTCCCCAGACCTTGAGCTGATCGACCGCCGCGGCGCGGAAGGTGTCGGCCGCGGCCAGCATGACCTTGTGGCCCTCGCCCTGGAAGCGGTGCGCGAGCTTGCCGAGGGTGGTGGTCTTGCCGGCGCCGTTGACGCCCACCACCATGACCACGAACGGCCGGATGTCACGGGGGATGGCGAGCGGCTGCTCGCAGGGGCGGATCAGGTCGAGCAGGGCGCTGCGCAACGCCGCGCGGGCGTCGCCCGCCGGCGCGCGTTGCAGGCTGTCGAGGATGCGCCCGGTGGCGTCGATGCCGACGTCGGCCTACAGCAACGTGGCTTCGAGATCCTCGAGCACCGCGGCATCGAGCCGGCGCGCACCGAGCAGCTCGGCGAAACCCTGACTCAGGCTGCGGCGGGTGGCGGCGAGGCGTTCGGCGAGGCGTGCGAGCATGCCTGGGGCAGAATCGAAAAGGCGGGAACGGTGGGTGTGCGCTCAGGTGTTATCGGTTATCCTATCATCCGCCGTCGGACTGATTAAAGGAATCCATGTCTTTTGTTCGCTTCGGGGCCGTGCTGGCGGCCGTGCTGCTCGCTGCCTGCCGTCCGGTCCAGGAAACCACGCTCGACAACGGCCTTAAGATCGTGGTGAAGGAAGACCACCGCGCGCCGGTGGTGGTCTCGCAGATCTGGTACAAGGTCGGCGCCAGCGACGAGCCGGACGGTCTCACCGGCATCTCGCACGTGCTCGAGCACATGATGTTCAAGGGGACTCCCAGCCATCCGTCCGGCGAGTTTTCGCGGATCATCGCCGAGAACGGCGGGCGCGAGAACGCCTTCACCGGCGCCGACTACACCGCCTATTTCCAGCAACTGGAAAAATCCCGCCTGGCCGTCGCCTTCGAGCTCGAGGCCGACCGCATGCAGAACCTGCTGCTGGACGAGAAGGAATTCGCCAAGGAGGTGCGGGTGGTCATGGAGGAGCGGCGGCTGCGCACCGACGACCAGCCGGAGTCGTTGGCATTCGAGAAATTCATGAATACGGCATATACCGTGCATTCCTACAGGAAACCAATCGTTGGCTGGATGCGCGACCTCGAGCGGCTGACCGTCGCGGACGTGCGCGCCTGGTACCGGCGCTGGTACGTGCCGAACAACGCGACCCTGGTGGTCGTGGGCGACGTGAAGCCGCGCGAGGTGTTGGCGCTGGCACGCGAGCATTTCGGAAGAATTCCGGCCGGCAAGCTCGAGCGCACGCGCGTCCCGGCGGAGCCGCCGCAGGCCGCGATACGCCGCTCGACGCTCAAGGCGCCGGCACAGGTGCCGAGCCTGCTCATGGGCTTTCATGTACCGGCGTTCAGCACCCGGCGAAACGACGGGGAGCCGTACGCGCTCTTGGTGCTGAACGGCGTGCTGGACGGCGGCGGCAGCGCGCGTTTCGAGCGCGAGCTGGTGCGCGGCCGCCAGATCGCCGCCAGCATCGGTGTTGGCTACAGTCCCACCGCCCGCTACCCGGTGCTGTTCGTGATCAGCGCCACGCCGTCGCGCGGCCGCACGCCGGCCGAGCTCGAGACCGCGATCCGCACCCAGATCGAACGGGTCCGCAACGAACCGATCGCGGAGGCGGAGCTCAAGCGCGTCAAGGCGCAGGTCGCGGCCGGCAACGTATTCCAGCGCGACTCGGTGTTCTACCAGGCCATGCAGATGGGCATGCTCGAAACCGTCGGGCTCGATTGGCGGATGCTCGACCAGTACGTCGCGCGGGTGCAGGCGGTGACCGCCGAGCAGGTGCGGGAGGTGGCGAGGAAATATCTCACCGACGCCAACCTGACCGTGACCGTACTCGAACCGCAGCCCGGCAAGACACGGCCGCGCGCGCCACAGCCGACGGGAGGTGTCCATGTTCGCTGACAAAGCGGTCGGTCGATCCTTCGGGCTCGGTGGAAGAAGCGCAGAGGACGCAAAGTCGCAGAGAGCGCAAAGAGCCTTTTTCCTGAGAACTGCTGCGTTCATTGCGCCTCTGCGTTCTTTGCGCCTGATTCCGACCGTCCTTCTGCTGGTTGCCATGGCGTGGGCCGTGCCGGCCGCGGCCACGCCGAAGATCGAGCACTGGACGCTCGCCAACGGGGCGCGCGTGTATTTCGTCCCGAGCCGTGAACTGCCGATGGTGTCGGTGCACGCGGTGTTCGACGCCGGCTCGGCGCGCGACCCGGTCGATCGCAACGGGTTGGCAATGATGGTGAATGCCATGCTCAACGAGGGCAGCGGCGAGCTCGATGCCGACGCCATCGCCGCGACCTTCGAGGGCCTGGGCGCCGAATTCAGCGCCAACAATGACCGCGACATGGCCGGCGTCAGCCTGCGCAGCCTTTCGGAACCCAGGCTGCTCGAGCCGGCGCTCGATCTCCTGGCGCGGTTGGTGCGCGAGCCGTCGTTTCCCGCCGCGGCCTTCGAGCGTGAGCGCGAGCGCGCGTTGCTCGCCCTCAAGCAGGCCAGCCAGTCGCCGGGCGATGTCGCCTCCAAGGCATTTTTTGCCCAGCTTTACGGACGTCATCCGTACGCCCTGCCGGCGGAAGGCAGCGAAGCCGGTCTCAAGGCCATCACCCGCGACGAGCTCATGCGTTTCCACGCGCAATACTATGTCGGCAAGAATGCGGTGCTGGCGATCGTCGGCGACCTGAGCCGCGGCGAGGCGAAAAAGCTCGCCGAGCGGGTGCTGGGCCGGCTTCCGGCCGGCGCGGCGGCACAGCCTTTGCCGCGCGTCGAGGACCTCGTGCCACACCAGAGCCGGGCGGAGCGCGTGATCGTCCATCCCTCGACCCAGTCGCACATCCTGCTCGGCGAAGCCGGAATGAGCCGCAACGATCCGGACTATTTTCCTCTCCTGGTCGGCAACTACGTGCTCGGCGGCGGCGGGTTCGTGTCGCGCCTCACCAAGGCGGTGCGTGACGAGCGCGGCCTGTCGTACAGCGTGTACAGCTATTTCTATCCGCTGCGCGAGCCGGGTCCGTTCATCGTCGGGCTACAGACCAAGAACAGTCAGCGGCGCGAGGCGCTGGCCGTAACGCGCCGGGTGCTCAGCGAGTACCTCGAACAGGGTCCGACCGACGCAGAGCTGATCGCGGCCAAGAAGAACCTGACCGGCGGTTTTCCGCTGCGCATCGACAGCAACCGCAAGATCGCCGAATACCTGACGGTGATCGGCTTCTACAATCTGCCGCTCAATTATCTCGAGGAGTTCATCCCGCGGGTCGAGGCGGTCACCGCCGGTGAGATCCGCGACGCCTTCCGCCGGCGCATCCACCCGCCGCATCTGGTCACGGTGATCGTGGGTGGCGACGACTAGGCAGGGCGCGGCGCGTAACCGGGTGCGCCTCATCGGCGGCGCCTGGCGCCGCCGGCTGCTCGAGTTCCCGTCGCGCCCCGGCCTGCGCCCGACGCCCGACCGGGTGCGCGAGACCGTGTTCAACTGGCTCGCGCCGTTTCTTCCGGGCGCGGTCTGTCTCGATCTGTTCGCCGGCAGCGGCGCGTTCGGCTTCGAGGCGCTGTCGCGCGGCGCGGCGCGCGCAGTGCTGGTCGAGCAGGATCTGGAGGCCCTTGCCGCGCTGCGCGCCAATCGCGCGAAGCTCAAGGCCGATGACGCCGAGATCGTGGCGGGCGAAGCGCTCGGCTATCTCGACGGCCCGGCAACGGCCTTCGACATCGTGTTTCTCGATCCACCCTATGCCGGCGGACTCCTGAATCCCTGCCTTGATCTGCTCGCCGGCCGCGGCTGGCTCAAGGCCGGCGGCTGGATCTATCTCGAAGCGCGGGAAGGCGAAGTGCTGCGCCTGCCGGCCGGTTGGCGGCTGGCGCGCAGCAAAACCGCCGGCCAGGTGGGTTATCATCTGGCCAGAACAACAAGGCCCGAGGAGGCCGTATGAGCGCCGTCGCTCTCTATGCCGGAACGTTCGACCCGATCACCAACGGCCACAGCGACCTGGTGCGCCGCGCGACCGGCGTGTTCGACAAGGTGATCGTGGCAATCGCCGCCAATCCGGCCAAGAAGCCGCTGTTCAGTCTCGCCGAGCGGGTGGCGCTGGCGCGCACGGTGCTGGCCGATGTGCCGGGCGCGGAGGTGGTCGGTTTCGACAACCTGCTGATCGAGTGCGTGCGCCAGCACCAGGCCAAGGTCATCCTGCGCGGTCTGCGCGCGGTCTCGGACTTCGAGTACGAATTCCAGTTGGCCGGCATGAACCGCCGGCTCGATCCCGGGATCGAAACCGTGTTCATGACCCCCTCGGAGCGTGAGATGTTCGTCTCGGCCTCGCTGGTCAAGGAGATCGCCGGGCTCAAGGGTGACGTGTCGCCGTTCGTGCATCCCAAGGTCATGGAGGCGCTGCGCGCCAAACTGGGCTAAGGAGGGTCTGAACAAGCCACGAAGGGCTTGTTCAGACCTTCCCTCACTCGTAACTGATCACCCGCGCCTGGACGCGGCCGATGACGTCGAGCAGCGGCGCGAGCTCGAGGCTGGTCTCGCCCTCGATCAGCTTCACGTGGGTGGCGTCCGCGCCTACCTGTCCGAAGGTTGGATCGACCGGCAGCCAGGCGGTACCGAGCAGGCTCTCGTTCCAGGTGTGGTAGAAGAATCCGTTCGCCTCTTCCAGGTACACGAGGCCGTTCACCACCCGGGTCGGGATGCCGAGGCTGCGCGCGAACGCGGCGAACAGATAGGCATGGCCCTGGCACTCGGCCTGGCGATTCTCCAGCACGTCGAGCGCCGAAAACACGTCCACCGGTTTACGCTCGATGTTCTTCTGGATCCATTCGACCAGGTGCGTCACACGCTCACGATCTTCGGCCGCGCCGGTCGCGATCTGCGCCGCCGTGTCGCGGATGCCCGGCGCCACGCTCGGCACGGCCAGGGTGGGTTCCAGATAACGCGCGCTGTTCGCGTCGCGCGACGGGTTTTCATTCGGTGCGGCCAGCGCGGTCCGCACCCGGCAGCGGACTTCGCTGCCTTCGGCCGTACAGCGTTGCACGGCATCGGCCGGTGGCAGGCGCGCCGCGTCGAGGCCGGTGAACGCGATGTCGAGCGCGCGGCGCGTGCGCGGCAGCGGGATCGGGCGATCGACCGGCACCCGGCTGAAATCGAGCAGCACCTCCTGTTTGTTGAGGCTAGCCTGCGCGAGGTAACGGCGTGCGCGGTGCTCGTCCTCGAGCGCCGAGATCAGGACGCCGTTGAGCGCCAGCTCGAACACCGGAAGCCCCCGGGCGTTGAACCAGGTGCGGGTGGTGTGGCCGTGGACCTCGGTGCGCAGCTTGAAGGCCGGACCGGCGAACAGTTCGCTGGTTTCGTAGGCCTCGACGCGCTGCCGGGCCTCGACCAGGGTCAGCAGCTCGCCGTCGAACACAGTGTAGCGGTGCTCGCGACCGACCGCGAGCCCGTGGAGCACGGGGTAGAGCGACAAGGCGTTCATCGGGTAGACCGGTCCCTTGACCGGAAGGCGTTTTGACTCGTCGCGGCCGCGGGTGTAAACCTCGGCCTCCAGTACCCCGTCACGCACCCGCCCGTGCAGCCGGCGGTGGCTGCCGTCGAGATCGAAGTCGTAGTCGAAGCCTGCGAGCGAGAGGTCGGCGTTCACCCGGTCGCGCGCCTTGAAGGTGAATTTCTTTTCCAGTCCGAGCAGCCGCAACACAAAGGCCGCATCGGCATGGACGTCGAACTGGTTCGCCGCATCCGGCGCCGGCGTGATCGTCAGGTGGGCGAAGCCGATCCGCGCGCCGTTGAATACGATGCCCTGCCAGTACTCGCGGTACGGCCAGGCATCGAGCGTCCGGTCTGGCGCGGGCGGGGGCGGTCCGGCGCCCTTGAAGTACATGCCGGCGCAACCGCCCACGAGGCCGGCAATGAAAACGAGCGTGAGCAGGAACAGTCGGGGCGGGCGCATGGTCGGGAAGCTCAAACGGGCGGCGCGGCCACCACGGCTTCATACGGGTGGCGCTGCGAAATCAGGCCGCTGTGGCGGAACACCTCCAGCGTGGTTTCATAAGCCGCACGCCCGATCTCAATGGACGGCGCCCAGCAGCCGAGGTGCTGATAGGTGGCGATGGTGCGGGTCAGGACTGATCGGTCAATGGCGGGAAAGAATTCCGCCTCGGCGCACGCGATCTCTTCCGCCGGTGCCGCAATCACCCAATCCCGCGCCCGGCGGTAGGCGCGTACGAAGGCGCGCGCCGCGTCGGTCGCGAGCCACGCGGGCGCGGCGCACAGGCTGCTGAATGCCACCGGCCCGATCGCTTCACCGACGGCCGCCACCACATGGCCGATGCCGTCATGTTCCAGTTGTTGCGCCGCCGGCCCCTGAAGATGCACGTAGTCGCCGCGGCCGGCGCGGAAGGTGCGTTCCATGGCATCCGGTTCGCCGGCGTCCAGCAGCACGATCCGCGACGCATCGACACCCTGACGATGCAGGGCGTAACGCAGCATCGCCAAGGGTTGAAAGAAGTGATCGGCCAGTACGGTTTTGCCGCCGAGGCTCTCCCATCGAAAACCCGGTTCCGGCCGGCGGCCGACCAGAAAAAATCCATCGCGCTCGTTGATCTGGGCAAAGTGCACATAGGGCAGTGACTCGCCGCGCTCCAGCGGCGCAAAATGGGTGGCGACCGCCGATTGCCCGATCTGCACCGTACCGTCGAGAATGCCGCCGGCCACGGTATTCTCCGGCGTGGCGATGTCGTAGCGCGCCTCGATGCCTTCCGCGCGCAGCTGGTCGCCGGTGATCGTCATGAGCAGCGGGCTGTAGAATGCCGAGTGGCGGGTGACGCGGATGTGGAGTTTGTCCATGGCAAAGAGACGATCAATAGCGGTTCAGGAGGAATGTCCTTCCAGATAGGCGAGCTCCGCGGCCGAGAAGCCCGCCGCCTGCCGCGCCTCGCTGTGCAGCGGCGGCCTTGGCCGCGGGGCGTCGTAGTCGGCGAGCAATGCCTGGAAGGTCTGGACGGGGTCGACACCACGCTGCGCGCACAGGTGCTCGTACCAGCGGTTGCCGATGCGCACATGGCCGATCTCGTCACGCAGGATGATGCCGAGAATCTCGACCCCGCGGGCGTCGCCGACGGTCCCGAGCTTCTTCACAATCGCCGGATTGGCGTCGAGGCCACGGGCCTCGAGCAGGCGCGGGACCAGCGCCATGCGTGCCAGGGGATCGTGTACGGTCTTGCGGCACATCTGCCACAGGCCGTCGTGCGCCGGGAAGTCGCCGTAGTCGCGGCCGAGCGTGCGCAGATGGTCGCGCAGCAGGCCGAAATGACAGGCCTCCTCGGCGGCGACCTGGAGCCAGTCGCGATAGTAGTCGCGCGGCAGGCCGCGGAAGCGGTACACCGCATCGAGCGCCAGGTTGATGGCATTGAACTCGATGTGCGCGAGGGCATGGATCAGCGCCGCATGGCCTTCGCGGGTGTGGATTGAGCGCCGGCCAACGTCCGCCGGCGGCACCAATATCGGCCGTTCCGGCCGGCCTGGTGTTTCAATCGTCTCCGGTGGATCGTCGTCGGCGATGGTGTCGATCGCCCCCATTTGCCAATCGGACCAGAGGCTCGTGACCGCAGCGGCCTTGGCATCCGGGTCCGGCAGGCGCAGACAGGCGAGCGCGCGATGGGTGAGCGTGGCGGTCATGGCGGAAGGTTAACGGATTTCCGCCGTGGCCTCATCTGAACATAAGCAAGCATGGGTGCAGCAATGGCCTTGGGTGGGCATAATGGGCATTCCGGACACGGGAGAATCGGAATGCGCCACGGGTTCCTCATCGCTGTTTTTGCGTTGCTCGCCGGTTGTGCCTACTGGAGCGGCCAGGAACGTCAGACGTTGTTCGATAACACCAGCCGCGCCTACGCCCGCGCCATGGAATGGTCGAATTTCGAAGGTCTCGTGCCCTTCGTGCGGATACCGGAAGGCGGCACACCGTTCGATCCCGGTGCTTACAAGGATTTCAAGATCACTTCCTACAAGCCGAAAGGCGGGACGGGCAGCACCGAGGGTGCGACTGTCCAGCGTGCGGTGCAGATCAGTTACATATGGCTGCCGCGCATGAGCGAACACCGTATCACGGTGCAGGAGGTGTGGGAGTATTCCGAAAGCGACAAGCGCTGGTTCCTGAAAAGCGGCCTGCCGCAGTTCAGATAGCGTTGTCCATCACGTAAAAACGCCCGGGGCCGCAGATGCGGCCCCGGGCGTTTTTTTACCGCTTGGGAGTGAGTGATCAGGCCGATTGCTCGACGCCGAAGAAACCGGCGTCCTGTACCGAGTCGAAGTTGAGGATGCGGGTGATGGTTTCCACCTGGTTCTCGAGCATCTTTTCCTGTTCGCGGATGCCCTCGCGCACGTGCTCGAGCTCCTTCATCCGGTCGTCGAGGGTGTCGGTGGCCTTGTGGATACGCTTGATGCTCTCCAGCCGCCGGCGCAGCTGGATCTGGTGCTCGCGCACCTGCGACTCCATCGGCGACATGATGGTCTTGAGCCAGTTGTCGGCGTCGCGGTTGGCCATGGCGTAGATGGCGCGCACCTTGCTGACCGCCGAATCGAAGAACTTGCGGATCACGGTGTTTTGCTCGGACATGAGCAGCGACATGCCGCTCAGCACCAGCATGTGCTTGTCCTCGAGGCGCTTGAGCTCGCGCGAGTACTTCATCACCGAGAAGCTCTTCGGCTTGACGTTGGTGAGCCCGTGTTCCTCCTGGAACTTCTTGTATACGCCGTCCATCAGCTCCTTGATCTCCTGCGCCTGGCGGGCGACCGCCTCCATGGTGGTCTGCGACTGCTTGAAGAAGTTGGTCATGCAGGTCTTGAGCCCGGCGGTGGTGAGTGACACCTCCATGTCCTTCTTGGTCTCGGCAATCAGGCGGTCGAGGTTCTTGAGGTTCAGGTGCGTGTAGAGCACGTTGGTCTGCTGGGAGAAGATCGAGCGCGTCGCCTGGAAACGCATCAGGCTCTTCTCGAACGCCTCCTTGTCGACCTTGACCTTGTTCATCATGTGGTCGATCACGTCCTGGTTTTTGCCGTTCAGGGCGCCGAGCTCCTCGATATGTTCGTATACGCCCTTGAGGCGTTGCATGATCAGCAGGCGCATCGTCTTCACCAAGTCGGACAGGTCGCCGCTGATGTTGTCGCGCACGATCTCGCGCTTCTGCGGGATCATCTCCTTGCCGAGCGCGTCCTCCAGCTCGAGGATGCGCGAGCGCTCGACGAGCTTCTTGTCGCCCTTGACCTTGGCGAGCAGCGCCTTCTGCGCCGACACCGGGAACACGTTGTGCACCTGGATGCCGAGGTGGCGGGCGGTATCCTGCGCCTGGCGGGCGATTTCGCGCTCGATCTCTTCCGGTTTCTTGAGTTCGTCCCACAGGCCGTCGATTTTGTTGAGCACCGCGAGCCGTCCCTTGCCGGTGCCGTGCTTGGGGTTAGCAATCCAGTCGTGCCACACCTGGATATCGGACTTGGTGACGCCGGCGTCGGCGGCGAGGATGAACAGCACCGCGTGCGCGCTCGGCAGGAGCGACAGGGTCAGCTCCGGCTCGGTACCGAGGGCATTGAGGCCCGGGGTGTCGAGGATCACGAGGCCCTGCTCGAGCAGCGGATGCGGGAAATTGATGATTGCGTGCCGCCACTTCGGCACCTCGACCATGCCGTCCGGCGTGACGTGCATGCCATTCTGGGTTTCTTCCTCGGCGATGTGCAGGCCGAGCGACTGGGCGTCCTGTTTCGAGACCTTCTTGATCTCGGCGATGTGCTGCAGCGCCTGCGCGACCTTTTCCGGCGAGTCGGTGTCGAGCGGGATGGTGGTCCATTCCTCGGCGAAGCCCTTGAGCTCGGCGACGCTCGTGCCGCTGGCGCGGGTCTCGATCGGCAGCAGGCGGATGTGCGGGGCCGAACCCTTGTCGTACTGCAGCTCGGTCGGGCACATGGTGGTGCGCCCGGCGCTCGACGGCAGCACCCGCTGGCCGAAGCTCGCGAAGAAGATGGCGTTGATCAGCTCGGACTTGCCGCGGGAGAACTCGGCCACGAACGCCACGTACAGTTTGTCGTCGCGCAGGGTGGTGAGCACCTGTTCGAGGCGCTGGTCGATCTGGGCGTCGGCCAGCTCCTGGGACTGGAGCCAGCCGCGGAAATCGCCGACCGCCTTGAACAGGCCCTGGCGCCAGCCGCTGTAGGCCTCGAAATGCTGGTCGATGTTGCTCATTGCCCCGCCCCTTATGCGTTCGTTATTGCCCAGAATAGGCCGAATCCGTCAAAAAGCGTGATGCCATGCCGGATGGACGGCCGGCAAGCCCCGATGACTGGTCGATTTTTACCGGCGCCTGTTTTTAAAAAGGTAGGCGAATCAATGAAGTTACGCAAGCAAATTCGAGAGCACCTTAACTTGCTAACGCTGACAACGTGGACAGAAATAGACCGAGCGTTGGCCGAGCTTTAGCGAGCGAATCGGCGTCCGGCAGCGACGGCATGGCTCCCCGGCACGGCCATAGACGTTGAGTGTCTGCTGAAAGTAGCCGGGCAGCCCATCGGCATTCTGGAAGTCGCGCAGGGTGGTGCCGCCGGCCTGGATCGCGCGTTCCAGCGTCCCGCGAATCGCCTCCGCGAGTCGTTCGTACTGGTCGCGCGTCAGCCGCCCGGCCGCGCGCTGCGGGCGGATGCCGGTCAGGAACAATGCTTCGTTGGCGTAAATGTTTCCGACGCCCGCGACCACCCGGCTGTTGAGCAGAAAATCGCGCGCCGCGAGTTTGCGCCCGCGCGAGACGTCGTACAGGTATTCTCCGTTCAGGCCGGCACCCAGCGGTTCCGGCCCCAGCTGCTTGAGCAGTTTGTGGGTCGACGGATCGACTGTGGTCCACAGGAGCGAACCGAAGCGGCGCGGGTCGCGCAGCCGGAGGCAATGTCCGCCGGCTAATGCGATGTCGACATGGTCCCACTTGGTCGGCGGCGTCGCGCACGGCACCACGCGCAGGCTCCCGGACATGCCGAGATGCAGGATCGCGGTGCCGGCGTCAGTGCGCAGCAGGAGATACTTGGCACGCCGCTCGACCGCGCGAATCGTCTGGCCGGGCAGGGCCTTCACCAGTGCGGCCGACACCGGCCAGCGCAGGCGCCGTTCGCGCACCACTACCCGTTCGACGCGCTGGCCGACCAGATGCGGCGCGATGCCGCGACGCGCGGTTTCGACCTCGGGAAGTTCCGGCATTCAATGCGCCGGCTGACCGTTGGTGGACGGTGCGGAGTCACGCTTTTCCGGCTTGAGCTCCAGCAGGCGCCCGGCAGCGTCTTCCGGAAAGTGGTATTCCAGCCTTTCGTCGGCGCGCACCAGCACCAGTTCCGGCTTGCGCGCGACGATGCCGAATACGAGGGTGCGGGTCTTGTCGGCGTCGGCGACGGTGATCGATACCCGTTCCCGGGCTGGTGCGGCGCGTGCCGGCGCCACCGACAGCGCGCGGGCGTAGCGCCACTCATCGACGAAGCGGTTGATGCGATCGCTTTCGAGCTCCTTGAGCTCCGGCGTGCGCACCCATGCGCCCTGGTCGTTCTGTTTAAGGCTGAAGCCCGGCAGGCGTAGCGCCGTGATTTTGACCTTGTCCTCGAGCAGGTTGGGACTGAACAGATCCTCGACCGGAGCGGTCGCGCCATGCAGCGTCGACGCCGCGACCAGCTGGACTTGGCCGGCGTGCAGGACGTAGACCTCGTTGGCGAGCGGATGCAGTGCGCCGAACCGGATCTCGGCGTCGTTCAGAGTGACCGTCGCCACCGGCCGATCGAGGCCGTACTTGCCGAGCTCCTCCGGTTTGGCGGCAAACCGGGTCTTGACCGGAGCGGTCGCCAGGCGGGTGAGATCGCTCACGCGGAAACCGTTGGCACGCGCCCGGCGCGGCGCGGTGAGGCGCCAGTCGCCGTCCTGTTTTTCCAGTATCACTTCCGGCTGTTTTGGCCGCCGCAGCCGCAGCTGCGTCACGCCTTCGACCGACAGCGTCGTGAGCGGTGGGGGCACCGCTTCATTCTTAGAGCCCGGTTTGTAGACCGCTACCAGCACCAGCGCGCCAAAGAGCGCGGCCAGGACGATGTTGAGCAGCCAGCGGTTCTTCATGCCATCAGCGCTTGCGGCGGCGCCACCAGATGGTGATGCCGCTGCCGACGAACGCCAGCGGCATCACCACCAGGAAGCCGAGCGCGATCGCGATCTGCGCGTTCTGCGAGAGCGTGAGGCGCAGGTCGGGCGCGGTCTGGGTCGGGACATTGATGTAGGCATCATCGGCGCCCAGCCAGTTGACCAGGTTCATGCCCAGCTCGATGTTGCCGCCGTTGCCGATGAACGCATTCGCCAGGAAATCGCCGTCGCCGACGACCGCCACGCGCTGTTCGCGGTTGTCCTGCTTGCGTGTAAGCGACGCGGCGAACACCACCGGACCGCGGATGTCGGCGCCGGCGTCGAAGCGAACGCCTTTGTCGAGCGGGCCGGTTTCGATCCAGGCGGTCGGCGCGGTGTCGAGGAGGGTCTGCGCCTCCCAGCCCTTCGGCGCCTGCACGCTCAGGCCGGCGGTTTCCGGGAACAGGGTCATGAGCTCGAAGCCCTGCGCCACCGGGTGCGCGCCGTAGCGGGTGGCGACGATGAAGTTTGCGGCCGTACCGGTGATGGCCTGCGAGGTGGGATCGACGATCACGCCGCGCTGAAACTCGACGCCGAGCGTCTCCGCCACCCGCTCCAGGCCTTGGAGCGGGCCAGGATCGGCGAGCCACAGGAGATTGCCGCCTCGCGCGAGATATTGCTCAATCTGCTTCACCTCGCCGGGGAGATAGCGGGCGCGCGGGCCGGCGATCACCAGCACCGAGGTGTTCTGCGGAATGGCGGTGTTGGAGAGCGTGATCGCCCGGGTCTTGAGGCCGCGCTTGGCGAGCTGTGCCGCCCAGGTCGAGAGGTCGTGGTTGGCACGCCGCTCCGGGCTGCGCTCGCCGTGGCCGGAGACGAACACCACCCAGCGTTCGCCGCCGCGCCCGAGCCGGGCGATGGCGTTGGTGAAGGCCTCCTCGGTCAGCTGGCTGAGATTCTCCTTGCGGCCGTTGTAGTCGAGCACCACCTCGCCGTCGACGCGCACGTTGGCAGCGCGTACCCGCGCCGGATCGAGAGTCGGATCGACATACTTGAGCGCGATGTCGCGCTTGTGCTTCTGGTAACGGCCGACAAGCGCGTCGATACGCTTGCGTAGGCCGCCTTGCTCGCTGGCGAAGGCCGTGACCGTGAGCGGTTGGTCCAGGGTTGCGAGCAGGTTGCGCGAGGCCTCGGACAAGGTGTTGCGCGCGCCGTGCGTCCAGTCGAACTGGGTGTGGTAGTCGCGCGACAGCCAGAGCATGAGCCCCGCGACCGCCAGCAACAGGATGACGAAGCTGGTGCTCGCGAGCCGCAGCCGCAACCGCGATTGATTCGAGACGCGCATGTCAGCCCCCCATCCGGTCCATGTCCAGGCGGCGCACGCTCAAGGCCAGGAACACGGCAATGAACACGAGATGGAACACCGCGTCGCGGGTGTCGAACACGCCCTTGAGGAACGGCTCGTAGTGATTGAGCAGCGACAGGTAGGCGAGCACCCCGCCGCCCGCGCCCTCGCCCGACCAGTCGAGTATCCAGAATACCAACAGTACCCCGAAGGTCGAGACCGCAGCGATGGTCTGGTGCTGGGTGAGTGTGGACATGAACAGCCCCACGGCCGCGAACCCGGCGAGCAGCAGGGTGAGGCCGAGCAGCCCCGAGGCGAACAGGCCGAAGTCGAGCCCGCCGCCCGTGAGCAGCGACAGCGGCATAAGCGCGATCAGCACGATCTGCACGCCGAGGAACGAAACCAGGCCGAGGTATTTGCCGAGCACGATCTCGGTCATGCTGAGCGGCGCGCTGAACAAAAGCGGCAATGTCTTGTTGCGTCGCTCCTCGGTGACGAGCCGCATGCTGATGAGCGGCACCACCAGCAACAGAATGATGGCGGCGTTGCCGAGCAGCGGCGCCACCACCACCTCGGTGAGACCGTGCTCGCCTTCCATGCCCATGAGCTGCGACTGGAGGCGGCTGTAGTATTCGAGGTGGCTCAGGAACATGAAGGCCAGAATGAACTGCACCACCGCGAGAATCGTCCAGGCGAGCGGCGACAGGAACAGCCGGAGCAGCTCATGGCGGGCAAGCGTCAGGATCATCGGCTTCATGCCGCGGTCTCCACAGTCGCTTCCTTGGTGGTGAGCGCGAGGAAGATGTCCTCGAGGCTTGCGGCCTGCGGCACGAGCGCCGTGACTCCCCAGGCGCGCTCCACGGCGAGCTTCATCACGGCCTCGGCCGGGTCGCTCGCCGGGTCGTGAAAGACGCGCAGCGCGCCGTCGTCGCCGGCTTCAACGTTCTTCACGCCTGGCAGCGCCGCGATCGCCGCCGGATCGGGCGCCTGCTTGCAACGCAACAACAGCACCGCCGACTGCATGCGCCGGGCCAGGCCCTCGATCGAGTCGCTCAGTACCAGCGCGCCCTTGTGGATGATCTGCACGCGGTTACACACGCTCTGCACCTCCGGCAGGATGTGGGTCGAAAGGATCACGCTGTGGTCGCGGCCCAAGGTCCGGATCAGCTCGCGGATTTCGCGGATCTGGATCGGGTCGAGACCGGCGGTCGGTTCATCGAGGATGATGACCGGCGGCAGGTGGATGATCGCCTGGGCGATGCCGACCCGCTGCTGGTAGCCCTTGGACAGGTTGCCGATCAGCCGCCGACCGACCTCGGTGAGCCCGCACTTTGCCTTGGCGGCGTCGCGCGCCGCACGGCGCTTCGGGCGGGGAATGCGGTTGATGGCCGCGCAGTAGTCGAGGAACTCGTCAACCGTGAGCTCGCGATAGACCGGCGGCTGCTCCGGCAGATAGCCGATCGCGCTCTTCGCCGGTTTCGGATCCTCGAGCAGGTCGTGGCCGGCGACGGTGATGCGTCCGGCGCTCGGCGCGAGGTTGCCGGTCAGCATCTGCATGGTGGTGGTCTTGCCGGCGCCGTTCGGTCCGAGGAAGCCGAGCACCTCGCCCGGGCGCACGCTGAAACTGATGTCCTTCACCGCCTGGAGCGGCCCGTAGAAGCGGGACAGGCCTTCCACCTGCAACGACAGTTCACGATCCATATCAGTTGTTTGATGTTCCCGGGGCGCGGTCGGGGCCCGGCGCCTTGCCGGCGCCATTCAACGCAGCGTCTTGGGCTTTGTCAACGTGGACGCGAGATGGTTGCCCCGGCGCGCGACTTGACGCCATTGGTCGGCCGACTGCCGCATTTCAGCGGCAGGTGGCGGTTCCGAGTCCGGTCCGGAATCCGGGAGATTTCCATACAGAAACAGTAGCTTGGGAACTTACCCGGATATGGCACGCGGGATGCAGTCTCTTCGGCGGGTTCTGATCCGGAGTCGCCGATGTCCTTGTTGCCGCGCCATATCGGAGTCTTCGCCGTCCTCCTGGCGGTGCTGATGTTCGGCTGGGTCCCCGGCAACGACGCGGAGAGCAGTGCCGAGCCGCAGGAGCCGTCGGCGGCCCGGAGCGCGTTATGCCCGGTGGCCGACGAATGCCTGCCGATGGTGGACGGTGTGCGCATGCACTGGGTGAGCCGCACCGCCAACGGCGACCTGTATCTCATGGTGCGCACCGACTGCCGTGGGCCCGAGCTGTGCGGGGCCTGGTTCGTCGAGCGCACAGCGCGCGGCGTGGCGGCGCGGCTCAACATCGAAGGACGGTTCCGGGTGATCGCCAGCGGCAAGCCGGTGCCGGACGTGCAGGCCTGGCGCGCGCTGTCCGAGAATGAATTCGAGGTGACCCGCTACACCTGGTCGGCCGGCGCCTTCCAGCGCGTCGAAACCAAGACCCTATACGCCGTGGACGGCGAAGAGTGCGGCAGCGCCCTGGATTGCTACCAGAAGGCCCAGGCCGCGCATCAGCAACGGCGCACCGACAAGGCGCTGCGCATCTGGGAAAAGATCCACAACGTTTCTTTCATTTGACGACGCGAGCGCATCGTCCCTCGTCTTTCCCATCGTCTGTCTTGAGGTGACCGGCCGCTTGCCGGCGGCGCCGGCTATCGGTAGCGTGTAGGCAACCCTCATGCCTGCGCACGCCCATACTCACCACCATGTCCACGGTCCGGACGCAGGACGCCGGCTGCTCATGGCGCTCGCGCTCACGCTCGGTTTTGCGCTGGTCGAGGTCGTCGGCGGTCTCTGGTCCGGCTCGCTCGCCCTGCTCGGCGACGCCGGCCACATGTTCTCGGACGCCACGGCGCTCGGCATTGCGCTCGTTGCTGCGCGGCTCGCGCGCCGCCCGCCGTCCGTGCGCCATTCCTACGGATTCGCGCGCATCGAGGTGTTGGCGGCGCTGATCAACGGCTTCATCATGCTGGCGGTCGTGACCGGCCTCACGGTCGAGGCGATCGCGCGCCTGCAGGCGCCGCGACCGGTCGCGGGTGAGGCGGTGATGGTCATCGCCGCCGCCGGGCTGGCCGTGAACGCGCTGGTGCTCGCGGTTCTGAGCCGCGGCGCGCACGACCTCAATACCCGTGGCGCCATGCTGCATGTGTTCGGCGACCTGCTCGGCTCGGTCGCGGCGCTCGTGGCCGGCACGGTCATTCATTTCACCGCGTGGACCCCGATCGACCCGTTGTTGTCGCTGGTGATCGTCGTACTGATCGTGGCTTCAACCCTCCGGCTGCTGCGCGAGGCCTTGCACGTGCTGATGGAAGGGGTGCCGCGCCACATCGATCTCGAACAGGTGGGACGCAGCCTGGCACAGGTGCCCGGGGTGCGTTCGGTGCACGACCTGCACATCTGGACGGCCGTGGCCGGGGCGCCGGCCCTGTCCGCGCACGTGGTGGTGGAAAATCTGGCGCGCTGGGTCGAAACGCTCGAGGCCTTGCGCGCGGTCCTGCACAGCCGTTACGGGATCGAGCATGTCACGCTCCAGCCGGAGACACCGGAGGACGCGCCGCGCGTGGTGACGCTGACGCGCCGGCGTGCGCCGCGGGATCGCTAGTTCAGGGAAGTTGTTGAGTGGTTGAAGGGCGCCTGATGCGCTCCGCCATTCAACATTCGCTATTCACGATTCAAAATT
>Ga0073934_10005428_pt1 | contig 19746 bp, 11 predicted proteins | sample LarsenN4metaG_FD_76834 | JGI IMG/M metagenome (GOLD analysis project Ga0073934, IMG submission 76834) | Hot spring sediment bacterial and archeal communities from British Columbia, Canada, to study Microbial Dark Matter (Phase II) - Larsen... ... | reverse complement strand
GACCCCCCGTATTGGCAGGTAACCATGGGGCTGGCGTTCTATTCGGGGGTGCAGTTCTTTAACGCCGCGATGATGCAGGCCCTTCCCGGGGAACTGGTCTGGTGGAATTCGATTCGGATCATCTCCTACATGGTGGCACTGGGCATGTGGGGCCAGGCCGTGCTCAAGCCTTTGCCTTCGGCTCCCGCTCCACCCGACCTGCTGACCCAGGAGGACTACGACAGGCTGGCCCCGGCCGTCAACGCTCGGCTCCGGGAGCTCAACGATCGCCTGCTGCGGTTGCTGAAACGATGAGCCCGCCGGCCCACTACGTCCTGTATGCCGCCGTGGCCACAGTGGTTATTCTGCTGGTGGCCTGGCTGCTGCAGCAGCTTCGGCGACGCGCGCCCCTGACCGCTGCGCCAGCTCCCCTCGCGCTCCAACCAGTGCTGCTCCGGCACTGTTGCTATTGGCCTGTGGTCTTGCAGTGCATCTCTTCCGCTGACGCCGCTTATGTCCGGCAGCGCTGCCCTAGCAGCGTGCGAGAGTGGCAGGCCGAGCGGCGCCGAGTGCTGCGCGGCTACTTGGCGGGTCTGCGCGAGGACCATCGCCGGCTGGCCGAACTGGGAAGGGCTGTGGCCCGGCTTGCGCCGAAACTGAGCCGGGAGCGGGAAATGGAGCGGCTGCGCCTGGGATTCCGCTTCCGGGTTCTCTATCTGTTGGTCTGCATGCGCGTCTGGCTGGGAATGACTTCGCCGACGGCGTTGGGGCGCTTGACCGAGACGGTCGGCAACCTCGCGGCCAACATCGAAGGCACCATGAGCCTGCTGGGGGAGAGCGCGCTGGCGCGTCTGCGCCCGGGCCTCACTCCTTGACTGTAGAGACCTTTGAACCGCTGGCCACCTGGCGGACCACCTCCAGTAATTGCTCGACCTGAAACGGCTTCCGCAGATAGCGCCGCCCGGTCTCCTGCAGGAAGGCGCGCACGTCCGCCGTGCCCGGGTCCGACACGGTGAAAATCACCCGCGGGGCCAGCTCCGGGCGATGCTTGTCCACCCAGGCGTAGAGGTCCCTGCCGGTCACCTCGCCGGGCATCTTCAGGTCGGTAATGACCAGATCGAACGAATCCTGCTGCAATGCTTCGAGGGCTTCGCGCCCGCTGGAGGCGCCGCGCAGCGAAGCGCAGTGGCGGCGCAGGATCTCCTGCTCGAGTTCGAGCAGGGCAGGCTCATCGTCCACCAGCAGGACGCGGCCGGCCAGCAACCCTTCGGCGAGGGCTTGCCGCTGCGCGGAGGAAGTAGGGCTGGCTTCAAGCACCGGCAGGGTGATCCGGAAGGTGGCGCCGCGGGGCGGCGAGTTGAAGGCCTCGATTTCGCCGCCATGCTCCTTGACGATCCCGTAGCAGATGCTCAGCCCCAGCCCGGTGCCTTTGCCCACGGCTTTGGTGGTGTAGAAGGGATCGAACACGCGTAGGGGATCGCTGATCCCCGGCCCGCTGTCTGTAATTTCAATTTGCAGGCGGCCGTCGCGGGCCCGCGTCCGCAACCAGATGTCCCCGCCGCGATCAGCAACTTCCAGGACAGCATCCACGGCATTGTTCAAAATGTTCAGAAAAACCTGCTGGAGCTGGTGAGCGTCTCCGGCGGTGGCTGGCAGTGCGGGATCCAAGTCGCGGTGCACCCGGATATTGCTGATCTTCAGGTCGTACTCGCGCAGAATTACAGTGTCTTCGAGCACCTGATTGACGTTCACCGGCAGCCGTTCCGGTTTGTGCTGGCGAGAGAAACTGAGCAGGTTCTGCACGATCCGGTGGGTGCGTTGCGCCTGCCGGTAGATCTTCTGCACAAACTCGTTCCCCTGCGGCGTGACGTCGGCGCTGCCCGCCAGCAACTGGCTGTAGCCCAGGATGGCGGTCAGCGGATTGTTCAGCTCGTGGGCCACGCCGGAAATCAACTGCCCGACGGCCGCCATCTTCTCGCTTTGCAGCAACTGCTCCTGGGTCAGGCGCAGGTTTTCGTAGGCGCGGCGCGCTTCTTCATAAAGCAGGGCCTTCTCGATGGTGGCGGCGAACTGGTTCCCCGCGGTGTTTAACAGGTTCAGCTCGGCGGCGGAGAACTCGCGCACGCTTCGACTGGCCACCACCAGGGCGCCCAGGATGCGCCGCTTGGCCCATAGAATGACCAGGTGGGAAACCTGGATGCCCTCTTTGGCTTGCAGATCGCCGAAGACCGCGGGCAGCGGCAGGCTCTGGGCGATCAGCACCGTGGCCCGGGTGCGGCGGATGTGCTCGATGAGCTCGCCCGGCACCGGCGTTTCGGGAAAATAGCGGGCGTATTCGGAGCGGAATCCGCAGGCCGCGCGCCGCCGCAGGGTCCCGGTTTTTTCCTCCAGCAGATAGACGGCGCCCAGATCGGCACCGAACATCCCGACGAGTTGTTCGAGGGCGCGGTGCAGCAGCTCGTCGAGCTGCAACGACTGGCTCAGCGTGGTGGCGATGGAGTTCAGCACCATCAGCTCGCGGTTGCGCCGGCGAAGCTCTTCTTCCGCGCGTTTGCGCTCCGTGATGTCCAGGACGAACCCTTGGTAGACCTGCGACTGCGTGACGGGGTCGTAGGTGGCGAAGCTGGTTTCGGTGACGTCGAGGATCTCGCCGTCGCGCCGGCGGAGCTGGTATTCGAAGTTGTTCACCGCGTTATGCTCGCGCAGCAGGTGTTTCAGCCGCTCGCGGTCCGCCGGGTTGACGTAGAACGTGGAAGCGATGTCCGCGCGCAACAGCTCCTCGCGGCTGGCGTAGCCGAGCATGCGCATGAAGGCGTAGTTGAAGTCAATGAACCGGCCTTCGGCCGTGGAGATGAACACCCCTTCGCGGACATTCTCAAACAGCCTCTGATACATCTGCTCGGCGCGGCGCCGTTCGGTCAGGTCTTTCAGCACGTGAATGGTGCCCAGCTTGTGGCCGTCCGGGTCGTGGAACTCCGAATTGGAGACCAGCCGGTAGCCGCCGAACGTGGGATCGGTCCCGTCCGCGCGACCGTCTGCGCCTTCGCAGTAGGGGCAGTCGGTCCACGGACGGTCCCCGCGGCGCAGCAACTCCCGCACCGGCTGGCCCACCAGGCCGGCCGCTTCCGTTCCCAACCGTTCGGCCACCGCGCGGTTTACGCGGAGCACGCGATAGTCGGAGCCATGCACCAGGATGGGGTCGGTGATGGAGTCAAACGTGTACATCCACTGCCGCTGCGCGTTAGAGACCTTCTCAAACAACCAGAGATTCTGGATGGTCAGCCCGAGCAGATTGGCCACGTTGACCAGAAAATTGACTTCTTCGTCGCGAAAGCGCCGCGGCTTATGGCAGCCGATGCCTAGCAGGCCCAGCGTGGTGTCCTTCCCCGGCAGCCGCACGGGAACCAGCGCGCACAGTCGTTCGGTCAGCATCAGCTTGCGGAGCTCCGGCTCCACAGCTTCTTCCCAGGAGAGGAAGGGCTGCTCTTTCTCCAGGACCCAGCGGACCCATGGCTCGTCGGCCGGGACGCGCGCGTGGGTGAAACGGAAATCCTCGCTGAAGCCGCACGAGGCGCGCAGCACCAGCACCGGCCGGCCGTTCTGTTCCTCGACCATGCGCACCATTCCGTGGCTGGCCGCAAAGCTGTCAACGAGGTGCCGCAGAACCTCGAGCAGCGCCTCGTCCGTGCGCAGGGTCTGCGTGGCCGCGGTGGTGATCAGCGTCAGGCGCCGCAGTTTCTCATTGAGGCTTTCCGTGCGCGCTCTGGTGTCCTCCAGAATGAGCACGACCATGGCAATCCCCATGGCCACTTCTAGCAGCCCGTCGAACGACAGACGGATCACGTGCGCGGACTGGCCGGCCCAATTCGGATAGTCCATGCGGTGGAGCCCGCAGAGCAGGAAGGCACCGGCCAGCAGCGTGCGCCCGAGGCTCGTTTCCCGGCGCGGGCCCGTCCAGGCCGCCCAGCCCGCGGCCAGCAGCAACGCGCTCTGCGCCATCGTTCGGCCCCACAAGGCTGCCGGCACGCCAGGCCACGACACGACCTGGATCACCATGGCTACGCCGCCCAGAGCGGCCAGACCCCACAGCCACGGCAAGTACCGGGATCGCCCGGAGTCATCGAGCACGCTGGCCAGGAACAGCACCATGGCCGAAAGCGAGAGCTCCAGCGTCAACAACTGGCTGCTAACGCTGCCCTGGCGGTAACTCAGGAACCGGAGGACGCCGTACCCGGCGAACAGAACCCATCCCGCCGTCCACAGGCGGAAGAAACGCTCCGGCAGACTGCGGTAGAGCAGCAGGTAGAGAAACAGAGTGACCAGGATGGCTGAGGCAGAAAAGAAAGCGATGGCCAAGGCACCTTGATCGGCGGGCAAGGCACTACCCCCGTGAGCGAGCTGGATCGGAGTTCATGGGTCGCTATCCCGGAACCGCATCCCAGGGAGGCCAAGCCCAAGCTAGCCTGCATTTCTTCATAGGGCAATCTGGCCATGCGCGTGTGTGCTGTGGGATATACTAACTTCTTGGAGCCATGACGCCTGCCGGGCAGAGAATCCTCGTCGTGGACGACGAGGAGACCATCCGGGAAGTTGTCTCCACGCTGCTGGCGGCCCGAGGCTACCGGTGCGCCGCGGTGGCCAACGGGCGCGAGGCCCTGGCCCGGCTTCGTGCCGAGGCCTACGAGCTGATCCTCAGCGACGTCGTGATGCCGGAGATGGACGGGCTGAAGCTGCTCGAGCAGGTGCGGCAGCGCTACCCGGATACCCCGGTGATCATGGTGACCGCGCTGCATGACATCTCCACCGCACTCGATGCGCTGCGCCGCGGCGCCTACGACTACATCCTGAAGCCCTTCGAGAAAGACGAGCTCTACCTCAGCGTTCAGCGCGCCCTCGAGCATCGCCAACTGCTGCTCGAGAATCGCAACTACCAGCGCAATCTTGAGCAATTGGTGGCCGAGCGCACCGCGCAGCTTACCGAAGCGCTCAAGGAGCTGGAGACTTCCTATGACTACACCCTCGAAGCTCTCGGTGGCGCGCTCGACCTGAAAGATGCCGAAACCGAAGGCCACTGCCAGCGCGTGACCGCCTTCACCATTTCCATTGCCCAGGCCATGGGGGTGGACCCGCACGCCCTGCGGCACATTGCCCGCGGCGCCTTCCTGCACGACATCGGCAAGATGGGCATCCCCGACGAGATCCTGCGCAAGCCCGGCCCGCTCACAGAGGAGGAACAGGCCGTCATGCGCCGCCACTGCGAAATCGGCCACGCCGTGCTCCAGCGCGTCCCCTTCCTGCGCGAAGCGGCCGAAATCGTGCTGGCCAGCCATGAGCGCTACGACGGGCTCGGCTATCCTCGCGGCCTGCGCGGCGACGAAATTCCGCTGGGGGCGCGGATTTTCGCCGTGGCAGACACGCTGGACGCCATGACCTCCGACCGGCCCTACCGCAAGGCCCTGTCCCTGGCCGCGGCCAAGGAAGAAATCCGCACCCACGCCGGCACGCAGTTTGACCCCAGGGTCGTGCAGGTCTTTCTCTCGCTCCCCGACACTCTGTGGCAGGAGCTGCGCCGGAATGTTTCCGCTCCCTTCCGCCTTTCCCACCTGAGGGAGCCGGACGCAAAGTTGCCCCAGCACGCGGCGCCCGCACAGGACTCCTCGCAGGAAGAAGTCCAGTCCGCAGTGCCCAGCACCGACTAGGGGCGTCCGAGGATTCCTTCTGGAAGTGCCCTTAGCTCATGGGTGCGGATTCTGACTTTGTCGGGCGCGGCTTCAGCCGCGCCGCAGAAATGGCCAAGATTCAGGGGCTTCACCCCGGGGGACGCTCTTTCTTGGCTCGTGAGCCGTTTTCGGGCATTTATGCAACCGCCTCTCGCCCGCGTCCCGCAACTTGTGCTTAGGCGCAGGGTTTGGTTTTGACATGGCGCCCTCCGCGAATTATCTTTGGCCTAAGCGGACGGCGGGTGGAGGGTTGCTCATAAGCACTGCGGGCAGGCGAAGCGCCGGGCCAGGCGAAATGTATCCGTCTCCTGCCATGGCCTCCCGGACGGATCGTTGCCTCTCGAGATGGCTGCGCTTTGTGGTCGCCTCCGCGTTGGGTGTGCTCTTGGCCGGTTCCGCCGCGCACGCTCAGCAATCCGGCAAACCCAGGCCGGCTGCGCAGGAGGCTTCTGCGGGTGAGGCGCGCCCGGAAGGCGACCGCCCGCTCGAGCGCATGGAGTGGTTCTACCAGCAGCGCGCCTTTCCCTTGAAAGAGATCCCGCCGGGAATGCGGTTGCGCGCCGTGCAGCACCTTGAGGAGATGCTGCGCCGAGAGCGCGAGCGTGGCCTGCTGCAGGCGGAGGCCGTGGAAGCCTCGCCCACTATGTGGACGCTCATCGGGCCGCAGCCCACCAATAGCCCTCCCTTTGCCGTTTCCGGCCGCATCGGTGGCCTGGCCGTGGATCCCACGGACGCGAACATTGTTTACCTCGGCGGGGCGCAGGGAGGTGTGTGGAAGACCACGAACGGCGGACAAACCTGGCTGCCGCTGAGCGATGACCTGCCTTCCCTGGCTGTGGGCTCGCTGGCCATTGACCCTAGCAGTTGCAACCCTGCGCCGTGCCGCACGATCTACGCAGGTACTGGCGAGCAGACTTTCTCCACCAGCAGCTACTATGGGGCCGGCGTGCTGAAGTCCACGGATGGCGGCCTGACCTGGCGCCAGTTAGGCAACCCGCCCGGCGCCCCCTTTGTCGGCCCGTTTAGTTCCGGGCGGCTGGGTGGCGCCGCGTTCATCGGCTCGATTGCGGTCAGCCCCGCGCAGCCGGGCGTTGTGCTGGCTGGCGTTTCCTTTTTCCTTGGTGGTCCTGCTTCAGGCATTTATCGCTCGACGGACGGCGGGGAGACCTGGACAGTCGTGCTTTCCGGCGCGGCGGGAACCGAAGTCGTTTTCGCTTCCGGCGACGGCATGTTGGTCTACGCCTCCCTGGGCGATGTCTTCGCGGATGCGAACAACGGCGTGTACAAGTCTACGGACGGCGGCCTGACCTGGACGAAACTGATCGGCACGAACCCTAACAGCTTTCCCGCACAAGACGTTGGGCGCGTCGAGATCGCGGTCGCGCCGTCGGATCCCAACACTATTTACGCCGGCATTCAGGACGCTTCGAGCGCATCCTTCGGTGCCCTGCTGGGCTTCTTCAAATCTACAGACGGCGGCCTTAACTGGATGCGCCTGAGCGCCACGCCGGACTACTGCACGCCGCAATGCTGGTACGACCACGTCATTCGCGTGCATCCCACAAACCCGAGCATCGTGTTTGCTGGTGGTGCGGCGCAGACCTTCAACAATGCGCCGAGCTGGGTGCTGCGCTCGCTCGACGGCGGCAACACCTGGCAAGGGATCGCACGCACCGGCACCAGCGGGCCGTTCCTTCACGTAGACACGCATGCCTTTGCCTTTTCTAACCCGGCTTCGGGCCCGTTGAAACTCTACGTCGGAAACGACGGCGGCGTCTGGAGCACCACGAATATCGAAGACCCGCCTTCCGCCATTACCTGGACCAACCTGAACGAGACGCTGGCCCTGACCCAGTTTTATCCCGGGAATTCCATCCATCCTTCGAGCGCGGACATCGGTTTGGGCGGCACGCAAGATAACAGCACGCAGAAATACACGGGCACGACCCGTTGGAACGTGGTCACCTGTGGCGACGGTGCCTGGACCGCCTTCGACCCGCTCATGCCCAGCACAGCCTACAGCAATTGCCAGCGCATTGAAGTGCGCCGCTCCTTCCACATTGGCGCGGATCCTCCCGCGTTTTCCCGGGCCCACCTGGGCATCAACACCTCCGACCGCGTGGAGTTCATTCCCCCGCTGGTGCACGACCCGAACTTCTCCGGCCGGCTGTACTTCGGCACGTTTCGCGTCTGGCAGACCACCAACCACGCCGACTTCTGGACGGCTATTTCGCCCGACTTGACCGGAGGCACCCGGGCGATCACGACGATTGCCGTTGCCCCCAGCAATTCCGACGTGGTCTTCGCCGGAACCTTCAGCGGACGGGTGCAGAAAACCTCCAACGCCACGGCTGGCGTCGGGGCGACTTGGACGGATCTCAGCGCGGGCCTGCCGGGCCGCGTGGTTACCCGGGTGGCTGTGGACCCGGCCGACCCGAACGTCGTCTTCACCACTTTTTCCGGATTCTCCGACCGGCTGGGCACCTGCCCGGCCTGTGCGGACAGCTCAGGCCACGTCTTCCGCTCGAACGTGGGCGGTGGCTCCTGGCAGGACATCACCGGCAATCTGCCCGAAGTTCCCGTGAACGACATCGTCATAGACCCTGATGTGGCCAACACCGTCTACGTGGCCACTGACGTCGGCGTGTTTTTTACCACGGAGGCCCACAGCCTCAGCCCCAACTGGCAGACGCTGATGACCGGCCTGCCGCGCGTGGCCGTGCTCTCGCTCCGCCTGCACCGCCACTCGCGCGTGCTGCGCGCCGGCACGCACGGCCGCAGCGCGTGGGACCTGCGGCTCGACAACTTCGTTCCCCTCTTCAACATCCACACGCTCGCACCGACCACCGCAAGCGCCACGGCCGGGCCGGGCAACCCCATGCCGCTCCGCGTGCGTGGTCACGGGTTCATGGCCGGAGGGTGCGGGGTCGGCTCGTGCGTGCGCTGGGAGGGCAGCCCCCGGCAGACCCGTTTTGTCAACGACAAGGAACTGGAAGCCGACATTCCCCTGAGCGATCTCAGCGGCGGTAAGGTCGTACCGATTACCGTCGAGCAGTCGCCCGGCGGGGCGGTTTCCAATGCGTTGCCCTTTACGGTTACCGTGGCCAGCCCGAGCCTGGCTTCGCTTTCGCCTTCTTCGGCCGCGGCGGGTAGCCCCGCTTTCGACCTCACGGTAAACGGCAGTTCCTTCACCACGCAGACGGTGGTGCGCTGGAATGGCCAGGATCGCATGACGACTTTTGTCAGCACGAGCCAGCTCCGGGCGCGGATCTCCGCCGCCGACGTGGCCGCCCAGGCGACCATTCCGGTCCGTGTCTTCAACCCGCTGCCCGGGGCGGGTGCCTCCAACTCTGTGAATTTTTCCGTGACCGTGGCCCTAGCGCCCTTTAATGACAACTTTGTTAACGCCGCGCCCATCCTCCTGACCCCCTTCGCCAGCACAGTGAACAGCGTAGGAGCCACCACGGAGATCAATGACCCGGCGCCGGGTTGCGTGGCCGGCGCTCCTGGTTTGGTCAACGACGGCCGCGCCAAGAGCGTCTGGTATCGCTTCACCCCGACCGGCAACGGGACCATCAATGTGGATACCCTGGGGAGCACCTACGACACCATCCTGCTGGCCGTAACCGGTGAGCCCGGCGGGTTCGTGGAAGTCGGCTGCAACGACGATGGGGAGCTCGGCTCGCTCGAACATTCGCAGATTCTCAATCTGCCCGTCACCGCCGGCATCACATACCACTTCATGGTTACCGACTACGAGGGCGTGGGCGGCTCGACGACCTTCAATCTGACCGCTAGCCTGGTCCCGCCCTATACCCTGGCGTCGAATCCCGACAGCGTGACCATCAGCGCCGGCCAGACCGCTGAATACACTCTGACCATCACTCCGCAGGCGGGCGGGTTCGCCGGCGCCATTGCGTTGAACTGCGCGGGCTTGCCCAGCCTGTCGTCTTGCGCGTTCAACCCGCCTTCGGTGACCCTGGATACGCAGGCCGTGGAAGTGCGTCTGCGCATCTCCACCACGGCGCCTGCGCTGGCGCCTCCCGCGCCGCAGGCCGGCGAGCCTCTGTGGCTGCGCTATCTGATGTGGTTGGCCCTGCCGCTCCTGCTTGCGTCGCTCTGGCTGCTGCGCCGGAAGAAGAAACTTGCTGCCGCTGCGGCGATGCTGCTACTGATGGCCGTGCTGGCTCTGCACCAGATGGGCTGCGGGGGAGGCGGCGGAGGTGGCGGTCGCCCCGGCACCCCGCCCGGCACCTACACGATTGTGGTCAGCGCCATCTCCGGCGCCATCCAGCAAACCCTCAACCTCACCCTCACCGTCCGCTAGCCTGCCAGCACAGGGCCAGGGGCACCGTGCGATTCTTCGGTCGCAGTCTTGGTCGCCGGAACGACCAGGACTGGGCGCTCCCTCAGGCTGACCCCGGGCGAGGCCCGGAGCGAGCGCAGACGGACTCTCTGCGGGGAGTTCTACCGGCCGGTGTGAATCCAGCGGGCTGACGATCCGCCCCAAATGGGTGCTCCCCCAGGCGTGAGCCGCGGCTGTCCCAAGCGACTGAGGCTGTCCTCGGTCGGCTTGTGACACGGAGTTCTCTATCCGGAGGGAACGTTGAGTTCCGTGGCTGTCAGGGCAGGAGTAGTTGGAAGGGGACTAGCGGAAGGGGAGGCGGGCCAGGTCTACGTTGCCGCCAGAGAGAATGATGCCGAGCCTGGGCGCGCGCCGCGCAGCTTCGCCCGACTTGTCTGGCCTGGGCAGCCCGGCCCCCTTCCCGTCGGACTTGTCCGCGCCGCCGTCGAACGCGCCCGGGCCGAGCTTGCCGAACAGCGCAGCGGAAGCGGCCACGGCTCCGGAAGGCTCCACCACCAGCTTCAACCGCTCCCACAGCAGGCGCATCCCTTCGACAATCTCATCTTCGCTGACGAGCACGACACGGTCCACGTGTTGGCGCAGGATGCCGAAGGTCAGCGGGCACAACGACGCACGCAGGCCGTCGGCGATGGTCTGCGGATTGTCCATGGGCATGATGCGCCCGGCGGCCAGCGACCGGTAAGCGTCGTCGGCGCCGGCCGGCTCGCAGCCGATCACGGCAATCTGCGGCTGCAGCGCCTTTGCGGCGATGGCCGTCCCGGAGAGCAGTCCGCCGCCGCTGACCGGGGCCAGCAGCGCGTCCAGGTCCGGGATCTCTTCCAGCAGCTCGAGCGCCGCGGTAGCCTGGCCGGTGATGATGCGCTCGTCGTTGTAGGGATGGATCAGCACCGCGCCGGTCTCCGCAAGGATTTTGCGGATGGCCTCTTCCCGCGCGGCCAGAGTTGGTTCGCAGAACGTGATGGCTCCGCCAAAATCGGCAATGGCCCGTTTCTTCACCTCCGGCGCATTCGACGGCACCACGATGTACGCGGCGATGCCGCGCAGCCGGGCCGCGCAGGCCAGCGCGGCGCCGTGGTTGCCGGAACTGTGCGTGGCCACGCCGCGCGCCGCTTCCTCATCGCTCAGGGAAAGCACGGCGTTCGCGGCGCCGCGGATCTTGAAGGACCCGGTGCGCTGCAGGTTCTCGCACTTGAAGAAAAGCTCGGCGTTGGCCATCGCGTCGAGCGAACGCGAGCGAAACACCGGCGTGCGGTGAATATGCGGGGCAATGCGCCGCGCCGCGGCGCGAATGGCCCCCATGCCCAGGCCGAGGCTCACGGAAATCTCCGGGACCAAGCCCAGGATTATGACATATTGAGCGCTATGGACGCCCTGCTCGCAGACCGCCTGCGCATCATCGCCGCGGGATTCGTCCGCGCGCTGGGCGTGGGCCTGACCGGAGTGCTGCTGGCGTTGCATCTCGGTACCGCCGGCTGGGAGGCCAGCGCCATCGGGCTGCTGGTCAGCTCAGGGCTGGCGGGAGCCGCGGCGGGCACGCTGGGGGTCAGCTATCTGGGCGACCGCTTCGGTCGTCGCCGGGCGCTGATCGCCTTCGGCCTGCTGCAGACCCTGGGCGGGCTGGCGCTGGCGTTCACGCATCGTCCGGGGCTGTTGGTGGTGGCAGCGTTTGTGGGCCTGATCAACGGCCTGGGACGCGACCGCGGACCGTCGTTTGCCCTGGAACAGGCTGCGCTGCCCGAAACCACCACGCCCCAAGGCCGCACCTTCGTCATCGCCTGGTACAGCCTGAGCCTGGACGCGGGCCTGGCCCTCGGCAGCCTGCTGGCGGGCTTGCCGTTCTGGCTGAGGCAGCGGGGCTGGGCGCCGGAGGCGTCGTACCAGGCTGCGTGGCTCGTCTATGCGGGGCTGATGCTGCTGTCCGTTGCGCTCTACGGGGGCCTCTCCCAGGCGGTGGAAGTGGCGCGAGCAAATCGGCGCGCGCGGGTCTCGCCCGAATCGCGACGGCGCGTGAGGAAACTTGCGGCGCTGACCGGCATGGACAGCCTCGGCGGCGGCTTCCTCACCAGCGCGCTGGTGTCCTTCTGGTTCTTCCGCCGGTTTGGCATCGGCGAGCAATGGCTGGGGCCGCTGTTTTTCGCCGCGCGGGTGGCCAATGCGGGGTCGCACTTGGCGGCGGCGTGGCTGGCGCGGCGCATCGGGCTGGTCAACACCATGGTGTTCACGCACATCCCTTCGAGCCTGTTCCTGATGGCCGTGCCGCTGGCGCCGAGCCTGGGGTGGGCCGTGGCCCTCTTTCTGGCGCGCGAAGCGCTGGTGGAAATGGACGTGCCCACGCGCCAGTCGTACATCCTGGCGGTGGTGCAGCCCGAGGAACGCTCCTATGCCAGCGGCATCACGACGTTGACGCGGAATGTGGCCTACGCCGTCTCTCCGGCGCTGGCCGGCACGGCCATGACTCAGGTGGCACTGGCCAGCCCGCTGTTTCTCGGCGCGGGCATCAAGATTGCCTACGACCTGCTGCTTTACTTTTCCTTCCGCCGCATCAAGCCGCCGGAAGAAGCCGGCGGTTGAGCGCGTCGCGCTGTCCCTGTGGAAACCTCCGGGGCCGGGGAGGCATCTGGGGGCTCAGGAGTGGAGATGCCCTTTGAAGAGCGCCGCGCGGTGCCGCGAGTGGCCATCAGCTTGCCGCTCGGGCTGCGCGTGTTGAACCTGCCGGAAGCGCCGCTGCTCGATGCGCAGAGCGTGAATCTCTCCGAACGCGGGCTGCTGTTCGTGCTGGACACGCCGCTCGCTGTGGGCACGCCCTTTGAGCTGACGCTGACCATGCCGAGCGAGGTCACCGGAAGCGCTCCGATGCGCGTGCATTGCACGGCGCGGGTCTTGCGCTCCGAGCCGCACCATGCGGCGGTGGGCCGGCCAGTCAACGCTGCGCTGATCGAACGCTACGAGGCCATCGTGGCGGAGGGCTGATCCGCTCCGGGGTGCATGGCGCACCGATGAGATTCCAGCCTGCGCCCAGGTTCCGGCGGGCCGTCGCCCGCTGTCGCCGAAGCTCCGGCGAAGGCGGCTTCGGTCGCAGCCCCGGCCTCGACACGTGGGGGGCTGAGGCTATGTGCTCCCTCCGAATGACGGTGCGAGGCCGTCCACGGCGAGGAGGGGAGAGTCACACCGGGTCCCGCAAAGCGGGCCGGGCAACCCCAACCGCGAAGATACTTAGCACACCATGGCGGGGTTCCCCGCCGCTGCGCGCGAAATCAGGTGCGCGCAGGCTCCGCCGGTGAGATAATCGCTGTGCTCCTTCGTCATTCCCCCGTTCCTTTCCGCGGGAACAGGAGGCGGACATGGCGCTCCCTGAGGCTGAGCGGCGCGAAACTTCCCGGCTGAGCCTCCGCATTCCCGTGCGCGTGCACGTGAACGATCCCGGGCCGGACATCCTGCAGTGCGAATCCATCAATCTGTCCCGGCGCGGGCTGTGCTTCCTGTCTGACCGGCCGCTGGTCATCGGCTCGACCGTCCAGGTGATGTTGCAGATGCCGCGCGAAATCATCGGCCAGCGACCCACCGAGATGGTCGGCACCGCGCGCGTGGTGCACGTCCATCCCAGCCCCATCCCCGGCGGGAGACTGCGCGTGGGTGTCCGCTTCGAGCAACTCGACCCGATGGTGATTGGGGAACCGCCTCCGGCGTAGGCCGCGCGTCAGCGTTTCTTCGGCGGCTCGACCGTGAAGGTGGCCTTGCCCGTCGTGGAGTTGTCGAACAGGTCGTAGATGCGGACGGCCAGGGTGTGTTCTCCAGGGGCCAGATCGCGGAGCACCAGTTCGTAGTTTTCTTCGCGGGCGTCTGTGACGCGGCCAGCCGGCAGCAGCAATCGCCATTCGCCGGCATCCAGGCTGTACTCGGCGCGAGCCAGCGCGCTGGCCGTGTCGCGCGCGACGAAGCGGGCGCGCGCTTCTGCACCGGCGGCGGTGACGGCCAGCCCGGTGATTTCCGGCGGCGTGTTGTCCACCTCGAAGCGGTCGCTGACCTGCTCGGCGGTAAGCGCTTCTTCCGGAGGGTTCGACGGCGCGTCACTGGCCACAAGCTTCAGGTAATAAGCGCCGTCGGGCATGGTGGTTGTGTCCCAGCCGAAAAACTTCTGCTCGATGCGGTCTTTCAGCAGCTTCCAGTTCTGCTCGCCTTCGCCGCGGTAGTAAAGGGAGTAGACCAGTTCGTCGTCGTTGTCGTCCTGCGCGCTCCACAGCAGGCTCTGATAGCCCTTCTGGAGCAAGCCCTGGGGCGGCGGCTCGCTGCGGCGCGACGAAGGCGCGGATGGTTGCAAGCCCGCCCCGAAGCCGGTGGCGCCGCCGGCGGCAGGCAAACGCAATGGCGCGGTTTGCGCACCCGGCTGTTGCGGCGTCGCCAGGCTCTGCACGCGGATGCCCGGGTTCTGCAAGACAATGGCGTCCACGCTTGGCGCAACGTTCTTCGGCAGATAGGCTAGGCTGACCCAGGCCAGATTCGGCGTTTCCCCCGGCTGGCCGTCGCCGCCCGCCTTGCCGCGAAACACCGCTTTCCATTGCAGGAACCGCGCGGGCGGCACGTTCACCGTTTCGCCCTGCGCTGCCGTATAAGGGCCGGCCCACGGGCTCCAGCTTTTTTCCGGGTTGGAGGTATTGCCCGAGCGGACGTAGAGGCTCACCTGTCCGTCCGTGCTGCCGTTCTCGCCCCACCAGGAGATGCGGCCCCACTGCGAAAACACCTTGGCGTCAAACGTCTGGGACTCGAAGCTGCCTTCCGGCTCGTGATCCGGGCCGAGGGCAAAGACCTTCCCGGGGTTCGCCGTGGCGACGTAAACCTTCCCGTCGGCCGCGGCCACCAAGCTGGTAACCTGAGCGGAGGCCGTCTTGGCCAGGTTCGAGAAGACTTTGGCCGTCTCTAGTTGAACGACGAGCCCGCGATTGCCTGTGCCCAGCAGGAGTTTGCCCGCCGGGGAGAGTCCCAGGCTGTACACCAGCTCCTCGCGCGAGCTCCACAGCAGCTCCGGCGAGCCGTCTGGCGCGATGCGGTAAACCTCGCTTCCGCCGGTTACCGCGGGGAAGGGCACAAAAGCCGTAATGGGCGGCTGCTGCTGAACCTGCGGCTGGGCTTGCGCCGCGGCCAGCGCAGCGGCAAGCTGCGGAGACTGCGTCTGCGCCGCGGGCAGTGGGCCGGTTGGAAGCGGTGCGGCGGGTTGGCGCGATTTCTGGCCCACCGCCGCTGCGTAGAGGTTCCCGGCCCGGTCCGCGCACAGCGCGGTGACTTCCTTCCGGTTGGTCTCGTACAGCACGAAGGCGCGCACTTCGGGCGGCGCGCTGCTCTTCCCGGCGGGTTTCTCCAGACGCACGATCCACCCGTTCGGCTCGGTGCCGAGAATCAGGTTGCCCCGCGCGTCGGCGACGAGCGAGCGGATATGCGTCTCTTCGCTCTGGAAGTAGCGGCTGCCCTTGCCCTCCGGCGTCACGGCGAACACTTCGCCCTTGTCTCCGGTGGCGACGTACAGCGTGCCGTCGGTTCCGAGCGCCAGGTCCCAGATGTATTTCGTCTTCGGCTCGAAGAAAATGGACTGCTGGCCCCCGGGCGTGATCTTGTAAACCTTGCCGTCGGGCGAAGTGCCCACGTAGAGGTTGTCCTGCCGATCCACCACCAGGGCCTGGGCGGCCATTTCCTGGGCTTCGAACACCACTTTGGATTCACCGGCCGCGTTGAAGCGCACCACTTTGGCGTTGGAGCCGCCCGCGGCGTACAGGTTGCCGCGGGAATCGGTGCGCAGCGCCCACAAGTAGGCCACGTTGGGGTCGGCGAATGGTGCGAAGCGCGGCGCCAGCATCAGCTTGCCGTCGCTGCGCAGCGCCACGCCCTTGGCCGTGCCCTTCTCGAATTCCTCGAAGCTCGACTGGCGCCAGAAACGCGTGCGCTCGCCGCCCGCCTGAGGGGCGAGCAGGGCCAGCATCAGCACCAGGAAAACGATGGCGCGCCTGCGCGCCCCTGCTTGCCCTGCACCGTGCATCGGATTCCTGTTCCCCTTTCCTCAGCGCACCGTGATGTTCAACACATACTGGCCGGCGATCACCTGGTTCATCCGCACCGACCATTCTCCGGCCGTGGATTCGCGCAGCAGCACGGAACTGCCCATGCTGCGCCGCTGGTCGAGCACGTTGATCTGGGAGCCTGGGGCGTTGGGCAGCTCCTTGTCTTCCAGCAGGAGCGTGGGGCTGGGCTGCAGCAGCGTAACGTACAGCCGGTTGTTGCGGCGCTCGCGGTTCAGCAGGGTAATCAACTGCTCCAGCCCCGCCAGCCGGCTCTGCGGGCTGAAGGTGAAGAACCGGGTCATGCGGTTCAGCGTATCCGAGTCGCTCACCAAGATGCGCAGCGCGCCCCGAGGAACCTGCGGAGGAATGCGGATAGGCACTTCGCGGATGAACGGCGCGCCGCGGTAGGGCCGCAGCAGCACTTTCACCACCGCGTCTTCGCCCGCGCTGACCTCGCTTTTGTCGCACCAGGCGCCCTCAATGGCTGCCCAGCGCCGCTCCGGAGTGGCTTCCACGCGCAGCCGCACCTTGCGGATCTGTGTCGGCTCGTAGGGGTTGGTGAAAACCCGCGTGAACACGCTCTGCACGGTGGAAGCCACGAACAGGCCGTCGGGGACGGCCATGTCCGTGGGCGCAAACATGTTCTCCAGGTTCACCGCCGGATAGCCTTCCAGCTCGATCTCGCCGGTCAACTGGAAGGTCATGCCCTCGCTGTAAGCGGTGTTGGAGACTAGGCCGTTCAGCGTTGACAGCCCGACCAGCAGCGGGGTCAGCTTGGGATGCTCAACCAGTTCGAAGCGGAACTGCTTTTCGCCGCGCGCCGTGGCCGTGGTCAGCTCCATGGGAATCATGCGCGGCGGCGGACCCAGCCGGCCCAGCACCGCGGTCAGCCGGTCGTCCGTCACCCGGCCGATGACCCCACCGGCGGTGACGATCTTGACGGAGCTCATTGAGGAGGCCAGCGTGGTGACCACGCGCGCCCGCGCCAGCGGCATCTCGACGCTGCCGTAGCCGAACACCGGGTGGCCGCAGAGGAACACGCGGTCGCCCGTCACGGCGCTGACCGTGCAACTGGCCGCCACCGACAGGTCGCCTTGCACGAGCACCATGCTGACCATGTCGCCCGGCCGGAGGTTGGCATCGTCGGGCCGCGCCTCGGCCGTGCCGCCGTGCGCGGCCACCAGCCCCTCGGCGGCGAGCTGCTCAGCGAATCTCCCGATGGCCAGGGGGTGAAAACCGGAGAAGACCAGCGGCGTTTCAATCGGCGTCAGAAACGCGCCAGCCTCCAGTCCGCGCGCCTGGACGAATTCAGGGGGCAAGGCATAACGGCGTTCGCCAGAGAGCCCCGCCGTGCCTGCCGAGCGCAGTTCTGCCCTCGCGGTGCGCGGCTCGGAAGCTTCCAGCAGGCTTTCGATGGGCGTCACGCCAGCCAGCGGCTCTTTGGCAAACGCCCCGAAGCGCAACGAAAGCGCTCCGGCCAGCTTGCCTTGGAGATACACCGGGCTGCCGCTCATTCCGCCCACCACACCGGTGTGCTCGACCTTCGGCCCTTTCAGCCGCACCAGGATGATGTGCTCCTTCGGGCCGAGCAGGTTGGGCAGCACGCCGAGCACTTCCAGTTCGAACCGCTCGATCTCGTCGCCGGCAAAGATGGTCTCGGCGTAGCCGGTCATCCCCGGCTGGACCTGCGCAAGGGGAAGCACGTCGAGCGCCGCAGGAACATGACCTTGGCCGGCGAGAAAGACAGACGGCCACAGGATCAGGGCGAATGCCGCCAGGGCAGCCAAAAGCGAAGGAAGCTTGGTTCTCGGGCTGAGCGCCATATAGCCAAGCATCTTACTCGCGGCAGCAGAACGAATCAATCCGTGCTATGGCCGGACGGCCCAAGTGCGCACGTGTTTCAGTGGGCAAGTGGTCAGCGGGTCGGGCGTCTCGCCCCGCCCGCTCAGGGAGGCAGAGCGAGCGCCGCGTGCTAGAATCCGCCCGTGGCTAACATCCGAATCGCTCCCGCGCGCACCCTTCGCGGTGCCTGCGAGGTTCCCGGCGACAAGTCTGTCTCCCACCGTTACGCCATTCTGGCGGCGCTGGCCGAGGGCCGCAGCGAAATCGCGAACTATTCGACTGCCGACGATTGCCGGCGCACACTCGATTGCCTTGCGCGGCTCGGAGTAAGAACCGAAGCGGGCGAGGGCGGCCTGCGCATCTTCGGCCGCGGGCTCCAGGGACTGCAGGCGCCGCGCGAGCCGCTCGACGCTGGCAATTCCGGCACGACCATGCGCCTGCTGGCCGGCGTGCTGGCCGGCCAGACTTTCACTTCGGTGCTGACCGGCGACGACTCGCTGCTTCGCCGGCCCATGCGCCGCGTCATCGAGCCACTCACCGAAATGGGCGCTACGCTGCGCGCGCGCGACGGGGAGTTCGCCCCGCTCGAAATCCGCGGCGCGAACCTCCGCGGAATCTCCTACACGCTCCCCGTGCCCAGTGCCCAGGTGAAGTCGGCGGTGCTTCTGGCCGGGCTGCTGGCCGCGGGCGCCACCACGGTCGTCGAGCCGGTGCCCACGCGCGATCACCTGGAACTGGCTCTGGCGGAATTCGGCGCGCCGCCCGCGCGCCAGAATCGCGCCATCCGTGTCCAGGGCCGTGCGCGGCTGCGCGCCACAAAGCTGGCCGTGCCCGGAGACATTTCCTCGGCTGTCTTTTTTCTGGTGGCAGCGCTGATGCTGCCCGGGTCGGATCTTTACGTGCGGGGCGTCGGGTTGAACCCGACGCGCACGGCGGTGCTGGACTGGCTGACCACGGCGGGCGCGCCGATCAGCCTGCTGTCGCTCGAGGTGCGCCACGGGGAACTGGTGGGCGATGTGGCCATCCAGCACGCCCCAGTTGCCGGAGGGGTGATCTCCGGGCCAGCCGTCGCGCAGATGATTGACGAGCTGCCCGCCCTGGCCGTGCTGGGACCGTTCACCGAGCAGGGAATCGAAATCCGCGATGCGCAAGAGCTGCGCGTGAAAGAATCCGACCGCATCGCCACGCTAGCCGAAAACCTGCGACGCATGGGGGCGCAGGCAGAAGAGCGGCCCGACGGGCTGCGCGTGGCCGGGCGCTGGGCGGGCCGGCTGCGCGGGGCGGAGCTCGATCCCGCCGGCGACCACCGCATCGCCATGGCCTGCGCCGTGGCCGCGCTCGGCGCCGAAGGCGAATCGGTTATCCGCGATGCAGATTGCGTCCGCATATCCTTCCCGGAGTTCTTCGGCCTGCTCGACCGCCTCGCCGAGCGCTAGCCTGGATTTCTCGACAGGTTGCTGGAAAAGGTTGTGCGCGGCCATCCCGGGTTCACCGCGGCGGGCGCCCCATCAACAACCTCAACAGCAAAAATGCCGCGGAACTCTCCCCAACGCCCATACGCGCGGCGTGCCTTGGTGGAAAGCGTCTTCCATTCGGCCAAACGCAAGCTCTTGGCACGCGCTCCAGGTCAAGCCCTGTTCACCGAGCGGCGCCAAGCCCTGTTGCTCGGCTTGGCCTTCAACCTTTACCGGTTGGGGAGTCCGCTCCTGTCTCGGAGGAGGCCAACAGGGCCTGGCAGCTTCTAAAGATGGGAGGATCCCGCGCGAGTATCGTCTCCCGAGAAGATTGAAAG
>Ga0073934_10005427_pt1 | contig 19751 bp, 18 predicted proteins | sample LarsenN4metaG_FD_76834 | JGI IMG/M metagenome (GOLD analysis project Ga0073934, IMG submission 76834) | Hot spring sediment bacterial and archeal communities from British Columbia, Canada, to study Microbial Dark Matter (Phase II) - Larsen... ... | reverse complement strand
GGCTTCAGCGCCGGCAGCCATCCAGGCGGCACCGTCAATCCGTTCGCGATCGAACAGGTCAAGTCCACCGGCTATCCGGTGGACAACTTGCGCAGCAAGAGCTGGGACGAGTTCTCCGCACCGGACGCGCCGCAGATGGATTTCATCATCACCGTGTGCGACAACGCCGCCGGCGAAACCTGCCCCTACTGGCCCGGCCATCCGCTGACGGCGCACTGGGGTTTCGAGGACCCGGCCGCCGCCGCCGGCACCGACGAGGAAAAGCGCGCGGTGTTTAACAAGGTGTTCCGCCAGATTGTGTCGCGCATGAACACCTTCGTGAACTTGCCGCTGCACATGCTGGAAAAGAACGCCATCCAGCACGAGATCAAGGCCATCGGCGCAACGAAAGTGGAGCAGTAAGGCATGTCCGCACAATGTGAAGTCACCGCCAGGCGCGCTGCCGGCGCCTCGATGAGCTTTTTCGAGCGCTACCTGAGCGCCTGGGTAGCGCTGTGCATCGTGGTCGGCGTCGCGCTCGGCCAGGGTTTGCCGAATGTCTTCAAGGCGATCGGCTCGATGGAAGTCGCCAAGGTCAATCTTCCGGTCGGCCTGCTGATCTGGGTAATGATCATGCCGATGCTGCTCAAGATCGACTTTGGCGCCTTGCACCAGGTCAGGGGCCACGTCAAAGGCATCGGCGTCACGCTCTTCGTCAACTGGGCGGTCAAGCCGTTTTCGATGGCATTGCTGGGCTGGCTGTTCATCCGCCACTGGTTCGCGCCGCTGCTGCCGGCCGAGCAGCTCGACTCGTACATTGCCGGCCTGATCCTGCTGGCCGCCGCCCCCTGTACCGCGATGGTCTTCGTCTGGAGCCGGCTGACCGGCGGCGATCCCTACTTCACGCTGTCGCAGGTGGCGGTCAACGATCTCATCATGGTGTTCGCCTTCGCGCCGCTGGTCGGCCTGCTGCTCGGTGTCTCCAGCATCGCGGTGCCGTGGGACACGCTCTTCACCTCGGTGGTGCTGTACATCGTCATTCCCGTCATCATCGCGCAGGCTTGGCGCAAGCTGCTGCTGGCTCGCGGACAGTCCGCCTTCGACGCCGCGCTGGCGCGCATCCAGCCCTGGTCGGTTAGCGCGCTGCTGGCTACGCTGGTGCTGCTGTTTGCGTTCCAGGGCGAAGCCATCCTGCGCCAGCCGCTGGTGATCGCGCTGCTCGCGGTGCCGATCCTGATCCAGGTGTTCTTCAATTCGGCACTGGCCTACTGGCTCAACCGCAAGCTCGGCGAGAAACACGCGGTGGCTTGCCCTTCGGCGCTGATCGGCGCCTCCAACTTCTTCGAGCTGGCGGTGGCCGCCGCGATCAGCCTGTTCGGCCTGAAGTCGGGCGCGGCGCTCGCCACCGTGGTGGGCGTGCTGATCGAGGTGCCGGTGATGCTGCTGGTGGTGCACGTGGTCAATCGCAGCAAGGGCTGGTACGAGGCGGGGGCGGCCAGCGCGGCGCGCGCCGCTTGACAGCGCCCGCGTCCGCCCCTAGCATTGTTCGTAATTCTACGAAATACGAATCACGAACCTTGGATCACGAAGAGCGATGAGCCCACGCCAAGCCGAAACCGCAGCGGCCCCCGACACCGACCTCGACGCCGAGGAACTCGCCGTGCTGCTCAAGGCGCTCGCACATCCGGCGCGCATCCGCCTGCTGCTGCATCTGGCGCAGCAGGGCACCTGCTACTTCGGCAACCTGTCCGACGTCGTCGAACTGGCGCCGTCCACCACGTCGCAGCACGTGAAGGTGCTCAAGGACGCCGGGCTCGTGCTCGGTTCGGCCGAGGAGCAGCGCACCTGCTACTGCGTCAACCGCGACCGGCTCGCCACGCTCAAGCGGCTGGTCAAGGCGCTGTGAGGCGCCCCTTTTTTTGCCCATTGATTCGTCTATCGGCGAATAACGAAGGAGGGTCCTGATGAACGATGTCCACCCCCGTGCCGCCGAACCGGTGGCCGTCATCGGCGCCGGCCCGATCGGCCTGGCCGCCGCCGCGCACCTCGTGCAGCGCGGCCTGCCCGTCAAGGTGTTCGAGGCCGGCGACAGCGTGGGCGCCAACCTGGAGAGCTACCGTCACGTGCGGCTGTTCTCGCCGTGGCGCTACAACGTCGACCGCGCCGCGCGCGCCCTGCTCGCCGACGCCGGGCACGCGCTGCCCGACGACGCCGGCCTGCCCACGGCGGGCGAGATCGTCGACCGTTACCTGGAACCGCTGGCCCGCCTGGCGCCGCTCGCGCCGCACCTGCGCCTGGGGGCACGCGTGCATGCCGTCTCGCGCGCCGGCTTCGACAAGGCCAAGACCGCGGGGCGCGCCGAATCGTCGTTCCTGCTGCAGGTGCAGACGGCCTCGGGCATCGAGGAGCACCGCGCGCGCGCCGTGATCGACGCCTCGGGCACCTGGTCGCAGCCCAACCCGCTCGGCGTGCACGGCCTGCCGGCCGAGGGCGAGCTCGAGGCCCGCGATCGCATCGCCTACGGCATGCCCGACGTGCTCGGCCGAGACCGCGCTCGCTACGCCGGCCGCAAGGTGCTGGTGGTCGGCGCCGGCCACTCGGCGGCGGGCAACCTGATCGCGCTGGCGCAGCTGGCTGACGAGGAGCCGCGCACGCGCGTGGTCTGGGCGGTGCGCGGCACCGACCTGCGGCGGCTGTTCGGCGGCGGTGCCCGCGACGGCCTGCCCGCGCGCGGCGCGCTCGGCGAGCGCCTGCGCCGCCTGGTGGAGGAGGGCCGGCTCGAGGTGCATGCCGGCTTCGGCATCCGCGCGGTGGCGCGCGGCGAACGGGGCCTGGCGGTGTTCGCGGCCGACGCGACGCGGCCGCCGATCGAAGGCATCGACGAGATCGTCGCGGCCACCGGCGCGCGGCCGGACCTCGGCATCGGCCGCGAGCTGCGCCTGCGCCTGGACCCCTGGCTCGAGAGCGCCGAAGCGCTGGCCCCGCTGATCGACCCCAACGAGCACAGCTGCGGCACCGTGCGCCCGCACGGGCACCGCGAGCTGGCCCACCCGGAGCCCGGCTTCTACGCCATCGGTGCCAAGAGCTACGGCCGGGCGCCCAACTTCCTCATGGCCACCGGCTACGAGCAGGCGCGTTCGGTGGTCGCCGCGCTGGCTGGCGACCTGCGCGCGGCCGACGACGTGCAGCTCGAGCTGCCCGAGACCGGCGTGTGCTCGGTCGACCTGGCCGCCGAGGCAAGCGTCGGCGCGGCCTGCTGCGGCGGCCCGCCGCGCGCCGATACCTCGGCCTGCTGCGTGAAGGACGAGCAGGCCAACGCGGCCGGCGAGTCCGGATGCGGCTGCGGCGCGACCGTGCCGCCGCGTGCAAGGCCCGCCGTGCCGCGCGTGGCGGCTTCCGCCTGCTGCGGCTGAGACTGGGACGGAGGCGGCCCGATGACCCGGGCCGCGAAGCTTGATCGCGGGCAAGCCGTCCGCGATCGGCGCGTCTAGACTGCGCCGCATGCAAGCCCTGCGGCGTCATCGCGCGTGGCTGTCACGCGGTCTGGCCTTGGTGCTGCTGTTCGCACAGCTCGCCACGGCGGCCTACGCCTGTCCGCAGCTGTCGGGTGCCGAAGCCCCTGCCGTGCAGGCGGCCGCGGCGATGCCCGACTGCGCCGGCAACATGCCCTCGGGCATGGACCCCGAGCAGCCGCAGCTGTGCAAGGCCCATTGCGAGGCCGACCAGACCTCGGTGAACAGCCAGCTCGCCGCCCCCGACGTGCCGGTGGCGGTGGGCGCCGCGCTGCCGGGCGTGGTGGACCTGGCCGATGCCGCCGTGCAGCGCGTGGCGCGCATGCGCGCCGTGGCGTCGGCAGGCCCGCCCGACGGCGCGCCGGCCCTGTACCTCGCCTTCCTCGTCCTTCGGAACTAGCCCGCACCCGCGGCGGTGCGCGTGGCCTTGCGGCCCCCGGCCGCGGCGCGCGCCGGGTGTGTGTGTCCCGATCCGAAGGAGAGCGAATGACTTCCCCCCTCGATGGCCTGCCGGCCCGACCCGCGCGGCGGCGCTGGCCGCCGCTCCTGCTGTTCCTGCTGTTCCTGCCTGCGCCGTGCGCCGCGCAGGCGCCGGCCGGCGAGGCCCGACCGGCGATCGGCTTTGCCGAGGCGCTGGAGATCGCGCGCCAGAACGCCCCGGCGCTGCGCGCCCAGCGCGCCGCGCTGGCCGGCTCGTCGGCAGCCCTGCCGGCAGCGGCGACGCTGCCCGACCCGCGGCTCGCGGTGGGTCTGGAAAGCGTGCCCGTCGCCGGGCCCGACCGCTGGAGCGCGACGCGCGACACGGCCACCATGCAGCGCATCGCGCTGATGCAGGACATGCCCAACCGCGCCAAGCGCGAGGCGCGCGAGCAACTCGCGCTGGCGCGCATCGAGCGCGATCGCACCGCGCTCGCGCTGGCCGAGCTCGCGGTGCGGCGTGATGCGGCACTGGCCTGGACGGCGGTGCATTACGCCGAGGCACGCCGCGCGGCCATCGACGGCTTCGTGCGCGAGAACCGCCTGCTGCAGGAGACGCTGGCCCCGCGCATCGCGGCCGGCTCGGCCGCGCCGGCCGAGCTGACGATGGCGCGCCAGGAGGCGCTGGCCATCGCCGACCGCAGCGACGATCTGGCGCGCGACGTGAACAAGGCGCGCGCCGAGCTGCGCCGCTGGCTCGGCCCGCTCGGCGACGCGCCGCTGCGCGGCGAGCCGCCGCCGCTGGTGGTGGACGCCGAGGTGGTGCGGGCCGCGCTTTCGCGCGACGCCGAACTCGTGCCCTTCGCCCCGATGCGCGCGATGGCGCGGGCCGACGTCGCCGAAGCCGAGGCCGAGCAGCGCGGCGACTGGCAGTGGGAGCTGGCCTACAGCCGCCGCCCGCGCTACGACGACATGGTGTCGTTCCAGGTCAGCTTCGAGCTGCCCTGGCAGCGTGACCGCCGCCAGCGGCCGCTGGCCGAGGCGCGGCGGCGCGAGATCGAACGCATCGACGCCGAGCGCGACGAGGCGCAGCGCCGCCGCGCCGCCGAGATCGACGCCATGCTGGCCGAACTGCAGGCGCTGGACGCGCAGGCCGAACGGCTGGCGCGCAGCGCCGAGCCGCTGGCCGCCGAGCGCGTGGCGCTCGCGCTGGCCGCCTACCAGGCCGGGCGCGGCGACCTCTCGGCAGTGCTTGCCGCGCGCAGTCAGGTCCTGGAGACCCGGCTGCGGGCCCTCGACCTCGACGGGCAACGCGCCTTGCTGCGCGTGCGCCTGACCACCCTGAACCTGGAGTGACGACCATGAGCCGCTGGATGACTTCGACCAACAAGACCCTGCTGCTGGCCGCCGCGATGCTGGCGGCGGGCCTGGGCGGGGGCTGGATGCTGGCGCAGTGGCGCGCCGGCGTCGCGCATGCGCCGACGGCGCCGATGGCGACGCAGGCCGACGCGGCATCGGCGGCGGCGGCCGCCAACCCGGGCGGCGAGCGCAGGGTGCTGTACTGGTACGACCCGATGGTGCCCACCCACCGCTTCGACAAGCCGGGCAAGTCGCCCTTCATGGACATGGAGCTGGTGCCGCGCTACGCCGACGAGGCGGCCGACGGCGGCGGCGTGGCCGTGTCGGCGCAGGCCGTGCAATCGCTCGGCCTGCGCCTGGCCACGGTGGACAAGCAGGTGCTGCGCCCGGCCCTCGAGGTGGTGGGCACGATCGGCCTCGACGAGCGCGAGGTGAGCGTGGTGCAGGCGCGCGCCAACGGCTTCGTCGAGCGCACCTACGCACGCGCGCCCGGCGACGTGATCGCCGCCGGTGCGCCGCTGGCCGACGTGCTGTATCCCGAGTGGCTGGCCGCGCAGCGCGAGTACCTGGCGGTGCGCGCCACCGGCGACGCGGTCCTCGCCCAGGCGGCACGCGCGCGCCTCACGCTGCTGGGCATGCCGCCGGCGCTCGTCGATCGGGTCGAGGCGAGCGGACAGGCCCAGGCCGTCACGACCATCGTGGCGCCGCGCGGTGGCCTGATCGCCGAGCTGATGGTTCGCGAAGGCATGACGGTGGCCGCCGGCGCGACGCTCGCCCGCATCAACGGCCTGGGCCGGGTGTGGGTGGAGGCGGCGCTGCCCGAGGCGCAGGCCGCCACGGTGCGTGCCGGCCAGCGCGTCGAGCTGCGCCCGGCCGCGTTCCCGGGCGAGCTGCTGCGCGGTCGCGTGGCCGCGGTGCTGCCCGAAGCCAGCCGCGACACGCGCACGCTGCGCGTCCGCATCGAAATGCCCAACCCCGGCGGCCGGCTGCGCGCCGGCATGTTCGCGCAGGTGCGCCTGCTGGGCGACGCCGGCGCCGAGGTGTTGACGGTGCCGGCCGAGGCGGTGATCCGCACCGGCCGCCACGCGCTCGTCTACGTGGTGGACGAGCCCGGCCGTTACCGGCCGGTGCCGGTGCAGATCGGCGACGAGGTCGACGGGCGCATCGCCGTGCTGCACGGGCTCACGGCCGGGCAGCAGGTGGTGGCCTCGGCGCAGTTCCTGATCGACTCCGAGGCGAGCCTGCAGGGGCTCACGGCGCGCGACGAGGTGGCGGCGCCGGCAGCGGCCGGGCAGGCCGCGCAGGCCGATCACGCGGCGCACGGCGATCACGCTGCTCACGTCGATCACGCCGCTCACGCCGCTCACGCCGCGCCCGCGGCGAGCGCCGGAGCGCGGCCATGATCGCGCGCCTCATCCGCTGGTCGGTGGCCAACCGCCTGCTCGTCGTGCTGGCCACGCTGCTGCTCACCGGCGCCGGGCTGTGGGGCGTTCGCACCACGCCGGTGGACGCGCTGCCCGACCTGTCCGACGTGCAGGTCATCATCCGCACCACGCTGCCGGGCCAGGCGCCGCAGATCGTCGAGAACCAGGTCACCTACCCGCTGGCGACCACGATGCTCTCGGTGCCGGGGGCGAAGACGGTGCGCGGCTTCTCGTTCTTCGGCGACAGCTTCGTCTACGTGCTGTTCGAGGACGGCACCGACCTGTACTGGGCGCGCTCGCGCGTGCTCGAGGTGCTCAACCAGGTGCAGGGGCGACTGCCCGCCGCGGCCAAGACGACGCTCGGGCCCGACGCCACCGGCGTGGGCTGGATCTTCCAGTACGCGCTCGTCGACCGCAGCGGCCGCCACGACCTGGCGCAGCTGCGCGCGCTGCAGGACTGGTTCCTCAAGTACGAACTCAAGAGCCTGCCCGGCGTGGCCGAGGTGGCCACGGTGGGCGGCATGAACCGGCAGTACCAGGTCGTGGCCGACCCGCTCAAGCTCGCCGCCTACGGCATCACGCACAGCCAGCTGCGCGAGGCACTGATGGCCGGCAACCAGGAGGCCGGCGGCGCCGTGCTCACGCTGGCCGAGGCCGAGTACATGGTGCGCGCCAGCGGCTACCTGAAGACGCTGGAGGACTTCCGCGCCATCCCGCTGGCGGTGCGCAGCGGCGTGCCCGTCAGGCTGGGCGAGGTGGCCACGGTGCAGGTGGGCCCCGAGATGCGGCGCGGCATCGCCGAGCTCGACGGCGAGGGCGAGGTCAGCGGCGGCGTCGTCATCCTGCGTTCGGGCGGCAACGCCCAGCAGACGATCCAGGCCGTCAAGACCCGGCTGGCCGAGCTGCGCGCCAGCCTGCCGGCCGGCGTGGAGGTGGTGACCACCTACGACCGCAGCGCGCTCATCGAGCGCGCCATCGCCAACCTGTCGGGCAAGCTGGTCGAGGAGTTCATCGTCGTCGCCGCGGTGTGCGCGATCTTCCTGTGGCACCTGCGCTCGGCGCTGGTCGCCATCATCGCGCTGCCGCTCGGGGTGATGACGGCGTTCCTGATCATGCGCGGGCAGGGCATCAACGCCAACATCATGTCGCTCGGCGGCATCGCCATCGCCATCGGCGCCATGGTCGACGCGGCGGTGGTGATGATCGAGAACGCGCACAAGAAGATCGAGGCTTGGCAGCACGCCCACCCGGGCGACGAGCTCGTGGGCGCCGCGCGCTGGCAGGTCATCACCGACGCGGCCGAGGAGGTGGGGCCGGCGCTGTTCTTCTCGCTGCTCATCATCACGCTCAGCTTCGTGCCGGTGTTCACGCTGGAGGCGCAGGAGGGGCGGTTGTTCGGCCCGCTGGCCTACACCAAGACCTACGCGATGGCAGCGGCGGCCGGCCTGTCGGTCACGCTGATCCCGGTGCTGATGGGCGCCTGGATCCGCGGCCGCATCCGCGACGAGCGGCGCAATCCGATCACGCGCGCGCTGATCGCGGCCTACCGTCCGGCATTGGAGTGGGTGCTGCGCCGGCCCCGGCTGACGCTCGTGCTGGCGCTGGCCGTGGCGGCCAGCACGGCCTGGCCGCTGGCGCGGCTGGGCGGCGAGTTCCTGCCGCGCCTGGACGAGGGCGATCTGCTGTACATGCCCTCGGCGTTGCCCGGGCTCTCGGCGCAGAAGGCGAGCGAGCTGCTGCAGATCACCGACCGCATGATCAAGACGGTGCCCGAGGTCGAGCGCGTGTTCGGCAAGGCCGGGCGCGCCGAGACCGCCACCGACCCGGCGCCGCTGGAGATGTTCGAGACGACCATCCTGCTCAAGCCGCGCGAGCAGTGGCGCGCCGGACTCACCCCCGAGCGGCTGATCGAGGAGCTCGACGCCGCGGTCAAGGTGCCGGGCCTGGCCAATGTGTGGATCCCGCCGATCCGCAACCGCATCGACATGCTGGCCACCGGCATCAAGAGCCCGATCGGGGTCAAGGTGACGGCGACCGACCTGGCCACCATCGACCGCATCGCGCTCGACGTCGAGCGTGTGGCGCGTACGGTGCCCGGCGTCTCGTCGGCGCTGGCCGAGCGGCTGACCGGCGGCCGCTACGTCGACGTGCGCATCGACCGCGCCGCCGCGGCCCGCCACGGTCTGAACATCGCCGACGTGCAGGCCGTGGTGAGCGGCGCCATCGGCGGCGAGAACGTGGGCGAGACCGTCGAAGGCCTGGCGCGCTACCCGATCAACCTGCGCTACCCGCGCGAGTGGCGCGACACGCCGGCGCGGCTGGCAGCGCTGCCGCTGCTCACGCCGCTGGGTCAGCAGATCACCCTCGGCGCGGTGGCCGCGATCGAGCTGAGCGACGGTCCGCCGATGCTCAGGAGCGAGAACGCGCGCCCCGCGGGCTGGGTCTACGTGGACGTGCGCGGGCGCGACCTGGCCGCCGTGGTGGCCGAGCTGCGCGCCGCCGTGGCGCGCGAGGTCAAGCTCGCACCGGGCGCGAGCCTGTCCTACTCGGGCCAGTTCGAGTTCCTCGAGCGCGCCAACGCCCGCCTGAAGGTCGTGGTGCCGGCCACCCTGGCGATCATCTTCGTGCTGCTGGTGCTGACCTTCCGCCGCGCCGACGAGGCGCTGCTCATCATGGCCACGCTGCCCTTCGCGCTCACCGGCGGCGTGTGGCTGCTGTGGGCGATGGGCTACCACCTGTCGATCGCCACCGGCGTGGGCTTCATCGCGCTGGCCGGCGTGGCCGCCGAGTTCGGCGTGGTGATGCTGATCTACCTGAAGCACGCGCTGCAGGCCCGCCTGGACGCCGGCGCGTCGCCCTCGGAGGAGGTGGTGCACGACGCGATTCGCGAGGGCGCCGTGCTGCGCGTGCGCCCCAAGGCGATGACGGTGGCGGTGATCCTGGCCGGCCTGGTGCCCATCGTCTGGGGTGGCGGCACCGGTGCCGAGATCATGAGCCGCATCGCCGCGCCGATGCTCGGCGGCATGGTCAGTGCGCCGCTGCTGTCGCTGTTCGTCGTGCCGGCCGCCTATGCCCTTCTGCGCCGGCGGCCCGCACCGAGCGCGGCCTGGCAGCCGGCGCCGGGCTGACTCGTGGAGAGGGCGGGCGCCTCAGCCGCTGCGGCTGCCCGCCGCCTCGACGACCGGCGCGGGCTCGGCCGTCGCGCCGGCGAGCGGCCGGATGTTCTGCGCCAGGTCTCCCTTGGGCCCCTGGACGAGGTCGAAGCTCACCTTGGCGCCTTGCTTGAGCGTGCGGAAGCCTTCCATCTGCACCGCCGAGAAGTGCGCGAAGACATCAGCGCCTCCACCTTCGGGCTCGATGAAGCCGAAGCCCTTTGCGTCGTTGAACCACTTGACTGTACCGATGGGCATACCACCTCGCTCCGCCCCCGCACTGTCCCGGGGCACGGGAAAAATTGTCTGCCCGGCTCGCAACAACTGTCAAGGCTGTGTCTGATGAGTTGGCTCTCTTATTCTGGACACCCTATGGGCAGCAGGGCGCCTTGAACCGGCCTGTCGTGGTCACGGCGAGCCCCTCGGCCCAGGCAATCGCGCCCGGGAGCGGCCGCCGACCCCAAGGCCTAGAATTGCGCATGCCCGACGACACGCCGGCACCCCCGCCCAAGCGCCCCGCGCTGCCGCCCGAGCGCGACGCCGGCGGCGCCGTGGTGGCCGAGCGCAGGGTGGCGCGCACCAAGCCCCCTTCGCTGTATCAGGTGGTGATGCTCAACGACGACTACACGCCGATGGAGTTCGTCGTGATGGTGCTTCAGCAATACTTCCAGCGTGATCTGGACACGGCGACGCAGATCATGCTCAAAATCCACCACGAAGGCCGCGGTGTGTGCGGCGTTTACCCGAAGGACATCGCTGCGACGAAAGTCGAGCTGGTGCTGACCGCGGCGCGCCGCGACGGCCACCCGCTGCAATGCATTATGGAGGCCGCATGATTGCGCAAGAGCTCGAGGTCAGTCTGCACATGGCGTTCGTCGAAGCACGCCAGCAGCGCCACGAATTCATCACCGTCGAGCACCTGCTGATGGCGCTGCTCGACAACCCCAGCGCCGCCGAGGTGCTGCGCGCCTGCGCGGCCAACATCGACGACCTGCGCAAGAGCCTGGCCACCTTCATCAAGGAGAACACGCCCACGGTGGGCGGCTCCGAGGAGGTGGACACGCAGCCCACGCTCGGCTTCCAGCGCGTGATCCAGCGCGCCATCATGCACGTGCAGAGCACGGGCAGCGGCAAGAAGGAGGTCACCGGCGCCAACGTGCTGGTGGCGATCTTCGGCGAGAAGGACTCGCACGCCGTGTACTACCTGCACCAGCAGGGCGTGACGCGGCTGGACGTCGTCAACTTCATCGCCCACGGCATCAAGAAGAACGACCCGCCCGAGCCCGCCAAGGGCAACGAGCAGGGCGGCAACGAGGCCGAGAAGGAAGACGCCGCCGAGGCCAAGGGCTCGCCGCTCGACCAGTTCACGCAGAACCTGAACCAGCTCGCGCTGCAGGGCAAGATCGACCCGCTGATCGGCCGCGAGCACGAGGTCGAGCGCGTCATCCAGGTGCTGTGCCGCCGGCGCAAGAACAACCCGCTGCTGGTGGGCGAGGCCGGCGTCGGCAAGACCGCCATCGCCGAGGGCCTGGCCTGGCGCATCACCGAGAAGGACGTGCCCGAGGTGCTGCTCGACGCCACCGTCTACACGCTGGACATGGGCGCGCTGCTGGCCGGCACCAAGTACCGCGGCGACTTCGAGCAGCGCCTCAAGGGCGTGCTCAAGCAGCTCAAGGACCAGCCCAACGCGATCCTCTTCATCGACGAGATCCACACGCTGATCGGTGCCGGCGCCGCCAGCGGCGGCACGCTCGACGCCAGCAACCTGCTCAAGCCGGCGCTCGGCAGCGGCCAGCTCAAGTGCATCGGCGCCACCACCTTCACCGAGTACCGCGGCATCTTCGAGAAGGACGCCGCGCTGTCGCGCCGCTTCCAGAAGGTCGACGTGATCGAGCCTTCGGTCGAGCAGACGGTGGAGATCCTGAAAGGCCTGAAGAGCCGCTTCGAGGACCACCACCAGGTCAAGTACGCGCTCGGCGCGCTGCAGGCCGCCGCTGAACTCTCGGCCAAGTACATCAACGACCGCCACCTGCCCGACAAGGCCATCGACGTCATCGACGAGGCCGGCGCCGCCCAGCGCATCCTGCCGGCGGCCAAGCGCAAGAAGACCATCACGCGCGGCGAGGTCGAGGAGATCGTGGCCAAGATCGCGCGCATCCCGCCGGCCAGCGTGAGCAGCGACGACCGCGACAAGCTCAAGACGCTGGAGCGCGACCTGAAGAGCGTGGTCTTCGGCCAGGACGCCGCGATCGACGCGCTCGCCGCCGCCATCAAGATGGCGCGCTCGGGCCTCGGCAAGCCCGACAAGCCGATCGGCTCCTTCCTCTTCAGCGGCCCCACCGGCGTGGGCAAGACCGAGGTCGCCAAGCAGCTCGCCTACATCCTGGGCATCGACCTGATCCGCTTCGACATGAGCGAGTACATGGAGCGCCACGCGGTGAGCCGGCTGATCGGCGCGCCGCCGGGCTACGTGGGCTTCGACCAGGGCGGCCTGCTCACCGAGGCCATCACCAAGAAACCGCACGCCGTGCTGCTGCTCGACGAGATCGAGAAGGCCCACCCCGACGTCTTCAACGTGCTGCTGCAGGTGATGGACCACGGCACGCTGACCGACAACAACGGGCGCAAGGCCGACTTCCGCAACGTGATCATCATCATGACCACCAACGCGGGCGCCGAGACGATGAACAAGGCGACGATCGGCTTCACCGGCAAGCGCGAGGCCGGCGACGAGATGGCCGACATCAAGCGCCTGTTCACGCCCGAGTTCCGCAACCGGCTGGACGCCATCGTCAACTTCAAGTCGCTGGACGAGGAGATCATCCTGCGCGTGGTCGACAAGTTCCTGCTCCAGCTCGAGGGCCAGCTCGCCGAGAAGAAGGTCGAGGTCACCTTCACCGACGTGCTGCGCAAGCACCTGGCCAAGAAGGGCTTCGACCCGCTGATGGGCGCGCGCCCGATGCAGCGCCTGATCCAGGACACCATCCGCCGTGCCCTGGCCGACGAACTGCTGTTCGGCCGCCTGGTCGACGGCGGCCGCCTGACGGTGGACCTCGACGACAAGGGCGAGGTGCTGCTGGACATCCAGCCGCCCAAGAAGAGCGACAAACCCAAGGCCGAGACGACGCCGGCCTGAACGCCGGCGGGCCGCGCGCAACCGCGTGCGCACTACGCGCACACCACGCGCGCTCTACGCGCGCTCTACGCGCGCGGCGGCAGCGTCTCCTCGGCCGGATCCTGCCGGTAGAAGCGCGCGAACATCCGGTACAGCGCCGGATGTTCGTCGCGCAGGGCCGCCGGCGCGATGAAGAACGACTCGCTGGCCACGGCGAAGAACTCGTCGATGCCGCTCGCGCCGTAGGGGTCGAGCGCGGTCTCCTCCTCGCGCTCGACGCGCTGCACGAAGCCCTCGAAAGCCGGCTCGAGCACCGCCAGCCACTCGGCGCGCGACAGCCCGGCGGGCAGCGGCGGCACGCCGTCGGAGGCGCCGTCGGCGGTGTCGAGCACATGCGCGAACTCGTGGATCACCACGTTGAGGCCCTGTGCCGCGGTGCGCCCGGCGTTGCGCACGTCGCGCCACGACAGCACCACCGGCCCGCCTTCCATCGCCTCGCCGAGGATGACGTCCTCGTATTCGTGCACGACGCCGTGTTCGTCCTCGTGCTCGCGGTTGACCACCATCTGGTCCGGGTGCACGACGATGCCGACGAAGCCGTCGTAACGATCGAGCCCGAGGCGCAGCACCGGCAGCACCGCTTGGGCGGCGATCGTCACCGCCATCGCGTCGGTCAGGCGCAGGCCGCCCGCGGTGCTGAACTCCTTGCGGTCGAGGAACAGGCTCGTCAGGCGGCGCAGCGCCTCGGCGTCGGCGGCATCGCGGCGGCGCAGGAAGGGGTAGCGCACGAGGGTGCGCTTCCACAGGTCGTCGGGGATGGCGCGCCGCTCGAGCACGCGACGCTCGCGGCGAGCGCGCAGCCCGTGCAGCCAGCGCGTGATCACGGCCGCGGCCGCATCAGGCGCGACTCGGCGCCAGGCGCACGAAGCCGTCGCGCGTGAGGCGCAGCACCTGGGCACGCTCGGCGTTGTCGAGGTCCCAGTCGCTCAGCACGTGGCGCTTGAAGCCGGGGGCGAGCTCGTTGCTGCCGGGGCGGTGCGTGTGGCCGTGCACCAGCTCGGCCGCGCCGAGCGAGTGCAGCAGCGCCACGGCGGCGCCGGCGTCGACGTCGACGGCCGCGTCGCCGTCCAGCCCGCCGGTGCGCTGGGCACCCTGCGCCGCGCTGCGCGCGCGCACCTCGGCCGCGAAGCGCCGGCGCTCGGCCAGCGGCTTGGCCAGGAACTCGGCCTGCCACGCGGGCGAGCGGAACAGGCTGCGCATCTTCTGGTAGGGCCGGTCGGCCAGGCACAGCGCGTCGCCATGCGTGAGCACGATGCGCTGGCCCCAGGCGGTGAGCAGCGTCGGGTCCATCAGTCCGGCGGCGCCGCAGTCGCGCAGCATCGCCGCGCCGAGCAGGAAGTCGCGGTTGCCGACCATGATGCCCAGCGCACGACGGCTGGCCGCCTCGGCCATCGCCTCCACCGCCAGGCGGGCGAAGCCGCTCGCGCGCGCGTCGTCGCCGACCCACACCTCGAACAGGTCGCCGAGCATGAACACGGCGTCCGCCGGCGTGCCGAGCAGGTGCTCGCGCCAGGCCTCGAAGGTGCGCGGCAGCTGCTCCGACAGGTGCAGGTCGGAGATGAAGTCGATCGCGCGCCAGCTCTCGGGCGCCGTGAACTCGAATGCGCGCTGCGCCGCCAGCGCCATCGCGCCGCCTCTAGCTGGAGGCGGTGGCCCGCTCGATGCGCACGTCCTCGAGCGGCACGTCGTCGTGGAAGCCCTTGCGGCCCGTGCGCGTGGCCTCGATGCGGTCGACCACCTCGGTGCCCGCGATCACGCGGCCGAACACCGCGTAGCCCCAGCCGCTGCCGCTCTCGCTCTTGAAGTCGAGGAAGCCGTTGTCCACCGTGTTGATGAAGAACTGTGCGGTGGCCGAGTGCGGGTCGTTGGTGCGCGCCATGGCCAGCGTGTAGCGCAGGTTCTTCAGCCCGTTGTTGGCCTCGTTGCGGATCGGCGCCGCAGTGGGCTTCTGCTTCATGCCGGGCTCGAAGCCGCCGCCCTGCACCATGAAGCCCTTGATGACGCGGTGGAACACCGTGCCGTCGTAATGGCCCTTGTTGACGTATTCGAGGAAGTTGGCCACCGACAGCGGCGCGCGCTCGTCGTCGAGTTCCAGGCGCATCGCGCCGGCGCTGGTCTGCAGGTCCACGTACTTGGCCATCGTCACTTCTCCAGGCTGGCGCGCTTGATGAGCACCGGCGTCAGCGGCACGTTCTGGAACGGGCCCTTGTTGCCGGTGGGCACGGCGCGGATCTTGTCGACCACGTCCATGCCCGAGACGACCTTGCCGAACACCGCGTAGCCGTTGCCGTCGCGCGAGTTGGGCTGGTCGAGGAAGGGGTTGTCGACCACGTTGATGAAGAACTGCGCGGTCGCCGAGTCAGGCACCGCGGTGCGTGCCATCGCCACCGTGCCGCGCGTGTTGGACAGGCCGTTGCGGCTTTCCAGCGGGATCGGCGCACGCGTGGGCTTCTCGCTCAGGTCGGGCTTCATGCCGCCGCCTTGGATCATGAAGCCCTCGATGACGCGGTGGAAAACGGTGCCGTTGTAGTGGCCGGCCTTCACGTACTGCAGGAAGTTGTCGACCGTCTTGGGCGCCTTGTCGCGCTCGAGCTCGATCACGATGTCGCCCTCGCTGGTGGCGAGCAGCACGCGCTGGGCGAAGGCGGGCAGGGCGGCGAGGGCCGACGCGGCGAAGGCGGCGGCGAGGGCCAGGGTTCGAAGGGCAGCGCTCATCGAGGGGCAGGGCACGGAGGGTGGAGACGGGTGGAAGTCTAGCCGCAGCGCCGCGGCCGGCGCCGCCGCCCGCGCGCCGCCTTAGCTCGCCGCCTTAGCGCACCGCCGGCGCGAGCAGCTGGCGCACGGCCTCGAGGCGGCGCGCCAGCAGCGCGTCCACCGGGCCGCTGGCGGCGAGCTGCTCCCAGGCCTGGCGCGCCAGCATCAGGTGAACGAGGCCGAGGTTGGCGCGCGCCGTGCGGTGCGTGGGGTCGTTGCGCAGCGCGTTCTCGAGCGACTGGCGGGCCTCGTCGAGGCGCCCGCCGCGCACCTGCAGCAGCGCGATGTTGTTCCAGGGGTCGGGCAGCTCGGGGTAGTCCTGGCTCATGCGCTCGAAGCGCGCCAGCGCGTCGGCGTCGCGCTTGAGGTCCATCAGCACCACGCCGAGCAGGAACTGCAGCTCGGCATCGCGCGGGCGCGCCGCGCTGGCCTGCTCGGCCCGCGCCAGGGCGCTGGCGAGTTCACCGCGCGCGAGCAGGGTCCGGATGTCGGCGGCGTCGTCGGCCGCGGCCGGCGCGCAGGCGACGCACAGCACCAGGGCGAGCCTGCGCAGCAGAGGGCCGCACCGGGGGCGGCAGGGCGATGGCATCGAGGGTGGCGCCGCTATACTGAAATTCATTCTATCGACGCCGCCACCCGCCACGAGCGGCGCGCCGCCCGGCGGCCCCACCACCGCGCCCATGCCGCTTCGCATCTACAACACCCTGACGCGCCGCCTCGAGGAGTTTCGCCCCATCGAGGCCGGCCGCGTGCGCATGTACGTCTGCGGCATCACGGTGTACGACCTGTGCCACCTCGGCCACGCGCGCATGATGCTGGCGCACGACCTGGTCTTCCGCTGGCTGCGCGCGAGCGGGCTGGACGTGACCTACGTGCGCAACATCACCGACATCGACGACAAGATCATCCGGCGCGCGCTCGAGCGCGGCGTCTCCATCCGCGCCCTCACCGACGAGATGGTGGCCGCGATGCACCGCGACCTCGGCGCGCTCGGCCTGCTGCCGCCGACCCACGAGCCGCGCGCCACCGAATACGTGCCGCAGATGCTGGCGATGATCGCCACGCTCGAGGACAAGGGCCTGGCCTACCGGGTCAGGAAGGACGGGCCGGGCGGCGACGTCAACTTCGCGGTGCGCCGCTTCGCCGGCTACGGCAAGCTCTCGGGCAAGTCGATCGACGAGCTGCGCGCCGGCGAGCGCGTGGCCGTGCTCGGCGACAAGGAGGACCCGCTGGACTTCGTGCTGTGGAAGTCCGCCAAGCCCGACGAGCCGGCCGACGCGCGCTGGGACAGCCCCTACGGCCCCGGCCGCCCGGGCTGGCACATCGAGTGCTCGGCGATGAGCTGCGCGCTGCTCGGCGAGCGCTTCGACATCCACGGCGGCGGCCAGGACCTGGTGTTCCCGCACCACGAGAACGAGATCGCGCAGAGCGAGGGCGCGCTCGGCCACCCCTTCGTCAACGTCTGGGTGCACAACGGCTTCCTCAACGTCGACAACGAGAAGATGTCCAAGTCGCTGGGCAACTTCTTCACCATCGCCGACGTGCTGAAGTCGTTCGACGGCGAGTCGATCCGGCTGTTCATGCTGCGCACGCACTACCGCAGCCCGTTCAACTTCAGCGACCAGGTGCTCGACGAGTCGCGCACCGCGCTCAAGCGCCTGTACACCGCGGTCGAGGCCGCCGGGCCGCTGGCGCCGGTTGCGTCACCCGCGGCCATCGACTGGAGCGAGCCGCGCGCCGCCGCGTTCAAGGCGGCCATGGACGACGACTTCAACACGCCCGGCGCGCTGGCCGTGCTGTTCGAACTGGCCGGCGAGGTCAACCGCGGCCGCAAGCAGGACGCCGCGCTGCTCGTCGCGCTGGGCGGCACGCTCGGCCTGCTGCAGCAGCCGCCGCGCCGCTTCCTGCAGGGCGGCGGCGCGCCCGACGCGCTCGACGCGGCGAGCATCGAGCGCCGCATCGCCGAGCGCGCGGCGGCCAAGAAGGCGCGCGACTTCGCGCTTGCCGACCGCATCCGCCAGGAGCTCGCCGCCGCCGGGGTCGAGCTGAAGGACGGCCCGCAGGGCACGACCTGGGTCAGGGCCTGAGGGCGATCCGAGCATGAGCAAAGCCGCCGCGGGCGCGCCGCCGGTCGTCACTTCGGCCGTCAAGCCGGCCGTCACGCCGGCTTACTGGGACGAGGCCTGCAAGCACCTCGCGCGGCGCGACCGCGTGATGAAGCGCCTGATCCCCAAGTTCGGCGAGGCGCGCCTGGCCAGCCGCGGCGACGCCTTCACGACGCTGGCGCGCTCCATCGTCGGCCAGCAGATCTCGGTCAAGGCGGCGCAGGCGGTGTGGGAGCGCTTCGCCGCCGCGGTGGGCGGGCGCAGCACGCACCTGGCGCCGGCCCGCGTGAGCGCGCTGGCGGTGGAGAAGATGCGCGAGGCCGGCCTGTCGGCGCGCAAGTGCGAGTACCTGCGCGACCTGGCGCGCCACTTCGGCGACGGCCGCTCGCACGTGGCGCGCTGGGCCGCCATGGACGACGAGGCCATCATCGCCGAGCTGGTGTCGATCCGCGGCATCGGCCGCTGGACCTCGGAGATGTTCCTGATCTTCCACCTGATGCGCCCCAACGTGCTGCCGCTGGACGACCTGGGCCTGCTCAAGGGCATCAGCCTGAACTACTTTAGCGGCGAGGCCGTGTCGCGCGCCGAGGCGCGCGAGGTCGCCGAGGCCTGGACGCCGTTCCGCTCGGTGGCCACTTGGTACATTTGGCGCAGCCTCGATCCGCTCCCCGTGGAGTACTGATGACGAAACGGCACTTCCTCGACTTCGAGCAGCCGATCGCCGAGCTCGAATCCAAGATCGAAGAGCTGCGCTACGTGCAGAACGAGTCGGCGGTGGACATCTCCGAGGAGATCGACCGCCTGTCGGCCAAGAGCCAGCAGCTGACCAAGGAGATCTACGCCAGCCTGTCGCCGTGGCAGGTGACGCAGATCGCGCGCCACCCGCAGCGGCCCTACACGCTGGACTACGTGGCCGGCGTGTTCACCGACTTCCACGAGCTGCACGGCGACCGCCACTTCGCCGACGACCTGTCGATCGTCGGTGGCCTGGCGCGCTTCAACGGCCAGGCCTGCATGGTGGTCGGCCACCAGAAGGGGCGCGACACCAAGGAGCGCACGCTGCGCAACTTCGGCATGAGCAAGCCCGAGGGCTACCGCAAGGCGCTGCGCCTGATGAAGCTGGCCGAGAAGTTCAAGCTGCCGGTGTTCACCTTCGTCGACACGCCCGGCGCCTACCCCGGCATCGGCGCCGAGGAGCGCGGCCAGAGCGAGGCCATCGGGCGCAACATCTACGAGATGGCGCAGCTCGAGGTGCCGATCGTCAGCACCATCATCGGCGAGGGCGGCTCGGGCGGCGCGCTGGCCATCAGCGTGGCCGACCAGGTGCTGATGCTGCAGTACTCGGTGTACTCGGTGATCTCGCCCGAGGGCTGCGCGTCGATCCTGTGGAAGACCGCCGAACGCGCCTCCGAGGCCGCCGAGGCCCTGGGCATCACCGCGCACCGGCTGAAGGCGCTCGGCGTGATCGACAAGATCGTCAGCGAGCCGGTGGGCGGCGCGCACCGCGACATGCCGTGGATGGCCGCGCAGCTCAAGCGTGCGCTGGCCGACGCGCTGCGCCACGTCAGCGACCTCAAGCCCGCGGCGCTGCTGCAGCGCCGCCACGAGCGGCTGCGCGCCTACGGGCGCTTCAACGACACCAAGGAGCGCTGAGCCGTGCGCGCGGCGCGGCCGCTGCACTTCGCGGTGGCCGTCAGCGGCGGGCTCGACTCCATCGCGCTGCTGCACTGCGCGCGTGCGGCCGCCGCGCGGCTCGCGCTGCAGCCGATCGCGTTCCACGTGCACCACGGCCTGATGGCGCAGGCCGACGAGTGGGCCGAGCAGGTGCAGGCGCAATGCCGGCGCTGGCGCGTGCCGTTCGCGCTGGCGCTGCT
>Ga0073934_10005425_pt1 | contig 19759 bp, 20 predicted proteins | sample LarsenN4metaG_FD_76834 | JGI IMG/M metagenome (GOLD analysis project Ga0073934, IMG submission 76834) | Hot spring sediment bacterial and archeal communities from British Columbia, Canada, to study Microbial Dark Matter (Phase II) - Larsen... ... | reverse complement strand
GGCCGCCGCCGATGGCGCCGGCGCCCGCCGCGCGCCCGCCGCGCGCCCGCAAAAGCCGCTCTCGCCCACGCAAATCCCTTGCAAACCGGCCCCGCTGCGGCTTGTTCAGACCGTCCCTAGACACGAAAAACGCCCCGGCCTTATCAGCCGGGGCGTTTGCATTCGCCAGCTCTGTCAGTTCCAGTGCGCCAACACTGCAAGGAGCAACAGCGCCACGATGTTTGTGATCTTGATCATTGGGTTGACGGCCGGGCCGGCTGTGTCCTTGTAGGGGTCGCCCACCGTATCACCGGTGACCGCCGCCTTGTGCGCATCTGAGCCCTTGCCGCCGTAGTGGCCTTCTTCGATCAGCTTCTTGGCGTTGTCCCAGGCGCCGCCGCCAGATGTCATGGAGATGGCGACGAACAAGCCGGTCACGATGACGCCGACCAGCACCGCCCCCAGCGCCGCGAGCGCATCGCTCTGGCCGGCGATGGCGTAGACGACCGCGAACAGCGCGATCGGGGCCAGCACGGGCAGCATCGACGGCACGATCATCTCCCTGATCGCAGCGCGCGTCAGCAGGTCGACGGCGCGTCCGTAATCCGGCTTTGCCGTGCGTTCCATGATGCCCGGGATCTCCTTGAACTGGCGGCGGACTTCGGCGACCACCGCTTCGGCCGCACGCCCGACCGCCGTCATCGACCAGCCGCCGAAAAGATACGGCAGCAAACCGCCGACAAAGAGGCCGACGATCACATACGGATTATTCAGCGCAAAGTCGGGCGTTACCCCCTCGAAGAACCGATACTCGCCCGAATTGGCGGCGTAATACCGCAGGTCTTCGAAATAGGCTGCGAACAGCACCAAGGCGCCGAGACCAGCTGAGCCAATGGCATATCCCTTGGTCACTGCCTTCGTCGTATTGCCGACAGCATCGAGCGCGTCCGTCGTCTTCCGCACGTCGCCTTCGAGGCCCGACATTTCCGCGATGCCGCCGGCGTTGTCTGTCACCGGGCCGAACGCGTCGAGCGCAACGATAATGCCAGCAACCGAAAGCATTGTGGTCACTGCGATGGCGATGCCGAAGAGCCCGGCGAGCGTGTAGCAGGCGACAATGCCCGCGACGATCGTGATCGCCGGCAGGGCCGTGGATTCCATCGACACCGCGAGGCCTTGGATAACGTTCGTGCCATGACCGGAGACAGACGCCTTCGCCACGCTTTTCACGGGCCGGAAGCCCGTTCCGGTGTAGTACTCCGTGATCCAGACGATGGCGCCCGTGACCAGGAGGCCGACAAAGCCGCAGATCAAGAGGTCCTGACCGGTGACGCCATAAAGATCCGATGCCGAACCGAGACTCGTCGCGATCGGGCCCCAGCCGGTCGTGACCTGGATCGCCGCGGCCAAGCCGATTGCCGAAAGGACACCGGCGGCCACCAAGCCCTTGTAGAGCGCGCCCATGATGTTCTGCGATGGCCCCAGGCGCACGAAGAAGGTGCCAATGATGGAAGCGATGATCGCCACCCCGCCGATCGCGAGCGGGAGCATCATCACCGTGCCCACCTCTGTAGCCTCACGGAACAGGATCGAGCCCAGCACCATGGTCGCGACAGTGGTCACTGCATAGGTTTCAAACAGGTCCGCGGCCATGCCGGCGCAATCGCCGACATTATCGCCCACATTGTCCGCGATCGTTGCAGGATTGCGGGGATCGTCTTCGGGAATGCCCGCTTCCACTTTGCCGACCATGTCGCCCCCGACGTCGGCGCCCTTGGTGAAAATTCCGCCGCCCAGGCGCGCGAAGATTGAAATCAGCGATGCGCCAAAGCCCAGCGCCACGAGGGAGTCGACAACCGTACGATCCGTGGGCTCAAGGCCCAGGAACTGCGTGAGGATCAGGTAATAGACCGCCACGCCGAACAGCGCGCCGCCAGCGACCAGCATGCCGGTGACAGCTCCTGCCTTGAACGCTGTGCGCAGTCCCGCTGCGAGCGAAGTCCGCGCCGCTTCAGCGGTGCGGACATTCGCCTGCACCGAGACGTTCATGCCGATGAACCCGGCAGCGCCAGACAGCACGGCGCCGATTATGAATCCGACCGGAATTTGCCACACCGGCCAAAACGCGATCGCCAGCACGATAACGACGCCGACGCCAACCATGGCGATCGTAGAGTACTGGCGGTTCAGGTACGCGCGGGCGCCTTCCTGAATCGCCGCGGCGATTTCCTTCATCCGGTCTGAGCCTGCGCTCAGCTTGGTGATGCCTTGGGTTTCCAGGAACCCGTACAGGCCTGCAAGGAGGCCGCAAAATACAACAACCCACAAAAGCACTTCGTTTGACATGATTTTCGTCCTGTGGCGCGACGGCCGGCGCCGGGTTGGGGAATTTGGGTTGGCCGCCCGCGACAGTCCGTCAGCGGTACGCTTCCCCCTCAGGTCGCGCGGCCTTCTGCCAAAAGTCGTCCAAATTCGCAATGGACCGCTTGGCGCAGCTTCAGATGCCTGACCCCTGGCTGGAATAGGTCGCCACGATGCTGACGCCGGACACGGCCCGTTCCCCGAGCGCCTGGACAGCAGCGGCGCGATAGACTTCCAGCGCGCGTTGCTCGTTGAGAGCGTTGTTGTTCTGCGGGTCTGCCAGGTCGTTGCCATGGCTGGCGCGCACCAGGGCGTCGCGCAGGAAATGCGCCCGCTCACGGGTGCGCCAGAGATCCACGCCGGGGGCGATCTCAATGCGGATGGAGACAAACAGGTAGTTCACGAGTTGCCCATCGCGAACCACAGGCACGGCCAAGTAGGGCGCGTCCATGGAGCGCGACGACAGCTGTTCGCTGTCCTCTTCCTTGCCTCTCGCCTCCCCGCTCGGACCGGTGGCGTTCGCCAGCCCGGCCAGGAGCGTTGAGGCCACAAAGGCGGCTGCAATGGCGCGAGCGACGGCGTGGCGCTTCATGGGCGGGAGGGTCGGCCACATTGGTTAGCGACCCGTAAACAGAGCCCGGCCGTCAAAGCCCGAGCTTGTGCGAATATCCCGCTTGCGGAACGGGAATGGGGGCGCCCTGTCGGTCCACGAGCGTCACGCCTTCCCCCTCCTGGACCGATCCGATGCGGCTCAACCGCAGCGCAATCCCGCCCTCTGCCTTGAGCAGAGCTTCGCGCTCTTCCGGGGAGGCGGTGAACAGCACAACATAATCGTCCCCGCCTGTGACAAGCTGACGAAAATCACCGCTGGTTTCGAACCAACGTTGCGCCGGGATGGAGAAGGGAATTTCGTTCGCTTCGATCCGAAGCGCCACGCCTGAAGCAAATGCGAGCTTCTGAGCGTCGGCGAAGAGTCCGTCGGAGACGTCCATCGACGCGCTCGCAAACCGGGCCACAATTGGCGCGCACTCGGGACGCACGAACGGGGCAAGATATAGCGACATAAGCCACGCCGCTTCGGCATCGAATTTTTCGCCCGGCAGCGTCAGGTACTCGGGCATGTGCGGCGCGGCTGCTTCGGCCTCCATCTGCGCCGCGAGCTCATCCCGCCCACGCTGAATATCCTGAAGTTTGATGGCGCCGGTCCGCAGCTGCAGACCCAGCCAGGCCGATCCGATCTCGCCGCCGATCAACCAAACGTCCTCGCCTGCTTTTGCATCGGCGCGCGACGGCACGCGGGGGCCCAGCGGTTCGCCGAATGCGGTTATGGAGACGGTGAGCGGGCCAGACGTCGTACTTGTGTCGCCGCCCATGAGATTCACGCCGAAATGCGCGAGCTCCCTGCCCAAGGCCCCGGCAAACAGACCGATTTCTTCGGCTGGGCGATCGTTCGGCCACAGCAACGTCAGAAGGGCAGCACTCGGTTTAGCGCCCTTTGCAATAAGGTCGGACAGATTCACGCGAAGCGCCTTGGACGCCACCGTTTCGATCGGATCGCCTCGCAGGAAATGCACGCCTTCAACGATGGCGTCGGTCGTCACCACAAGATCGCCGCGTGCGTGAAGCACGGCCGCATCGTCAATCAGCGCGCGCGCGCCTGCATTGGTCGCGAGCGGCGCAAAGAGATTGCGGATGACCTCGAATTCGTCGGCCGTCATGGCGCGCCGCTTACGCGCCCAACAGGCCCTCGCGCAAGTCCTTGGCGCACGCGTCCAAGGTCGCATTCACAAAACTCGGCTCAGGCCCCTCGAAGAAGGCGTGTGCGATCTCCACGTACTCGTCGATCACAACCGCCGTCGGTATATCGGTGCGCTGCTCCAGTTCTGCCGCCCCGGCGCGCAAAATCGCTCGCGCCACCGCATCGATCCGCTCAAGGCGCCAGCCCTTGTTCAAGCGCCGTGCAATCGCGCGGTCGATGGTGGCCTGCCGCTCGACCGCCTTCTCGACCAGCACCTTGAAAAGCTCCTGATCGCCCTCAGCTTCGGTATAGAGCGCATCGCTTTCCCGCGGCAGTTTGCCGGCGCGGAAATCTTCCAGCACATCGGCCGTCGTCGCCCCTGAAACTTCCATCTGGTAGAGGGCCTGCACCGCCGCCAGGCGTGCCGCGCGTCGCGCGGCAATCTCAGCCGCTTTCATCAGGCGCTCTCCGCGAACCGGCGCTTGAGCGCGATCATAGCCAGGCACGCGCGCGCGGCTTCGCCGCCTTTGTCGCCGCGCGCGGGATCGGCGCGCACGATCGCCTGCTCCAGAGTGTCCACAGTGAGAATGCCATAGCCAAGAGCTAACCCGCCGTCGGTGGAAAGGTTCATCAACGCGCGCGCGCTTTCCCCACACACGTAGTCGTAGTGGCTGGTCTCGCCGCGCACGACACATCCCAGTGCAACAAAACCGTCATAGGAATTTGTCTTGGCTGCTAGCGCGATGGCGCCCGGGATTTCGAACGCGCCCGGCACAAAGACCCGATCCAGCAGCGCGTCCGCTTCCTTCGCCGCAGCCTCCGCTCCGCGCTGCAACGAGTCGGCGATGTCGCGGTAATAGGGGGAAATCACAAGAAGCAGCCGCGCGCCGGACAGCTTGGGAGTAGGAAGCTTGTCGGATTCCGTTTTCACGGCTTGAACCCGCGCCAACTATCGATGGAAAGACCGTAGCCCTCGAGGCCAACGACTTTCTGCGGCGCGTTGGCGAGCACGATCATGCGCCCGACGCCCAATTCGCGCAGGATCTGCGAGCCGATGCCGACGACCCGCAATTCGTCTTCGGCTTCGCGTTCCGCCGGCTCGCCTTTGAGCCTGCGCGAAATGGCGTCGGGCACGAGGTCGCGGAGGAGCACGAGAATCCCCGCGCCCTCCGCCTCGATCTCCTCGAGCGCCTTCTCAATCAAGCCCGCCCGCGCGCCGTAACCGCCCATGATGTCCGCCGCGAAGTCGATTCTATGCACCCGCACCAGCGTCGGCTTCTCGGCTTTGATCTCGCCCTTCACCAGCGCGGCGTGCTCAACGCCATCCAGTTTGTTGCGGAAGACAGCGAGCCGGAAGCCGGCGCCGATTTTTGTTTCGAACGCGCCTTCATGCAGCTTCTGGACGAAACGGTCATGCTGGCTGCGGTAGGCGATCAGATCGTCGATGGCGCCGATCTTCAGATTGTGAAATTGCGCAAACGCGACCAGTTCCGGCAACCGCGCCATCGTGCCGTCGTCGTTCATAATCTCGCAAATCACGGCCGAGGGATTGAGCCCCGCCTGGCGCGCGATGTCGATGCTGGCTTCCGTGTGCCCGGCACGAACCAGCACGCCGCCTTCGCGCGCCATCAGCGGAAACACATGGCCCGGCGAAACGATGTCGTCGGCGCCCTTGGTCGGATCGATCGCCACGGCGATTGTGCGCGCACGGTCTGCGGCAGAGATGCCGGTCGTAATGCCTTCACGCGCTTCGATCGACACGGTGAACGCGGTGCCCAGTTTGGTCTGATTGCGCCGGGCCATGGGCTCAAGACCCAGTTCGCGCGTTCGCTCGGCAGTCAGCGCAAGGCAAATCAGCCCGCGCCCATGCTTGGCCATGAAGTTGACGGCGCCCGGCGTGGCGAACTGCGCGGGGATGACCAGGTCGCCCTCGTTCTCGCGATCTTCGGCGTCCACGAGAATGAACATGCGCCCTTCGCGCGCTTCCTCGATGATCTCCGGGACCGGCGAGATTGCGCGCTTCAGTTCGGTGACCGAGGTATCGGGCATCAGCCTCTCCGCGCCTCCATCAGGCGCGCGGCGTAGCGCGCCATCATGTCGGCTTCGAGGTTCACCTTATCCTCTGGATTCAGGTTCGACAAAGTCGTCACAGCCCAGGTGTGCGGAATGATGAGCACGCCGAAGCCTTCGGCATCGACTTCGTTCACCGTAAGCGACACACCGGCGACGGCGACAGAGCCCTTCGGCGCGATCAGATACTCGATGCTTTTCGGCGGCTTGATCCTGAGGCGCCAACCGCCGCCATCCTGAGCGATAGAAAGCACTTCGCCCAAGCCATCGACATGGCCAAGCATCATGTGCCCGCCCAGTTCGTCCCCTGCGTGAAGCGAGCGCTCGAGATTCACCTTGTCGCCTTCGCGCAGGCCGCCAAGGGTGGTGAGTTTCAGCGTCTCAGACGCAGCCTCGACGACGTGGCGCATGCCGCCGGGGGAGGCTTCTTTCTCGACCACAGTCAGGCAGCAGCCGTCGTGCGCTACGCTGGCGCCGACGTCGAGGCTGGCTGCATCGTAGGGACTCGCGATCGTCAGGCGTGAGAGACCAGGCAGTCGCTCGACCGCCTTCACTTCTCCAATGGCTGTGACAATGCCCGTGAACATCGCGCTCTCTTACGAGGCCCGCTCGTAGCTCTCCCAGATGTCGGGGCCAAGCTCACGCAGCGCAACCCGCCTAAAGCGCGGCGCGTCGGCAAGCCTTTCGTGGAACAGCGCCGCTACGGCAGGCGCGCCCCCGGCGCCGAGCACGATGGGAGCGCGAAACCATTCGATGCGATCTACCGCGCCCGCCACGACGAGGGAGGCGGCGAGCCGACCCCCGCCTTCCACGAGCACGCTTTCGAAATCCATGGTTTTGAGCACATTGAGGACCTCGGCCAGCGATAGGCCATCGGCCGTACTCTTCGCTCTCTCTACGCGCGCTCCTGCGGCTTCCAACGCCGCACGTCTTTCCTCTGGCGCCTCCGCGCTGCCGAACACAATCAGCGGCGACAGTCGCGGCCCTTCGAACAAACGCCCTGCCGTCGGGATGTTCAAATCGCCCGTCACCACAACGCGCGCCGGCTGCTTCGCGGGCGGCGGGTCGGTACGCGCCAGCAAGGACGGATCGTCCCGTCGCGCGGTCTCGGCGCCGACCATCACCGCATCATGCGATGCACGCAGCTTCTGCACCTCCGCGCGCGCGGCTTCCCCCGTGATCCAACGGCTCTCGCCGAGGGCTGTTGCGATGCGCCCGTCGAGGGAAGTCGCAAGTTTCAGGGTGACGCGTGGGCGAGGCATTCTTGCAACCGCGGACGTTGGGCTCCGCATCTTTGCGCCCTGTCTGCGCTTTGCGCCAGTGCCGGCTGAAGGCCGCACGCTTTCTCACCCCTTCGCAGGCTTTTTCGTCTTGCCGGCTTCTTCGATGAAATCCCCGAAATCGGAGGTGTCGCGGAAGTCGCGATAAACGGACGCGTAACGCACGTAGGCGACCGGGTCGAGGTGGGCGAGGGCCTCCATCACCATCTCGCCGATTGTCTCCGACGGCACTTCGCTTTCGCCCTGACTCTCAAGCCTGCGCACGATGCCGGAGATCATCTGCTCGATCTGGTCCGGCTCGATTGGACGCTTCCGTAGCGCGATAGTTACAGAGCGCGCGAGCTTATCGCGGTCGAACGGCACGCGCCGCCCGGAGCGCTTGATCACCGTAAGGTCGCGCAGTTGAACCCGCTCGAAGGTCGTGAAGCGCGAACCGCACTTGTCGCACTGCCTGCGCCGGCGAATAGCCGCGCCGTCCTCGGTCGGGCGGCTGTCCTTCACCTGGGTGTCTTCGTTCTGGCAAAACGGACAACGCATTCGGCGCTACTCCCGCGCCGAATCACCGGCGCGCCTGCTCAAGAATAGATGGGAAAACGAGCCGTCAGCTGCTCAACTTTTGCCGCTATTGCTGCTTCGGTCGCCGAATTGTCTCCATTCGACCGCTGCAGACCGTCCAGAACCTCGGAGATGAGGTCGGCGACCAGCCGGAATTCCCCGGGCCCGAACCCGCGTGTCGTGCAGGCTGGCGAGCCCAGGCGAATCCCGCTCGTCACCATCGGCTTTTCCGGGTCGAACGGTATGCCGTTCTTGTTGCAAGTGATCATCGCGCGTTCGAGGCTCTGCTCCGCAGCCTTGCCCGTGGCGCGCTTGGGCCGGACGTCGACCAGCATCAAGTGGCTGTCGGTGCCGCCCGAAACGACGGCGAGGCCGTTTTCGATCAGCCGCTCCGCCAGCGCGCGCGCATTCTCCAGCGTGCGCTTGGCGTAGAGCTTGAACTCGGGCTGCAGCGCTTCGCCCAACGCCACGGCCTTGGCTGCGATGACGTGCATCAACGGCCCGCCTTGCAGGCCAGGAAACACCGCCGAATTGATGCGCTTGCCGATCTCCTCGTCGTTTGAAAGGATCATGCCGCCGCGCGGCCCGCGCAATGTCTTGTGGGTGGTCGTCGTCACCACATGCGCGTGTGGCAGCGGAGAAGGATAGACGCCGCCCGCGATCAAGCCAGCATAGTGCGCCATGTCGACCATCAGGATCGCGCCGATTTCGTCGGCGATTTCGCGGAAGCGCGCAAAGTCGATCTGCCGCGAATAGGCGCTGGCGCCCGCCAAGAGCAGTTTCGGCTTTTCGCGATGCGCGATTTCGGCGACCTGATCCATGTCGATCAGGTGATCGTCACGGCGCACGCCATAGGCGACGGGATGAAACCATTTGCCGGAAATATTCACCGGCGAGCCATGCGTCAGGTGTCCGCCACAGGCGAGATCCATGCCAAGGAATTTGTCGCCCGGCTGCAGCAGCGCAAAGAAAACGGCTTGGTTCGCGTTCGCGCCTGAATGCGGCTGCACGTTCGCAAATTTGCATTCGAACAAGCGCTTGGCCCGGTCGATCGCCAGGCGCTCGACTTCATCGACGAATTCGCAGCCGCCATAATAGCGCCGGCCGGGATAACCTTCCGCGTACTTGTTGGTCAGCACCGAACCCTGCGCTTCCAGCACCGCGCGCGAGACGATGTTCTCGGAGGCGATAAGTTCAATCTGGCGCTGCTGGCGCTTAAGCTCCGCCTCCACCGCCGACTGTACGTCAGGATCCGCCCGTCCGAGCGAGGCCTCGAAGAAGCGGTCGCGAACGCCGGCCGGGTTCGCGCTTGTCTGGGTCATTCTCGCCTCGATCAGCGCTGGCTGCGGGAATCGCCAGAAATATAGTTCGCTGGCCACGTGTAAGCAAAGCTACTGATCGGCTCGTTCTCTCGTAACGACAACTGTAAAAGCCAAGCTGAATGTCCGCTCCGCTGTCTGGAATACTTGCGGATTAGCGTTAAAAACGCCTATATTTTGCTGGAAATCGTTGTATTCGTTTAGAAATCGGCGGGCGGGATGCAGGATAGTGACGATCCGGAAGCCGAAGGCGACGCCCTGCGGATGACTGCGGACATTGTCTCGTCCTTCGTCGCCAACAACCAGATTTCTTCCGAAGAACTCTCGGAACTCATCCGCTCGGTGCACCGCGCGCTAGTCAGCCTGCGGACCGAAACTGGTGCGGTCAGCGGCGAGCGCCCGAAGCCCGCCGTCCCGGTCAATCGTTCCATTCACGACGATTACATCGTCTGCCTCGAGGACGGAAAAAAATTGAAGATGCTGAAGCGCTACTTGCGCTCCACTTACGGCATGTCGCCAGACGATTACCGCAAGCGTTGGGGTCTGCCCCCAGATTATCCCATGGTCGCGCCTTCGTACGCCGCACGACGCTCTGAGTTCGCCAAGAAGATCGGCCTCGGCAAGGGCGTGCGCCGCAAAGAGTAGGAGTCGCGACCCTCGCCTCAGCGTTTATGTCACGCGACTGTGCCGGGCCGTTTCGGCGCCGGCTTTTCCTCCAACGCCTTCTTCAGTTTCTTCAGCGCGAGCGCACGCACATCCGCGAGCGCTGCATGCGTCGGCGTCTGCACGACAACTTCCACCCCCGTTGCGACATCGACCGCGGCGACACGCTGAACATCGCCGATGCGCGTGATTTCAAAGATGACTTCCCGCTCGCCGTCTTCACTCACGCCGTCACGTGCACCGGGCAGCGCGCCCACACCGCCGTCAGCGCCTCAATAAGTTGATCCATAAGTGCGTCGTCGTGGAAAGGGCTCGGCGTAATGCGCAGGCGCTCCGTCCCACGCGGTACGGTCGGATAATTGATCGGCTGCACGTAGATGCCGTGGTCGTTCAACAGGATATCAGAGATTTTCTTACAACGCGCCGCATCGCCGACCAGAATCGGCACGATATGGGTCGTTGACTCCGACATCACCGGCAATCCCGCCTCGCGCAGCAACGCTTTCAGCCGCTCCGCGCGCTCCTGCAGACGGTCGCGCAGGTGAGGACATTCCTTCACGATCCGCACGCTTTCCAACGCGGCAGCCGCAATGGAGGGCGCGAGCGAAGTGGTGAAGATGAAGCCCGAGGCCGTCGAGCGGATGGCGTCAATCGCAGCCGCTGGTCCCGTGACGTAGCCGCCCATCGTCCCAAACGCCTTGGCTAGCGTGCCTTCGATGAAATCCACGCGGTGCATGACGCCGTCGCGCTCGGCGACGCCGCCGCCGGTCGGGCCATAAAGGCCCACGCCATGCACTTCGTCCAGATACGTCATCGCGCCATACGCTTGGGCGAGATCGCAGATTTGTTCGATCGGCGCTGTATCCCCGTCCATCGAATAGACGCTTTCGAACGCGATCAGCTTGGGCGCCTCGACTGGCGCCTCGTTGATCAGCGCTTCCAGGTGCTGCACGTCATTATGGCGGAAGATGCGACGCTGACATTTGGCGCGCCTGATGCCCTCGATCATCGAAGCGTGGTTCTGCTCGTCCGAGAAAATCCACAGATCTGGAAACAGCTTCGCCAGCGTTGAAAGCGTCGCATCGTTCGACACATATCCTGACGTGAACAGGAGCGCCGCTTCCTTGCCATGCAGCAGCGCCAGCTCGCGCTCAAGATCGACGTGGTAGCTCGTGGTCCCGGAAATGTTTCGGGTGCCGCCCGCGCCCGCGCCAACCTTGTCCAGCGCCGCATGCGCCGCGTCGAGCACGTCGGGATTTTGGCCTTGGCCGAGATAATCGTTGGAACACCAGACGACGATGTCCCGATAGGTCCCGTCCGTCAGCCGCAGGCGCGCATGCGGAAAGCGGCCGCGTTCGCGCATGATGTCGGCGAACACGCGATAGCGCCCCTCGTCGCGGATAGCCGCAACGGCGTTCTCGAAGACCAGCTTGTCTTCTTGTCTCACAGGCGCGCCCTTGTTTGTGCCCAGATGGCGTAGCCGCTGTTATAGGCTAATTCCATGATCCTAGATAACGGGACGCATGATCCCGGGTAACTGGGACGGGACACCGCAGCAGCCGCTGCTTAGTTGCGAACGAGTCGCATGAATTACACCGGTCGTCACCCCTCCGCCCGCCCGCGTCGCCTTCGCCAGTCCGCCTGGGTGCGGCGTCTTGTGCGCGAACACCGGCTGGGCGTTGACGACCTCATCTGGGCCCTCGTCGTGCACGATGGCCTCGAGGACGAGATTCCCGTGCCGTCGATGCCCGGCGCGTCGCGCCTATCCGTCCGCGCCGCGGCGAATGCCGCCAAGCGCGCAGAGAGGCTCGGCATTCCGGCGATCGCGGTGTTCCCCCACATCGACCCAACTAAGAAGGACGCAAGCGGACGGGAAGCGCTGAATGAAAGGGGACTCGTCTGCACCGTCGTGCGCGCGATGAAGGACGCGGCGCCAGATGTCGGCATTATGGTCGACGTCGCGCTCGATCCGTTTACCGATCACGGTCACGACGGTCTGCTCAAAGACGGCCGCATCGCCAACGACGAGACGGTGAAGGTGCTGGTGGAACAGGCCATCGTACAGACCAGGGCCGGAGCCGATATCGTCGCGCCATCCGACATGATGGACGGCCGCGTGGGCGCAATTCGGGCCGGCCTTGAGGCCGCCGGCCTCCAGGACACGCTCATCATGTCCTACGCCGCGAAGTATGCCTCCGCGTTCTACGGCCCTTATCGTGAAGCAATCGGCTCGGGAAAACTCGGGTCAGGCGCCGTCGCAAATCCCGGCGACAAACGCTCGTACCAGATGGATCTCGCTAATAGCGATGAAGCGCTGCGCGAGTGCGCGATGGACGTCGCCGAAGGCGCTGACATGCTGCTGGTGAAACCCGGCCTCCCGTACCTTGACATCGTGGCGCGCGTGAAGCGCGAATTTGGGCTGCCGACCTTTGCCTTTCAGGTCAGCGGCGAATACGCCATGATCAAAGCCGCCGCGCAGAACGGCTGGCTCGACGAAGAACGCGCCATCCTCGAATCCCTCACCGCCTTCAAGCGCGCCGGCGCCGACGGGATCATCACCTATTTCGCACCCAAAGCGGCCGAGTTGCTGGGATAGCTGGCTCCGCTCTTTCTTCACCACACGCGCACGCGCTGTTCGGGCGCGAGATAGAGCCGCTCGCCCGGCTGCACGTCGAAAGCCGCGTACCATGCGTCGATGTTGCGCACCGTAAGCGCGCGAAACATCCCTGGGGCGTGACCGTCCGTCGCGATGCGCTGGCGCATCGCCTCGTCGCGCAACTTGCTGGCCCAGGTCTGCGCATACGCAAGGAAGAAGCGCTGATCGCCTGTAAGGCCGTCGATGACGGGCGCCTCGCGCCCGCCGAGCGATGCGCGGTACGCATCGTACGCCGCCTGCAGTCCGGCCACGTCGGCGATATTCTCGCCCAGCGTCAGCGTGCCGTTGACGTGCAGCCCCGGCAACGGCTCATACGCGTCGTATTGGCGGGCCAGCGCTTGGCCCTGCTGACGGAAGGCGGCGAGGTCTGCATCCGTCCACCAATTGCGCAGCGCGCCGGTCGAATCGAACAAAGCGCCGTTATCGTCGAAGCTATGGCTGATCTCGTGACCGATCACTGCGCCGATCGCCCCGTAATTGTAGGCCGGATCGGCCGAGGCGTTGAAGAACGGCGGCTGCAGGATCGCGGCGGGGAAGTTGAGCGCATTCTGCACCGGCAGGTTCACCGCGTTGACCGTTTGCGGCGTCATCCACCATTCGTTGCGGTCCATGGGACGGCCGAGCTTGGCCAGTTGGTGCGCATACTCCGCCCGCTCGCCGTTGACGGCATTAGCGTAAGCGTCGTCGGCTGAGACTTGATAGCGCGCGTAATCACGCCAAGTGTCCGGATACCCAACGCCCACGACGATCGTGGACACCTTCCGCAACGCTTCCTCGCGCGTGGCCGGCGCCATCCACTCGAGGTTCTGCACGCGCTGCGCAAAGGCGGTCCTGATGTTCTCCACCATTGCCTGCACTTCTTCGCGCGCCGAAGCCGGGAAATAGCGCTCCGCATAGGCGCGGCCAACTGCGTCGCCGAGATGGACGTTCAGCGCATCGAGCGCGCGTCTGGCTCGGTCGCGCTGCTGTGGCGTTCCGGAGAGCGTGGTGCCGTAAAAAGCGAAATGCGCCTGATCGATCTGGCTCGGCAGCGTGTCCGCATGGGAATTGATCTGGTGGAAGACCAGCCAGTCCTTCCACGCTTGAAGCGGTTGCGATGCGACGAGCGCCGAAAGCCGCGTAATCGCCTGATCGTGATAGGCGGCGAAACGCTGTTGGCTGCCCAACTGCGCGGCGTTCAGGAAAGCAGCCCAGTCCATGCCGGGCGCCCGGTGCTCGAGCTCGGCGCGGCTCCAGACGGCGGCCCGATTGGCCCAGTCATCGGTCTCTTCGCGCGTGGCGTGAGCGCGCGCGATCTGCATTTCCAGATTGTAGATGCGCTGCGCTCTGGCCGACGCATCGGAGATTCCAGCCAGCGTCAGCAGGCGCTCAATATAGGCGCGATAGGCCGTGCGCAGCTCGGCCATCTCCCGATCGCTTGACAAGTAATACTCGCGCTCGGGCAAACCGAGCCCGCCCTGCAGGATGTAAGGCAGCACCTCGCCCGGCGTAGCTAGGCCCTGCGTGACGAATATGCCGAACAGGTTCTCAGTATGCAGATCCGTGGCGTTAAGCGGATCGACGTCCGCGCGCATCTGCTCGCCTAGGACGCGCGACAAATCCGTTCGATTTGCAATGGCGTTGAACCGTGCGAGGTCCCCTTGAACCGGCGCCATGCCCGCGGCGTCGATCGCCGCCGTGTTGGTGTAGGCGCGGTAGAAGTTGGCGATACGCGCAGCGTCCGTGCCGGCCTGCGGACTGGAATTGACGATCTCGGCGACCAGTTCGGTTGTCTGCCGCTCCGTCTCGAGAAATGCTCGGTAAAAGGAGCCGATGCTCGCACGGTCAGGCGGAATCTCCGTCGTCCGCTGCCATGTCCCGTTGGCGTAGGCGTAGAAGTCCTCGCCGGGCCGTACGCTCGTATCCATCGCGGCAAGATCGACCCCGACCTCGCGGCCGGCCGTATTGCGCGCGCATCCAGCGATCCCACAGGCTAAAGCTGCGCTCAGCACGAGCGCCGACACAAAACGGCTGATCATTCGACTACCCCGAAGCTTTGGCCGCACGCCTAGTCTTCGAAGCGTCAGTCAGCAACAGCCTGATGCAGATTTGCGACGAGCGGCAAGCGTCGAAAGGATGTAGTGCCAAGTTAGGCGGCGCGTTGCGCCGCCGCCTTCGCAACCGCTGCGCGCACGCGCTCGGCGACCGCTTCTCGCCGTTCGCCTTGGCTCGGCTCTAACGACGCGAGTTCGCTCACCCCGGCCGCGCACGCTTCCAGAGCTGCGCGCGCGACATCGCCGCGTGTTGTCCGGTATGTTTGGATTTGTAGGGTGAACGCCGCGCAGGCGCGCATCAGGGGCCCGTCGCCGGCATTCACCGCATACGCCTGCACGCGCCGGAGCGCCGCCTCACAGGCGTCGGCCTTCCCCACGTCGGCAGAAAACGCGCTCGCCGCCGTCGAAAGCGCGCTGACGACATGCGCGAGCGTGGGCGCCGTTTCCTCGCAGGCACGTGCGGCGTCGCTCTGGCGTCGCTTCTTCGGCGCGCCCGCAGTCACGATCCCGGCTCGCCGGCATGGGCCAACATAGCCCTCAGCCTCGATGAATGGGCGCGGATAAGACAGCACTTTGTTGATCGTCGAGATGAGAACTTTGGTGGACAGCGGTTTGCCGATAAGCGCATTTGCGCCCGCATGACGGCACTGCTCCGCCATTGCCAACGAGAACGCGCCCGACGTGACGAACACGGCGGCCCTGCGGTTCGCCATTTTCTTGTTGCGCCGGAAGGCCCGTGTCCAGGCAGCGCCGTCGCCCGAAGGAAGTTCGAACGATGTTATGACGATATTGGCGTTGTAAACTTCGAGCAGATCGGCGGCGGCATCGCCTTCCGCGACGGCCTTGAACTTGTCGACGCCCGCGTTGCGCAAAAGATCGACGATGATCTGGCGTTCGAACTTGTTCGGTTCGACCACGCAAACAGTCCAAGCGTTCGGATTCATGCGCCCCGCTCCCAACCAGGCAAGCGGCGCATGTTAAGTCATTGAGCTTAAAGTCGAGTATAGGCGAGGCCTTCACGAACGTTGCGGACGTTCCAGCCGCGCGATCAGGCTCGACGTGTCCCAACGTTTGCCGCCCATCGCCTGCACATCGGCGTAATAGGCGTCGATTAACCTGGTTAATTCCAGCTTGGCGCCGTTACGCTCGGCTTCCTCCAAGACGAGCGACAGATCCTTTCGCATCCAGTCCACCGCGAAGCCGAAATCGAACCGGCCTTCGACCATCGTCTTCCACCGGTTCTCCATCTGCCAGCTCTGCGCTGCGCCCTTGGATATCGCGCCGATAACCTTTTCGACGTCCAACTCCGCGCGCTTGGCGAAGTGCAGCCCTTCCGCCAGACCCTGCAACACTCCGGCGATGCAGATTTGGTTCACCATTTTCGCCAGCTGACCTGAACCGGCCGGGCCAATTAGCGTGATGTTCGCTGCATAGGCGCGCATAATTGGCTCCGCTTCCGCGAACGCGCTCGGCTCCCCACCCGCCATCACGGTGAGCCTGCCGGCTTCAGCGCCTGCCTGTCCGCCCGACACGGGCGCATCGAGAAAGCCCAAGCCAAGCGCTTCGGCCTTGTCGGCCAGCTCGCGCGCGATCGTCGCCGAGGCTGTCGTGTGATCGACGAAAATGGCGCCCTTGCGCATGGTTGGCGATGCAGCCTCGAATACTTCGCGCAGATCGCGGTCGTTGCCCACGCAGGAGAACACGATGTCTGCGCCCTCGGCCGCGTTGGCGATCGAAGTATATGTGCGCCCACGATGCTTCTGCGCCCAGTCGCGCGCCTTGTCCTCCGACCGGTTGTAGACGCGCACCTCGTGGCCGGCGCGCGCCAGATGCCCGGCCATCGGCCCGCCCATCACTCCCAGCCCGATGAACGCCGTCTTTGCCATCACTTGCTCCCGCCTTCCCTTGGATCGTCTGCGCGGCCGTAGAGGCCGCGAAAGAACGTCAACGCCGCGCCCGGCTTCACGCGCAGGTCCACCACTTCGCCGATGATGATCAGATGGTCGCCCGCTGGGCGTCTGTCATGGGTCCGGCATGACAAATGCGCCACCCCAGCGCGCAACACGGGCGCGTTCGCGAATATTTCAGCTTCATCGGGCTCGACGGTTTCGCTCTCTGCGCGTGCAAAGCGGTGCGCCAACCCCTCATCACTCGCGGCCAACACCGTGACGCCCCAGCGCTCAGCCTCGGCGAACACGTCGTAGCGCTCGGATTCATCGCCAAGACACCACAACAAGAGGCGCGGCCTGAGCGATACTGAAGTCAGCGAGTTCACAGTGATCCCGGACGTAGCCCCGCCCCGGCGCGCTGCCGAGACCACCGTCACGCCCGTGACGAAGGCGCTCATGACGCGCCGAAACGCATGTTCAGGTTCAAGCTCCATTAAGGTTTGTCTCCGCTCACCACATCTTAACGCGGTTCGGCCAATGTCGCGCCCCTCTCGCCCAGAATGGACGGGTCATGGCTGCTGCGACCAATCAACGCCCTATCATCATCAAGCGCATCAAACGTGGCGGCGGCGGGGGCCATCACGGCGGAGCATGGAAGGTGGCCTACGCCGACTTCGTCACGGCGATGATGGCGTTTTTTCTGCTTATGTGGCTGATCAACACGACAAACCCTGAGCAGCGCAGGGGTATCGCCGAGTTCTTCGCGCCCGCCAGCGTCAGCCGGGTCTCTTCCGGCGCGGGCGGCCTCCTGGAGGGCACCAGCTTCGCCGAGGAAGGCGTGCGTCACGGTCACTCCGCGCCTGTCGCGCCATCGTCCGAGCCGCAGTACACGTCGAACGCGACCGATCAGAACAACGCTGATACCAGTACGGCCCCCGGCGGCGAGCAGTCGCCGAACCAGGACAGCCTCACGCGCGCCCGCACGCTAAGAGAGAACGCAGAATTCTCACGCGCGGAGATCGCGATCCGCCAGGCCATGGCCGACATGCCGGATGTCGCAGAGCTGTCGCGCAACGTCATCGTCGAGCAAACGCCGGAAGGGTTGCGCATCCAGATCATCGACCAGGAAGGGCGCTCCATGTTCAGTCCCGGCGACGCGCAGCCCAACGACCGCGCGCGCCGTCTGCTCGTCGCCATCTCCGGCGTAATCGCCCAGCTGCCGAACCGCATCACGATCTCAGGGCACACCGACGGCGCCGCGCCCGGAGGCCGCTACGCCTCCAATTTCGAACTTTCAGCCGCGCGCGCCAATGAGGCGCGCCGCATCCTGGCGGCCCAGGGCATTCCGGCCGAGCGCATCTACCAGGTCGCCGGCCGCGCGGACTCGGAGCCTTTGTTCAACGACGACCCGACACAACCGGGCAACCGCCGCATCGCCATCACGCTTTTGCGGGAAGCCCCGCCGCTGCCCGCCGGTCACAGGCTCTGATCAGGCCGGCGCCGGCGCGGCGCCGACGGACATGGGCGTAGCGGGCGCCTGCGCTTTCTCTTCCTCCCCTTGTGCGCGTGCGGCGATGTAATCGCCGATCATGTCGGCGATTTCCGGCTGATCGAAATAGGTCGTGTGGATCAGGCTGTCCCATGTCATCGCGTCGGTCGCCAGTTTTTCCAGCGCCGCATTGGACTCCGCGCCGACGCTCAACAGCGACCAGCGATACTTCTGGATCAGCGCATCGGCGGCGGCGGCGGAGTTCTTCTGCATGCGCTCCGCGACCTCTCCATTCAGCACGGCGCAATTTGCGCCGTGGCAGTGCGATACGGTGGCGACATCGCCCACATCCTCATCGCCGTCGCGTCCGAACGCGATGCCTTTCAGCACCCCGCCAATGCTCTTGTTGAGCGCGCGCCTTAGGCCGAGCTCGAGCGTCGCCCCATAGATCAGCAGCCGTGTCAAAACATAGACCGCTCCGAAAATGATCGGCATGCCGACGATGGCGCCGATGCAGATCACTAAGCCGATGATGACGGTTGCGCCGTTTGCATACTCTTCGAGCCGTTCGTCGAACAGACTTGCATAGAGGTCCGACGAAGGCGTGAGGGCCCATCCTGGAAGCTGCAGCCCAAACGCCCCTGCTATGGCCAGCACCAGGCCGAACAGGAACACCCACAAGGTGATCCGCACGCCCCACACGATCCCGGCCGTGCGCGAGCCGCGCCAGAACGCGCCGTTGGGAAACGGCTCGAGCGGAAGATTCTCTATGCGCTGAAGAAAAGCGATGGCTTCGTCATTCGGATGCCAGATCGAGTGCACCACTGCGCGTTCGTTGCGCTTGCGGCGAAGGCGCAGGATCCGCGCGAGGCCCGAGAACGCGATTGGGTACATGAAGACGAGCGGCAGCACAAAGAAGGGGAAGATCGGGCCCGCCACGCGCGCGAACTCGCGCATGCTAAGATCGAACTCATAGGCCTCGATCTGGTCGCGATGCACATCCGGCGCTTGCAGCACATATTCCGGCAGCGGCTCGGGAGGCGGCAAGGTCAAAGCAACGGCCAAGATGAGCCCGACAAAAGCGAGCGTGATCGTGCTGACGATCAGCATCAAGAGGAACGCAGCGCCGCCGAAAGATTCCGCAGCGCTCAAGCGCGAACGAAAGAACGGCGTGCCGACCGTCGTCAACGACGCGATTCGATTGCGCCGAAACAGAAAGCCGAACGGATTGAACAGGAATGACAAAAAGTCGAACCGCGGCTGCCATCGCAGAATACGCGCCGCCTCGTTGGCGACGTTGCCGCCGTGGCTGTGCCCTATCACATGCACCGGGCCGTACTTGCCCGCGTGTTTCTTGATGGCTTTCGCCAGCTTCTGCGCGCCTTTCTCGCGCTCCTGCGCCGAGTTCGCGCCGGACCAGAGAAAGGGCAGGATCTCCGCCTCCAGGCCCTGCCGCGCCAGCCGCGCCTTCAGCCGCTGGGCGAATGTCGAGCGCGTCTGAAACCACTTTTCCCCGTCGGGACCTTCCGCGGTGTCGCCGGTGCCATGCACCGTGACGATGCCGAGCTTTCGTGTCGCCATCTCACCCCCCTGCCGCTCCCCTCAGCTAAGGACGGTCTGAACAAGCCGCAGCGGGGCCGGTTTGCAAGGGATTTGCGTGGGCGAGAGCGGCTTTTGCGGGCGCGCGGCGGGCGCGCGGCGGGCGCCGGCGCCATCGGCGGCGGCCG
>Ga0073934_10005424_pt1 | contig 19760 bp, 7 predicted proteins | sample LarsenN4metaG_FD_76834 | JGI IMG/M metagenome (GOLD analysis project Ga0073934, IMG submission 76834) | Hot spring sediment bacterial and archeal communities from British Columbia, Canada, to study Microbial Dark Matter (Phase II) - Larsen... ... | reverse complement strand
TGACTTCTATGCCGTCAATCAAAACAACGCCTTGGACACGGCGTCACTCGGTAAGAGCGCATTGGACAACGATCTCGACGCGGATACCGCGAAAGCCGCATTGGTCGCTTCGTTGGTGCTGGGTCCGGCGGGTTCACTCAAGCTCAATCCCGATGGATCGTTTACGTATCTGCCGCTGGAGGGCTTCATCGGCACCGACGGCTTCAGTTATCGAGTTTTTGACGGCACGTCGTTTAGCAATGTCGCGACCGTATTCATCAGTGTTATTTCAAATGGTTTGAATACCACGGCTGACACGGACGGCGACGGGGTATCAGACTCTGTCGATAATTGCTCTTTGACGCCAAACGCTGATCAGAAGGACAGCGACGGCGATGGAATCGGCGATCTCTGCGATACGGACAGCGATGGGGACGGCGCTCCTGATAAGGCGCCAGGACTGGTAGCTGGACTTTTTCTTGCCATAGCTGCAAGCGCGGGTGGCGATAATTGTCCGACGATTTCAAATCCAGGACAAGAGGACTTGGACGGCGATGGCATCGGCAACGAATGCGATCCCGACGCGGATGGCGACGGCTTTGGCAATGCGAATCCTGGCTCCACCGGCAATATTGTCGCTACGCCGGACTCCAACACCATTTACGATGGCCGCAATAGCAATGTGATCGGCCCATTTACAGGCGGAACGCTGCCGCCGGGACAGATCCGCGGCGGCGACTGCGACGATGTGAATCCGGTAGTCTTCCCGGGCGCAGGGTGTGAGCAGTCGGTGGCCATCGCGTTTGCACCCAAAAATAGTCCGTCGCAGACGATCGCCGACAGCGACGGAGACGGGCTCAGCGATTCACAAGAACTCGCGCTTGGCACGAATCCGAACAATCCGGATACCGACGGCGACGGCGTTAGAGACGGCGGCGATAACTGCCGGCTAACGCCAAACACCGATCAAAAAGATACCGATGGAGACGGTATCGGCGATGCCTGCGATACGGATGCGGACGGCGACGGCGTGGCAGACAAAGCTGCGACCGCTACTGCTGGAGTTTTCGTTGCCATCGCGCCGATAGACGGCGGCGACAACTGCCCGCTCGCGGCCAATCCGAATCAAGCAGACCTAGACGGAGACAGGATCGGCGATCTCTGCGATCCCGATGCCGACGGCGACGGTTTTCCAAAGATTGCGTTCGAGGGGCCCAGTGACTGCAACGACATAGACGCGACCGTGAACCCGGGCCGGACCGAGATTCCGGGGAACGGCAAGGATGACGATTGTAATCCGGCGACGGCGGACTCCCCATTCAGTATTCGCTTTCAGATGGCTGGTGCTAACTTGGATACCTGGCTACCCACCGACGGAGCTGCGGCGAGCATCGCAGCCAGCGTAGTCGATGGGACCGGCATCGGTATTTCGCCTCAGCCGACAATTAATTTCGCTTTGGTTCGGGTCACCAATTTACCAGGAAAGTACACCAACGATGCGAGCACGGATGCGAGTGCGGACTTCACGTTTAGCTTCGGCGCCAACACGATCAATCTAACCGCGCTCGACTACGGCGGCTCGATTACCTTCCGGGCCACAACGACGGTTCAGGGCATACCTTTGACCAAAGAATTGACACTGCCAAAAGACGATAACGGCAACGGCATCGGGGATGCCTGGGAAGCCTTGTACGGCGGCAATCTCAGCGCCAGCGATGACAAGGACACGAGCACCGGCAACACATACAACGGCGACGAACTTACCGTTTTTGCTGAGTACCGCGGCTTCAAGTGGGGCCCACCCCTGATCCAGGTTCCACCCTGCGGCGCGACGGTAATTAACCCTTGCCAGGGGCGCGCCAACACGACGGCACTTTATCAAACCGCTGCTTGGATTCCGCAAGGGTCGGCAGTTCACTTCAGGAGTAATCCGACACGGAAGGATGTCTTTGTAAAGTATGGCGGATTCAACGCTTCCAATCCGTTCGCGCTCGGTAACGCATTGAACGCCATCGGGATTGACGTCCATGTGGTCGATGCATCGGTATTACCTTTGCCAGGCGAACAAAACATCGACGTCATCTCGATCAACAATGCCAACACCTCGTACGGACTGGAGGACGGGAGAATCAACAAGCGCGGTGTGCGCGATTGGAGCTGGGATACAAAAGGTTCGAGTGGCATAGGGACGGCAAGCGCCTATGGCGTGGCTACGTTGTACCAAAAAGCTTTGGACAGCTATCTCAACGATAAAGCTTATCGAGATGGCGGGGTGGGGCGGCCCGCCAATGGAAGACTGGATCTCCTGGGCGCCGTTGAGGATGGGAACGATAACGGTTTGGGCCCCGAGACAATCAAGGGACGCAGCGAAGATACTTTGGTGCTAAACGGTCTGCTCGACAACGACGCATATGTACCCGGCAACTTCGTCCAAGCTCTTAGCTCCTTCGATATCGATAAGAACGGATTTGTCGAGATGCCGGTTGCTGCCGATCCGGCTAGCGTTAACCGAGACTTCGAGTACAGCCGAGCGCACATCATCAAGCATACGGTTACTCACGAGTTGTCCCATGCGTTGGGCTCGTTGCACGATAGCGATTCAACGAGCTTGATGTACGAGTACTCCAATAATTGGAGCCGCGATGGAAACCTGAGCGCCGTCGCCAGGAGCCAGATCATTATCCACAATCGCTAAGTGGATCACTCTTATGAACAGCTCGATTAGATCTCTTGCCATCAGCTTCGTCCTTCTCGTGCTCGCACGGGTTGAGATTGGCGCTCAGCAGTCTTCTCCGACCCTTAGCGTTCATCTCGTGCTGAGCAGCGCAAAATACCTCATGGGTGAACCGAGCGATCCGATCACCGCTGAGTTGACGATCAAAAATACCGGCAATCAACCGATCGTAACATCCGCCGGCTTCAGTCAAAAACCATTTCACCTTTTTCTGATTTTCGTCGGTCCAGACGGCAAACCGATTACGGCTGCCGAGGCTGGCGAGGGAGTTCATGAAGGAGGTCCGCCAAAGATCGTGCCCGTGGGCAACGCTTATCTTCAGGTCGAAGAAATTGAAATATTGCCGATTGGGTTTCAAAAGATCATCACGATCCCCGACCTGCGGGCTTTCTATAATCTGGACAAAGCCGGACGTTACACGGTTCATGCGCTCATTCCGTTCAGGACCTATGCGACGTTTTTTACCCTCGAAAGCGGTAACTTCGCGTCCATCGACGCTTTCAACTTCGCCGGAGCATTACAAACTGAAACTGTACGTTTGTCATTGATCGCGGATGCGGATGGTGATGGATATGCTTTTCCAGAACCTGACAGCCGTATTTCCGGTTTGCCTGTGCCGGATTGTGACGACAACAGCTCAGCAGTCAACCCCGGTATGAGCGAGATTATTGGTGACGGCAAGGATAACGACTGTAATCCGACGACGCCTGACGCGGTTGAGCCGGAGACGCTTACGGTGCAAATTCGCATTCCCGGCACTTTCAAGATCGGCGCCCGCGGCAGTTTCCCGGTAGCAATCCTAAGTAGCGCGACATTCGATGCGACCAAGATAGATCCACAAAGCATCGTTGTCGAAGACGCGCATATTCAGGTCAAAGGAAAAGGTGCACCGTTGGCGTCGTTTGAGGACGTCAACAAGGACGGACGTCTGGATCTGGTGGTGCACGTGCCGCGCGAAAACATGACGCTGGCGGCGGGCGACAATCAAGTGGTTCTGACTGGAAAAACGATCGAGTTGCCAGGCAACCCGAATCTCAATATCCGAGGTGTGGCGACGATTAAGGTGATACCGTAGACGGAAGCACAGGCGGCGTTTGCAATTGGTGTCGCGATAAGCGGCAAAGATTTCCATGGAGGCTCCAAACATTGACGATCTTTACGAATAAAATTCTGAGCACAAAAATTTTTGAGCTGTCAGAAAACACAAAAGGCGAGTAGCCATGCAACAGGAGATTGACAATCGTGAAACAGCCTTTTCTGTTGCCTGAATTGAAACTTTTCTTGCCGCTCGTAATGGCACTTGCGGCAATTGGCTGCTTCGTCTTAACGCTATCGAACGTCTGGGCCGCAGCGCCGACGTTTTCCAAAGCAACGTACAGCGAGATCGGCGGATCGGTGGTGGTCGGCGATTTTAACGGCGACGGCAAGCCGGATATTGCATCGGTGACTTGGTTGGATGGCAGAGTACGGATTCGGCATGGCAATGGAGAAGGCGGCTTTGGATCAACCAGCACACATAACACCATCGGCACTGGGCCTTACACATTGCTCGCGGTGGACATCAACCGCGATGGTAAAGATGATATCATCGTCCCCCATTTCGATGGTCCGCGTGGGGATTTTTCTATTTTGCAAAATAACGGGAGCGGCTTCACCCTCTCATCTGACTCTGCCGGCGGCTTTCCCTGGAAAGTGGTGGCAGGAGATTTCGACCGCGACGGCAAACCGGACCTTGCTTTTGCGGTAGGAACAGAGCTGGTCATAAAACTTGGTAATGGCGACGGCACCTTCCAGTCGGGTACACCTTATGTCACTGGACCGAATTCTAGTCCGACATCCGTAGCTGTCGGCGACTTTAACCGCGATGGCAAGCCCGATTTAGCAGTCGCGAATCTGAACGAAAATAATGTTTCGATCTTGTTCGGCAACGGCGATGGCACGTTTATCACGCCATCGACGGTGGTGGTCCCGGTAGGAGGGAACGACCCGACCCACGTAGTTACCGGTGATTTCAACCGGGATGGGTTTCTCGATTTGGTGGTGGCAAATCGCGGCAATGGCGGCGGAGGAGCTAGTGTCTCTACTTTGCTCGGCGATGGCACGGGCAATTTCACTCTTTCCTTTACCTATAATTCTCCAGCAGGAGCGCCGCAGGAGGTGCGGGTTGCCGATTTTAATGGCGACGGCATCGACGATGTCGTGGTGGCTGTAGCGAACGGTAGCGCCACCGGTTGGGTGTTAACCGGCAGCGGTGATGGCATAAACTTCGCGCCGGTCTCATTGGATGCGGCCGGTGGATCTTTGGCGGCTGCGGTCGGCGATTTCAACCTCGACGGCAAGCCAGATCCGGTCTTAGTGTCTAACGAAGCCTCGGTTTTCATCAACACCACGGCTTTTGAGCCGGCGGGTTTTTTTGGTGCGCCTAGTAATTATACAGCTGCCGGGCAACTCTCCATTGCTATCGGTGATTTCAATCGAGATGGCGTACAGGATCTCGTGACAGCAGGAAGCGGTGAGTACAACGTTTTACTAGGAGCTATTGACGGTACGTTTCCCGTCGTACTCAACTCGGCAATTGGCGGTCCTCGTTCCGTCGCCGTTGGCGATTTTGATCGTGACGGAGTTCAGGATATTGCCACTGCCAATTCTACCGCTAACAACGTAACGATCTTTTTAGGCAACGACGACGGAACCTTTGCGGCCTTGACGAATTTCTCGGTAGGCAATCAACCGGTCGCCATTAAGCTGGGCGATTTTAACGGAGACGGAAAACAAGATATAGCTGTGGCTAATAGTAATGCTTCTCCTTCTGGCACGGTTTCCATCTTACTCGGCAATGGAGATGGCACATTTGGCAACGCTACGAGCTACGCCACTGGAAACTTCCCCAACGCAATTGCCGTTGCTGATTTCAACCGAGATGGGAAACAGGACCTGGCGGTGGCTAATGGAGGGAATACTGTCTCCATCCTAATCGGCAATGGGGACGGAACATTCGCGCCGGCGGTGAACTATTTCGGGACGAGTGGAATTCAGCCAGTCGATGTTGTGGTCGGTGATTTTAATCGAGACGGCACCCAGGATCTTGCCATAGCAATACCGGGCAGTCTTAACCTCGCAGTGTCATTGGGCAATGGGGACGGAACCTTCGACGACGTGATTACATACACGGGAACAGGTTCATGGTCACTTACGACTGATGATTTCAATCGAGACGGAAAACAGGACTTGGCCCTGTCAAACAGGACCGGCAATAGTGTTTCTATTCTTCTCGGAAACGGGGATGGTAGTTTTGGTACTGCACTAAATTATTCAACTGGCGCAACGCCTCAAGGAGTTATCTCTGGTGACTTCAACCGGGACGGCAGACGAGATCTGGCGGTAGTCAATTTTGGCAGCGGTACTGTTTCGATCCTTCTCAACCAGATTCCCCCCGCGGATCTTAGTGTGGGAATCATCGACTCGCCCGACCCGGCGACTGTCGGTGCAAATTTGACTTACACAATAACCGTTGCGAATAGTGGGACTGTCGACGCGACCGGAGTGGTTTTAAATGACCCTCTACCGGCGAGTGTGCAGTTCATCTCTGCGACTACAAGCCAGGGTTCTTGCACGACCCCAGCAGTCGGTAGCACTGGTACGGTCAACTGTACTTTAGGCACGGTAAGTAGCTCCACGCCGGTAACCGTGACGATCGTGGTGAATCCAATCATTTCAGGCTTCGTGATCAACACTGTCACAGTCAGTGGCAACGAAGTTGTTCCGAGTGCGGGCAATAACACTGCCGTCGCAACGACGGCAATCAACCCGCCGCCCGCATTCTTGACGACCTCTCTGGTCAATATTGTCAACGGGAGTCCGTATACCCAACTACTGGCATTCAGCGGCGGGACAGGGAATCTGACTTGTTCCTTCGCGGGGGGCACATTGCCGAGTGGCTTGTCGATCGCAAGCGATTGCGCGATCGAAGGGACATCGACAGTGAACGGCACGAACAACTTTACGGTGCGAGTGACCGATGCCAACGGTATTTTCACGGATCAAAGCTTTTCGATCGTAGTCAGCCCTCTTTCTACGGCCAACGTGGCGTTTACGACGACGCCATTGCCGACGTGTACGCCGGGGCCCTGCTCGCCGCCAGCGATTGCCGGAAAGCCATATGGAGCGACAAATGGGAATTCTCAGGTTGCCATCGCCGATTTTGATCGTGACGGAATTCAAGACATTGCCGTGACCAGTTCTGCTACGGACAAAGTCTACATCCTACTCGGCAAAGACGACTACGCCGTAGTTAACCAGGAATATGACATTATCAGCGATTTGGGTGGAGGCGGCGCATTTGCAATCGCAGTCAGCGACTTCAATGGCGACGGCAACCCAGACCTCGCGATCACGCATATGGCCTATTATCTGAAAATTCTACTCGGCAACGGTAACGGCACCTTTCAGGCCGCAGATACTTATCCCGCTGGGAATCAAGCTCAGACACTAGCTATTGGAGATTTCAATAACGACGGACTTCCGGATGTTGTCGTCGGAAATGTGCAATCGGCCAGTATCTTGGTGTACATCGGCGGAGACAATCCGAATACACCCCCTGAGAGTCGCGTCGAGCTGTTCAAAGAAATTGTCCTGAAAGACTTATCGACGGTGGGGCGCCCGAAGTCCGTGGCGGTTGGCGATTTTAACCGTGATGGGCTTCAAGACCTTGCCTTTGTTAATTGGGGAGCGCTCGATAACAGCATCTCGATTATGTTCGGCAACGGACAAACAGGAAGTTATTTTAGCGCACCGATCAAATACGCTGCTGGAACAAGTCCGTCGGGCTTGGCGATCGGCGATTTTAATGAAGATGGTATCCAAGACATAGCCGTCGCGAATGACATCTCGAACGATGTTTCTATACTTCTGGGTAAACCAGACGGCAGCTTCCAAGCACCCATCGATTTTCCAACTGGAATAACCGCGCATCGAGTGTTAGTTAGCGATTTTAACGGCGATGGGCACCAGGATCTCGCGGTGGCGAATTATGCCAACACCGGATCGATTTCCGTTTTTATCGGCAACGGCCAGGGCGCCTTCGCCGCCCCCGTCAACTTGGTCGGCGCCACAGGACCGCTAGGTTTGGCCGTTGGTGACTTGAACCGAGATGGCAAGCCGGATGTTGTTGCATCTTATTTTGACGGCAGTCTGACATTTTTCCGTAACAATACTCCGGTTCCGCCACTGGTTATTTACACGTCGAATTCTGCAGCCGATACGATTTCGATCGTCGATGGTTTGATCGACATAGGCAACGGCATAGTGCCTGTCGCCGAAGAAGCCGTCTCTGTCGGTGCCGGGCCCCTTGGAGTAGCGGTCGGGCCAGACGGCATGGAGATCTATGTCGCCAGTCAAACGGGCAACACCATTTCCATCATTGACGGCATAACCCGAGCTGAAGTAGCACGAATTCCTGCGCCTTGGCCGGCCGTTACGCCAAATGCTGTAGTAGTGAGTCCCTCCGGACATCGTGCGTATGTTACGTTTAGCAACGCATTCGCAGTCTTGAATCCGAGCTCCCTGCAATTCGGCCCGGTACTTCTTTTGGGAAATCCCAACACCGGCGGCCCCGCTGGTGTGGCGCTCAATCCTCAGGGAACGAGGGCTTACGTGGCCTTACCGGGAACCAGCTCATTGGCTATCCTCGATGTCACAACCGACACGCCAATTCTGATTACTGAAATTAGTGTCGGAACCGCGTGCCTGCAGGTCGCCGTAAATCAGGCCGGCACTAAGGCGTATGTTACATGCTGGAACGCAAGTGCAGTTATTGAAATAGACACGATGACATATCAACAGCGTGTTGTGGCCCTAGGCGCCCCATCCGGGATAGTTTTTAATCCTGCGACCAATAGAATCTATGTAGCTAGCCCGATGTTCAACATATTAAGTGTTATTGATTCTACTACCTTTAACGTCATCGACCAGATCCAGGTCCCTGGTGGGCCCGGTTCAGTTGCTTTGGATAAATCAAATACGTTGGCATACGTTGTAAGCGGGGCTAGTGATACGCTCCATATCGTTAACCTTCTCACGCGGACGATTGATTATTCGATCGCTGTCGGAGATGCGCCAAGCATTTTTGGCAGCTACTTTGCCGGAGTCAATGTAAGTCTTCCGAAGGTAAGCACGACTAGCTTGCAGAATGCGACTGAAGGCAGTGCCTACACCGAGGCTTTGGCAGGAAGCGGAGGACTACGGCCGAGGACCTGGAGTGTGATTTCGGGCACACTGCCGGACGGCCTTAATCTCAGCACCGCAGGCCTTGTAACTGGTACGCCTACATCTGCTGGAACCTCGAATTTCACCCTCCGGCTTACCGATTCCAACGGGATGTTTGATGATCAACTATTATCGTTAACGGTGAATCCGTTGAATTTCGCTCCGCTCACAAATCCCGATAACAAAACTACGACACGAAACGTCGCGCTGGTTTTTCCGGCAACTGACCTATCCTCTAACGACTCGCCGGGACCAGCCAGCGAGAGCAGCCAGACACTGGCGGTGACCTCGGTCAGCACGTTCAGCGATGCGGGTGGGACAGCCTCGCTCAGTGCCGGTCAGGTAACCTACACGCCGAGCGTGAATTTCTTGGGGATCGATGCTTTCAGTTACATCATTTGTGATAATGGCATTCCATCGCAGTGCAGCGCGGGCACAGTAAATGTGAACGTAACGCCGCCGAACACTGTGGCGAACGATCCCCCGACGGCGTTTAACGATACCTACAGCATCGATCAGGATACCCAATTGATCGTTGCTGCCTCCGGAATACTGGCCAACGACTTTGACCCTGAATCGGCAACACTCAGCGCAGAGCTGGTTATTCCTCCACCTACTGGCACACTCATCCTGGCACCGGATGGTTCGTTTACCTATACGCCGGCAGTTGGGTTCACAGGCGCCTTGAATTTCAGCTATCTGGCCAGGGATAGCGCGAACCTTTCTAGCAATTTGGCAACCGTCGCTATCAGCGTGGTCCCGACAGGCGTCGCTGCAACTGATATTGACGGCGACGGAGTACTGGACGTATTCGACAATTGCCCGTTGACGCCAAATCCAAGTCAGGAAAATAGGGACGGTGATAACGAGGGCGATGACTGCGATACCGACGCTGATAACGATGGTATTCCGGATAAATCTGAAAGCGCGGTCCCGGGTGTTTTCGTGGTCATTCCGGTTAGCTCCGGTGGCGATAATTGCCCGCTCGTCCATACTTACAATCAAAACGATTTTGATGGCGACGGAATCGGTGACGAGTGCGATGTCGATGCGGATGGCGATGGCTTCGGCAATGCGTCAAGAACCCCCGATTCCAATATAATCTACGATGGACGAACGGGGACCCAAATCGGGCCTTATAGCGATCTCGAGCCGTTGCCGTTCGGTGCGATTCGCGGTGGTGACTGCGATGATGGCAATTCGCTGGTGTATCCTGGTACCACGGACTGCGTCGGGTCCGCCGATTTCCAGCTAGCACCCGGATCCAAGACGTCCTCTTCCAGCTCATGTGACGCAACATCTGCGACCGCAGATTGCGATCTGGACGGGCTCACGCGAAGCCAGGAACTCGCGCTTGGCAGCGACCCCGCTGCCGCTGATACTGACGGCGATAGTGTAAAGGATGGTGCTGACAATTGTGCTCTGACGCCGAATGCCGATCAGAGGGACACAGATGGTGATGGCCTTGGCGATGCGTGCGATACCGATGCCGATGGCGACGGGATTGCCGATAAGATCCTTGGAACGAAGACTGGCTTCGTGCAAAGTTACAATGCTATTCCGCCGAGCGGGGGCGACAACTGCCCGTTGGTTCGCAATCCCGGTCAGACGAATTTGGACGGCGATGGGCTGGGCGATGCCTGTGATCCCGACACTGACGGAGATGGCTTCGGCAACAGCAATCAGACGCCGCTCGTCAACACAATATATAACGGCACCACCGGGGCCGTGATCGGGCCTTATACAGGAACCCTGTTAGCCGGCCAAATACGGGGCGGCGATTGCAACGACGCCGATCCCACGGTCAATCCGGGGCGAGTTGAGGTCCAGAACAATGGCAAGGACGACGATTGCAATCCGAACACGGCCGATAGCTCTTACAGTATTCGATTTGACTTGCTGCGCGGAGGAACAGCTATTTCGCTGGATACCTGGCTTCCCACCGACGGTGACGCAGTTACCGTCGTGGCAAGGGTAGTGGATGGCGCGGGGACACCGCTGGTGTCGCAGCCGGCCATTACTTTTTCTCGCGAGAGCGTAACCGATCATTTTGGTAAATTTACCAATGACCCAGGGACGGGTAACGCGGCTACCGATAATGCCGACGATTTCACCCATTCATTTGGGGTTAACACGATTAACCTGACATCGCTTGACTACGGCGGAAAGGTTACTTTCCTGGCTCAGACAAACGTTAACAATGTACCTGTCTCGAAGAGTGTCAGTCTCCCCAAAGACGATAACAACAATGAAATTGCCGATGCATGGGAAGCGCAGTATGGCGGCAATCTGAGCAAAGACGATGACAAGGACACGAGCGTAGGCAACACTCACAACGGCGACGGGCTCACGGTCTTCGAGGAGTATCGGGGATTTGTCTGGGGACCGCCGCTGGTTCAGATGACGGATATTGGCCAAGCGATCAATCAGAAAATTTATCAGACGGCAACCTGGATACCGCAGGGGACGGCTGCGCACTTCAGGACTAACCCGACGCGCAAAAATGTGTTCGTGAAATACAGCGGCTTCAGCGCCGCCAATCCCTTTGCGTTAGGAACCGCTCTGAGTGCCGTTGGCATCGACGTCCATGTGCTGGACTTGGCCGTCACGCCAATCCCGCCGGCCGAAAACATCACTCCAGTGCTGGTGCGCAACCTCTTCACGTCTTTTGGTTTGGAAGACGGCCACATTAACAAGCGCGGCGTGAGGGACTGGAGCTGGGATACCAAAGGATCCGCTAGTATAGGCACCGGCTCAGGCCCGGGAATCGCGTCGCTCTACCAGGTACCGCTTGATTTTTACATGGACGCAAATTTGAGGGATAGGCCTTATAGAGACGGTAACCGGGATGGCATCACGGGCCGTAATGATAGGTTGGATCCGATCGCAGCTGTCGAGGACGCCAATGATAACGGTGTTGGCCCCGAGTCAATCAAGGGCAAGAGCGAGGATAGTCTCGTTATCAATGCGATTCTCGATAACGACGTCTATGTCGCAGGGCGTTTTGACCAGCATCTGTCACCTTTTGATATCGACAACAACGGTTTTGTTGAGCTTCCGGTGGCGAGTAATCCGGTTAGCTGCACGGCCCCGAACACTCCGGTTGGTTGCATCGATCGGAACTTCGAGTACACCAAGGCGCATGTGCTCAAGCACTCGATCACCCATGAGCTGGTTCATGCCCTGGGAGCGCTCCATGACGCGGACGCCAATAGCCTGATGTATGAATACTCGACCAGCTGGAGCCGCGACGGCAATTTAAGTACGGTCGCCAAGAGTCAGATCATCGTGATCAATCAGTAGAGGGCAACTAGATGACAAAAATCCGATTACTTGCGGAGATCGATGGGTTTCCTCCTTGCCCACCACTCGTCACAGCTTTTCCGCTCCTCGCGATCCGGGGTTCTAGGCAAGCGTTTATCTTCTCGATGAGCTTATTCTGTTTCCTAACGTTCGGTCTCTTGCAGGCAAGAGCTCAGGGCACTCCCCCCACGCTCAGTCTCGGACTCATTTTAAATAGTACAAAATATCTGTTTGGCGACCCTTTTCACCCGACTCCGGAGCCGATCCAAGCCGAAATCACTCTAAGGAATACCGGCAGTCAGCCGGTGATCACGTCCGCTGGATTCAGTGAGAAACCGTTTTATCTTTTCCTCACTTTTGTCGGCCCCGATGGAAAACCGATCACGGCTGCCGAGGGAAGCCCGGGAACACATGAAGGTGGACCACCAACTGTCGTTCCAGTGGATGGCGCTCTGCTTGCCGTCGAGAAAGTGGAGGTATTGCCGGCAGGTTTTACCAAGAGTATCACGATCCCCGATCTGCGTGCCTTTTATCACCTGCCGATCGCTGGACGATACTCGGTTAAAGCCGTAGTATCGCTACGGACTTACCCGAGCTTCTTCACGAACAACGATGCGAACTACGCGAACTTGGATTCAGCTATTTTCGTTGGCACGTTAGAGACCGCCAATCGGTTTTCCCTGATCGCCGACGCTGATGGCGACGGTTACGCCTATCCTGAACCGTATAGCCTTATTTCTGGACACAACGTTCCGGACTGCGATGACAACGACGACCAGGTCAATCCCGGTATGCAGGAGATAGTTGATGGCAAGGACAACGACTGCAATCCGGCAACTGTGGAAAGCGTTTCAGGTGTTGTGAGTACGGCCGTCCCGATCGACATCATGCCAGGGACGTTTCCTAACATTATCAAGAAAAGCTCTAAAGGAACCACCCCGGTCGCAATCCTGAGTACGGCCAACCTGGATGCCACCACAATCGATCCCAAGACCGTTAAGCTGGCCGGTGCCAGCGTGGCGACGAGATCGAAAGGCGTGCCCATGTTTTCCATCGTCGATATTAATCTCGATGGTCGCCTGGACCTTATGCTCCACTTCACGACAAGCAATTTGCAACTCACGACCCAAGACACCCAGGCTCAATTGATAGGCACGAAGCCGAGTGTCCAAGGGTTGGACTCAGTGCAGGTGATTCCATAGCTCAATGAGAGGGTTAGATGATGCGAAAAGGATTTGACAAGTTGCACAATGCATCCGTCGCGCTTGTGCTCCTCTCAGTGCTCATGGCCATATGTACAGCAACTGTCCTCTACGCCGACGACGCCGACGTATTACCCAAGGGGGTGTTCCGAGCGTTACAAAGTGGTCAGTTTTACGCACCCATTGATAGGAGATTTGATCCCGACGGAAATGTTGAAGACGTAGCCGCAGACTTCAATGCGGCGCTAAACAGTAATGTATTTCCTGCGTTGGCTCCGTTGGATCCTTTTGTGCCTGGCTTGCCGAGTATAGGCGACAGCATTGTCTCTTTTAAATATGACCTTCAATACATGGACATCGATTTGCATTACGGGCTGACTGATAGAGTGACAGTGGGTGTGCAGATTCCTTATCGCTGGATAAAAAATCGGGTAAAGGCGAGGGTTAACTCCGCACCCGGATCGAGTGCCAATGTAGGAAAAAATCCCTGCTTTGGGGTGGCCGGTTGTCCTTTCGGTGCAGCCACTCCGTTAGTACCTACATCGCTGGGTGGGGTACGCTTGTCGACTGAAGATGTTCAGGGTCTTTTAGGTCCGGGTCTCGATATAAACGCGGACGGCAGAGTGGATATTCCCGGTTTCGGCTATAAGAGGTTTCAGACATATTCCGGTAACGGCCTCGGCAATATTGGCGCCGGTTTCAGGTATCAATATTTAAGAACTGAGGATTGGCGGCTCGCCTTGACTAGCGGCGTGAGGTTTCCGACCGCAAGACTCGATGACGAAGATAATTTGACCGATGCCGCCTTTGGGTTAGGAGGCTACAATATTTTTTTTCATTTCAACAATGACTATATTCTAAGCAATCTGTGGACGCGCCACACGCCTTCTGAGGCCATTAAAACCGGGGAGCTTGCCCCTACGGGAACGTTGGTGGTCAACGGTACGTTCCGCTACGAGTTGAGAATCCCTTACAAACAGACAATGAGAATCACGAGCGACCCCAATAACCCAATTTCAAGGAATAAGGAAAGAGTTGATCGTGACATTGGCGATGGCTTTGAATATGAAGGATCGCTTAAATATACTCTCTTCAAGGGTGTGAGCTTTTCAGCGCTTTATAAATTTGGCTTTAAGCTAAAGGATAGAGTTTCAGGGAACAAGGGTTTTAATTACGAGTCCCAAGAGAGGGAAACACCAGCCACGGAACATATAGCGATCACCGGGCTGACCTATAGCACGGTGCCACTCTATCTGGGAAAAAAATTTCCAGTACCAATGACCATTTCTTTTAATTATCGGAATCGGTTCCTTGGATCGAACAATCTTCAGAAGGCGCAATACTACAACTTGGTGATTTCGGTATTCTTTTGACATTAGCGACTTATTAATAGTACGGTAAGTGTGCTGATAAGAGGAAATAGTGTCAGTATTAACAACGGGCGAAGCATAATTTGAAAAGGAGACAATCATGTTAGGTAAAGCTCTACTGAAGATGTCGTATCCGGGAGTCATCGTCGCCATGGCAATGGTCCTTGGAATAGCTCCGAATGGGTGGTCTGACCCAGTAGGGGAGCCTCCCGGTGGAGCAAGGCCCGAACACTTGCGGGGGCCGGTTACGGTTGGCACGCTGGAATTGACGAATACGACTCTCACTTTTGCGGGCAGTTGTCAGGGCAAGCCGATAAATTTTTCGGGAAGTTTTGTCCAGCAAGGGAACAAAACCCTCAATCAATTGACCGCAGCAGATATTGAGGCCTTTTATTATACAGGACTGAATACAGACCACCCGAGCGTGTTGGGCTGTTATCAGAGTTTAGGCATCGTAGGACCTTTAGTTATCGTAACGGCCCATAACGTTAGTTATCAAGCTACAAATGGTGGGAAACTTACAGCGGGAGTCCTGATCATGGCTGAGGTGTCAAGGTAAGCTAATTTGCTCTATCGGTTTGCGCTATTTCCTTTCGATAAGCCCTTGATTGCTATTGTAGTTAGGGGCTTATTCTTTTTGATCGTCTGGAGTTAGTTGGTGAAGCCTCTCGCAAATGCAAAAGCGGTTTGTTTGGCTCTCTTATCTGCGCTGTTGCTGGTTCTTTCGTTTCCGACATTCGATTTTCACTTTCTCGCGTGGATCGGTTTAGTTCCTCTATTTATTGCCCTGAGAGATAAGAGCCCCATGTGGGGCTTTGCGCTGTCGTTTTTGACCGGAATGACTTTCTTGATGGGAATATTTTACTGGATCAATATCGTAAATGGCTTTAAATGGACTAACTTTCTCGTTTTGGGAATCTATTTCGGAAGTTATTTTGGTCTCGTAGGGCTAGGAGTAAATTTTGTGCGCCAGAAAGGCAATATCTCCCTCGCACTCGCCGCGCCGGTGTTATGGGTTTCTATGGAGTATGCTCGTTCTCACGCGGGTTTTTTGGGGCTTCCCTGGGCGCTTTTAGGCCACTCCCAGTATCTCAATCTGCCGCTAATTCAGATCGCCTCGATCACCGGGGTCTACGGCATATCGTTTTTGATCGTGCTGGTCAATGTCGCCCTGAGCGAGTTTCTCGGGAACCTCCCAGGGTCATTGAAGCTTACGCTGGTCACCATCTCGGTTTTAGGTCTATCTGTGCTCTACGGCGTGGATGTTATTTCGAAGCCCCCAAGCACGCCAAAAATGCGGGTCAGCGTTATCCAGGGGAATATACCCCAGGAGATAAAATGGGAGCCGCAGTGGCGCGAACACAATATGGCTAAGCATATCAAGTTAACTAAGGATGCCGTCCATGGCGGTCACGCCTCGCTTGTGGTGTGGCCGGAAACATCCGTTCCCGGGAATTTAACTCAGGACTTTAATCTCTTACACGCCCTTGGAGATCTGGCCAATGCGAGCAGGGCCGATTTGGTGGTCGGCAGTTCAGTGCGTCCCAAGTTTGGGTCTAGACAATTTAGAATGGAACATCGGTTCAACAGCGCCTTTTTGATTTCGCCCGAACGCGCTGTGGTCAGTGAATATAAGAAGATTCGTTTGCTTCCGTTTTCGGAATACCTTCCCTATCGGGGCTCTTTTCCGTGGACGGAGAGATTGACATCTGCGTCGGGGAATTTTCTTGCAGGCAAAGAGCATACACTTTTTGCGGCCTCCGGGGTGAAATTTGGCGTGGTGATCTGCTGGGAAAGTATCTTTGCAGATTTTTTTCGGAATTTTGTAAAAAAAGGCGCGCAATTCATGGTCAACATTACTAATGAGGCTCGTTTTGAGGAGACCGCCGCGCCGTATCAATTTTTGGCCATGAACGTGTTTCGTGCGGTGGAAAATCGCCGCTCCATCGCTCGCTCTGCCAACACGGGGATCTCCGGGTTCATTGATCCTTATGGCAGGATCATTGGAGTGATCAAAGACGCTTTTGGCAAGGAAATATTTGTTGAGGGTCACCTGACGAAAGAAATTCCTCTATCAAAGGAACTAACCTTGTACACTCTCTATGGGGATATTTTTGCATATGGCAACCTCGTTGCGCTCGTGCTTGTGATTGTTGTATCGATAGGGCGGGGTTATTCGGTCGGGCGCGGAAAAACAAATTCTTTCTAGCGTTGCGTCTCGAAGGTTTGTTACATAAGTCAATCATCATTCCCGCCACCCCCTTCGCGGGGGGTAACGGAGAAGAAACGACCGACTTCTTTTGCGAGCCTCGCGGACAGGCCGCTAGGCCCAAACGATTATATAAATATGGGAGCTGCTCAAATAAATCAGATCGCTCGGGGTAGATATCCTGTGTTGGCCAGCGCGGCGGCGGGGCATTCCGAAATGTTTAGGATTTGGAGTTTTTCCCAACTCTCTTTACTGGAGGTTGCCAGTAGAGTTGCTTTCTTTGGAATCGCCGCAAGCGTTCTCATAATAGGCGGCGTGCTGCTTATCAATTCAATCGCGTGGATCGATAAACCTTTTGCCGGATTTCTCTTCAACGCGCGCATGGTCGTCGAAAACAATCGACAGTCGCACTGGACTGGAGCGAGTTTACAATTTCCCGATAAAATCCTGGCGGCAAACGGCAAAACCCTCGCGTCACCAGAGGATCTCTTCGACATCATTCAAAATATATCTCTCGGTGACACAGTGAGATACACTGTGGAAAAGAAAGAAAAAACCATCGAGATTAACATTCCAACCATGCGGTTCACGCTCAACGATTTCGTTTTGATATTCGGCATACCATTTGTCTCCGGGTTGATTTACGCGAGTATCGGAGCGTTGGTGTTTGTGATGAAACCGGACACTGTCGTCAGTTGGGGATTTCTCCTCGCTTGTTGGTTTTTGAGTTTATATGTCATGATTAGTTTTGATCTCGTGTCCGGCTATTCAAGTTTGATAAGGGTCTATTTCTTCGTCAATACATTTTTTCCGGCGGCGTTTCTGCATTTGAGTTTGGTTTTCCCACAAAAAGCGAAACTGATTGAACGTCGCCCAGCTGTACTATGGCTTCCCTATATCGTGTCGGCGATATTGATTGTGCCGTTTCAGGTTTTTTACCCACAATCAAGCTTCTTGCTTTTTGCTCAATTGGTTCGTTTGTACGGGCTAGTGGCAGCCATCGCCATGTTTGTCGCGAGTGTGAGAGCTAGCTTGACCAGCTCGTCCGTTATCGCCAGGCAACGTGCTAAAGTCGTTCTTTTCGGCGCGGTACTTGCGTTTCCCCTGCCGGCACTCGCCCGCTATATGGTATTCTTCGGGGATGCCATGTCCGGGATACGAATTGTGGGCCACTTTCTTGCAATACCGATAATGATTTTCCCGGCCTCCATCGCCTTCGCTATTGCCAAGCACAATTTGTTTGACGTTGATGTTTACATCAAGCGCGCGGTAGGTTATGTAATCATGACCGCTATCGTGGGGTTTGGCTACTTTACTCTTCAGACTGTGACTACCAAGTTTGTCTTTCAGCCCCTTTTCGGTGAGTACGCCGATGATGTCTTTCCCGTCGCGTTCGCGTTGTTGGTAGTGTTTTTCTTCGATCCGATAAACCGCAGGATTCAAAGCGCCGTGGATCGGATCTTTTTTAGAACCAAAGTTGATTACAAAGAAACCGTGCGTAGTGTCAGCAATGCCTTGGCTTCGTTGTTAAACCTCGATCAGATTCTTGCGCGTGTGGTTGATACTCTGAGACGCGAAATGTTTATCGATGCTGTGGGTGTGTTCATTTTGAAACCTCAAGCTGCCGCTTGCAGGAATTATTTCGATAGCGATGATTTAGTTGGGATGGCTAAAGATCAGCGCGAAGTCGCGGTTAAGCATAATGATCCGCTGCTCGCGTTGGTATCCAGAGAAAAGAAGCTGGTGACGAAGTACGACATCGCGGAAGACCCGCGCTACGCTCCGGTTAAGGAGCCTTGTAGCGAAAGCTTTGATCGCGTTGCCGGTAGTTTGGCCGTTCCGCTGATCTACCAAGGGGAGGTGACCGGCGTTTTGACCATAGGGCATAAGAAGTCGGGTCATTTCTTTACCCGCGAAGACATTGACCTCCTCGATACGCTGGCCGACGAAGCGGCCGTGGCTATCGAAAATGCGCGGCTAGCCGAGCAGATGAAGAAAGAGGAAACGGTGCGCACTAATCTGTCGCGTTACCTATCACCGCAGATCGTCGATCAGATTGTTAAGAACGATGTCGAGGTCAATTTAGGTGGGGACAAAAAAGTCGTCACCGTGCTGTTTTCCGATATTCGCAACTTTACCACCATTACTGAATCGCGAAAACCCGACGAGCTAGTCCAACAGCTCAACGAATATTTCACGGAAATGGCTGGGATAATCTTCGAGCACGGCGGATCTCTCGATAAGTACATCGGCGATGCGATCGTGGCCGTGTTCGGCAGTCTGATCGATTTGGAAAATTCCGCTCAAAATGCCGCGCAAGCGGCGCTCAAGATGATGCAGCGTTTGCCGGAATTGAACGAGCGCTGGCTGGAAAAATATGGATTGAAAATGCAGTTTGGCATCGGCCTAAGTACCGGTGAGGTGTTTCTCGGCAACATCGGTTCGCCGGAGCGGATGGAATTCACGGTGATCGGGGACACGGTCAACGTGGCGTCGCGTTTTTCCGGACTTGCAAAGCCGGGACAGATACTGATGACCCGTGAGACCGTCCGTGCGTTTGGCCCTGGCCTGAAATGTAACGCTTTGCCCGCGACTGAAGTGAAGGGCAAAATCAGCAAAGTCGCGGTCTTTGAGCTGATCGGAATTGAATAAATCAATGCTCTATTCCCGAAAAATCTGTTCATTTAGTCTGTCTCAAG
>Ga0073934_10005423_pt1 | contig 19764 bp, 21 predicted proteins | sample LarsenN4metaG_FD_76834 | JGI IMG/M metagenome (GOLD analysis project Ga0073934, IMG submission 76834) | Hot spring sediment bacterial and archeal communities from British Columbia, Canada, to study Microbial Dark Matter (Phase II) - Larsen... ... | reverse complement strand
GAGCGCGCGGTCGCCGATGACCGGATTCCGCGGGTTCGTGTGGATATCCAGCACCGGAGCGTAGTCGAGCGTGATGCCCACGGCCCGCAGTTCGGCGGCCAGCGCCCGGGCGAACCGCGCCGCGAGCGCCTCGTCGCCCGAACGCCCGAGCACCGCCATCGGCGGCCATTCGGTGAAGGGAGCGCGGAGGCGCGCGACGCGTCCGCCTTCCTGGTCCACGGCGACCCAGAGCGGCATGTCGCCCGCGAGCTGCTGGATGTCGTGGGACAGCTCCGCGACCTGCTCGGGTGCCTCGATGTTCCGCGCGAAGAGGATGATGCCGCCAAGCTGGAACTCTCGCGCCAGCGACCGGATCTCGGCGGTGACCGTCGGACCGGGGAGGCTCCCCGTCAGCAGCTGACCGATGTCGCGTCGAATCGTCGACGGCACGCCTCCATTATAGAGGGCGCCGCCAGAGGAACCGACAGGTTCTCTATAATGCCGTGCGTGCCCATCGAGACCTCTGCACCAACGCGCATCGACCTCGCGGGCGGCACGATCGACATCTGGCCTCTCTACCTGTTTCATCCAGGCGCTCAGACGCTCAACGCCGCCATCAGTCTCCGGGCCACGGCCCGCATCGACGCCCGCATCGATCATCGGATTGTCATCCATTCGGAAGATACGAACCGGACCGTTGAGGTCGACGACTGGAACGACCTTCGCGTCACCGGCGATCTGCGCCTGCTCTGCCTCCTCACGCACTGGTTCCTCCGGGGACCGGAAGCGCCGGCGCACGGGCGCAAGGACGGCCTGACGCTCACCACACGGTGCGAGTCGCCCGCGGGCGCCGGGATCGCGGGCTCCTCCGCCCTCAACGTGGCTGTCTGCGCGGCGCTCGCCGCGTGGACCCGCCATCATTACGAGCCGGAGGCGCTGCTCCAGATCGCGATGAACATCGAGGCGCAGGCGATCAAGGTGCCGACCGGGCTGCAGGATTACCGCCCCGCCATGTACGGCGGAATCGCCGCCCTGGAGTTGGGAGTGGACGGCGTCCGGCGGGTGCCGCTCGACGTCGATCCGCGGGAGCTCGAACGACGGATCGTGCTCTGCTACACGGGCGAGCCGCGCAACTCGGGTACCAACAACTGGGAGATCACAAAACGGCACATCGACGGCGACCCCTTCGTCGTCGAGTGCTTCGAGCGCATCCGCGACACGGCGGTTCGCATGCGCGAGGCGCTCGCGCGAGGCGACTGGGAGGCCGTCGGCGCCGCGATCGACGAGGAGTGGGAGAACCGGAAGCGCCTCGCGCCAGGCGTCACCACGACCGTGATCGACGAGCTGGTCGGACGGGCGCGCCGGGCGGGCGCCACGGCCGCGAAGGTGTGCGGCGCGGGCGGCGGAGGCTGCCTGTTCTGCTACGGCCCTCCGGATCGGTGGCACGCGATCCGTGATGCCCTCGCGGCGGGCGGCGCCAGGCTCCTCGACTATCGGATCGAACGCGACGGGCTGACGCGTGGATAACAAGCCGATCGCCCGGGTCTTCGCGGAGATCGCCGACCTGCTCGAAATCAAGGGGGAGAACGCGTTCAAGATCCGCGCGTATCGAGGCGCGGCGGAGACGATTGCCGGCTGGCCCGACGCGGTCTCGCGGCTCGACGAGAAGCAGCTGCGCGACCTTCCCGGCGTCGGCAAGGACCTCGCGCGCAAGATTCGCGAGCTGGTCGAGACCGGCGTGTGCGCCTTCCATCAGGAGCTTCTCCAGGAGTTCCCGCCCACACTTCTGGATCTGCTGCGACTGCAGGGGGTCGGCCCCAGGACGGTCGCGCTCCTCTATTCGACGCTGAACATCCGCTCTCTCGACGATCTGGCCGCAGCCGCGCGTGAAGGGCGCCTCCGTGCCGTGCGGGGGATGGGCGAGAAGAAGGAAGCGCTCATCCTGAAGGCGCTGGAGGAACGCCGGCGCGACGTTGGGCGTCATCTTCTGGCGGACACGGCGACGGCCGCTGCCGATCTGATCGCCTCTCTGAAAGCGGCTGCGCCCGACGTGGACTTCGTGCCGGTGGGGAGCCTCCGCCGCGGGTGCGAGACGTGCGGCGACATCGACATCCTCGCCACGCCTCCGCCCGGGCACGCCGGCCCGGCTGCGATCATGGAGGCGTTCGCGGCGTTTCCCGGGGCCGAGCGCATCCTCGGCCAGGGAGACACCAAATCGAGCATTCGTGTGTCGGGCGGGTATCAGGCGGACCTCAGGCTCGTGCCTCCCGAGAGCCGCGGCGCCGCCCTGCAGTACTTCACAGGATCCAAGGCGCACAACATCGCCCTGCGCGACCGCGCCATCCAGCGCGGCCTGAGACTGAACGAGTACGGCCTCTACCGCGTCGATGACGAGGCGCGCGTGGCCGGAGAGACCGAGGACGGCATCTACGAGGCGCTTGGACTCCGGTATGTCGAGCCCGACCTGCGCGAGAGCCGCGGCGAAATCGAAGCCGCAGCCGAGAACCGGCTGCCACGGCTGGTCGCCCAGGCCGATCTGCGGGGCGATCTTCACATGCACACTCGGGAGAGCGACGGGCGCGACGACCTTGTCGCGATGGCCGGCGCGGCCAGGCGCCTGGGACACGAGTACATTGCCATCACCGAGCACAGCCGATCGCTCGCGATGGCGAATGGATTGGACGAGCGCCGGACGCTGGAGCACGCCGGGCGCATTCGTGCGCTGAACGGCCGGATCGAGGGGCTGACGCTGCTGGCGGGCATCGAGTGCGACATCCTCCCGGACGGACGTCTGGACCTGTCCGAGGACTGCCTGGCGCAGCTCGATCTCGTCATCGCGGCGGTGCACACGCACTTCGCGATGGAGGAGGCGCAGATGACGGACCGGGTCCTGCGCGCCCTGGACTGCCGCTACGTGGATATCCTGGCCCATCCGACCGGCCGTCTGCTGCTCAAGCGCGAGCCGTACCGGCTCAACATGGAACAGGTGACGGCGGCGGCCGCACGCACCGGCGTCGCCCTGGAGATCAACTGCCAGGTGGACCGATTGGATCTCAACGACACGCACGCACGCCTGGCCCGGGAGCGCGGCGTTCGTCTCGCGATCTCGACCGACGCGCACGCCGTCGGGGCCCTGGCGCACCAGCGCTGGGGGATCGCCGTCGCGCGGCGCGCGTGGGCGGCGCCTGCAGACGTACTGAACACGCGCAGCCTGGACGACCTGCGCCGGGAGCTGCGAAGGAACAGGGGATGACCGACACACCGCCATCCGGATTCGTCAGCCTGACGGCGCTGAAGGGGCGCGAGCCGCTCGGCGCCGACGCCATCCTCGCCGAGATCCGGCGCATCTACTTCAAGACGACGAGCCGGACGATCGAGCACGACCTGGCGCACGCGATCGAGCTGCTGAAGCGGCTGCCGGACGAGGAGACGCGCGGCAGGGCGCACGTCTACATGGAAGGGCTCGCCGAGATGCGCCGAGAGTGGCAGAAGGCGGGCGGCGGCCGTTCGCCGGGGGTCCCGCGGCGGAAGCGGGCGAAGCGCTGATTACCTGTCGATGACGATCTTCTTCCGCGCGGTCACGCGCAGCACTTCCGGCACGTTGCGGTTGGTGGACAGCTGCCGCAGGTCTTTCTCGGTCAGCCGCGCCAGGAGGTTCATCGACATCGCGACCGGCGTCTTCGGGTTTCGAACGAGCCCCAGTGCCACGTTGTAGTTCTTCACCCAGGCGCGGTTGTTGCCGATGATCCGCAGGATCTCCTCGGAGACGTTGGCCATCTTGGCAATCGCCTCGACTTCGCTTTCGGTGAGCTTCGGGCTGCTCAGGACCGAGGTCGAGACGAGCTTGTTGGGATCGCGGACCAGGATCGCCCGCTCCTCGCGCGAGCCTTTCATCGCCACGTTCATGCGCTGGGCGACCGTCATCGCCGCCAGCCGCTGAGTGACCGACTGCTTGCGCGCCTCCTCCGGGTCCTCGCCGGGCAGCGGCGGGAGCTCGGCCTCCGCGGAGCCGTCGGGCAGCGGCGCGAGCTCCGGAAGCGGCTCGTCGGGCAGCGGGGCGAGATCGATCAGCGGCTCCTCCGCCGTCGCGGCGGCCGGCCCTTCCGGCTCGATGCCCCGGGCTCGGAAGAACTCGCGCATCTCGGTCGTCACGTCGGGACGGTTGAGGAACGACGTCAGCGATCCGCGCGGAATGGCCGACAGCGTCGCCTCGGCGGCCTGTGCGATCTCGGGATCGGGATCGCTCACGAGGAGGATCAGCAGCCCCAGCTGCTCGTGCGCGCGCGGCGCCAGGGCGCCCCGCGCGGCCTGCAGGCGGATGTCCCGATCGACTTCTCCCCGGCGGAAGAAGTCCAGCAGCGGTGTTCGGAGTCCTGGTTCCACGGTTATCGAGCGGCCAGCAGCGAGCCGAGGTTCTCCCGGCTGATGTGGACAGTCCTGCGTTCCCCGGCGCCGCCCAGCGGCACAGCCGGCTGGCCGTTGATCGTCAGGCGCAGCGAGGCGGCGTCGCTGACGGTGAGCACGATCTCCCGGTTCGCCTCGAACACCAGCCGCTCGCCAGCCCTGATGTCGCCAGCGGGGCGCCCCTCGCCATCGACCGCCACGTCGAGCGTCAGCGGGGCGGTCGCGGTCAGCTCGAACACGAGCGCGCCCGCAGGCGCCGTGTCCTGCGCCAGCATCCCGGCCGGCGGCGCCGGGTCGTGCGGCTCCGGCCGACCGTTTCGAAGCGTGAAGTAGAGAATCGCGCCGGCGAGCGGAATGGAGATGGCGAGCAGCTTCACGGCCGTGGCCGCGCTCTCGCGCTCGCTTTCGATGGCCGCATGATCCTCCTGCGGCACGTGCGGGCTGCCGGCCGTCACGGACTCGTGTGGAAACTGTGCGATGAACTGGCGGACGGCCTCCTCCGGGTCGAGTCCCACTTCCACGGCATACGATCGAACGAAGGCCCGGCTGAAGATGCCGCCCGGCAGGCGCGAGATGTCGTTGCGCTCGAGCGCCTCGAGGGCGGCGACCGATATCCGCGTGGCTGCGGCGATCTGGCGCAGCGAAATGCCCCGCGCTTCACGGGCGCGCTTCATTCGCGTCCCGAAATCCACGGCGGCATCAGGCATCGATGCGATTCATGTTAGGGAACGCTCTCAGGGGTGTCAAACGCCTGCGACAGCCCGCCGACGATCGCGCGCAGGCGGGCGACGCCGTCGAGCGCGGCGTCCGCGAACAGTCCGATGGCGGCGAGACCGGCCGCGCCGCTGCCGGCAAGCGCGCGCGCGCGCTCGAGCGTCACTCCACCTATCGCGAGCACCGGAAGCGGAACCGCCGCGGCCACGCTCGACAGCGCCTCGACTCCCGCCGCCGGCGCGCCGGGCTTCGAGGCGCTCGGAAAGACCGTTCCGAACACCAGGAAATCCAGACCGCCGGCCTGCGCCGCCTCGACCGCCCCTGCCCGGTCGTGCACCGATCGTCCGATGAGAAACCCCGTTGGCGCGATCGCCCTGACGCGCGCGGCGGGCAGGCCGCTGGCGGGCAGATGCACTCCGTGCGCCCCCGCCGCCAGCGCCACGTCGAGGCGGTCGTTGACAAGCACGCGCGTACGCGTCCCCCGCACCGCTTCGAGGCAGCGCTCCGTGAGCCGGTACAGATCGGCAGCCTCGAGGTCTTTCTCGCGCAGCTGCACCAGGTGCATGCCGGCCGCGGCGGCATCACGTACGCAGGCCACCAGACGGTCTTCGCCTCCCACGCGCGTTCGATCGATGACGAAGCACAGGACAGGGCGCATGGGTCCTTTGGAGATGCGGTCCAGCCGCCGGCGTTCACTCCTTCGAGAGCTGCGACACGCCGAGCGTCGAAGTGGGCGGACGCTCGGTGTGACGCGCCGCCAGCGTCGCCACCAGCTCGGCCAGGCCGACGTACACGTTGACGAGGCCGAGGCCCGAAATGCCGCCGCGAACGAAGTTGTTGGTGATGAGCGCGTTCAGCGCGGGAATCGACTGCGCGAAGTAGTTCCGATCCCAGAACGCCGACCAGGGGACGACGACCAGCAGGAAGCCGACCTCGAGAAACAACGCGACGAGAATGAGCCGTTTCACACGTCCTCGAGAGCGACGGGACCGTCGGCGCTCAACATATCCGCAATTCGTCGATCGGGAAACGGCTCGCCCGCCATCGCCAGCGCACGCCGGCACCGGTCGACATGGTCGCGGCGCCAGGGAGCGCGTTGAACCAGATCCTCGGCAATGATGCGCGCTTCGGCGGGACGGCCGGCCGCCAGGTAGGCGTCGACCAGCTGGACCTGGGCCGTCTGCAGCATACCGTTCAGCCCGCCGTCCACGCAGACGTCCACCAGCTTCATCAGCGCCGGCACGTGACGCGGCGCCCGGGCCACGAAGGCCTCGAGTCCCGCGGCGGCCCGCTTCCAGTCTCCGGCGGCGATCGCCCGATCCGCAGCCACGTCGGCGCACGCGAACGCGCCGTCGACGTGTCCCTCCGCGGCCAGCTGCTCGCCAAGCCGTGCGATCTCGTCGGCGTGCGAACCGGACGCACGCGCGAGGGTCTCGAGCGCACGCCGCCCCTCGTCGCCGCGGCCGGCCGTGAACTCGAGATACGCCATCAGCCGCAGCAGCTCCGGATCCTCACCGGCCGTCTCCGGCGTCAGGAGCCATCGAACCTGCTCGATCTCGCCGGCGGCGTAGTACTCGCGCGCCAGCGTGCGGCGGAGCGCCACGTCGTCCGGCTCGCGGCGCAGCGCGTCGGCGCGCAGCTGCCTGGCGCCGGCGCCGTCGCCGCACCGTTCGAGCGCCTCGGCCACGGCCAGCAGATCGGAGGCGCCGCGCGCCGCCTTGCGCGCGCGCTCCAGGTCCCCGGCAGCCAGCGCTGCCTGCACGAGCTGCCGCCGGATGGTTGCGTTCGCCGGCGCGACATCGACGGCGGCCGCAATCGCCTCGATCGCATCGTTCGCCCGCCCCTCGCGCGTCAGCGCTTCGGCGACGAGGAGCAGTTCGGATGCGGAGCGGGCCATCGCCCTTGCGCGATCCGTCTGCCCCTGGGTGGTCAGCTCGGTCAGCACGCGGTGGCGGAGGCCGAGATTGTTGAGGTCGAACGATGCCGCTTCGGCGCGGATGTCGAGCGCGTCCGCATTGCGGCCCAGCGTCTCGTATGCATCGGCGACGATCAGCAGCTCGGCCACGTCTCGCGCGACGTAGCGCGCCTGCACGATCTCACCCTGCTGAATGAGCATCCTGATCAGCCGCTGGCGATACGTGCTGTTGGCCGGATCGACGCTGGAGGCCTCGGCGACCGCGGCAATCGCGTCCCACGGCCGGTTCGCAGCCGCGTAAAGATTGGCGGCTTCGATCAGCAGGGCGCAGGCGCGCGGCACATCCCCGGCGTCCTGCGCCGCCCGAGACGCCTTGACCTTGGCGTCAGGATCGGGCGACCAGGCCGCCGGGACAGGCTGTCCGCTCTGCGCCGCCGACTCCTTCTCCATGAGCGCCGCGAGGCCGCGCGTCGCCCGGGGATCGAGTGGACTGAGGCGGAGGATCTTGCGGTAGACGGCGGCCGCCTTCGCGTACGCACCCTCGCGCGCCAGCTGCTCGGCGACGCGCACGAACTGGGTAACGGCGCGATCGATCTGGCCGGCGCGCACGTAGAGGTCGCCAAGCGCGTTCACCGAGGCCCAGTCGCGCGGCTGGGCGGCCGCCAGCCGCACGTACTCCGCAATGGCCGCGTCCAGCTTCCCCTGCCGCAGCAGCTTCTCCGCAGCGCGGAGCGTCGCTTCGCGATCGATCGGCACTTATCTCCCGGCCTGAACCTTTGAAAGTCGCTCGATCCGCTCAGCCACGTCGCGGTAGTCGCCGGCGTCGGCCTGCAACTCCAGCAGGGCGACGAGCGCGCGCGCGGCCTCGCCCAGTCGCTCGAGGCCGTCCGCGTACTCGTACAGCACCGCATGGCCCTCCGCGCGGGACGGGGGCGGCGCTTGAACGGCGTTCTCCAGCCACTCGACACCATGCTTCAGATCGCCCCGCTCGATGTAGAGACGCCCGAGGCGGCTTCCTGCCTCGAAACGCATCTGAGGGACGCGCGCGGCCGCGGTGAATCCGACGATCGCCTCGTCGTACCGGCCGTGCCGCGCGTGCTCGGCGGCGCTCGCATAGAGCTCCTGAGCCCGCTGCAGCTCGGACTCGCGCGCCGTCCGGCTTCGCATGCCTTCGAACACCTGCTCGAGCGGGGGCGCGCCCGGAGAGCCACCGGCATCGGCGCCCGGCGGCCCCATCGACCCCAGCGCGTCGCTCAAATCGATCTCGCTCAGCTCCAGCGCAAACGCCTCGGGCTCCTGGGCCAGGGAAACGCTCTCCTCCGCCGCGCTCGGCGCCGGGTCGACCGGCGGGTCCGGCTGGTGAAGATCGACGGCGCCCGAGTCGAGAAGTTCCGGCGCGCGCGGATCCGGCTCCGGCCGCTCCCCTTGCGACGGCGTCTCGCGTCCTTGCAGGGAGGGACCCAGGTCGATCGTGCTCAGGAACGGGCTCTCGCCGCTCAGGCGTTCGGCGATCACGGCGTCGGGATCCGCGATGCCGAGCATGATGAGCGCACGTCGGAACCGCTCGATATTGGCGCGGAGCCACGGCTCCCGCGCGACCAGGTCCTCCGCGATCACGCGCGCCTCGACCGCCCGCCCTGCCGCCAGGTAGGCATCGGCGAGCTGCGCCTGCGCCATGTACATCGTCGATTCCAACCCTCCGTCGACGCAGATCTCGACCAGCTTCATCAATGCCGGAACGTGATGCGGCACCCGCGTCACGAACTCGTGCAGCGCCGCCGCGGCGCCACCCCAGTCCGGCTCGGCGACGGCAGCGTTGGCTGCGAGATCGACGCACGCGAAGGCGCCATCGATGTGTCCCTGGTCTGCCAGCTCGATGCCGACCAACACGATCTCGTCGCGGCGCTCCGGCTGGAGCGCCAGCACCCGGTTCAGCGCTTCCCGCCCCGACTCGAGCCGGCCCGACTGAAGCTCGATCCGCGCCAGCATCAGCAGAAGGTCGGGATCGTCCCCGGCGATGTCGGGCGTCAGAAACATCCGGGCCTGGTCGAGCCGGCCGGCCGTCACGCATTCACGGACCACCCGAGCCCGGAGCGGTAGATTCGCCGCATCGAGCTGCGCGGCGTCGATGAGGACGTCGAGCCACTCGTCCTTCTTCCCGTCCCGTTCGAGCAGCTCGGCAATTCCAAGCAGCTCTGCCGAGGTCCTCGCCACCGTCCGCGCCCGGGCGATCTCGCGCTGTTCGAGCAGTCCCGCAAGCAGACGGCCGCGCAGCGCTTCGTCCTCCGGCGCAAGCGCGACCGCTTCGGTCAGCGCTGCCAGCGCATCGGACAGTCGCTTCTGCTTCTCCAGCGCGTCGGCCGCTCCGGTAAGCATCGCAACGGCCTTCGCAGTGTCGTTGATGCTCTGCGCCGCGCGAGCGGCCTGGATCTTCGCCTCGGCGTCGCCCGCATCGAGCTCGCCGATCCGGATCACGATCTGCGCGGCGCCGAATTCGTCCCCCTTCTTCTTCCGCCGCTCGACGATGTGGCGGTAGTACCTCCGCGCATCCACCAGGACGCCCTGACGGGCGGCGATATCCGCAAGCTGCAGCACCGTGTGCTCGTCGTCCGGGGTGATCTTGAGGATCTTCTTGTAGACCGCGGCCGCCTTGGGCAGGAAGCCCTCTGCGTAGAGGTGATCGGCAATCCGGGCGAACTGCTGGACGGCGTGGTCGATCTGCCCGGCGCGCACGTACAGGTCCCCGAGGGCGTTGATCGAGTTCCAGTCTTTCGGTTGTTCCTGGACTAGACGGACGTACTCGGCAATCGCCCCGTCGAGCTTCCCCTGCCGGAGGAGCTTCTCGGCCTTCTTTAACGTTGCTTCGCGATCGATGGCCACAGATCAGGGTATTCGGGTATCCGGATCAGGAAGGGTCGGCATCCATTGTATCGAACAGAGATGGAGGCCGGAACGAGCGACGGTGCAGCGCCGAGTAGCCGAAACGTGCAACGGCGGCAAGGTGATCCGCCGTGGCGTAGCCCTTGTGACGATCGTACCCGTACCGAGGGTCGGCGCTGTGGTGCCGGAGCATCTCGCGGTCGCGAGTCACCTTCGCCACAATCGAGGCAGCCGCAATTGCGCTGCACCGGCGGTCGCCGTGGGGCACTCCCCGCTGCGCCATGAACAGGTCGGGGATCCGGAAGGCGTCCACAAGCACCATATCGGGCAGTGGCGCGATGGCCATCACCGCCCGGCGCATGGCTTCCAGGGAGGCCCGGTGAATGTTGAGCGCGTCGATTTCGGCCGGATCTGCCGACGCAACCGCCCAGGCAAGCGCCTTTTTCGTGATTTGGGCGTACAGCCGCTCCCGCTGGAGCTCCGTGGTGGTCTTGGAATCGCAGATGCCCGGGATATAGCGGTCGGGGTCCAGGATGACGGCTGCGGCGACGACGGGGCCCGCCAGGCAGCCCCGTCCCACCTCGTCCACGCCGGCAATGCGACAGAAGCCGTACCGCCGAAGCATGTTTTCGACGGTGCGCATTGCGCGAACTCTCACCATGGGGAACCCCGAGCAGGCCGGAGCGCCTGCCAGCCGCGGACGGGCTGCGCCCCGGGCGCCGACGCCTACTGCTGCTGTGCCTGGGTGCGCTTGGTCTCTTTCATGCGCGCCGCCTTCCCCTTCAGATTGCGCAGGAAGTACAGCTTCGCGCGGCGCACGCGCGCCGACCGGACGACGTCGACCTTCGCGATCGTCGGCGAGTGCAGCGGAAAGATGCGCTCGACCCCCTGGCCGAACGACACCTTCCGCACCGTGAACGAGGCGCGCGCGCCGCCGCGGTGCATGCCGATCACGATCCCCTCGAAGATCTGGATGCGCTCCTTGTCCCCTTCGCGGACCTTGACGTGCACCCGCACGGTGTCACCCGATTTCATGTTCGGCCGTTCCGTCAGTTGCGACTTCTCGACCAGCTCGATCGCGCTCATTGCCGTTTCTCCCCTCGTCCGCGACGCCTATCGCCGCGTATCCGGCGCGACGATCGTCGTCATCACGCCACACCAGCTGTCGGCGATGCGCCGCAGCGATCGCCTGCTCCTCGGCCACGTCGAGCCACACGCTCGCTCGACCTTGGTCCGCGGGGGCCTCATCCGCCAGCCTTCGGAGCGGGCCGGCCCAACGCCCCCAGCTCCCGCAGCCACTCGCGCTCCTCGTCGTCCAGCGACGCGTGGGCAAGCAGGTCCGGCCTGCGCTCGAGCGTCCGCTCGAGCGCGGCCCGCTTCCGCCACTTCCGCACTTCGGCGTGGTGCCCCGAGAGCAGCACGTCGGGCACCCTGTGCCCTTCGAACTCCGCCGGCCTCGTGTAATGCGGGTAGTCGAGCAGTCCCCGCGAAAACGAGTCTCGCTCCACCGATTCGGCGTCGCCGACGACGCCGGGCACCAGCCGGCCGACGGCGTCCACGACGACCAGGGCCGGCAGCTCGCCGCCGCTCAGCACGTAGTCGCCAATCGAGATTTCCTCGGTAGCGACCAGCTCCCGGACGCGCTCGTCCATCCCCTCATAGCGCCCGCACAGGAGCACCACGTGCGGCAGCCGGCTCAGTCTCTCCGCCTCGGTCTGCGCGAACAGCCGTCCCTGCGGCGACATCAAGACGATTGCCGCCGGAGTCCCGCGCCGCTCCTTGATCGTCTCGACCGCCCGGAACAACGGCTCGGGCTTCATCACCATACCCGGTCCGCCGCCGTACGGCACATCGTCCACGCTCCGATGGCGGTCGGCCGTGAAGTCGCGCAGGTCGTGCACCGCGACGTCGAGCAGCCCCCGCGCCATGCCACGCCCGACCACGCCTTCCGCAAGGGCCGCCGCGACCATCCGCGGAAAGATCGTGACGATGTCGAACTTCATACGTCAGCGGCCCGGCGGGCATGCGGCGTCCGATCACTCACCGCCCGGCGCCACGCTCGTTGAGCTCCAGCAGCCCTTCGGGCGGATCGATGCGGATCCTGCCGCCCGCCACGTCGACCTCCACGCAGATTTCCGCAGCCAGCGGCACGAGCACCTCGCCGCGCACCCCTTCGACCACCAGCAGGCTCCCGCCCGCGCCGCCCTCCACGCGCCGGACGCGGCCGATCGGCGCTCCGTGGATGTCCTCGACGAGGCATCCAACGAGCTGATGATGGTAGAAGCTCCCGGGTTCGAGCGGCTGGAGGCTCTCCTCCGGCACCCGCAGCTCGAGACCAGCCAGCGCCTCTACGTCTTCAACGCGCGGGCGTCCTTCAAAGCCGACGACCGGCCGCCCGCCCTGGAGACGAAATGACACGATCCTGAGCGGCTCGTGTCCCTCGCGCGTCCAGACCGTCGCGCCGATCGCAAACCGTGTCTCGACGAAATCGGTCTCCGGGTTGACGACCACCTGGCCGCGCAGGCCGTGGGCGCGCGCGATGCGCCCGACGGTCACCATCTCGTCCCAATCGACCACTGTTCCGCCTCAGCACGCCGGGCGCCAGCCCGCCGCGGGCATGTCCCGCCTCGCGGGGCGCTCACACGCGGCGGATCAATCGCGGATATCGAGCTGGGCCCGCTTGCCGTGGCGTTCCGCCGTCACCGAGACGAGCACGCGAAGCGCCGCCGCGGTGCGTCCCTGCCGCCCGATGATCTTGCCGAGATCGCCAGGCGCGGTGTTCAGCTCGAGTACCGTCATGCCGCGACGCTCATGCTCGATTACGCGAACCGACTCCGGGTGATCGACAAGCGCCCTGGCCACCACCTCGACGACGCCGCGCAGCAGACTCCCTCCCGTGGCGGGTGAAGCCGATTCCGTCATCGCTACCGGGCCGCCGACGATGCGTCAGTCGAGGCCGCCGGAACGTCCGCCGGAGCGGCGCCGAGGTCGCGCGTCAGATGTTTCGCCAGCAGCGTCCGGACCGAATCGGACGGCCGTGCGCCCATCTTGAGCCAGTGCCGCACGCGCTCTTTATCGATCTCGACCTTCGCAGGCTTCGAACGCGGGTGGTACGTCCCCAGATTCTCCACGAAATCGCTTTCGCGCGCCGACCGCGCCTCGGTCACCACGACGCGAAAGTGGGGCTTCTTCTTCGAACCCACCCGCCTCATACGAATCGCCAGCATCGAGCCTCCAATCCCAAATCGCAAATCGCAAATCCTAATCACAAATCCTGAATCACAAATCACAAAATTCCTAACGCGCCTTGATCAGCCCCCAGGGCCCCTTCTTCCTGCGCTTCCTGCCATGCGCCCCGAGGCCCCCGCTTCCGCCGTGCCGCATCGCCTCCTGCGCCAGCGCGCCCGGGGGCATTCTGAGGCTCTTCAGTCCACCCTTCATCCCGGGCAGGCCGCCCTGCCCCATCATCTGGAGCACCTTGCGCATCTCGGTGAACTGCTTGAGGAGACGGTTGACGTCCTCGACCGTCGTGCCGCTCCCGCGTGCGATGCGCCTGCGACGGCTTCCGTTGATGATCGCGTGGTTCCGCCGTTCCTCGGGCGTCATCGACAGGATGATGGCTTCGACGCGCCCCAACTGCTTCTCATCGGGCTTCTGCTGCGCCAGCTGCTTCAGGTTGCCGAGGCCCGGGATCATCCCGAGTATGCTCTCGAGCGGCCCCATCCGCTTGATCGTCTTCAGCTGGCTCCGGAAATCCTCCAGCGTGAACTCGTTCCGGCGCAGCTTCTCCTCGAGCGCTTCGGCCTCTTCCTCGTCGACCGCCTGCTCCGCCTTTTCAATCAGGGTGAGCACGTCCCCCATCCCGAGCATGCGGGAGACGATGCGGTCCGGGTGAAACAGCTCGAGATCCTCGAGGCGCTCGCCCGCGCCGACGAACGCGATCGGTACGCCAACGACCGACACGACCGAGAGTGCCGCGCCCCCGCGGGCATCACCGTCGAGCTTCGTCAGCACCACGCCCGTGACACCGATGCGGCGGTTGAACTCACCGGCGCTCTTGATGGCGTCCTGCCCCGTCATCGCGTCCGCGACGTACAGGAGGTCGGACGGCTGCGTCGCCTCTTTGATCGCCTGCAGCTCGTCCATCAGGTCGTCGTCGATATGCAGTCGTCCCGCGGTATCGACGATGACCGTGTCGAACCCCTTCGCTCTGGCTTCTGCCACGGCGCCCCGGGCGCGCGCGACCGGGTCCATCGTGTCGGGCGTGTAGACCGCGATGTCCGCCTGCTCGCCCAGCACGGCGAGTTGGTGAATGGCCGCGGGCCTCCGGACGTCGGTCGACACCATCAAGGGGTGCCGTCCCTGCCGCGTCAGCCACTTCGCCAGCTTCCCCGACGTCGTCGTCTTCCCCGATCCCTGCAGCCCCAGCAGCAGCACGACGCGAGGCGTGGGCGCCTGTCTGGTCAGCCCGCCCTCAGCCTCGCCGAACAGCGCCAGGAGCTCGTCGCGAACGATCTTCGTGACCTGCTGCCCCGGCGAGAGGCTTTTCAGGACCTGCTGGTCCATCGCCTTGTCGCGGACCCGGTCGATGAAAGCCTTGACGACCTTGAAGTTGACGTCGGCCTCGAGCAGCGCCAGCCGGATTTCCCGGAGCGCCGTTTCGACGTGCTCCGGCGTCAACCGCACTTCACCGCGGAGCGACTGGAAGACGTCCTGGAGACGCGAACTGAGCGACTCGAACATGGAATTCCCGGAAACCCGACGGCCTAAGAGCGCGCTAAGCCCAACTTACGCAAACGCTTATCGTAGCAGAAACGGGGCAGAAGCTCTACACCGTCGACAGCCGGTGCCCGAGCTTGTCCTTCTTGGTCTTCAGGTAGCGGCGGGTCGATTCGTTGGCGGGAATCTCGAGGGGTACGGTGTCGGACACCGCCAGGCCGTATCCCTGGAGGCCCACGAATTTCCGCGGGTTGTTGGTCAGCAGGCGCATCGTCCGGATCCCGAGGTCGGTGAGGATCTGCGCACCGATGCCGTAATCGCGCTGGTCGGCCTTGAATCCGAGCCGCTCGTTGGCCTCGACCGTATCGAACCCCTGATCCTGAAGCTCGTATGCCCGAATCTTGTTCGCCAGACCGATCCCGCGCCCCTCCTGGTTGAGGTACAGCAGGACGCCTCGACCTTCCGCGGCGATGCGCGCCATGGCCGTTTCGAGCTGTGGGCCGCAATCGCAGCGCGCCGAGTGGAACACGTCGCCCGTCAGGCACTTCGAGTGCACGCGGACCAGGACGTCCTTGCCATCGCCGATGTCGCCGCGAACCAGCGCCACGTGCGTCTCGCTGTCCAGCTGGTTCTCGTATGCGTAGATCCGGAACGCGCCGTGCTCGGTGGGCAGGTCGGCCGCCGCCACACGGCGGACGAGCCGCTCGGTGCGCATGCGGTACTTGATCAGGTCCGCGATGGTAATCATCAGCAGACCGTGCTTGCGGGCGAACTTCGTCAGTTCCGGCACGCGCGCCATCGTGCCGTCCTCGTTCATGATTTCGCAGATCACGCCGGCGGGATACAGGCCGGCGATGCGGGCGAGATCGACCGCCGCCTCGGTCTGCCCCGCGCGCACCATCACGCCGCCATCGCGGGCGCGGAGCGGGAACATGTGGCCAGGGCGCGCCAGATCGGAGGGCCGGGTGGCCGGGTCGATCGCCGCGAGCACGGTGTGGGCCCTGTCGGGCGCCGAGATGCCCGTGCTCACGTTCTTCTTGGCCTCGATGGACACACAGAAGGCCGTGTTGAAGCTGGTCGTATTCTTCTCGACCATCAGCGGGATCTCGAGCTGATCGAGGCGCTCGCCGGTCATGGGCATGCAGATCAACCCACGGCCGTGCCTGGCCATGAAGTTGATCACCTCGGGCGTCACCTTTTCGGCGGCAATCGTGAGGTCGCCTTCGTTCTCCCGATCCTCGTCGTCCACGACGATGATGATCCTGCCGTCGCGGATCGCCTGCACGGCATCCTCGATCGGAGCGAACGGGCTCCCCTTCCTCGATCCCTTTACGATGCGCGGCTTGCTCATATCTCCTGCGCCCGGCGCTCGCGTGCGTGGACGTTCGCACCGGCCCGGCCCGGCTCGATTCCGGCCAGTTCCATCGCACGTGCCACGTACTTGCCGATCATGTCGCATTCGAGGTTCACCCGATCGCCGGGTCGCAGGTCCGGCAGGTTCGTGTGCGCCCACGTGAACGGAATGATCATCACCTCGAAGCGTGCCTCGTGCAGGCCGGCCACCGTGAGGCTGATTCCGTCCACCGCGATGGATCCCTTCTGCACGACGTACGGCGCCAGCGGCCGCGGAAATCCGATCGTCAGCCAGTGCGAGTCCGCCTCGTGACGGACTTCCTCGAGGGTGCCGGGGCCGTCGACGTGTCCCTGCACGAAATGGCCGCCGAACCGCGCATCGGCGCGGAGCGGCCGCTCGAGATTGACGCGCCGGCCTGCGCCGAGCGATCCCAGCGTCGTGACACGCGCCGTCTCAGGGCCGATGTCTGCCTCGATCTCGCCCCGCGCCGTGCTCGTGACCGTCAGACACACCCCGTTCACCGCGACGCTGTCGCCGGGCTGGAGGCCGGCGGCAAGCCCCGTGCGCACGCGCAGGCGCAATCCGGCTGGCGTCTCTGCCGCCCCGACGACCTCGCCGACCGCCTCAATCAGGCCGGTGAACATAACCTTCGAGAATGACGTCCCCGCCGCAGTCCGTGTAATGCGCGTCCACGAGCGCGGCCGGCGAGAAGCGGCGCCCGCCCAGGAACCGGACGCCCCCCGGACCGAGCACGTGGCGCGTCATGTACAGATGGACGCAATCGACCACATCCTCGTCCCACGCCGCGCCGTGCACGCCGCTGCCTCCTTCGAGGAGCACGCTCTGCACGTCGAAGCCGACGAGCTTCTCGAGCATCGGACCGATGCCCGGCCGGTCGACGGCCACCACGCAGGCGCCGGCGCCTGCCAGCGCGTCCGCGTGCGACCGCGAGGCCGCCAGCGTCTCGGAAGACGTGAATATTATGACCGGTCCAGCTTCGAGGGTCGAGAACAGCCGGGCGCTCGGCGGGGTTCGAAGGCGCCGGTCGAACACCACCCGCACCAGGGGCCGTTCGCGGTAGACCTCGCGGACGGTCAGGCGGGGATCGTCCACCAGCACCGTGCCGGAGCCGACGGCAACGGCGTCCATGCGAGCTCGAACGTACTGAGCCCTGCGGTTCGCCGCCGCCGAAGTCAGGAGGGTGCGCTCGCCCGGCCTGGCGGCAATGTAGCCGTCGCGGCTGACGGCCGCCTTGAGGATGACGAACGGCCGCCCCTTCTGCTTGGCCGTGAAGAACGGCAGATTGATCTCGATGGCGGCGCGCCGCTCCACTCCCACCGCGACGTCGACACCGTGCTCGCGGAGGATCGCGAACCCCCGGCCGCTCACGCGGGGGTCGGGATCGGCCACGGGCGCGACCACGCGCCGGATGCCGGCCGCGAGGATCCGGTCGGTGCATGGACCCGTCCGGCCCGTGTGGGCGCACGGCTCGAGCGTGCAGTACAGCGTCGCGCCGCGCGCCCGTGCGCCGGCGGCCTCGAGCGCGTGCACTTCGGCGTGCGGTTCGCCCGCGCGTTCGTGCGCGCCCTGGCCGACGACCACCCCGTCGGGCGTCACCACACAGGCGCCGACGACCGGATTGGGGGTCGTCCGGCCGAGACCGCGCGCGGCGAGCTGCAGCGCACGGCGCATCCAGTGCGCGTCGGCCCCCGGTACGGCGTCGCCGGACGGATGCTTTACCACTTTTCCTGGAACAGCGCGTCGACGTATTCCTGCGGCGAGAAGGGGATGAGATCGTCGATCCCCTCGCCCACGCCCACGTAGCGGATCGGCAGCTTGAGATCGTGGGCGATCGCCACCGCAATGCCGCCCTTGGCCGTCCCATCGAGCTTCGTGAGGACGATCCCGTTGACGCCGGCCACGTTCATGAACTCGCGCGCCTGGGCGAGCCCGTTCTGTCCCACCGTGGCATCCAGGACGAGCAGTACCTCGTGCGGCGCGCCTTCGGCGGCCCGCCCGGCCACCCGCCGGATCTTCTCAAGCTCGTTCATCAGGTTGACGCGGTTGTGCAGGCGGCCCGCCGTATCGACCAGGATGGGATCGCGACCGCGCGCCTTGCCGCTCTGAATGGCGTCGAAGACAACGGCCGCCGGATCGGCCCCTTCGCGCGCGCGCACGATGTCGACGCCGGCGCGATTCGCCCAAATCTCCAGCTGCTCCACGGCGGCGGCACGAAACGTATCCGCCGCGCAGATGAGCGGCGTCCGTCCGCTGGCCTTGAGGAGGTTCGCCAGCTTGCCGATCGTGGTCGTCTTGCCGGTCCCGTTCACCCCGACGATCAGGGTGACGTGCGGCCGATGGCCGTTCGACGGCGGTGCGGGCACGTCGTCGAAGATGCGGCGGATCTCCTGCTTGACGAGGTCGCGGAGGCTTTCGCCGCGCCGCGCGCGATCGCGGACGGCCGAGACGATGCGCTCGGTGGCCGACAGGCCGACGTCGGCCGAAATGAGCAGCTCTTCGAGCGCTTCGATCGTGTCCACGTCGACCGGCCGCGTGCGCTGTTCGGGCGTGTCGGCGGTCTGAACGATCTCTTCGAACCGACTGACAATCTGCTGCTTCGTCCGGGCGAGGCCGTCGCGGAGCTTATCGAAGAATCCCATTCCCTCTATTATCCGGCCTCGGCGCGCTGCGGGCGCAGCATCAGATCGAAGAGTGCGGCGCGCGCGTCCTTCCGGCCGGCAATCACTTCGGCCACCTGGGCTGCGATCGGCAGTTCCACGCCATGGCGGGCGGCAAGCGCCAGCGCTGCCTCGGTGGTGTTGATCCCCTCCGCCACCATCTTCATGCCCGCGAGCACATCGGTGAGCGATCGACCCCGGGCCAGCTCGATCCCCACGTGCCGGTTCCGGCTGAGCGACCCGGTACAGGTCAGCACGAGGTCTCCGAGCCCGGTCAGGCCGGCAAGCGTTTCGCGCCTCGCACCAAGCGCGCAGGCCAGCCGGGTGATTTCCGCGAGCCCGCGGGTGATCAAGCCGGCGAGCGCGTTGTGGCCGAGGCCAAGCCCCTCGGCGACGCCCGCCGCGATGGCGATGACGTTCTTCAACGCGCCGCCGATCTCCACGCCAACTACGTCGTCGCTGCCGTACAAGCGGAAGTACGTGGATCGGAAATCAGCCTGCACGCGCTCGACGGCGCGGGGGTGGCGCGAGGCGACCGACACGGCGGTCGGAAGCTCGCGCGCCAGCTCCGCGGCGAAGCTGGGACCCGACAGCACCGCAATCTCGTGCGCGGGGCCAAGCTCCTGCTCGATGATCTCGGACACGCGGAAGAGCGTGTCCTGCTCCAGCCCCTTGCTGGCGCTGACGACGATCGCACCCGACGCCAGGTGATCGGCGGCGCGCCGGATCACGTCGCGCGTGCCGTGCGACGGCACGGCGGCCACCACGAGGGCGGCGTCATCCAGCGCGGTGCCCAGATCGGCGGTGACGCCAAGCCCCGCGGGAAACCGCACGTCCGGCAGGTACACCGCATTGGCCCGGCGGGCCGACATGTCCGCCACGAGCGCTGCGTCGCGCCCCCAGAGGGTCACGTCGTGCCCGATCCGCGCCAGGTGCACGGCAAGCGCCGTGCCCCAGCCGCCCGACCCGAGTACCGCGATCCGATGCCCGTTCACAGGCGCTGCCCCACCCGCCGCTCCGTGCCCGCGATGAGGCGCGACAGGTTGCCGCGATGCCGATGGAGGATCACCAGCGCCGTCACCAGAGCCCCGACCGCCACGGCAGCGGGCGCGTCGGTGGCG
>Ga0073934_10005422_pt1 | contig 19765 bp, 18 predicted proteins | sample LarsenN4metaG_FD_76834 | JGI IMG/M metagenome (GOLD analysis project Ga0073934, IMG submission 76834) | Hot spring sediment bacterial and archeal communities from British Columbia, Canada, to study Microbial Dark Matter (Phase II) - Larsen... ... | reverse complement strand
GTGCGTCGAGTCGTACGGGGTGATCCCGCACACGTACATGCGCACGACAGGCGGTGGCTCGAAGGCGACGATCGCCCGGCGCGCCGTGTCGTACAGCCGCATCACCACCGCGCCACCCTAGACGGTGCTGAGCCGCAGACTCGCCCGCATCCTGTGGCGGACGTTGATCGTCAGCAGCACCGCCGCGAACGTCTCCATCCCGACGGCGTTCCGCAGGGAACCGCCGTCGAGCGGGCGCAGGTTCGGGATGCTGCTCGTGATCTCCATCAGGGTTGCGCGGGCCTCGTCCTCGTCGCCGAGTACGACCACATCGCTCTCCATGTCGTGGTCGAGGTCGGCGAACTCCGCCGCCGGGACGAGATGGAACGCGGTGCACACGCGCGAGCGCCACAACAGCGCCTGGATCTCCGCCGCGACGGAACCGTGCGGCGGGAGTACCGCGTTGAACTCGTTGCCGTGCTTCACGAGGTTGTTGGCCATCGACACGACGATCTTGCCGGGGAGCCGCTCGGCGTGCTCCTGGACGGTCGGGATGGCCGAGTCGGCGTGCACCGCGAGGATCACGACCGGCGCGTCGCACGCCCACGCGTTGTCGCACGCGATCAAGCGGCCGGCGACACGGTCCCCCCACTGCTTCTCGAGGTCGGTGACCGCCGCGCGGGCCTTGTCGACCGCACGCGACCCGAACAACACCTCGTGACCGACGCTCGCCAGACGCGCCGCCAGGCCGCTGCCCGCCGGCCCGGTCGCGCCGAGAATCCCGATGCGCATCCGTGCGACACTAGCTTCCGATGGATTTCGGCATCCTGTTCGCCAACGCCGGCCCGTTCGCGAAGCCGGCGAACGCGCTCGGCCTGGCGCACCTTGCCGAGGAGCTCGGCTTCGAGTCGCTGTGGACCGTCGAGCACGTCGTCGTGCCGTCCGGCTACGAGTCGCAGTACCCGTACTCCGCCGACGGCCGCATGCCGGGACCCGAGCACACGCCCATCCCCGACCCCCTCGTATGGCTCGCGTTCGTGGCCGGCGCGACGCGACGCATCCGGCTCGGCACCGGGATCCTCATCCTGCCGCAGCGCAACCCACTCGTGCTCGCGAAGGAGGTCGCGACCCTCGACCGCCTCTCCGGCGGGAGGGTCGAGCTCGGCGTGGGGGTCGGCTGGCTGCGGGAGGAGTTCGACGCGCTCGGGGTGCCGTGGGAGGCGCGCGGCCGGCGCACCGACGAGTACGTCGACGTGCTGCGCCGCGTGTGGCGTGAGCCCGAGATCTCGTACGACGGCGAGTTCACGCGCTTCGCGCCCTTGAAGTCGTCACCCAAGCCCGCGACTCCCGCTGGCCCGAAGATCCACATCGGCGGGCACACGAACGCCGCGGCACGGCGCGCGGGCCGCATCGGCGACGGGTTCTTCCCGGGCCGCGGCGACGACGAGTCGTTGCGCGCGCTTCTCGCCGAGATGCGCAAGGCGGCCGCCGACGCGCAGCGAGACCCGGACGAGATCGAGATCACCGCAGGCGGCGGACTCGACCTGGATTCGGTCAAGCGCGGCGCGGACCTCGGTGTCTCGCAGTTCGTCATCCCGCCCCTCGGCTTCGACCTCGACACCCTGCGCGAGCAACTCGGCCGTTTCTCGGAGAACGTCATTGCGCGGGCGTGACGACGGCGACGGGGGGCTCGGGTTCCTCGGCTGGCTGATCCTCGTCGCGCTCGCGTTCGTGGGCGCGTGGGTGCTCCTCGGTGAGGCTCTCGACTTCGCGCGTCCGTGGTGGCGCTACGCCAGCGTCGCGTCGATCTCGTTCACGATCGGCGCGTTCTACGGACGGTTCCGGCGCGTGGAGAAGAAGGCGAAGTGACGAAGGGCCCACGAGGGGCCACAAGTCTTCAAACGGAGATGCAGTCGGCGCCGAAGAGGACCCTGAGCTCGGCGTAGAGGCCGTTGGACGCGTTACAGGAGAACTCGTCGCCGAGGCGCAGGTCGGTCTCCTTGTCGGGTCCCACGATGGTCAGCAGCACCGGACAGTCGCCGGGATGGGCGCGGAGCACGTCCTTCAGCTTCGCGACCTTCTCCCCCGCGAGGGCGGCCGCGCGGACGCGCAGCTTGACGGGCGGCCCCGTGTCGGCGTGGATCTCGGGGCGGGTGATCTCCATCGCGATCAGCTTCGGCGTGTCTTCGCGCCCGTCCACGCGACCCTTCACGGTGACGATCGCGTCGGACGCGAGGAGCTCGCCGTACTGGAGCATCGTCTTTGGGAAGACCATGACCTCGATCGAGGAGGCGAGGTCCTCGAGGACGAACGTCGCCATGAGGTCGCCGCGTTTGGTGTACTTGCGCGCCAGCGCCGTCACGACCCCGGCGACCGTACGCACGGCACCATCCTCGAGGTCGGCGAGCTCGGCGAGCGGGCACTCGACCAGCCGCCGCAAGGCGCGCTCGGCACCCATGAGCGGGTGGTCGCTCACGTACAGGCCGAGCATCTCCTTCTCGAGACGCAGCCGCGTCGTCTTGTCGAACTCGATGTCGGGGATCGCGAGGCGATCGTCGAACACGGGCGACGTGTCGCCGCCCGCGCTGCCGCCGAGGTCGAACAGGCTCATCGTGCCCGCGTCGCGCTCACGCCGGCGCCGCAACGCGGCGTCGACGATCTGCTCGAAGACCGTGCACAGTCCCTGCCGCGAGTGTCCGAGCGCGTCGAACGCGCCTCCTTTGATCAGCGACTCCACGGTTCGCTTGTTGAGCACGGCCGGGTCCACCCGCTCGCAGAAGTCGTGGAAGTCGGTGTAGGGCCCGTTGCGCTCGCGCTCCTCGATCAGCAGCGCCGCGACACCCTCGCCGACGTTGCGGACGGCCGAGAGGCCGAAGCGCACCGCGCGCTCCTCGCACGAGAAGTCGCTCTGCGACGAGTTCACGTCGGGCACGAGCACCTGGATGTCGAGCACCCGGCACTCGTTGAGGTAGACGGCGGCCTTGTCGAGGTTCGTCTTGACGCTCGTGAGCAGCGCCGCGAGGTACTGGACCGGGTAGTTGGCCTTCAACCACGCGGTCTGGTACGTGATGTAGCCGTAACCGACCGTGTGCGACTTGTTGAACGAGTAGTCGGCGAACGGCTCGATCTTGTCGAAGTACGACTCGGCGAACGCCTTCGAGTGGCCCTGCGCGATGCAGCCCGCGACGAACTTCTCCCGCTCCTTGGCAATGAGCTCGCGGATCTTCTTGCCGGTTGCCTTGCGGAGGTTGTCGGCCTCCTCCGCGCTGTAGCCGGCGAGCCGCTGCGACACGCGCATGAGCTGCTCTTGGTAGATCATCAAGCCGTAGGTCGGCTCGAGGATGTCGCGCAGGTCGTCGTGGTCGTAGGTGACGGGCTTGCGGCCGTTCTTGCGCTCGGCGTACTCGGTGTGCCAGTTCTGCGCCATCGGGCCCGGGCGGTACAGCGCGAGCACGGCCGACACGTCCTCGAAGGTCGTGGGTGCGAGGGCGCGCAGCAGCGACCGCATCGGCCCGGATTCGAGCTGGAACACGCCGGTCGTCTCCCCTCGGCGCAGCAGCTCGAACGTCTTCGGGTCGTCGAGCGGGAGATCGTCGACGTCGGGCCGCTCGCCGGTCGACGCCTCGATGAGGTCGAGCGCGATCTCGATGACGTCGAGGTTGCGCAACCCGAGGAAGTCCATCTTCAGCAAGCCGAGGTCTTCGACACCGTGCATCTCGTACTGGGTGACGATCGGTGCCTCTTCGAGGGCCGTGCCCGGCTCGGGTTTGCGCTGGATGGGCAGGTACTCGGTGATCGGGTCGCGCGTGATGACGACCGCGGCGGCGTGGATGCCGTCCTGGCGGCGGAGCCCTTCGAGCCCGCGCGCGACGTCGACGACACGCTTCGCATCCGGGTCCTCCGCGTAGAGGTTGCGAAGGTCCTGCGCCATCTTGTAGCCGTCGGCGTACTTCTCGGTCGGTTCGAAGCACGCGTGCAACGGCGTGTCGCGGCCCATGATGAGCGGTGGCATCAGCTTCGCGATCTTGTCGCCGACGACGTAGGGGTAGCCGAGCACCCGTGCGGCGTCACGCACCGCGGCCCGCGCCTTGATCGTCGAGAACGTGACGACCTGTGCCACGTGGTCGTGCCCGTACTTCTGTGCCGCGTACCGGATCAGCTCGCCGCGGTAGCGCGAGTCGAAGTCCATGTCGATGTCGGGCATCTGCTTGCGACCCGGGTTGAGGAAGCGCTCGAAGATCAGGTCGTACTTGATCGGGTCGATGTCGACGATGCGCAAGGCGTAGGCGACGCACGAACCCGCTGCACTTCCCCGCCCCGGTCCCACGCGGATGCCGCGCGACTTGGCGTAGCGGACGAGGTCCCACACGACGAGGAAGTACGCCGAGAAGCCCATCGTCTTGATGACGTCGAGCTCGTGGTCGATGCGCTCGCGGACATGGAGCGGCACGTCGTCGCCATACCGCTGTTTCGCGCCCTCGTAGGTGAGCGCGCGCAGGTACGAGTTCTCGTCGTGGCCATCGGGCACAGGGAACGCCGGCAGGATCGCCTGCCCGAACTCGATCTCGACGTCGGCGCGCTCCGCGACGAGCAAGGTGTTGTCGCACGCACTCGGCACCTCGCGGAAGAGGTCGCGCATCTCGGCGGCCGGCTTGATGTAGAAGTCGTCGCCGTCGAACTTGAAGCGGTTGGGATCGCTCTGGAGCGCTCCCGTCTGCACGCACAACAGCGCGTCGTGCGCCTCGGCGTCGTGCTTGTGCGTGTAGTGGCTGTCGTTCGTCGCGAGCAGCGGCGCGTTGAGCGTTCGCGCGATCTCGAGCAGCGAGCGCACGACCTTCGCGTCGTCGGGTTGACCGTGGTCCTGCAGCTCGATGAAGAAGTGCTCACGCCCGAAGATGTCCTGGAAGCGCGCCGCCGCTTCGAGCGCCGCGTGGTGGTCGCCCTGCAAGACGAACTGGCACACGAGCCCACCGAGGCAGCCGCTCGTCGCAGTGATGCCTTCGTGGTAGCGCTCGAGCAGCTCCCAATCGGTGCGCGGCTTGTAGTAGTAGCCCTCGAGGTACGCGTCGCTCGTGACCTTGACGAGGTTGTGGTAGCCCTGGGTGGTCTCCGCGAGGAGCGTGAGGTGGAAGATCTCGTGCTCGGAGCGCTTCGGCCGCTCGAAGCGCGACGTGTTGGTGAAGTAACCCTCCATCCCGAGCACGGGCTTGATGCCGGCGTCGCGCGCGGCGCGGTACAGCTCGAGGACGCCGTACATGTTGCCGTGGTCGGTGATCCCGACCGCCGGCTGCCCGTCGGCCGCCGCGGCCGCCACGACTTCGGGTACCCGCGACGCGCCGTCGAGCATCGAGTACTCGGTGTGCAGGTGCAGGTGGACGAACGACTCCGCCATCAAATCGTCCTGGCAATCGTCCCGGCACTGGTCCGGGCAAGGTCCGAGCGACACGGTTGTCCCCAGGAGCTGGGGACAAACCTGGGGATAATCACATGCGTGTGATTACGCTAGCCGCGGCCGGCCGCCGCGAGCAACGGAACCCACATCTCCTGCGGTGTGAGGCTGCCGTGCGCCGACCGCAGCATCGCCTCGTACGGGAGCGCGGGATCCACGAACCCGACGTCGGCCGAGGCTGCGAGCACGACGTCGCCCATCCGGCCCGGGATCACTCCCGACGGGCCGCGTCCGAGCCACCCGGCCTCCAGGACCTCCGCGCGTGAGCGGACCCACGCGAGGTCCCCGGCCACCTCGCGCGCGGCGGCGAGGAGGTCGCGCTGGCGCCCCGGCTTCGCGTGCAGGTACCGGAACCGGCCGTCGCCCGCCATGACCGCGACAAGGTCGCGCAGCGCGTCGAGCTCGACCCACGACTCGCGCTCCAGGTGCACCTGCCCGTGGTCCGACGTGACGAGCAGCGCCGCGTGCGCCGGGAGCGCGTCGCGGAGGTCGGCGACGAGCGAGTCGGCGAACGCGAGCTCACGCCGGTACACCTCGTCGCGCAGACCGAACTCGTGCGCGACGTTGTCGATGCCCGAGTAGTACGCGTAGACGAACCGCTCCCCCGCGCGCACGCCACGGACGCAGTGCTCGACGAGCGCGGTCGTCGTGTGCCATCCGACGAAACGTGCCCCGCGCAGGTGCGCGCGCGTGAAACCGCTGTTGCGAAACTCCGACTGGGTGATCGCGGGCACGTCCTTGCCGAGGAACGGATCGTGACGCTGGACGACGAGCGGGTCGGGCGCGCGGGCGGCGTCGGCGACGCTCCAGCGCAGCACGTTGAGCACTGCCCCGTCGACGAGCATGCGGTAGCCGAGCACACCGTGCACGGCCGGAGGCAGGCCGGTCGTGATCGAGGTGAGCGCGGCGGCCGTGGTCGACGGCACGACGCTCGTGATCGGCCCGCCCTCGAGGGACGCGAGGGTCGGCACGAGCTCGGGCTGCCCGTCGATCACGTTCCAGCCGAGACCGTCGAGGACGAGCAGCACCACCGCCTCCGCGTCGAGCGCGGCCGACGGTAGCCACGACGCGTCGCGGCCTCCGAGCAGTGCGGGGACGATGCCCGCGATCGAGGCACCGTCGAGCGCGGGGAGCACCGGGTCCATGCGTGCGGAGGCTAGGGCGTGCCGACCGGTCGCCCGGCACCACGGCGGTGCGCGACCATGGTCGGGTGAAGGTTTCGACGCGCGGCGACTACGCGGCGCGGGCGTTGCTGTCGCTCGCGCTGCACGGGAGCGACCGCCCGACCTCCGTGAAGGAGATCGCCGAGCGCACGAACCTTCCCCAGCCGTATCTCGAGCAGATCCTCCTGTCGGCGAAGGGTGCCGGTCTCGTCCGCTCCAAGCGGGGCGTCGGCGGCGGGTACGTGCTCGCGCGCCCGCCGGCCGAGATCACCCTGGCCGACATCGTCGGTGCGGTCGAGGGTCCGCAGCTCCCGATGGCGGAACACGCCGATCACTGCGAAGGCCATTGCGTGCTGCAGGAGGTGTGGGGCTGCGTCGCCGAGGAGACCCGCCGACAGCTCGAGCGCGTCTCGCTCGAGGACCTCGTCGAGCGAACCCGCGTCGGCCACCCCGACGCTCGCTAAACAAACCGTCCCGGCTGTGACTTACTGGTGCGGATGGGCGGTCGCGCTCGCGAAGAGATCGAGTCGTTCGACGAGTGGTACGCGGCAAGCGCGCCGCGGCTCGCGGCGGCCCTGTCGGTCGCCACGGGCGATCCAGACCGATCCGCCGACGCGGTCGCCGAAGCCTTCACGCGCGCGTGGGAGCGATGGCGGCGAGTGCGCGCGCTGGAGAACCGAGACGGCTGGGCCTATCGCGTCGCGCTGAACGTGTTGCGGCGCGGCTGGCGGAGGACCGCGATGGAGCGGCACGAGGTTGCCCGCTGGGCCGAGCGCCCGGTCGACGGTCCGGCCAGCGCGGCGGACGTCTGGCGCGCGCTCGGCTCGCTGCCGGCACGCCAGCGCGAAGCGATCGCGCTGCGCTACGTCGCGGGGTTCACCCAGCACGAGGTCGCGGCGAGCATGGGCATCGCCGACGGCACGGCCGCGGCCACCCTCTCGCAGGCGAGGGCGCGCCTCGCGGAGTTGCTGGTCGAGCAGGAGGTCGAACCGTGACCGTGGAGACCCGCCTGTGGGAACTGCGCGACCTCGCGACCGGCTGCCTGCCGCCGCCCGAAGCCATACGCGCGCGCGCCAGTCGCCGCCGTCGCCGGCGCCGGCTCGGAGCGATCGCAGCGGCGGTCATCGCGATCAGTGGCGCCGGTGCCGCGGTCGCCGCCGCCGGCCGGACGGATGAGACGGTCGGCGTGTCAGCAACCGTCGCCGACGGTGCGTTTCGCGTCGCGCTCGACGATGTCCCCGACGGCGTCTCCGGCTACGACGTCGGCGGGTGCCGCTTCTTCCTCGTCCGCGACGGTGATGACGTGATCGCACTGCGAGACGATGCGCAGCACCTCCCCGGTGAGCGGCTGTGGTGGTGTCCGAACGAGCGACACTTCTTCGCGCCCACCCACGGCGAGACGTTCGACCTCCGCGGCCGCAAGATCGCCGGACCGTCGACGCGCGACCTCGACCGCTACACGACGACCATCCACGCCGGCGAGCTCGTCGTCGACTTCACCAGTGTGGAACGCGGCGCTTCACGTACGGAGCGCGCCCTCCCGCGCCCTCCGTGGAACGGCGGGCCCGGCTCCTACTGCGACGGCGCCATGACGACGAGTGGCCCGGCCGCGTCGTGGCCACCTCCGAGTGTCGCACCGACCTCCGCGCCCGCGCCCGTCGTCGTCGACACCGCGGCGCCGCGACCCTCCACAACCGCGCCGCCGCTCGTTCGCAGCCTTGCGTTTCACGACCTGATCGCGACGATCGACTTCGATGCACCGACTGCGGTGCTCGGCGAACGGGCCGCGTTCCGCCTGACGATCACGAATCCGACGGCCGACTTCGTCCGCTCGCCACTGCCGTACAGCCTCGCGATGCGTACACCGTCGGCGACGCTGCTCGCGGTTCGTCTCGATCCCGATCCGTCCGGCACCGCCCTCGAGCTCGGCCCGCACGGGTCGCTACACTTCTCCGGCTCGGTGCTCCTCGCCGGCGAGGAGCTGGCTCCCGGCACGATGCCCGTCCAGCTCGTCTACCAGGCCCACATGATCGTCCAGGACGTCTTCGGCGGCGAGCCCACGACCATCACGATCCTCGCGCCCGCACCGTCCACGACGACGCCAACCGCCGATTGAGCGCCGCCGTGCAATGCACCGGGAACCGTGTCACGAACGGTTCTTGGTGCGATGCACGAGGATTCAGCGGTCGAGCGTGTCGAGCACTGCGGTCAGGTCCGGCGGGAGCGGGTCCTCGAACCGCATCGGCTCACCCGTGAGCGGGTGCGCGAACCCGAGGATCGCCGCGTGCAGGAACGGGCGATCGAGGTCGATGCCTTCGCGCTTGCCACCGTAGGTCGCGTCGCCCACGACGGGGTGCCCGATCGCGGCGAGATGCACGCGGATCTGGTGCGTGCGCCCCGTCTGCAGTCGGCATTCGAGCAGCGCGCACGGTGGGCGTTCGAAGGCACGACGTGTCTGGTACTCCGTCCGTGCCGGTTTCCCGGCGTCGCGTACCGCCATGCGGGTCCGGCGCGATTCCGACCGCCCGATCGGCGCGTCGATGAGGCCACGCGCCGCCTTCAGGCGATCCCACACGAGCGCGACGTAGACGCGCGTCAGCTCGTGCGAGGCGAGCGCGCGCACCAGCGCGGCGTACGCGGCCGCGGACCGTGCCACGACGAGCAAGCCGCTCGTGTCGCGATCGAGCCGGTGCACGATCCCGGGCCGGAACGGATCCCCGACCGACGCGAGCTCGGGGTACCGCGCGAGCAGACCGTGGACCAGCGTGCCCGTCGGGTGCCCGGCGCCGGGGTGCACGACGAGACCGGCCGGTTTCGCCACGACGACCACGTCGTCGTCGGCGTACCGCACATCCAGCGCGACGGCAGGGTCGGCGACCGGTGGCGCGTCCGGAGCGGGTTCCTCGAGCAGCTCGACGAGCTCGCCCTCGCGGAGCCGGTGGCTCTTCGAGACGGCGCGGCCGTCCACCAGCACCGCCCCCCGCCCGAGGAGCTCTTGGACGTCGGCGCGCGACCAACCGGTGAGCAACGCGACGGCGCGGTCGAGGCGTTCGCCGGCGAGCGCCGCAGGCACTGCGATGGGCTCGATCACGACCTCGACACCGGTGCCGGCGTGCGCAGCGTCCGCAGGACGAGCGCGATCGCCCCGATCGTGATGCACGAGTCGGCGATGTTGAACACCGGGAACTCACCCACCGACACGAAGTCGACGACATGGCCGCGCAGCACGCCGGGCGACCGGAATACGCGATCGACGAGGTTGCCGAGCGCGCCACCGAGCACGAGGGTGAGCCCGAACAGCAGCACACGGTCGGTCGTCCGGCGCAGCTCGCGCACGAGCAGGAACGTGATCGCGATCGCAGCGACGGCCAGGACGACCGTCATGCCCTGGAATCGTCCGAACGCGCCACCCGGGTTGCGCGTGAGGCGCAACTCGACGAAGTCGCCGACCACGCCGACGGGCCCGTCGGACAGCGCCGACACGGCCCAGACCTTCGTCAGGACGTCGGCGGCGACGATGACCGCGACGCCCGCGACGACTCGACGGGTCCGGGCTCCGGTGCTCGGGGCGTCAGCGGCGTCGTTCGCCACGCGCCTTGCACTTGACGCACTGCTCGGCCCAGGGGATGACCTCGAGCCGCGCGACCGGGATCCGGTCCCCGCACGTCGTGCACAGCCCGTACGAACCGTCCGCCATCTTCGCGAGCGCCCGGTCGATGTCGTCGACCGTCTGGCGGGCCGACGCGGACAGGGCGAGGTCGCGTTCGCGCTCCACGCTGACGGTGTCGCCCTCGCCGGACTCCTCGTCGAACTGCGTGTCACCCTGCTCACGTTCGGTCGCGAGCACCTCGGCCTCGGCCGCGAGCTCCTCCGCCTGCCGCAGGTGCCGCTCGCGTTCCTCCTCGAGTCGTTCGCGGAGCTTTTGCAGCGTGCTCGGCGCGAGCGGCGGCGGGGCCTTCTTCGCGGGCGGCGGCTTGGGGGCGGGCGGTGCGACCGTCGCCTTCGCCGCCTTCGCCGGCTTGGCCGCCGGGGCCTGAGCCTTGGGCTTCGCCTTGGCCGGCACGGGCTTCGCCGCTGCCTTCGCGGGGGCCTTCGCCGCGGCCTTCCCCGGCGTCTTCGCGGCCGCCTTCGCCTTGGCCGGCGCCGCCTTCTTGGCCACCTTGCCGGGGGCCTTCGCCGCCGCTTTCGCAGGCGCGGGCTTCTTCGCGACCTTCGCGGGGCTCTTGGCCTTCGTGGCCTTCTTCGCGGCGCTTGTGGTCTTGTGGCCGGTGGCCTTCTTGGTGGACCTCGCGGCGGCCATCGCGTCCTTCCGTCTCGCTCGCAGCCAGGCGCCCGGATCGGCTGTCCGGTCGGGAGGGCGCCGGATTGTAGCCCGGTGTCCGGGCTGCTCCGGTCACGCGTCAGTACACCCAGACGTCGGTGCCGATCGGGATCACGTTGGCGTCCCAGATGAAGTTGATGGCGGCGTTGGTGACGCGCACGCAGCCGTGCGACGCGGGGAACGGCGGGACGCTCGAGTAGCCGTGGAACGCGATGCCGTCGGGGTGGAAGTACTTCGGCCGGTACAGCGTCCCGAGCGCTCCCACCCGCACTCCGTTGACTTGATGCGTCACGCGCCAGCGTCCGGGCGGAGTGTCGGCGAGATAGCGCTCGCCCTGGTAGGTGTACGGCCGTTCGGTCCCGGTCGACGTGTTGAACACGTACTCCGTCCGCCCGTTGCGCGCGAGGAAGATCACCTGCCGTGCCTTGTCGACTTCGGCGACGTAGCCGCTCGTCGAACGCGGCAGCGGGCGGCGCGCGTCGCGAAACGCGTCGCGTGTCGCGGCGTCGACGTTACCGGTGCGCGGGAGCCCGTGGACCTTCTGGAACGCGTAGACCGCCTGCTGGGTCAGCAGCCCGTAGTCGCCGTTGACGCCGCCGAGCCAGTACCCCATCGACTCGAGCCGGCGCTGCACCTCGACCACCGCCGGCCCCCGTGCACCGACGTTGACGAGCGGCACGTCGGGCGGACGGTCGAGTGCGAGGACACGGTACCCGTCGCCACCGGGCATGCCGACCACCTGCACCGCGCGCCGGCCGGGCGCGAGCAAGCCGACCGCGCTGCCCTGGAACTGCGCGTCGCCGAACGTGAAGACACCACCGTCCTCGGCCACGAGCATGTATCCGCCCGACGACGCGGTCGGCGCGATGCCGATGACCGGCGCGTTGAGCCGCATGTTGCCCGTCGAACCGTGGAACTGCGCGCTCCCGAAGGAGAAGACGCCGCCGTCGCGGGCGATCAGCCAGTAGCCACCGCCGCCGGGAACGGCGGCCATCCCGACGACGGGCGCGTTGAGACGCATACCGCCGGTCGACCCGTAGAACGCCGCGTTGCCGAACGAGAACACGCCGCCGTCCTCGGCGAGCAACCAGTAGCCGCCGCCGTCGGGCGTGGGGATGATGTCGGCGATCGGCGCGTTCAGCGGGACGCCGACGAGACCGCCGTGGTACTGGGCGTTCCCGAACGAGAACACGCCACCGTCCTCGGTGACGATCCAGTAACCGCCCGCACCGGGCGTCGGCGCCAGCGCGACCGCCGGAAGGCGCAACGGGAACCCGCTCAGCGAGCCGTGGAACGGCGCCCCGTACGAGAACACGCCGCCGTCGTCGGCGAGCAGCCAGTATCCGCTTCCGTCGGGCGTCTGCGCCATCGCGACGATCGGCGCTGCGAGCGGCAAGCCGAGCGTCGACCCGCGATAGGTCGCCGAACCGAACGCGAGGACCATGTCGTCGGAGCCGCTCAACGCCGCGGCCGCCGGAGGGACGCCGGTCGGGGGGACGAACGCCACGCCGACCGCGACCGCGAGCAGCGCGGCGAGGCGGCGCACGAGAGAAACCGTCGCTCGTCGCCGCCGCCTCACAGAACCGAGCACGCTAGCAGCGACGGACGCCGCGATTAACCTCGTCGTATGTTCGATCCGGTCGGCACCGCGCTCGATCTCGTCGCGCTCGAACGCGAGATCCTCGACCGGTGGCGCGCCCACGACGTGTTCGGCGAGAGCCTCCGCCGGCGCGAAGGAGCGCCGGAATGGGTCTTCTACGAGGGGCCCCCGACGGCCAACGGCCGGCCCGGCATCCACCACGTCTGGGCCCGTCTCTTCAAGGACATCTACCCGCGCTTCCACACGATGCGGGGCAAGTACGTCGCGCGCAAGGGAGGGTGGGACTGTCATGGCCTTCCCGTCGAGGTGGAGGTCGAAAAGGAGCTCGGGTTCTCGGGCAAGCAGCAGATCGAGGACTACGGCATCGAACGGTTCAACGCACGGTGCCGCGCTTCGGTTCAGCGGTACGTCGAGGACTGGCAGTCGTTGACGAGCCGGATCGGGATGTGGCTCGACACCGCGGACGCCTACTGGACGATGTCGAACACGTTCATCGAGAGCGTCTGGTGGCTGTTCTCCCGGATGTGGGAGCGCGGCCACATCTACGAAGGGTTCAAGGTCGTCCCCTACTGCGGCCGGTGCGGTACCGCGTTGTCGAGCCACGAGCTCGGCCAGCCCGGCGCGTACAGGGATCTGACCGAGCCGTCGGTCTACGTCCGCTTCCCGGTGACAGACCGCGACTACGACCTGCTCGTCTGGACGACGACGCCGTGGACCTTGCCGTCCAACGTCGCGGCGGCCGTCGGGCCCACGATCGAGTACGTGCGCGTCAAGGCGCCCGAGGGCGGGCGCGACCTCGTGCTGGCCGCGGCGCTGGTAGGAGACGTGCTCGGCGACGTCGAAGTCGTCGGCGCCGTCACGGTCGACGAGCTCGTCGGCGCTCGCTACGAGCCGCCGTTCCACCTCGTGGCCGTCGAAGGCGACGCGTTCCGGGTCGTCGCCGACGAGTTCGTGACCATCGAGGACGGCTCCGGCATCGTGCACCTCGCGCCCGCGTTCGGCGAGGTCGACCGGGAGATCGGCGAGCGCGAGGGGCTGCCCGTCGTCAACCCGGTGAACGACGCGGCCCGGTTCGACGAGGTCGTCGGCGCGCCGTACGCCGGGAAGTTCGTCAAGGACGCCGACCCGGCGCTGATCGACGCGCTTGCGGCCGCAGGCAGGCTCGTCAAGGCCGTCGACTACACGCACGCCTACCCGCACTGCTGGCGGTGCGGCACGCCGCTCATCTACTGGGCGAAGCCCACCTGGTTCGCGCGCACTTCGGCGCAGCGCGCCGCGCTGCTGCGTGAGAACGAGCGCATCAACTGGTACCCGCCGACGATCAAGTACGGCCGCTTCGGCGACTGGCTCGAGAACAACGTCGACTGGGCCCTGTCGCGCGACCGCTACTGGGGGACACCGATGCCGGTCTGGCGGTGTGGCGGTTGCGGCCGAGACCGGTGCGTCTCGTCGGTGGCCGAGCTGTCCGATCTCGCCGGCCGCGACCTGTCCGATCTCGACCTCCACCGCCCGTTCGTCGACGACGTCAAGCTCGCCTGCGACTGCGGCGGGACGATGACGCGGGTGGAGCCCGTGCTCGACGCCTGGTTCGACTCGGGATCGATGCCGTCGGCGCAGTTCCACTTCCCGTTCGAACACTCGGACCTGTTCGAGCGCCGCTTCCCGGCCGACTTCATCTGCGAGGCGATCGACCAGACGCGCGGCTGGTTCTACTCCTTGCTCGCCGTGAACACGTTGGTGTTCGACTCCACCCCCTACCGGAACTGCGTCTGCCTCGCGCACATCGTCGATGTCAACGGCCAGAAGATGTCGAAGTCGCGCGGCAACGTGATCGACCCGTGGACCGTGCTCGACACACGCGGCGCCGACGCGCTGCGGTGGTACATGGTGTCGTCCGGTTCCCCGTGGACGCAGAAGCGGGTCTACGTCGAAGGAGTCGACGAATCGACGCGACAGTTCCTGCTGACGCTCTGGAACACCTACGCGTTCTTCGTGACCTACGCCAACATCGACGGGTGGTCACCTGGAGCGGCCGACGCGTCGGCGTCGACGCATGTCCTCGACCGATGGGCCCGTTCACGCACGCACCGCACCCTCCGAACGGTCACCGACGCGCTGGAGCAGTTCGACGCGCTCGCCGCGGCACAGGCGCTCGCGACGCTCGTCGACGACCTCTCCAACTGGTACGTGCGCCGGTCGCGGCCGCGCTTCTGGAAGTCCTCGGATCCGGGCGCGCACGCGACGCTCCACGAGGCACTGACGGTGATCGCGCAGATGCTCGCACCGCTGTGCCCGTTCGTCAGCGACGAGCTGTACCGCAATCTGGCGCGCACCGAGGACTCGGTGCACCTCAGCGATTGGCCGGCGGTCGACGACCGCGCGATCGACGACGACCTCGAAGCAGAGGTCGCGCTCGCACGAACGATCGTCTCACTCGGCCGTTCTGCCCGCGCCGACGCGAAGATCGGGGTACGCCAGCCGCTCCCGCGCGCCATCGCGCTGTTGCCTTCCGGCGAAGTCGTGCGCGACGCGGTCGTACGCGAGGTCGCCGATGAGCTCAACGTCAAGCGGTTCGAGGTCGTCCGGACGCTCGAAGGACTGCTCGACTACCGCGTCGTTCCGAACTTCCGGGCGCTCGGGCCGCGGCTCGGCAGGACGCTGCCCGCCCTCAAGGCGAAGCTCGAGCGCGTCGACGGCGCGGAGGTGCGGCGTGCCTTCGACGCCGGCACGCCGTTCGTGATCGACGTCGACGGTACGACCGTGGAGCTCACGGAGGGCGACGTCGAGATCCGGGCCGTGCAGCACGAGGAGCTCGCGCTCGCACAGGACGGACCCCACGCGGTGGCGCTCGACCTGACGCTCGACGACGACCTGCGCGCCGAGGGCGCCGCGCGCGAGTTCAGCCGCGTGGTCAACGATCTCCGCAAGGCGGCGGGGTTGCAGGTGACCGACCGCGTCAGCGTCCGGTACCACGCGAGTGAGCGTCTCACCCGCGTGTTCCAGCGCCACGGGGACTGGATCAAGGGCGAGGTGCTCGCGACGGACCTGACGGCGTTCGAGCCCCACGGACCGGCGACCACGACGATCCAGGGGGAGCCCGTCTGGGCCGACGTCGGGCCGGCGACCGGCTAACGACGCTTATCGTCGTCGCCGAAAGACGTCGCGGAACGAGCCGCGATCCTCCTCGTGATCGAAGAACGACAGACGGTCGTCGTCGCGTGGTCCGAGCGGCGCGTCGTCGTGCACGGCCTCCCGCAACGTCGCGAAGAACGCGTCGTCGTCGAGGACGTCGGCCTCGAGCTCCGCGTCGTCGAGATCGATCGCGCGGGGCGGCGGGCCCGGCGTGTCGACTGCCGGCGGCGGCGGCGGTTCCGCTGTCGCGTCGGCGCGCACCGGTTCCTCGAACACGGGCGGCGGTGGCGCGGGCGGTGCGACAGGCGCCTCGGGCGCGGACACCGGCGGCGCGCTCGCCTGCTGTTCGAACACCGCCCGGACGTCGAGCGCCGCGGTCGAGTCGGCAGCGGACGGTTCGCGACGCGCGAACGCGTCGGAGCTCGGCACGTCGACGTCGCTCGGCTCGGGCCGCGGTCCGGGTGCCGCCTGCGGACGCGTCCGCAGCGCGGCGAGGTCGGCTTCGAGCGCACGGACCATGCGGTCGCGGTACTCCGCCTCGAAGCGCGCCAACGCGTCGACGTCCGCCAGCAGCGAGTCGCGTCGCGCGGCGAGATCGACCACTTCCTGCTCGAGCCGCCGGCGCTCGGCGTCGCCGCGCCGGCGCGCCTCCTCCTCGGCGTCCGCGAGTGCCTTGCGCGACGCCTGCTCCGCCTCCTCGACCATCTGGCGCGCCTTCTCCTGCGCCTCGGCGACGGCTTCGTCGGCGGCGCGCTGCGCGAGCAGGAGCGTGCGGTGGAGGATGTCCTCGGTCTCGCGCGAGCGGCCGGCTTCGGCCTGCGCGGCGTTGACCTGCTCGGTCAGCTGCCGCACTCGCTCGTTGGCCGCCTCGAGCGCGGACGCGGCGCGCTCGAGCATCTCGTCGACGACTTCCTTCTGGTAACCGCGGAAGGCGTCGGCGATGTCGCTGTCGCGGAGTTCACGAGGTGTGATTTCCATGCGGGGAAAGTGTAGGCCCGCCGGGTGAGCGCCTCGCGCACCCCTAGCAGACGATCGAACGCAGGATGACGAGTCCGAACGACAGGACGAGCACCGACAGATCGAACATGCCGGCCGGCGGGATCACCCTGCGCAGCGGGGCCAGCACGGGTTCGGTGATGTCGCGCAACAGGAAGTAGATCGACGCGGCCCCGCTTCCCGGCCGAATCGGGAACCACGACATGATCACGCGCGCGAACAGCACGATGAGGTACGCGGTGACGAGCGCGCACAGAACCCGGTTCACGGACGTTGCCTTCCTGCTCGGGTCGGCCGGGCGACGTCAGGCGCGCTCACGCGCCCGGTAGAGCCCGCGCGCCTGGAGGCGCTCCTTCTCCTCCTCGGACACCTCGACGTTGGAGGGCGTCAGGAGGAAGACCTGATCGGCAGCCTTCGACATCGTTCCGTTGAGGGCGTATGCGAGACCGCTCGAGAAGTCGATCAGCCGCCGCTGGAGGTCGCGCTCGACGCCTTGCAGGTTGAGGATCACCGGCTGACCGGCCTTCAACCGGTCCCCTACCTCCTGGGCGTCGTTGAAGCCCCTCGGCTCCATGACGTGGACGCGCGTCGCCGGCATGGCGATCGGCCGGACGGCCGCCGGGCGCGGCACCGCGGGGCGCGTCTCGTCGTCGCGTTCGCGGCGGCTGCGGATCACGGTGACCGGGCTGGTCTCGGTGGCGGTCGCGGCGGCTACCGGCGTGCCGCGCGCGGCGCGCGCGGGCGCGGGCTGCCGCTCCTCCTCGTACACCTCGTCGTCGTAGTACTCGTCGTCGCGGTAGTACTGCTCGTCGTCGACGAGGCCGAGGTAGACCATCGCCTTCTTGAAAACCGACATGGGCGATCCCTCCCTGCCGACACCACCCTACCGTCACGCCCTGTCGCGGCCCGAGCGCTCGCCGAACAGCGCCGTCCCGATGCGGACCATGGTCGCGCCCTCCTCGACCGCAACCTCGTAGTCGCTGCTCATACCCATCGAGAGCTCGTGGAGGCCCAGCCGAGCCGCGAGCTCGCGCAGCGACGCGAAGTACGCACGAGGATCCGCGGCGGCGGGCGGCACCGTCATCAGCCCGGCGACGTCGAGGCCGGCGCCGCGCAGACGGTCCACCAGCGCGGGCGCCTCCGCCGGGGCGCATCCACCCTTTTGCGGCTCGGCGGCGAGGTTCACCTGTACGAGCACGCGTGCGCCGGAAGCCACACGGGCCAGCGGGACGGCCAGCGCTTCGCGGTCGACCGAGTGCCAGCACGACACCCACGGCGCGACCGCGGCGATCTTGTTGCGCTGGAGCCGGCCGACGAAGTGCCACTGCAGTGCCCGCGCGCCGTCCAACTGCCCGGCGTGTGCCAGCAGCTCCTGCGCGCGGTTCTCACCCAGGTCGCGGACACCCGCGTCGACGACCTCCCGGATACGGTCGCCCGTGACCGTCTTCGTGACTGCCACCATCGTCACCGATCCGGGGTCGCGACCGGCTCGGCGCGCGGCATCCGTGATCCGGCGCCGCACCACAGCGACCCGTTCGCCGACAGATGCGCTCACCGAAGCACCGCGACCGTGACCTGCCGGCCCGTCGTGCCGTCACGGCGGAACGAGTAGTGAACGACCGAGTCCGCAGTGCAGATGCCGCAGTCGTCGAGATCGTCGACACCGGCGCGCGCGAGCGCGATGCGCACCGCCGCCGGAAGGTCGAGCGCGGGTCTCCCGGTAGCAGTTCGCGCGGCGACGTCGTGGCCCAGCGCCGCGACGACGCGCGTCAGGTCGTCGGCGCCGAACTCGTAGCGCGCCGGGCGGATGCACGGCCCGAGAAATGCGCGGACGCGTCCGCTGCCGACGGAACGCACCGCCGCGACCGCCTGCTCGATCACGCCACCGACGAGACCACGATGACCCGCGTGCACGACGCCGATCGCGTCGTCACTCGTGAGGACGATCGGCGCGCAGTCGGCCGTGACGACCGCGAGCGGCAACCCGCGGCACGCGGTGACAGCCGCGTCCGCGGTCACCGGGCGCCCGGCGGTCGGACCGGTTGCGCGGTGCACGTCGCTGCCGTGCACCTGTTCGAGCCAGACCCATCCCTCGGGGGGCGGCAACCCGGCCGCGGCCGCGATGCCGGCACGGTTTGCGGCGACCGCGGCCGGATCGTCGCCGACGTGGTCAGCCGCGTTGCACGAATCGTACGGTGCGCGTGAGACACCACCGGTGCGGTCCGAACACCAGACGTGGGCCGGGCCGAGCGCGCGGTGCAGCACCGCGGGTCTAGCGGAGGAACTCGGGAACGTCGAAGTCGTCGTCGCCGAGGTCGAGCGCGTCGTCACCGACCAAGCTGTCCTCATCGTCGAGGCCGAGTCCCTGCTCGGCGGCGAGCGGCCGGGCGCCGCGGTGCTCGCCCTCGAACCGGTCGAAGCCGGCCGCGATCACCGTGAGCCGGACCTCGTCGCCGAGCGCGTCGTCGATCACCGCACCGAAGATGATGTTGGCGTCGGGGTGCGCGGCCTGCCCGATGATCTCGGCCGCCTCGTTGAGCTCGAACAGCCCGAGGTCCGACGGGCCACTGACGTTGAGCAGGATGCCGCGTGCGCCTTCGATGCTCGCCTCGAGCAGCGGGCTCGAGATCGCGGCACGCGCGGCCGCGACGGCGCGCCCGTCGCCGGACGCGTACCCGACTCCCATGAGCGCGGACCCGGCGTTGGTGAGGATCATCTTCACGTCCGCGAAGTCGGTGTTGATGAGACCAGGTGTGGTGATCAGGTCGGTGATGCCCTGCACGCCCTGGAGCAGCACCTCGTCGGCCATCTTGAACGCGTTGAGCATCGACGTCCGCTCGTCGCTGACCTGGAGGAGGCGCTCGTTCGGGATGATGATGATCGTGTCGACCTTCTCCTTCAGCTTCTGGATGCCCTGCTCGGCCTGCACCGAGCGGCGGCGTCCCTCGAAGCCGAAGGGGCGGGTGACGACGCCGATGGTGAGCGCACCGAGCCCGCGGGCGATCTCCGCGACGACGGGCGCGCCTCCCGTGCCGGTGCCGCCGCCCTTGCCCGCGGTGATGAACACCATGTCGGCGCCCTTCAGCACCTCCTCGATCTCCTCGCGGTGCTCCTCGGCGGCCTGG
>Ga0073934_10005421_pt1 | contig 19772 bp, 17 predicted proteins | sample LarsenN4metaG_FD_76834 | JGI IMG/M metagenome (GOLD analysis project Ga0073934, IMG submission 76834) | Hot spring sediment bacterial and archeal communities from British Columbia, Canada, to study Microbial Dark Matter (Phase II) - Larsen... ... | reverse complement strand
TGTCCGAGGATGGGCGGCATTTTGTCGGGTTCGGGCCGTGGGGAAGCGACCAAGAGGGTCATACGGATCTGGCTATCGCATTCTACGACCGCGGCAAGCTTCTCAAACAGTATCAGGTGAAGGAGCTGATACGGAGGCCAGACCTGCTCGAAGACTCGGTCAGCCACTATACGTGGCGACCTGCAGTCCAGACTCAACCAAATGGGTTTTACGGAAGCACGTTCCATTTGGTCATGATCGACAAAACCTCCTACGGCTTCGACTTCGAGACAGGGGAAATTGTCATCCAGGGCATTGACGAAAAAGCGAAAAGCAGAAGGGAGGTATCGGCAGAGCAGCAGGCTGCCGCTGGCAAGAGAGGGCAAGCGCTTTACGAGGCGAGTCCGTTCAAGGAGGAATTCGAGCGCCATTTTCAAGTCTCGAAAATCGAGGCGATGAACGGGAGCTATGCGACCTGTTCCTGGCGGGGCAAAGGGTGGACAGCACGCTTAACACCAAAGAAGCAGTTGAGACACCCTGCATCGGTATGTGTGGTATTTCCTATTGTTGACGAAGCGCGACTCGTGGCATCGATCACTCCACCCGAAATCATCGGTGCTTTTGAATCCGGATTTGAGCATCCGTTTATTGCGGAGCGATTTGAGCATGGCGGTGCGACGAGTATCGAGTTGCGCACGCAGGGAGATCGCCTGCACTGGAATACTCCAGAATTGACCGAGTTCCTTGAGAAGACAACAGGGGTCCGGCCAAAGGAGGACGAGCTTGGTCATTGGGCTTACTTCATCCTCGAGGCGAAGTCTCCCCGATACACGTCGCTCTACTTCAACACACAGACCCACGAGATGCTTCTCCAAGACGATTCGAAGTGGCCTTTCGAACCGTATCCCATAGATGCCAGGGGAGTTCGAACAAACGCGAACAAAGCGGCGGGCGGCAACCCGCTACCAGCAACCGAGTCGAAGTCTGAGCGCGATGATGATGCGAACTCGAGTTCACACCCACGCGCCCGATAGCGCCGGTGAAGCCTTGGGTGTGGAAGCTGGGAACGCGTAGGGACTCTGGCTTGAACGCCCCCTCTCGGGATAGGAGCGGGACCGGCACCGAAGACAGGATAGAGTAGCGTGGGCGCCGTGGGGTTGGGCGACTGAATTCGCCCGTCCGGGGTGGCGGTGTGGTGCGGGAGGCTTTGAGGTTCTGGGAGTGAAGCCCGGATCGCGCTCCACGCCTCCGCGCAAGCAACGGATTCACGTGGAGCGTCCAGCGCAGGAGTTCCTCCGGCGCGAGCTCGCGTCCGCAGGCGATCCGGCGGGAGAAATCGGAACGAAACTCCGCGAGGAAGCGGGCCGCATCCGCATCCCGCCCCAGGTACGCAGCGGCGGCGGCGCGGTACGCCGGGGCATCGACCACGAGCCCCGGCGGTGCACGCAGTGCCACTTCCAGCGCCTCCGCGTATCTCCGGAGCGCAAAGTACGGAAGGGCCGCGTAACAATAGAACCAGGGCGGAGGGATCGGGTTCAGCTCGAGCGCGCGGAGCGCCAGCGTCGAGGCCAGCTCGGGATCGCCCTGATACGTATAGGAACCGGCGAGCTGGATCAGGACGTTGGCATCGTTCGGCGCGAGCGCGCGGATGCGATCCAGCCGCGGGCCGGCGTGATCGAACTCGCGGCGGTACTGTTCGATCTTCGCGAGGATCATCTGGACCAAGGGATCCCCCGGATCGAGCGCTTCCGCGCGGAGCGCCGCCTCGTACGCGAGGCGTTCTTTCTCGTCCCACTTCGACCAGGCCTGGCAACTCCATTCGTTGAAGTGCGCGAGGGAGATCCCTGCATGGGCGCGGGCGTAATGGGGGTCGGTCCGGAGCGCCTGCTCGAAATAGCCGAGTCCCTCCGCATCCCCCTCCGCGGTCCCGCGCTGGACGCACTCCAGCCCGAGCAGCCAGCACTCGAACGCTGCGAGACTGGCCGGGGGACGCCTTCGGGAGGAGGAGATCAGGGCTTGATCCACGCGCACCGCGAGCGCGTTCGCGACCTTGGCAGCGATGTCGTCCTGCGCGGCCGGCAGCTCGGCGCCGTCGTACCGCCCGCCCCAGAGATGGCGTCCGGTGGCGGCTTCGGTCAGTTGGAGGTTCAGCCGGAGCCCCTCCCCGAACCGGCGCAGGCTCCCGCGTAGGAGATACGCAGCACCGAGCCGCGCCGCGATGGATTCGGGGCTCCCGTTCTCGCTGAGCGCCGCCACCACCGAATCGGCGGCGATCACGCCGAGCGATGGGAACCGGGCGAGCTCGGCGGTCAGGTCGTACGCGAACCCCTTGGCCAACCGGTCCACTTCGGGTGAACCGGCCAGATTATCGAGCGGCAGCAGGGCCAGGGTAATCGCGGGCGAGGCCATGATACCTGCATTCTGCCCGAACCCGACCGGGAACGCAGCCAGAAAATGCCCGGCGTGCGTCGGGACCGACGGCCACGGAACCGATGCCGGAACTTATCGACCAACGACCGGACGGGACGCTAATACATGCCGCAAACCCGATCCACCCCGCACGTCCCCGTCATGCCCGAAGAACCCGCCCATCTCGCCTCGCTCCGTGAAGCCGTCCGGCTCTCCCCGGAGAATCTGCCGCTGCGCCAGGCGTTGGGCGAAGCGCTGCTCGCCGCGGGGTTCGCCCCCGAAGCGACCGATCAGTTCCGGACCGCGCTCGCGCGGGCGCCCGAGGATGCGGCGCTCAAGTTCGGTCTGGCCCGCGCTTTCCACGCCTCGGGGAAAGGGCGGGAAGCACTGGTCCTGCTCGAGGATCTCGCAAAGCGCCCCACGACACCGGCGCGCGCGCTCGTGCTCTTCGCGAAACTGCTGGCCGCCACCGGCGAGGTGGAGCAGGCGGTGGCGCACTACAAGCGCGCCGTCGCGACGGATCCGGAGGCCGGCGACCCGGAGTTTGCCGGGCGCCTCGGGATCCGACCGGAGCCAGCGGATCCCCCCTCCCCGTTCGAAGCGGCCGATCCCGGTCTGGACGAGGTCTCGGACGGACGGATCCGGGCGACGTTCGGCGATTCGGCGCCCGGCGCGGGATCCGAGATCGAGCGGCCGAAGCAGACGTTCGCCGATGTCGGCGGCATGGAGACACTCAAGGAGGAGATCCGCCTCAAGATCATCTACCCGCTCACGCATGCGGAGATGTTCAAGGCGTACGGCAAATCGATCGGGGGCGGCATTCTGATGTACGGGCCGCCGGGCTGCGGCAAAACGCATCTGGCGCGCGCCACGGCGGGCGAGATCAAAGCCGGATTCATCGCGGTCGGCATCCACGACGTGCTCGACATGTGGATCGGCAACAGCGAGCGCAACCTGCACGAACTCTTCGAGCAAGCCCGACGCAACGCGCCCTGCGTGCTGTTCTTCGACGAGGTGGACGCGCTCGGCGCGAGCCGCACCGACATGAAGACCAGCGCGGGGCGGCATCTGATCAACCAGTTCCTTTCCGAACTCGACGGCGTGAAAGCGAACAACGACGGGGTGCTGATCCTCGGCGCGACCAACGCCCCGTGGCATCTCGACAGCGCGTTCCGGCGTCCGGGTCGTTTCGACCGGATCCTGTTCGTGCCGCCGCCCGACGCGCCCGCGCGGGCCGCGATCCTGCGGCTCCATCTCCGCGGAAAACCGCAGCAGGACCTGGATGCGGAAGCGGTCGCGAAGAAGTGCGACGGGTTTTCGGGGGCCGACCTCAAAGCGGTCGTCGATCTCGCCATCGAGGAGAAGCTCCGCGAAGCCATGAAGAAAGACATCCCCTCGCCCCTGGTGACCAAGGATCTCGTGCGGGCAGCGGGCAGCCAGCGCCCGACCACACGCGAGTGGTTCGCGACCGCGAAGAACTACGCGCTCTACTCGAACCAGGGCGGCGCCTACGACGAGATCCTGGAGTATCTCAAGCTCAAGTGACCCCGCATCTCCAGCGCGCGCTTCTCCTGCAGCAGCAGGGCCGCCATGACGGCGCCGAAGCGGAGTTCCGGCAGCACTTGGCGCTGGAGCCTGAGGATGCCTTCGCGCATGCCGCGCTGGCTATCTCGCTGCTCGACCTGGGGCGCCGGGCGGATGCGGAAGCGACCGCGCGCCGCGCGATCGGGCTTGGGCCGGACATCGCGTTCGCGCATTACGCGCTGGCGCGGGTGCTCTCCGACCGCAACCGGGAAGCGGAGGCGGACTCGGCGATCGGAGAAGCGCTCCGACTCGAGCCCGACGACGCGGATTATCACGCGTTCGCGGCTGCGATCGCACTGGACCGGGGACGGTGGCCACAGGCCCTGGAGGCCGCGGAACAGGCGCTTGCGTTCGATCCGGAACACGTGACCGCGAACAACCTGCGCGCTATGGCGCTGGTGAAACTCGGACGCAAAAGCGAGGCCGGCGCGACACTGGAAACGGCGCTCGCGCGCGATCCGGAGGATGCGCTCTCGCACGCGAACCGCGGGTGGACGCTGCTGCACGAGCGGCAACGCGACCGCGCGATGGAACATTTCCGGGAAGCCCTCCGGCTCGAGCCGGGAAACGACTGGGCGCGGGTCGGGCTTGTGGAAGCCATCAAGGCGGGCAATCCGGTGTACGCCGTGGTGCTCGGGTACTTTCTCTGGATGCAGCGGCTTTCGCCCGGCGCGCGCTGGGGCATGCTGATCGGCGGGTATTTCGGGTTCCGGATCGTGGGGAATCTCGCGCGATCGAACCCTGCGCTGGCTCCCTGGCTTTTGCCGGTGCAGATCGCATATATCGCATTCGCCCTCCTGACCTGGCTCGCGGTGCCGCTTTTCAACACGCTCCTGTTCTTCCATCCGGTCGGCCGGCATGCGCTTGCCGCGGATCAGCGGTGGCAGGCCCGGCTCACCACGGCCTGCGTGGTCCCCGCGCTCGGGGCCCTCGCGATCTGGCTCGGCGCGGGTATGGAAGGGCGCTCGCTCGTGGCGGCCCTCGTGTTCGGTCTGCTCGCACTCCCGGTGGCCGCCGTCCACCAGTGCCAGCGCGGCTGGCCGCGCTGGGCCATGGGCGGGATCGCCGCGGTGCTGGCGATCACGGGGCTGGCAGCACTGGCGATCCTGCTCCCCGGCGACTCGCCACTCACCTCGCAGGCGGGCCATGCGGGAAGGGCCCTGCTCGGATTTTTCCTCCTCGCTTCGTTCGCTTCCCAATGGATCGCGAACGGACTGATGGGGGTCCGCCCCAAGCGCTGAGCCACCGCGTGGAAATCCCTACCGTGCCGACGGCAGGTGCGAGCGATCAATCGTCGCCTCGGCCGGTTTCCGGAACCGGTCCGGCGAAGGGGGCGTCGGCGAGAACCGGACCCGGTCGAACCGGATCGTGCCTTTCGGCTCGACCCGCGCCCCGTTGTCCAGCCACGCGACAAAGCGCCCGGTTTCAGGCACCTTGAGGCCATCGACTTCCTGCCAGGAATCGTAGATCAAAGCGCTCGGGGCGATCTGGGAAAGCGGTTTGCCCTGGCGCAACGCAGGATAGGTCACGATATAGACCACCAACCGCACGAGCCCGGTATCGGGATCGATGTAGAGCGTGTAATAGTCCTCTGGCGCATCGCCGGAACCGGGCGCATAGGTAACCTTCACGGCGTCATAGAGTTTCCCTTCGAACGGCTTCCGACCGAGCGGGGAGTGGACGGTGCCGCGATCGGCGAGGACGAACGGGATGGCGAAGAAATAGAACGGGGTCCAGACGTAGAATCGCGGCGGCATCGGTAGTGCGCCCGGACCGGGCATCACCCAGACATCGGGTCCGTCCACGCCGATCTGGTACTCCGGGCCGTCGATGCGGCCCTGCCGGGTCACGAGGTCAAACTGCTGGGTATCCGTCAGCTGCATCGGTCCGAGCCGCATCTCGAGCCGATACTCCAGCCCCTTCGCCTCGGCCCACCGGTCCCATCCGCCATGGGCACGGATGGCATCGCCGACCTGCGCCCGCGCGACACCGCCGAGTCCGAGAGCCAGCGCCACGACCATGAAGCGAAAGAGCCGGTGCATTTCGGACGCAAGCACGGTGCCTGCCGGGCCGCAAGCGACAATCCTGGAGAGACCCCCCGCGATCTCCCAGCGACCCCGCGCCTCACCGGAGCGGCGGATGGGCCTTGATCACGGGCTCCATCGCCCGCGCGATGGCTTCGCGGAACCACCGGTGGGCGCGGTCGCGGTCGGTGCGCTCGTGCCAGACCAGGGACGATGTGACCCCACGGGTCGCCACCGGCAACCGCAACACCCTCAGGCCGAACCACTGCGCCAACGTCCGTCCCGCGAGCTCGCCGATGATGAGAAGGAGATCCGAGTGGAGCAACGCCGCCGCCGCCGAAGTGATGTGTGGTGTGGACATGGCCACCTCGCCGAAGCGCGACGGCGCAAGCGCGGCATGCTCGACCGGACTCACCACGCGCGCGCCACCCAACGTGACCGCAAGCCGCGGAAGCTGACGGAGCACCGCCGGGGTGAGCCGGCGCTTCGTGATCGGATGATCCCTCCGCACCAGGCCCACCAGCGTCTCTTCCCGGACCAACGCCCGGCGGTGCATCCCGGGCCGCAGCGGGACATCGGCGATCAACGCCACGTCCAACTCGCCCCCGGCCAGTCGATCCTGGAACTCGTCGAGGTCGAGATCGTGCAACGCCATCTTGATCCGGGGCGCCTCTGCGGCGAGGAGTGGCACCAAGCGCGGCACCACCACAAACTCCGCAATGTCGGGTAGCGCGAAATGGAAGGTCTGGGCAATCGCTCCCGGCGAGAACTCCGGTCCGTTCACGACCTCCGCCATCCCTTCCAAGAGCCCGCGCACCGCCCCCGCGATCGCATGGGCCCGCGGCGTCGGCACCATGTCCCGTCCGGAACGCACGAAGAGCGGATCGCCGAGCGCGTCGCGCAGGCGCTGCAAGGCGTGGCTGACCGCCGGCTGCGAGAGCGACAGGCGGCGTCCGGCCCGCGTCACGTTCCGCTCTCGCATGAGCGCATCGAACACGGGGAGGAGATTGAGATCGAGGTTCAACGCATGCATAACGAGCATAATTACAATTCTCATAATGCACTTCAATCATGATGTGATCGCCCAATGCTGGAAGCCGAAGCCCATGAACTCCACCACCCCGATCGATACCGAAGTCCTGATTGTCGGCGCCGGCCCCGCCGGTCTGACCCTTGCCATCGCCCTGGCCCGCGCCGGCCATCCCCCGCTCATCGTGGATCGGCTCGCGGCGAGCCAGAACACGTCGCGTGCCGCGGTCATCCACGCCCACACCCTTGAAGAGCTCGACGGGCTCGGGGTCGCTTCCCGCCTGATCCAGGCCGGCCTCCGGCTTTCCCGCTTCAGCATCCGGGATCGGAACCGGGTGCTGACACGATTGCGCTTCGACCGCTTGCCCAGCCCCCATCCCCTCCTGCTGATGCTGCCCCAGGATCGCACCGAGGCGATTCTGGCTGAAGCGCTTGAGGAGGCAGGGGAATCGGTGCAGTGGAACTGCGCGGTGGAATCCCTTTGCGAAACCTCCGCTGGGGTGGAGGCGACGCTGCGCACTCCCGAAGGCGCGCGGGTCGTGCGCGCCCGCTACGTCATCGGAGCCGATGGGATGCAGAGTCTCGTGCGCCAGACCGCCGGCATCGGGTTCGCCGGACATCAATTCGAAGACTCCTTCGTGCTGGCCGATGTCGAGCTCGAGGGAAACGCCGGGCACGACGAAGTGATGCTGTTCTTCTCTCCACCGGGACCCGTGGTCGTCGCCCCGCTCCCCGGCGGACGGTTCCGGGTTGTCGCCACGCTCGATCCCGCCCCGGACCACGTCGGCGCCTCCGACATCCAACACCTGCTCGACACCCGCGGCCCGGAGGGCCGCGGCGTGCGCGTGACCGCGGTCCGCTGGAGCTCGCGATTCCGGATCCATCACCGCGTCGCCGACCGCTACCGCCGCGGGAGATACTTCCTCGTTGGCGATGCGGCGCATGTCCACAGCCCGGCAGGCGGCCAGGGAATGAACACCGGGATCGTCGATGCCTGTGTGCTTGGCAAACTGCTGCCGGAGGTGCTCGCGGGCCGAAAGGAGGAAAGCTACCTTGATGGCTACGAGGTCCTCCGTCGCCCCGCAGCCAACCGGGTGCTCGCGCTCACCGGTCGACTCACGTCCGCCGCCATGCTCAAGAACCCCGTCGCACGAGCCTGCCGCAACTTTGCATTCGGGCTGATCGGTCGCTTTCCTCCGATGCGGCGACAGCTGGAAGGGAATCTCTCGGGCATCAGCCGCCGCGCCGCAGCCCGAGTGTCGGCTCTCAAAGCAGGACCGGGCTCGGCCGAGCATGGAGCGGAAGGGGCGCGACACGGCTCGCCGTCGGGCGACTGGGGCCGGTCTTCGATCCCGCAGGGAACTCCCGCCGGCGGAACGACCCCGCAGCGTTGAACGGACCGGAGCCGGGGGCTGTCGAATCCTTTATGACCTCGCGCCTCTCCGGCCCGTTGCGTGGTGCCGCGAGGCTCGCGCTCTCCCTGGCATTCTTCACGACCGCGATCTCGCCAGCCCGCTCGCAGAACGCAGAACCGGACGCCTCTGCGGCCCTACGCGGGTTTCGGGTCCATGAATGGGGCACCTTCACCGTGCTCTCGGGATCCGACGGGGAACCGGTCCGGTGGTTCCAGCCTCCCAAGGATCTCACGGAGCTTCCCCGGTTCGTCGGGATCAATCCGGCCGGTGCGAAATCGGCGCCGGTCCCGTCGCTCCTCCGGATGGAAACGCCGGTGCTCTACTTCTATCCTCCCGCGCCGCTGAAAGTGCGGTTGCGTGCCGCGCTGAAATCGGGATCGATCACCGAGTGGTTCCCCGCCCCACTGCCCCCCGCGTCGCCGGCCGCGGCTGGCGATGGCTCGGTCGTTTGGTCCGGGGAACTTCTGCCTCCCACCGACCCGGTCGCCCGCCAGCGGATCCCAGCAGTCGGACAAGACGCGGTCGGCCGACATTATGTCCACGCGCGCGCCGTCCCGGAGGCGTGGCTGTTCCGGAGCGATGCGCCAACCCAGGGCGACGCCCCGAACACCGACCACTTCATCTTTTACCGCGGCAAGGGGGATGCAGGGACGGCCTACACCGCTTCAGCGCCGGACGATCAGACCGTCCGGTTGCACGGGCCGAGTGGCAGCGCTCCCATCCCGTTCGCGCTCGCCCTTTCCGTCACACCCGCGGGGACGATCTGGACTCGAATGCCCGCACCCGGCGGGGCCGCTCCCGCGGAAGCCGCGCTGGACGGGCCGCGCCTCCCGACCGCAAGCGCTTCCCCCGCAATCGCTGCCGCGCTGCGCGAAGCCCTGGTCGCCGCCGGCCTCACCCCGCCCGAGGCGGCGGGCATGGTCGCCACCTGGGAGGGACAATGGTTCGAGGAACCGGGAACGCGCATCCTCGCGATCCTCCCCCGGAGTATGGTCGATGCGCTGCTCCCGCTCGCGATCGAACCGAAACCGGAGACGTTGGTGCGGGTTTTCGTCGCAAGGTTCGAAGTGCTGACGCCTTCGCGGGAAGCGGCCTTGGCAAAGCTCTACGCCGAACCGGCAACCGCCGCTCTCCCCGAACGACGGCAGGCGACCCTCGATGCGCTCCATCTCGGACGATTCGGGGAAGGAGCGATCACGCGGGTGCAAGCGCTGCTCCGGCGCGAAGGCGGCGCCCAGTAAGGCGGCGCCGCTGCCGACTTGCGGAAAGGTCCGGGCTGCACATATTCCGGGATCCATTCCCAGGCGCGGTCCGTAAAACCTTCGCGTTCACCCACCACCATCACCATGTTGACTCCGCCCAACCTGTTCAGTCCCGTCCAACTCGGGGCGCTCCAAGCGCCGAACCGCATTTTCATGTCGCCCCTCACGCGCTGCCGCGCCGAGCCGGGTAACGTCGCCTCCGCGCTGGCTGCGGAGTATTACCGTCAGCGGGCTTCTGCGGGGCTGATCATCACGGAAGCGACCTCGGTCTCGCCGCGCGGCTTCGGCTATCCGAACACGCCGGGCATCTTTAACGCGGAGCAGGTCGAAGGCTGGAAGCGGGTCACCCAGGGGGTGCGGGAGGCGGGTGGCCGGATCTTCCTGCAGCTCTGGCATGTCGGTCGCGTCTCGCACCCGGCGTATCAGCCCGGCGGCGAACTCCCGGTCGCCCCCTCGGCGATCCGGCCGAAAGGCAAGGTGTTCACCGGGACCGCCATGGAAGATTACGTGACGCCGCGGGCGCTCGAGACCCATGAAATCGCAGGGATCATCGATGAGTTTGTCCACGGCGCCCGCCTCGCCAAGGAGGCCGGCTTCGACGGCGTGGAGATCCACAATGCGAACGGGTACCTGCCCGACCAATTCCTGCGGGACGGCACCAACCAACGCACCGATCGCTACGGCGGATCCGTGCAGAACCGGGCACGGTTCACGCTCGAGCTCACCGAAGCCGTCGTCGGCGTCTGGGGTGCGGAGCGCGTCGGGATCCGGTTCTCGCCCGGCGGCGTGTTCAACGACATGCACGACTCCAACCCGCTGGAGACATTCGGGTACGTCCTGCGCGAACTCGACCGGTTCGGTCTCGCGTTCGCCCACATCGCGCGGGTGAGCGCGCAGGACATCGCTCATGGCGCCAAGGACGGCGTGGGGCCGCGCGAGTTGCGCCCGTCGTACCGCGGCCGGATCGTCGCCGCGGCCTCGTTCACGCAGGAATCCGGCAACCAGGCGCTCGCGGAGGGATGGGCTGACGCGATCGCGTTCGGCGTCCTGTTCCTCGCCAACCCCGATCTCCCCGAACGCTTCCGCCGCAACGCCCCGCTCAACGAACCGGACGAGGCGACCTTCTACACGCCCGGACCCAAGGGCTACACCGACTACCCGGCGCTCGACGGACGCTGAGCGGACGCGGCCGGCGCACCCACGGAACATCGATCCCTTCCGGTCGCGATCCCGCACCGCCCCCTTTTCGTTCGGCCCTCCGGGCCGGCCGGGCTCGGCGAGCCCGGCCTACCGCGTGCCACTTCCGCAACGCCATCACCTCTCGCGCGTCGGGCAGCGCTCCGAAGAGTCTTGCGGGCCTCAAGGCCGTGCGCATAGGGTCCCCGCATTCGCCGGGGCCCACTTCTATGTCGTCTGATTCTTCCGCGTTCCTGCTCCTCGTCGAGGACAGCCATGTCCTGTCCACGCTCCTGGTGAAGTGGATCGGGGGCAAGTTCCCCAAGAAATACCTGGCGAACGTTTCCACGCTGCGCGACGCACGTGATTTTGTGGAGTCGTGCAAAGTGGATTTCTATCTTGTGGATCTGAATCTGCCGGATGGGAACGGTATGGATTCATCCGCGAGGTGCGCGCCCGCACCCCGGACGCCCGGTTCATCCTGATGACCAATCCCACCACCGCGCGCGCGGTGCGTCCGGAGGTGGATGCGCTCGGGCCGATCTGTTTTCTCGAAAAGCCGCTCGATCTCGCCGTGCTCGAACGCGTGCTCCGGCCGGAACTGGAGCCGGGACAGATCGCGCCACCCGGACGCGCCGGTTTTTCCGCGGCGATCCACGAGACCGATCCGATCTCGATCCTTCAGCTCAAATGCCTCGGGCGGGCGTGCACGGAGATCGAGTTCCTCAACGCCCGCGGCGAACTCGGCCGCGTCACCTTGCACAACGGGGACATCATCCGGGCCGAGGCGCCGGGCGCTTCCGGGATCGCGGCGCTGGCCAAGATGGTAGCATGGAAAGACGGGGCCGCGCGCGAGATCCCGCCCGCGAACGCAGGAACCACCAACGAACTCGGAATGGGCTGGGAGATGGCGCTGATGGAAGCCACCCGTCTCGCCGACGAAGGCGCGCACGGGGCCTGAGCCGCGGCGCGCGCGTCGACCGCATCAACCGCGGGCCGAGCGTGCCCGGCTCCGCTCCCGCAATCCGGCGACCAACGCCCCGGCCGTCGCGCGCAGCTCCATGCATTCGCCTGCACCCGGAACGTTTCCGGCTCGCGCCCGTTCCTCGATCCCCGCCGCGGCGGTGCGGACCGCCGCCGCGCCGAAGGTCGCCGCGCTGCCCGCGATCTGGTGCGCGGCATCGGCCGCCGAAGCCGCGCTGCGCTCGCGGGCGGCAGCTTCGAGCCGGTCGAGCGCAGGATCCAGATCCGCGACCAGCGCATCGATGAGCGTATCCAGCGTTTCCGCGCCCCACTGGTCCAGGATCTCCGTCTCGAACGGCAACGATCCCGGGGACCCGGACACGGAACCCGCGGGTTCCGGGATCCACTCCGCGAGCGCGCTCGCGAGGTCCGCCACCTCGAAGGGCTTCGACAGCACCGCGTCCATGCCCGCCGCGCGGCACCGTTCCTCGACCTCGCGCGACCGATGGGCAGTGAGAGCGATGATCGGCATCCGATGCCGCCCCGCTTCCTCGGAGCGCAGGACGCGCGCGACCTCGAACCCGCTGCGGCCCGGCATCTCGCAGTCCAACAGCAACAGCGCCGGCCACCCGCTCCGGCATACCTCCAGCGCCTGCTCCCCATCGACCACCTCCCGCACCTCGTGTCCGAGACTGGCCACGGCATGGACCGCGACCATCCGGTTCACCGTGTTGTCGTCGGCGACCAACACCCGCGTGCGTCGGCCCGGTCGGGCCTCCGGCATCGGCGCACCGGGTTCCTCCAAACCTTCGGGGGCTTCCACGAGCGGAAGGGTGAACCAGAATTCGGTTCCGTGGCCCGGTTCGCTGGCGACCCCGATCCGTCCTCCCATCTGACCCACGAGCTCGCGACAGATCGCGAGGCCCAGCCCGGTCCCGCCGTACCGCCGTTGCACCGAGGCGTCGGCCTGCCCGAAGGCCTCGAACAGATTCGCGAGCGCCGCCTCGGGAATCCCGATGCCGTCATCCTTCACGCGAAACTCGAGGGCTTCTCCGGTCCCCGCCCCCACGCGGGCCACCCCGAGGCGGATGACCCCGCGCTCGCTGAACTTGAGTGCGTTGCCGAGCAGATTGTTGAGCACCTGACCGAGCCGGTACGGATCCCCCGAAACGCGCTCCGGCACCCCAGGTTCGACCGCGACCCGGACCTCGATTCCTTTCGCTGCGGCTCCGGGGCGGACCAGCGCCCCGGCCGAGGCGGCTGCGCCGGCGGGAGAGAACGGAATCTGCTCCAGCTCGCCCCGGCCTTTCTCCGCTTTGCTGAAATCGAGCACATGATCGAGCAAGCCGCGCAGCGCACCCGCGGTCTCGTGAAGCGTCGCGACCAACCGCCGCTGCTCCCGGTCCAAGCCGGTCTCCAGCAACATGCGGCTGATGCCAAGGATCCCGTGGAGCGGGGTCCGGATTTCGTGGCTGACATGCGCGAGCACCGCGGCCCGTTGGTCGCGCGCCTTGACCGCTTCGGCGGCGCTCACGCGATGGCCTTCCCCCGCCCGCCACAGCTCGGTCGTGTCCTCGCAAATGACGTGGATCTGCGCGGGGCGCCCCGACTGCTGCACGCAGGTCAGGTTGCCGACCAGATAGACTTCCCTGCCGTGCCGCGTGCAGAACCAACCCTCGAACCCCTCGCACCGTTGCCCGGCTGATGCGGCCACGAGCATCTCCACCCAACGCGACCGCCACTCTTCCCTCACGCATTGCGCGAAATCGAGACCGAACGGTTGCGAATACCCGAAGTGCCGGCGCCACGCCGGATTCGCTTCCACGATTCGCCCGCACGCATCGAGCGTGAGCACGAGCGCCTGCGAGGAATCGAACAAGTCCCGGTACCGGCGTTCGCTCTCGGCCAGACGGTCGATCAGGTCGCCCAGGGCGGCGGCATTCAACTCGCTCTCCACAAGCCCCGCCAGGTCGGCCATCACCGCCCGGTCCTCGGGGCTGAACCGGCGCGGCACCCGGTCGATCATGCAGAGCGTGCCCACCTTGCTCCCGTCGAGCGTGCTGAGCGGTTGGCCGAAATAGAACCGGATCCCCGGATTTCCGGTCACGAATGGGTTGTCGCTGAACCGCGCATCCTGCATTGCGTCGGTCACTTCCAGCGGCCCCTCCCCGGCCACCACGTGACCGCAAAACGAAATGTCGCGCGGAGACTCGCGCCCCTCCATCCCGATCGAGGATTTGAACCACTGCCGCACCTCGTCGATCAACGTGATGTTCGCGATCGGCACGCCCAACACGCGGGCGGCCAGGCGCGTGATCCGGTCGAACCGCTCCTCGGGCGGGGTGTCGAGGATCTTGAGCCGGTGCAGCGCCGCCAGGCGGCGGACCTCGTCGGGGGGAATCGGGGCGGGAAGCATGCCGTCTTCCACCCTTCGCCCAACGGGCGCCCGTGCGCAATCCGGATCCCGCGCACCGCCGCACCCCGCCCGCTCATCCGTCCTGGCCCGACGGCGGCTCGCAGAGCCCGAACACCGCCCCCTGGGGATCGGCGAGCACCGCGATCCGTCCGACATCGGGCACGGTCATCGACGGCACCCGCACCCCGCCCCCGAGCCGCACGGCTTTGGCAATGGAGGCGTCGAGGTCGGTGACCATCACGTAGTGCAGCCAGTGGGAGGGGACGCCGGACCCGGGTGCCTGCATCAAACCCCCCACGGGCTTCGCCCCGATCCGGAGGATCGAGTAGGCCGGATCCGCGGGGAACGGCTGCGAAGTCCATCCAAAGAGATCCCCGTAGAACGACCGCGCGCTGCCCGCATCGGTGCTCACCAGTTCGTTCCATCCGATGCCCCCCACCGCCTGATCCATCGCCTCGGCCCGCTTCCCCGCAGCGGGAGCCAGGAGCACCAGCATCTTGACAAGGCTCGCCGTCCATCCGTGGCCGTGCGAATCCCGCGATTCAAAGGTCGGAAACCGTTCGTGGGTGAGGTGCAGATCGGTGCCCCCATCCACCGCGTGCAGCTGAAACGTGATCTGGGTCTCCTCGGAATCGAACTCCGGATCATCCGCCCACCGCCATGTGAACACGAGCCGTTCCGGTTCGCGCACCTCGAGGTACGTGCCGCGGATCGACGGTTCCCGGTGCTCCCCGGTCCCGCTGGTCACCACCCGCATCCGAAAATGAAAGGTGCCACCCACGCGCGGATCGCACTTTGCCTGGGTGCAGTAGCAGGCTCCCGGACCCAGCCACCGGCAGAGATCGGCCTCGGTGGTCAGGGCCTCCCAAACGCGGGCGCGCGGCACCGGAAGAAAGCGGCGGAGATGGAGTGTGGTGTTGGATTCGAGCGGGTTCATGGTTGGTTCGATTGGGTTCTTTTGGGTTTGGGTGAGATCGATGCGGGGCGGGCCCGGCGGCGGCGGTTCGGCGGCGCCGGGTTCGGAGAACGTGGCGCGGGCTCCGCCACGAGGGCGGCGAGCCGGTCCAGACTCCCCTCCCAAAAGCGCCGGTGCCGCTCCAGCCACGCCGCGGCCGTGGCCATCGGTTCCGCGTGAAGGGAAAGGTAATGCGCACGCCCCTCGCGGCGGCGGCGGATGAGCCCGGCCGATTCGAGCACCCCGAGATGCTTCGAGACCGCGGGGAGCGACATCCGGAACGGCGCGGCGAGATCGCTGACGCGCGCCTCGCCGCAGGCGAGACGCTCGACGAGCGCGCGGCGGGTGGGATCGGCGAGCGCGGCGAAGGTGGCGTCAAGTTCGGCAATCATTTAACCAAATGGTTAACTATTGGAGCGCGCGGCGCAACTCTTTTTCCATATTTTCTCTCGCTCCCCGTCCCTCCCCGGTCGGTGCCGCCGCCCCACAATCCGGATTGTCTCCCCTCGCTCGCCCCGACACCGCCTCGTCGCCGATCCCTCGGGGCGGGGTGCGCTCGCAGTTGGCGCGCCACACAGGCCCCGCGACGAGCCCTCGCGTCCGCCCCAAAAACGCTTCCGCGCCGATCCCCCCCGCGCTATCGTCCGCCCCATGAAGACCGGTTTCATCGGATGCGGGAAGATGGCCACCGCGCTCATCCAGGGCATGCTCGGCTCGGGATCGTTCGCTTCGGAGGAGGTGTTCGCGTTCGATGTGATCTCCGAGAACGTCGAAACGCTCGCCAACACCTGCGGGATCCGCGCCGCGCCGGACGCCGCGACCCTCGTCCGTGAGGTGGATGCCGTCCTCCTCTGCGTGAAACCGCAGGACGCCCTCGGCGCCGTCTCGGATCTCTCCGAGGAACTCTCCGGCAAACTGCTCATCTCCATCGCCGCCGGCATCCCGATCGACGCCTTGGTCGAGGCCGCCGGCGACGGCGTCCGCGTCATCCGCGTCATGCCGAACACCCCCGCGCTCGTCCACAAAGGCTGCGCCGCCTACGCGCGCGGTCCGGGGGTCACCACCAGCGATGCGGAACACGCCGAGGCGATCTTCAACTCCGTCGGCATCGCCTCCGAGGTCAAGGAACCGCTCCTCGACGCCGTCACCGGCCTCAGCGGCAGCGGCCCCGCCTACATCTATCTGGTGATCGAAAGTCTCGCCGATGGCGGCGTCCGCATGGGACTCCCGCGCGATCTCGCGCTCCAGCTCGCCGCCCAGACCGTGCTCGGCTCCGCACAGATGGTGCTCCAGACCGCGATGCACCCGGCCCAGCTCAAGGACATGGTCGCCAGCCCCGGAGGGACCACCATGGCCGGCATCGAGCAGCTCGAACACCACGGGGTGCGCGCCGCGTTCCTGGCCGCGGTCCGCGCCGCCACGGAAAAATCGATCGAACTCGGGATCCGCGCGTCGCAAGCGGAAGCGGAGGCCTGACCGGACGCCATGCTCCGCCTTCCCTCGCTGGCAGTCGCACTCCTGCTCCTCCTCGCGCCGCGCGCCGCTCCGGGCGCGGAGAGCGCTGCGCCCGCCGCCTCCCCCAGTCCGACCCCCCTGACCCAGGAAGCCAAGGCCGCCGCCGAGCGCGGCGCCGCCGCATTCGCCCGCGGCGATTTCAAGTCCGCCCGCAAAGCCTTCGCCGAGCTGCGCGAGCGCATGCCGGGACATCCTGCGGCGCTGGTCAATCTCGCCTCGGCCGAGTTCCGGCTCGGGAACGGCAAAGAGGCCGCCAAGCTGCTCGATGAAGCGGTCCACCGGGACCCGGACGCCCCCGCGCCCTGGCTGACGCTCGGCATCGTGCGCGTGAGCATCGATGACCTCGACGGCGCCCTGGCGGCCCTCGCTCAGGCCGCGTATCTCGACCCGAACAACCCGCGCGCCCACGCGTACCTCGGGGTGGCGCTCGGGCGCAAGGGATGGAACGACGCGGCCGAGGGGGCCTTCCGCAGGGCGCTCGAGCTCGACCCCGACGCGGCGGATACGCATTTCAACCTCTCGCTATCGTATCTCCAACGCAACCCGCCCGCCACCGAACTCGCCCGCCGCCATTACTTCCGCGCACGGGATCTCGGTTCCAAACCCGATCCCCAGATCGAGAAGCGGCTCGAGGAAGCCCCTGCTCCCTGACCGCCCGGCGGCCGCCCGCATGTCCGAGCCCGCTCCACTCCAGGCCCGGTGGCAGGCCGAACTCGACGCCCTCGCCCAGGCCCATCTCGTCCGCAGACTCCGCGTGCTCGATTCCCCCCAGGGACCCGAGGTCCGGATCGGCGACCGCACGCTCGCCAACTTTTCCTCGAACGATTACCTCGGACTCGCAACCCACCCCGCGCTCGCGGAAGCCACGGCGCGCGCCGCGGCCGATTACGGCTCGGGAAGCGGCGCATCCCGCCTCGTCTCCGGCACGCTCCGCCCGCACGCGGAACTGGAAGCACGGCTCGCGGAGTTCAAGCGGACCGAAGCCGCCCTCACTTTCGCCTGCGGGTACAGCACCGCGCTCGGCACGTTGCCCGCCCTTGCGGGCCGGGGCGATGTTGTGATCCTCGACAAGCTCGCCCATGCCTGTCTCGTGGACGGCGCCCGCCTGAGCGGGGCGACCCTCCGCGTGTTCCCGCACAATGACCTTGCCCGGCTCGAATCGCACCTCCGCTGGGCACGCGAACACCATCCGGATGCGGCGGTCGTCGTCGCGACCGAGTCGGTCTTCAGCATGGATGGCGACCGCGCGCCACTCACCGAGATCGTGGCGCTTACCCAGCGCTGGGGGGCCGCCCTCCTGCTCGACGAGGCCCACGCCACCGGGGTCATCGGCCCGGCCGGACGCGGTCTCGCGGTGGAACTCGGGCTCGCCGACGCGGTCTCGATCCAGATGGGAACGCTTGGCAAAGCGGCCGGAGCTGCCGGCGGTTACGTCTGCGGATCGCGCACGCTCATCGATCTCCTCCTCCATCGCGCACGCAGCTTCCTGTTCTCCACTGCCCCTCCGCCGGCCCAGGCGGCCGCAGCCGCTGCCGGGCTGGCACTGCTGGCATCCGACGAGGGCGACCTGCGCCGGGAAAGACTCCGGGCACACGCCCGCGAAGTGCACGCCGCGATCGGGGCCGTCGGCGAACCCGCCGCCGCCATCCATCCGTGGATCCTCGGCGCCGAATCCGACGCCCTGGAAGCGGCCGCCGGGCTCGATGCCGCGGGGATCCTCGCTCCGGCCATCCGGTTCCCGACGGTCCCGCGCGGAACGGCCCGGATCCGGTTCACCGTGACCGCCGCGCACACGCCCAAGGCTGTCGCAGGTCTGACCACCACCCTCCGCGCGCTGCGCGGCCGGTTGCCCTCACGCTAGCCGCGGTCCACCGGCTTCACGTAAACCCCCATGAGCGGCCGCTCGGACGGTTTGCTCGAAACGAAATCGCTCACAAATCCGCGCTCGGTCCGGATCTCCACATGCCCGGCACCACGTCCGCCATACACCAGCACGGCGCCGACCGGCGCATCGAACGGGTTGCGCACCGGGAGCTTCGCGAAACCATACCGGGCCGGGAGTTCGCTCGCGGCCTGCTTGGCCAGCGGGGTCGCGGGGTAGCTCTCGACCACATCCGCGGCCACCAATGCCCGCTTCACGTAGCGCCAGCAGCGTTTCACGGAGTGGCTCCGGGCCTGCGTTTGCGCGATCCGCGCCGCCTGCACCATCTTGGCATCATACCGGACCGGGGTCCGGCACGCGGCCAACCGCACCGTCGCCGCATTCCCCACGATCCGGGGCCGGCTCGCCACCCGCTCGAATCCCTTGGTGGACGCCCATAACTCCCCTCCCGCACAGAGCGACAGAACCACGATGCAAAGGAGGATGGGGAGTCGGGTAAACAGCATGATGCGGGGAATGGAGAGCAGGAAAGGTGCCACCTTTCGATGAGAGATCACCCCCCGTCAACCCCGAATGACCAGAATCTCCTCTCGCCAACCCGCCCCGGCCGGTAGCACGCTCGGGTTTCGATGAAACGCAAACTCCCCCTGCTCGGTGGGTTGGCGGTCGTGGCGCTGCTCGCCGGGGCCTGCGCAAGCCTCGGACCCCGCCGCCCCCCGCTGGCCACCGTCCCTTCAGTCGATCTCCAGCGCTACGCCGGCAAATGGTTCGAGATCGCGGCCTACCCCCACTTCTTCCAGCGCGGCTGCACCGGCAGCACCGCGGAGTACGCCGCGCTCCCCGACGGACGCATCTCGGTCACCAACCGCTGCGTGAAGAACGGAGAATCGGTCACCGTCCGGGGCGTGGCGCGCGTGGTTCCCGGATCGGGCAATGCCCGGCTCAAAGTGCGGATCGGTCCGGCTCCCTTCGCCGGGGATTACTGGGTGATCGCCCTCGACTCGAGAGATTACCAGTGGGCGGTGGTCGGACATCCCTCGCGCAACTATCTCTGGATCCTCGCCCGCCGGCCGACCCTCGACCCGGCGCTCTACCAACGCCTCCTCCGCGAGATCGAACGACTCGGCTACGACCCCGCGCGCATCGTCAAAACGCCGCCCGCG